>OLGI01000653.1_pt1 | contig 34633 bp, 32 predicted proteins | sample 1605221 | NCBI WGS metagenome assembly OLGI01 (sample SAMEA3888915, study PRJEB22519) | human gut metagenome | biome: human gut; feature: human-associated habitat; material: faeces | place: Denmark | collected 2010 | reverse complement strand
AAATAAATAGAATACGAGGGGAAATCTTATGCAGGAATTAGAATTAAAATATGGATGTAATCCAAACCAGAAACCATCACGTATTTACATGGAAGAAGGAGAATTGCCAATTAAAGTCCTTTGTGGAAAGCCAGGTTATATTAATTTCTTGGATGCTTTCAATGGATGGCAGCTGGTAAAAGAATTAAAGCAGGCAACCGGACTACCGGCAGCAACATCTTTTAAACATGTTTCACCAGCAGGAGCAGCTGTTGGGTTACCACTTTCTGATGTGGAGAAAAAGATTTACTGGGTAGACGATATGGATGTTGCATTTACACCACTTGCAAATGCATATGCACGTGCGAGAGGTGCGGATCGTATGTCTTCATTTGGCGATTTTATTTCACTGTCTGATGTTTGTGATGAGGCGACAGCACTTTTGATTAAACGAGAAGTTTCTGATGGCGTGATTGCACCAGGCTATACGGAAAAAGCATTAGAAATTTTAAGACAGAAGAAGAACGGTAATTACAATGTGATTGAAATTGATCCAGAGTATGAACCAAAGAAATTAGAGCGCAAGGAAGTGTTTGGTATTACATTTGAACAGGGAAGAAATGAACTTGTAATTGATGATGATTTCTTCTCAAATATTGTTACAGAAAACAAGGAATTGCCAGAACAGGCAAAAATTGACCTGACCCTTTCTATGATTACTTTGAAATATACACAGTCCAATTCTGTATGTTATGCAAAGGATGGACAGGCAATTGGAATCGGAGCAGGCCAGCAGTCACGTATCCACTGTACACGTCTGGCTGGAAGCAAGGCAGATAACTGGTGGTTACGACAATCACCACAGGTGCTTGGATTACAGTTTGTAGATGGTATCCGTCGTGCAGATCGTGATAATGCGATTGATCTTTACATTGGTGAAGATTATATGGATGTGCTTGCAGATGGTGCATGGGAAAATATCTTCAAAGTAAAACCGGAAGTATTTACCAGAGAAGAAAAGAGAGCATGGCTGGATAAGAATACAGGAGTAGCGCTTGGATCCGATGCTTTCTTCCCATTTGGAGATAATATTGAACGTGCACATAAGAGTGGCGTTTGCTATGTGGCACAGCCAGGTGGTTCTATCCGTGATGATCATGTGATTGCTACATGCAATAAATATGGTATGACAATGGCATTTACAGGAATTCGTTTGTTCCACCACTAATTTTATAAAGAATTTTTATAAGAATAATGAAAAACACGTCATGACATTAGTCTGTGACGTGTTTTTTGAATTTTCTTGTATATTCATTTGGATATACGATGCCAGTTTTTTGTGATAATATCATGCGATAGACATCTGCTGCGAAAATATCTTTTTGGAGCATGGAATATGCCATCGGTGAAAGAAACTGTTCTGCGTTTTTTGGCGTTGTTAATATAGGAACCTGGCTTTCTTTTTTGATCGTGGAAAGAAGGGAACTTCCATGTTCATTAAAACCTAAAAGACGCAGATACGGAATTTGTATCGTGGATGCCAGATCAGGTTGCCATGAGGTAAAATCCGACTTCTTTATGTCAAGTAAAATGTGGCATAAAACTCTTGAAATTCGGGAGTATGCGACATCTTTTGACTTTAGTTGTGTGCAAAAAGAATGATATCCTGCATACATATGCTTGTTTTGCAAGATTTTATTCGAAATATCAAAGGAACAGTCGGAATATGCTGTAAAATTATCGTGGGAAGATAATTCGTATTGCAGCAATAGTGATATATCCTCAGGTAAAAGATAAGCATTTTTTTGTAGTTCCTTTGTCACAGAAGTACGAAGTATCTCTGGGATTTGCTGCAAAAGAATAGACAAATCCTGTTGCTTTTTTGGTGGATGTTCTGCAATAAAGTTGCGGATAGCTGTTGCGGATGCATGATTTGTGTGGATATCAGTGCTGTGATAATCTGCCCCATTGCGTTTGAGGCAGATGGGTGTCATGTGGCTTTGCAATTGCTGCAGTGCTTTTAAATATTCGATAGCAAGAATATTATTGGGCTGGGATAGAATAGTAGCAAAGGTATCCTGCCCGAGTGCTTCGGTGCGCGCAGCAGCAAAGGACTTTCCGGCTTGCAGTGCCAGGCGCAGCTGTTCCTGATAGGTGTTATCCTCTTTGTTTAAAAGTTGTGCGATTTGTTTTAGAGTAGCTAAATCCTCTGTTTCGCTACCAAATAAAAGTGTATCGACAACACCGGTATTTTGTAAAAGGCAAACGCCCCCGGTTGCAAAAAGTTGTGCGCTGGCTGTTGCAAAAAGTACCGGGAGTTCAAATACAAGGTCTGCACCACATGAAAGAGCATGGCAAGCTCGCGTATATTTGTCAAAAAGAGCAGGCGTTCCACGTTGGGTAAAAGACCCACTCATAGCAACAATGACATAGTCAGCACCAAGTTCTTCTTTTGCGTAGCGGATCTGATAGGCATGTCCATTATGGAAAGGATTATATTCTGCAATGATACCGACAACTTTCATAGGGGTTCTCCTTAAAAACTTATTTGATAAAACGATAGCATAAAGAGGCGATAGCTACAAGCAACAAAATTTATATGGAATATATAGATTGGACTAAAATAAATCCATGCTGGTATCTTGTACCAAAAATTAAATGAGAGTATAATAGAGGTATATTTTGGGTTATACCAAGGAAGGAAATAAGAAAGGGAGAGAACATAGTATGAATGTTTTAGTAATTAATTGTGGAAGTTCTTCTTTAAAGTATCAGTTGATTGATTCAGAAAGTGAATCTGTACTTGCAAAGGGGCTTTGTGAAAGAATCGGTATCGATGGCAGACTTGTATATCAAAAGACAGGATTGGATAAGGAAATCACAGAATTGGATATGCCAACACATAAGCAGGCAATCCAGTTTGTGATTGATGCCTTAATCAATGATAAGACAGGAGCCATCAAGAGTCTGGATGAAATAGATGCTGTTGGACATCGTCTCGTACATGGAGGAGAAAAGTTTGCATGTTCTGTTGTGATTACAGATGAAGTATTAAAGACAGTGGAAGAATGTAACGACCTTGCCCCACTTCATAACCCAGCAAACTTAATTGGAATTGATGCATGTAAAGAATTGATGCCAAATGTACCAATGGTAGGCGTATTTGATACAGCATTCCATCAGACAATGCCAAAGAAAGCATATCTGTACGGACTTCCATATGAATATTATGAGAAGTATGCAGTAAGACGTTATGGTTTCCATGGAACCAGTCACAGCTTTGTTTCAAAGAGATGTGTAGAATATTTAGGAATGGATGCAAATAATTCTAAGGTGATTGTCGCACACCTTGGTAACGGAGCATCTATCAGTGCAGTTCTTAACGGAAAATGCGTGGATACTTCTATGGGTCTTACACCACTGGAAGGTCTTGTTATGGGAACACGTTCCGGTGATATTGATCCGGCAATTATGGAATTCATTGCAAAGAAAGAGAATCTTAATATCGAAGAAATGGTTACTATTTTAAACAAGAAATCAGGTCTTTCTGGTATGACAAAGGGTGGTTCTAGTGATTTCCGTGATTTACAGGAAGAAATCAAAGCTGGTAACCAGTTAGCAGCAGATGCAGTTGAAGTATTCTGCTATCGTGTTGCAAAGTATATTGGTTCTTATGTAGCTGCTATGAATGGTGTAGATGCTATTGCATTTACAGCTGGTATCGGAGAAAATGTTGCATTGGTTCGCCGTAAAGTATGCGAATACTTAGGATATTTAGGAATCGAAATCAACGAGGAGTTAAACCTCAAGACATTTGGTGATGAAGTTACATTATCTACACCGGATAGTAAAGTAAAGGTATGCGTTATTCCTACAAACGAAGAACTTGCCATTGCAAGAGAGACAGTAGCACTTGTAAAATAAGAAATAACAAGAAAAAGTTGTTGACAGGTGCGGCTTGTCTATGTATAATAGTTTGAGTGTGAATAGGAGAGACTATGAAGATTGATGTTATAGATATCATTTCTACAGCCGATAAGAAACGGGAGATTGCCGCTACCACGGAGATGTCAGAAGTTTCTGTTGGTGGAGGAATATTTCCTATTACCGATATTAAGCCATTCAGTATATGTCTGACAAATGATAACAATAAGCAATTATTGATTTCAGGTGACACGACTCTGGAGGTGGTGGTTCCATGTGATCGATGTCTTGGTGACGTTGTGGTTCCATTGCAAATAACAATTGACCGGGAAATTCCACTTATGGATGGTCAGGTTGTTTTTGCGGATGATGAGGAAAACACCTTTCTAGAGGAAAATGAGTTAGATATTGACAGACTGATTTATGACGAAATCTTGGTTAACTGGCCGACAAAAGTCTTGTGTAAGGATGATTGCAAGGGTATTTGCCCGGTGTGTGGTCAGAATTTGAACCAGCAGGACTGCGGATGTGATCGTCAGGTAATAGATCCAAGAATGGCAAAGTTCCAAGATATCTTTAATGAATTTAAGGAGGTGTGACCCGATATGTCAATTTGTCCAAAGAATAAGTCTTCTAAGGGTAGAAGAGATAAGAGAAGAGCAAACTGGAAGATGACAGCTCCTACATTAGTAAAATGTAGCAAGTGTGGAGAGTTAATGGTTCCACATAGAGTTTGTAAGAACTGCGGTTCTTATAACAAGAAAGAGATCATCGCTCAGGACTAAGATGAAACATGAGGCTTTCCGTTCGGAAAGCCTTATTTTTTTGCCCGTTCTGTGATGTGATTTGTTGTTGATTTATAGAAACACTTATAGTATATTTTTCTTATGATGCATTTTTTATGCATAGGAGGAAGGCGTATCATGGATAATAGTAAAGTCGTAGCCGTAGATGCCATGGGTGGTGACAATGCACCGGTTGAAATTGTAAAAGGATGTGTAGATGCGGTAAACGAGCGAGAGGACATCAAGGTTCTTCTTGTAGGAGAAGAAAATGTGGTTCGCGCAGAGCTTGCAAAGTACACCTATCCGTCTGAGCGCATTGAGGTTGTACCGGCGACGGAAGTGATTGAAACAGCAGAACCACCAGTGATGGCAATACGAAAGAAAAAAGATTCGTCGATCGTAGTTGCTTTAAAACTTGTAAAAGAGGGCAAGGCAGATGGATTTGTATCTGCGGGAAGCTCAGGTGCAGTACTTGTCGGAGGACAGGTGATTGTAGGCAAAATCAAAGGTGTGGAAAGAGCACCATTAGCCCCATTGATACCAACCAAAGCAGGCGTATCGCTTCTGATTGATTGTGGCGCTAATGTGGATGCCAGATCATCACATCTGGTACAATTTGCACGTATGGGCTCTATCTATATGAAAGACGTTGTGGACATTGAGAATCCACGCGTAGCCATTGTAAATATTGGTGCAGAAGAAGAAAAAGGAAATGCTTTGGTAAAAGAGACATATCCACTGCTAAAGGAATGTAAGGATATCAATTTTATTGGAAGCATAGAGGCAAGAGAAATTCCATCAGGCGCAGCAGATGTCATTGTGTGCGAAGCGTTTGTTGGTAATGTGATTCTTAAGTTATATGAGGGGCTCAGTTCTACATTGATTGGTGTCATCAAAACTGGTCTGATGAGCACCTTAAAGAGTAAAATTGGAGCTGCATTAGCGCTTCCGGCACTCAAAAATACATTAAAAACATTTGATGCATCGGCTTATGGTGGTGCACCACTGCTTGGATTAAAAGGTCTGGTCGTTAAGACGCACGGCAGCGCAAAAGCAATTGAAATCAAGAATTCAATCATCCAATGTGCATCTTTTAAGGAGCAGGACATTAGCGGAAAAATCCAGGCAAATATTTGCGTGGATGACAATAAGACAGAATAGAGGAGGTAAGTAAGATGGAATTAGAAATGCTTAGAAAGGTCATTGCAGAGGTCTTGAATGTAGATGAGACAGAAATCAATATGGATACCACATTTGTGGATGATCTTGGAGCAGATTCACTTGATGTTTTCCAGATTATTATGGGAATTGAAGAAGAACTTGACATCGAAGTGAATGTAGAAGAGGCTGAAAAGATCGTGACTGTAGGCGATGCTGTTGAATTGATTAAAAAGACAGTTGGCTAATCATGTGCAAAAAGAGAGATGACAAAAGCCCTTGATTCAAGGGCTTTTGCTTCTGTTAAGGAGTAAAAGTGAAGACAATAAAAGAATTTCAAGAAGTAATTGGATATGAGTTTAAAAACGAAAGTTTATTGCGTCAGGCCCTTACACATAGTTCGTATGCAAATGAAAAGCATATGAAGAAATTGTCAGATAATGAACGATTGGAATTTTTGGGGGATGCAGTGCTTGAAGCTGTTTCCAGTGAATTTTTGTTTTTGAATTATAAAGATTTGCCAGAAGGGGATCTTACCAGATTACGTGCAAGTATGGTATGTGAACCAACGCTTGCCTATTGTACAAAAGAAATTGATTTGGGATCTTATGTATACCTTGGAAAAGGAGAAGATTTAACAGGTGGAAGAACGCGTAAGTCAGTTTTGTCTGATGCAATGGAGGCAGTGATTGGTGCCATTTTCCTAGATGGTGGTATGGAAGCAGCGAAAACATTTATCTTACGTTTTATTATGACAGATATTGAACATAAGCGTATGTTTTATGATAGTAAGACGATATTACAGGAAGTCTGTCAGGCTAAATTCCATCAGAATGTAACGTATCATTTACTAGATGAGAGTGGTCCGGATCATGCGAAGGTGTTTCATGTGGATGTCACGGTTGGAGATACAAAGCTGGGAGACGGAAGCGGTGGAACAAAAAAAGCTGCAGAACAGGAAGCTGCTTATCATGGTCTTTTGTATTTAAAGCAGCAGGAAAGTCAGAACAAATAGAAAGTTTTTGGGGATAAGTATGTATTTAAAAAGCATTGAAATGTATGGATTCAAATCTTTCGCAAATAAGATGGTATTTGATTTTCATAATGGTATTACCGGGATTGTGGGCCCGAATGGAAGTGGAAAAAGTAATGTTTCCGATGCTGTGCGATGGGTTTTAGGAGAGCAGAGTGCAAAGCAGCTTCGTGGTGCCAGTATGCAGGATGTTATTTTTGCAGGAACAGAGAATCGAAAACCACTGAGTTATGCGTATGTTGCTATTACAATGGATAACTCCGATCATTTGCTGCCAATTGATTATGAGGAAGTAACGATTGCAAGACGTGTGTATCGCTCTGGTGAGAGCGAATATCTGCTTAATGGTTCGCCGTGTCGCCTGAAGGATGTGAATGAACTCTTTTATGATACAGGAATTGGAAAAGAGGGGTATTCCATCATTGGACAGGGGCAGATTGAGCGTATTTTAAGTGGAAAACCGGAAGAACGTCGTGAGCTGTTTGATGAAGCTGTTGGTATTGTAAAGTTTAAAAAACGCAAAGCTGCTACGGTAAAAAAATTGGAGCATGAACGCGAGAATCTGGTGCGTGTGAACGATATTTTATCTGAATTAGAGCGTCAGGTAGGACCGCTGGAAAGACAGGCGGAAAATGCAAAGCAATTTTTGAAGAAAAAAGAAGAATTAAAAACATTAGAAGTAAATATGTTTCTTCTTGAAATCGAAGATATGAATCGTCGTCTGACAGATATTGAGAAGAATTATCATATTGCAGAAACGCAATTAAATGAGAACAAGGGTAAGCAGGAACAGATCAAAGAACAGTATGCGTCTTTGGAAGAACAGCTGAATGTCATGGATGAGCAGATTCAGGGAATCCGTGAAGAACAGAGCAATACTACCTTGATGAAAGGTAAATTGGAAAATCAGATTCGTTTACTGGAAGAACAAATTCGTTTTGCGGAAAGTGCTGATGAAAATTTATCTGAACGAAAAGGTGTATTAGAGGCAGAAAAACAGGAATACATCCAGCAAAAGAAAACCTATGAGACAGAAAAAGAGCAATTGCAGGAACAGCTCGAAGAAGTAGAAAAACGTTTGGCATCGGTTCGGAAATATAATGATGATCTGCAGGCGGATATCAAAAAATATACCGAGGGAATTGAGCAGAATAACCAGGCGATGATGGAACTTCTGAATGAGAAGGGAACCATTCAATCCAAAGAACAGCGTTTTGATACGATGTTAGAACAAATTAATATTCGTAAAGCACAGCTGAATCAACGCCTCTTGCAACGTAAGACAGAAGAGGAAGATTTGAATGAAACGCTGCAGCGCTGCCAGAAGGAATATGATGATGTAAGTAAGGGCTTAGAAGCACTGAAACAAAAAGATCAGGAATTTTCACATAAGGCGGTAGAGTGGAAAAATAAGCGCAGAGAAGCACAGGATGTGCTGGCAAAGAGTAACGATGCTTACCATAAACAATCCTCAAAGTTAGAAGCGTTAAAAAATATTGCAGAACGATATGATGGCTACGGAAATAGTATTCGTAAAGTGATGGAGCAAAAAGAAAAGAACCCGGGCCTGATCGGTGTTGTTTCTGATTTGATTCATGTAGAACAAAAATATGAAATTGCAATTGAGACAGCGCTTAGCGGAAATATCCAGAATATTGTCACAAAAGATGAAGCGACTGCCAAAAAGATGATTACATATTTGAAAGAAAATCGATTGGGACGCGCAACCTTTTTGCCACTTACAAGTGTGTCTGGAAAAGGCTTTACAAAGGATAAGAGCATTTTATTGGATAAAGGTGTCCTAGGTCTTGCAAATGAACTTGTCGAAGCTGATGAGATGTATCGTGATGTGCTTTCCTATCTTTTGGGGCGTGTGATTGTTGTAGATACCGTTGACAATGGTATTGCACTTGCAAAGAAGAATCGTTATTCGTTACATATTGTTACATTGGAAGGTGAGTATTTCAGTCCGGGTGGATCTTTGTCCGGCGGACGATTTAAGAATAATAGCAACCTTTTGGGACGAAACCGTGAAATCGATGATATTGAAAAACAATTGGCAGCGTTATCAGAGGAAAAGAAAGCTGCCAAAGAACGTATCGCTGAGATTGAGACGGCACAGGCATTGTTGGAATCAGACCGGGAAGAAAACCGAAAGCAGATGGAACAACATGCACTTGCATTAAATACAGCACAGATTCACCTGCAGCGTGTACAGGAACAGAAATCTGAGAGCGAAAATGCGTTTGCAAGTTTAAATACCGAGAGCGAAGAAATGGAACGTCAGGTGCGTGATATCACTGCTGGAAAGAAGGAGATGGAACGTAAACGTCAGGAAGCGGGAGAGAAGGAAGAAGCATTAAAGAAGCAGACGGAGGAATACCAGAAGCTTTTGGATGAAAAAACCTATATGGAGACATCTGCTGCCCGCAATGTTTCCGAAGCGCAGATTGAAGAGGCGAGTGCGCGGCAGAAAGTTACCTTTGTGCTCGAGAACTGTGAACGTGTTGCAAATGAAATCGAAAAGAAAGAAGCGGACATTGTTCGTTTGATTGAGGAAGCAAAAAACGGCAAAACAGATGCAAATAAAAAGCGTGGTGATATTGAGGAAATTAAAAAGACCATGATTGCCAGTGATGATAATTTTGCGCAATTGGAAGATCGTTTAAAAGAAGTACAAAAACAAAAAGAACAGATGAATCAGGAGTATAAAGGCTTCTTTGGTCAAAGAGAAGAAATTGCGGATCGTATTTCGGCACTGGATAAGGAAATATATCGCTTAAATGCACAACGGGAAAAATTAGAAGAGGCGATCAACTATCAGAATACATATATGTGGGAGGAATACGAACTCACACTTCGTGGCGCTGAGAAAATGCGCAATGCCGAGTATGACAATCTGGATACCATGCGAAAAGCAACTTCTGGTGTCAAAGACGAAATTCGTCGTATGGGCAACGTAAATGTAAATGCAATCGAAGAATATAAGGAAGTATCGGAACGCTATCATTTCTTAAAAGGACAGCATGATGATCTTGTGGAAGCAGAGCAGACCCTGATGGGCATTATTGATGATTTGGATGAGGGGATGCGCAAACAGTTCACGGAAGGCTTTGCAGATATTCAAAGAGAATTTGATAAGGCATTCAAAGAGCTGTTTGGTGGCGGAAAGGGTACTTTGGAGCTGGTGGAAGGAGAGGATATCCTGGAAACCGGTATACGTATCATTGCACAGCCACCTGGCAAAAAGCTTCAAAATATGATGCAACTTTCCGGTGGTGAAAAATCGTTGACAGCGATTGCACTTCTGTTTGCAATTCAGAATTTGAAGCCATCTCCATTCTGTCTTTTGGACGAGATTGAAGCAGCGCTGGATGATTCTAACGTTGGCAGATTCGCAAAATATTTACACAAGTTGACGAAAAATACGCAGTTTATTATTATAACTCATAGAAGAGGCACAATGAATGCAGCTGACCGATTGTATGGTATTACCATGCAGGAGAAGGGTGTTTCTGCACTCGTATCGGTTAATCTGATTGAAAATGATCTGGATGCATAAGGAGAGATGAAATGGCAGAAGGCGGATTTTTTAAACGATTGCTTGCGGGGCTTACAAAGACCAGAGATAATTTTGTAAAGAATATGGATTATATTTTCCGCGGCTTTACCAATATTGACGACGAATTCTATGAAGAATTAGAAGAAATTCTGATTATGGGAGATATCGGTGTAACGACGACGGAAAATATTCTGGAAGACTTGAAGCGCAAGGTAAAAGAACAAAAAATAAAAGAACCGGTTGCATGTAAGGAACTGCTGATTGAGAGTATCCGACAGCAGATGGATATTGGAGAAGCGGCTTACGAATTCGAAAATCGTACATCGGTGGTTCTGGTGGTTGGCGTGAACGGTGTTGGAAAGACTACCACCATTGGTAAGCTTGCAGCAAAGTTAAGGGCACAGAATAAAAAAGTACTTTTAGCAGCAGCAGATACATTTCGCGCGGCAGCAGGTGAACAATTAAAGGAATGGGCAAATCGTTCGCAGGTAGATATGATTGGCGGTCAGGATGGAAGCGATCCGGCGTCCGTTGTATATGATGCGGTATCAGCAGCGAAGGCAAGAGGGACAGATGTACTTTTGATTGATACGGCAGGTCGGCTTCATAATAAGAAGAACCTGATGGAAGAGCTCCGCAAAATCAACAATATTGTTGATCGTGAGTTCCCCGAAGCGTATCGTGAAACGCTGGTTGTATTAGATGGTACAACAGGACAGAATGCATTGAATCAGGCGAAAGAATTTTCGGAAGTGACGGAGTTAAGTGGTATTGTTCTTACAAAATTAGACGGTACAGCAAAAGGGGGGATTGCGGTAGCTATTCAGGCTGAATTAGGTATTCCGGTAAAATATATTGGTGTAGGGGAGACAATTGATGATCTTGAGAAATTTAATGCGGAGGAATTTGTAAACGCGTTATTTTATACAGACGAGCAGTAAAAAGGAGAAAAAAGATGTTGACATTAGACAAATTTGAAGAGGCAAGTAAGATCGTCAGTGAAGTTACATTGGAAACAAAACTTGTTTACAGTGATTTCCTGAGTGAAAAGTGTGGAAACAGTGTGTATTTGAAACCAGAAAATATGCAGCTGACAGGTGCTTACAAGGTAAGAGGTGCATATTATAAGATCAGCACTTTGACACCGGAGGAGAGAAAAAAGGGACTTATTACAGCATCCGCTGGCAACCATGCGCAGGGTGTGGCATATGCAGCAAAGAAATTTGGCGTTCGCGCAACGATTGTTATGCCGACAACGACACCTCTCATAAAAGTTAATCGCACCAAGAACTTAGGAGCAGAAGTTGTTCTTTATGGTGATGTTTATGACGAAGCTTGTGCAAAGGCTTATGAACTTGCCGAAGAGCATGGTTATACTTTTATTCATCCATTTGACGATTTAGCTGTTGCAACAGGACAGGGTACGATTGCAATGGAAATCTTTAAAGAGTTGCCATTGGTAGAATATATTCTGGTACCAATTGGTGGTGGCGGACTTGCTACAGGTGTGTCTACGTTAGCAAAACTTTTAAATCCGAAGATTAAGGTCATCGGTGTAGAACCTGCAGGCGCAAATTGTATGCAGGAATCCTTGAAAAAGGGTGAGGTTACAACACTTTCCGGAGTAAATACCATTGCTGATGGTACGGCAGTGAAGACGCCGGGAAGTAATATTTTCCCATATATCCAAAAGAATCTGGATGATATCATCACAGTAGAGGATGATGAACTGATTGCAGCATTCCTCGATATGGTAGAAAATCATAAGATGATTGTTGAAAATTCCGGACTTCTTACGGTTGCTGCGTTGAACCAGTTGAAGGTAAAGGGAAAACGTGTGGTATCCATTCTGAGTGGAGGCAATATGGATGTGATTACTATGTCTTCAGTTGTGCAGCAGGGACTGATTTTCCGTGATCGTATCTTTACGGTTTCCGTACTTTTGCCGGACAAGCCGGGAGAACTTGCAAGAGTGGCAGATACGATTGCAAACGTACAGGGAAATGTTATCAAATTGGAACATAACCAGTTTGTGTCTACCAACCGTAATGCTGCTGTAGAACTTCGCATTACCTTGGAGGCATTTGGCACAGATCATAAGAACCAGATCTTAGATGCCCTCGAAAAGGGTGGCTATCAGCCAAAGATCGTGAGAACGAGTTTGTAATTATATATTGTGTGATAAAGAGAGAACCCGGAGCGGGATGAAGTCATTCATTCCTGCTCCGGGTTCTTTTTGTCCATGGATGTGACTTCCTGTAAGAAATCCTTGGCTTTGGGTGAGAGACGACGATAGTAGTTGATAATTCGCATTTCATCTTTCGTGAGTGAGGTGTCAGCATTTATAACCTCATATCTATAAGGAATATCTGAAATATCTACAAGGTAATCAATTGAAGTATTAAAATAATTTGCCATGTGTATTAGAATATCTAATTCGGGGACGGCCAAATTGTGTTCATATTTGTATACTGATTGTTGAGTTACATGTAGAATTTCAGCAAGTGCTTGTTGGCTTAGTTGTGCTTTTGTTCTCAATTCTTTCAAATGATTCATATAATCACCTCACATACAAACACTATAACAATAGGGGCTAAGAAAATATAAAACGCTACCATATATATTTACAACAACTACCAGTTGTAGTATTATGAAACAAAAGAAAATTTATGAGGAATAATATGAGTGAGGTAAATACTTATTCAGACAAGGAAAAAGAATGGAAAAAAATGGAATTACAGAAAAAGGTCAGTGACCAACTTATGCAGGGCTTTCAGATGGCTGATATATATTTGAATAGGTCATATTTGGATTCTTTTTCCGTGGCTCCCATTATGCCGTCTAGTCTTGTTGTAATGGATGATACTAAACTACGAGTTGTAGAGATTACAAAGTTAGTATTTGATGCTAATGAAAAAGTAACAGATAAATTAATGAGTGTTTATTCTGCGTTACATAGTTTGAATAGTTCCGTGGCACTGATTATTGAGAGTGATGGAAAAGCAATCAAATTTTATATGGGTATTCGATCACAACAAAATGTTTCTGTTGCAGGAGATGTTTTGGAGTCTACGTTAAAAGGAAATTTTCCGGGGATTGTATATAAATCAAAGGATAGAACAGAAATAGATCACTTAGTTCATGATGTGTGGAGAAAAGATATAAAAAGCTTGGCATCAGTTTCTGTTGTTCCATCAATACGTGAAGATGCAGGTGATATGAATGCATTTGTTCAGGGAATTGAAAAATTTATTGATACAATGAGTGGAAAACAATCTGTAATGCTATGTTTAGCAACACCTGTAAACAAACAGACAATGATAAAAAGAAAACATGGTTATGAAGAATTATGTTCATCGTTATCTCCACATGCAAAAATATCTGTTGCGTATGGCGAAAATGAAAACATGGCCGTTAACAAAAGTATATCAGAAAGTTTTTCTAAATCTATTAATAGGAGTGTTAGTAATTCAAATACATCTAGTACTTCGCATTCAATGGGAAACAATCAAAACTATAGTACTGGTAGCGGTTTTAGTGGAAATTTTTCATCTGAGGGAAGTAGTTTTGGATGGAGTGGAAATGATGGGTATTCAAATGGCTCATTCGACTCATATACATCAGGAAGTTCATTTACACAGGCTGTATCAGATAGTGAAGGTAATAGTTCAACGGAAGGGGTAACCCATGGAAATACAGAAACAACAGGATCATCAAAAACAATTACGGTGAATTTTGAAAATGCAGGTGTTGATAATCTGATCCAGCGGTCTAAGGCACAACTTGAGCGATTTAGAGAGTGTGAATCATTTGGAATGTGGGAGTTTTGCAGTTATTTTTTGTCATGCGATGTGCATACGGCGGTCTTGGCAGGAAACGTATATAAAGCACTTATGACAGGTAATGAATCGAATGTTGAAAGTGCGCATTTTAACATATGGTCCATTAATCAGATGAAATCTATTGATAGAATTCTTGATCATGTTTTATATTTTGTTCATCCTAAGGCAGAATTAGAAAATTTAGATGCAAAGAATGATAAACAGGTTGTAATGCCAACGAATCTTGTTAGCGGCAAAGAATTACCGCTGGTTATGGGCTTACCGAAGAAATCTGTCAATGGTCTGGCAGTTGTAGAGATGGCGGAGTTTGGGCGCGCCGTGGTATATGAAAATAAGATTCCTGAGCGATTTATTGAGTTGGGAAATATATATCATATGGGAGTAGTGGAAAAAACACGTGTGAAATTAGATTTAGACTTGTTGGCATCTCATTGTTTTATCACTGGCTCATCCGGATCAGGAAAATCTTATGCAACATATCAATTATTGGATCAAATAATGCAAAATGATGTAAAAATGATGATTGTTGAGCCCACGAAAGGAGAATATAAACAAATATTTGGAGGATTGAAAGGAATCAAAATTTTTACGACGGATACAAATGCCTATAGAATGTTACATATAAATCCATTTCAGTTTCCAAATTCTATTCATCTATTGTCACATATTGAGCAGTTGTTGCAAATCTTTAACGCATCGTGGCCGCTGTATGCGGCTATGCCTGCAATTTTAAAGGAAGCAGTTGTAGAGAGTTATGTTCGATGTGGATGGGATGTTCAGAACTCTATTTGGATTTCTGGAATATGTGATCATAAGTATCCGGTATTTGAGGATGTCTTAGCAATTTTGCCACAAATCATAAACAAATCAGATTATTCATCTGATTCAAAAGGCGACTATAAGGGGGCGTTATTGACGCGTGTGCAATCTATGACGGTGGGAATCAACGGTTTAATTTTTAAGAATAGTATAGGAATAGAGGAGTCATTATTATTTGATTCAAATGTAATTATTGATTTGAGTGAACTGGGATCAGAAGAATCTATAGCTTTAATTATGGGTGTTTTAATTATGAAACTTAATGAATATCGGAAGTCACAACGCAAGGAACATCCTGAATTAGAATTGAATTCATGTTTACGCCATATTACGGTGTTAGAAGAAGCACACAATTTGTTGAAGAGAACATCAAAAGAACAAAATCAAGAAGGTGCCAATATGGTTGGAAAATCAGTGGAAATGATTAGTAATTCCATTAAAGAAATGCGTACATATGGCGAAGGATTTATTATTATTGATCAGTCACCTATGGCTGTAGATTCCTCTGCAATTGAAAACACATCCACCAAGATTATACTTAATACACCAGCGAAAGATGCCTGTGAAGAAATAGGAAGTGCACTTTCCCTTGATGAAGCGCAGACGAAAGAACTTTCGAGATTAAATGTAGGGGTGGCGGCGACGTTTCAGAAAGGATGGTTATCTCCAGTTTTGATGAAGGTAGATAAGTGGAGTAATAAATTTGAAGCCAAAGTAGATATAGTTAATCCGGCTGATTTACGAGTATTAAGGGGAAAAATAATTAAGTCCTTATATAAGCAAAAAATGGAAAAGCACTTTTCCCCAATGCAACTACGAGCAATTACGCGTGCGTCCATGCTACCCAGTGATAAGAAACGAGAATTTGATGATATTATTTCTGAATATAATGAAAAATTCCCGAATGGTGAATCGTTCAATAAGTATTATTATGGCAAATTATTAATAGAACTGACAGGGGGCGAGCACTTGTTTGACATCATCCCATTGAATGATATACCGACGTATAAAGAATTTGACCACATAGATATTGGGTCAAAAGAATTTTCACAAATGATGATTTTATACAAGAGAAATGCAGAACAATGGCTTGAAAAGATATACGAGGCTATCTCGTATTATATTTCTGTAGATGACGAGATTATAAAGATAAATATTATTTTAGATATGTTATTCGTCAAGGGACATGGAGGAAGAATAAGATATTATTCAGATGATAAGTTGGCAATGTTATGTCGGATGATATATCGACAATTAGGCAAGGAAATGCGTTAAAAGGAGTGAAAAATGTCAATTTTTAATTTTAAAGATACAGAAGAAACAAATGAAAATGTGGAACAATGTGATAACACAGAAAAAAGACGAAATCAGATTTTAGAGATGCCTGAAGATTACGATGACAATTTTGATAAAAAAATGGATCAATATGACCATACAGAAAGTGAAAAAAACCCTGATAAAGGATCGCAGGGCGATTCCAATGGCTTTCTTCAACATATTAAATCCATTTTTTCTAAGAATCAAATTGATGAAACCAAAATGGAAAAACCAGATAGTAATGGAGAAAGAATAGATTCAAAAACCTTTAGAGAATCTTTAAAGGTCACAATGAGTCCTGATGAAGTGAAACAGTACAATAAGGAACATGGATATCCAGACGTTATTATGGACAGACCAAAAGGGGGGTGGGAAAGAACTCCTTATAAAGATGATCCTAGATTGGAAGATGACGATGAAAGTATGAACAAGGAACAAAATGATAATCTCGATTAAATTTATTTATAGGGAGGCCATAATGCATGGTTGCTGAAGTGTATTTAAAATACAATCCTTATATTCCGCAATTATCAGTCCTTTTGGACGGTAAACCACCATCAGAATATAGCAGGATTATACAATATACCAATGAAGATATTATTGAGTGGTCAAAAACATTACTAGATGTAATATATGATGAAATACGGTGTGATTTTGTTGTTATCTTTACCGGGACAGAAAGCGATGCTGAAATTATAAAGTATCGAAGTAAGAATACACCACATTGTAAACAATATATATTTAGGCAAAACAATTTTAAGGTTTCTACACAAAAGAAAATGATGGAACTAAATCAATATCTTAAAAAAAATGATGTGAAATATCCTAATTTGCTTCTGCAACTTTATTTTAAAATTCCATCAAATATGTGGAAAATCAGAGAAAGTATTTCGTGTATAGATGTGAATAATCTATTTTGCACAACAGAAATTTCGATTTTGCAAGAGCGGGAGGATAGATTTGAGGAAAATGAAAATACATATTTATTTGTATTAACTGAAAATTATGAAGAGTGTAAGGAGAAGAGCAAAAAAATTGCTACAAGCAATCCGAGTTTTCTTTTTTATTTTGGACAAAAGAATAGATTAAAGAAAATTTATCATATGTCTTACATTATCGAATGTGAGGAAGAGTATTTTATACCGGCAGTTTTCTCGTGTCTGTTATGGGAACCCTTGGTGCACATATTTCGATCCTGTATGCAAAGTGTTTGGCAGAAACAATGTGATGAACAAATTATGTCAAAAATGATTTCTATTGATCCGATTATCAGTGTTCAAATCAATAATCAGGTAGAAGTTGGACGAAGTAGTGTTATTAGAAAACAATGTATACCATCAGATGTTACGGAACCTCAGATATATTGCAAAGTATTAAATGAGGAAATTGCTACTACAGATAATATAAATGTGTATGGCATAAAATCGGGTACGACCAAACTAGAAGTGTATCAGTACGGTGCAATGATACCGTTTCAGATATTGGATATATGTGTAGTTGAGCGCAATCGCATCACAAAGATAATATTGCGCGAAGATGAATTAGTAATTGGAATAGGTGATACAAAATTTTTGCAGGCTGACTACTTTCCGGTAGATGCGGACAATATGATGGATGTGGTATGGAAATCTTCTGATTCGCAGATTGCGGAGATTGATAAACAAGGGATAGTGACAGGAATAAGAGAAGGAAAATGCAAATTGATATGTAGTGCAGAAAATGTTTCTGCAATGTGTGAATGTTATGTATTACCATATGTCAATAGGTTGATTGTAAATGGTGTAAGTAATAATTGTATTCATATGGAGCCTATGCAGGAAATGATATTGCATATAAGTACATATCCTGAAAAATGTATTGATGGAGAATATACAATCATAAGTTCTGATTATAATATTGTGAATGTTATTGGAAATAAACTGTTGGCAAAGCAAATTGGAGATGCGCAGATTATAGTTATGAATCAATCAGGACGACAACAAATTACTATTGAGGTACATGTGTATAAAACTAGGATATTTAATAGTATTATGAAAAAATATTTCAAAAGAAAAGAGGTATAGCGATGGGAAAATATATAGGGATAGATTTGGGAACCACATTTTCATGTATGGCATATATTAATGATAATGGACAGCCAGTTGTGATACCAAATCGTGAGGGGACAAATACAACACCCTCAACAGTATTGTTTGACGAGAATCTTACAGTGGTTGGTGGGGAAGCAAAGAAGCAAAGTATTATGGATCCTCAGAATTTTGAACAATTTGTAAAAAGGCATATGGGAGAAAGGGATTACACTTTTTCAACCAGCGCCGGTGAAAAGTATTCACCAGAGGAGATTTCGGCAATTATACTTTCAAAGATGAAGATAGACGCTGAGGAATATTTGGGTGATAGTGTGGATGGGGCTGTGATAACTGTACCAGCATATTTTAATGAAGCTCAGAGAAATGCAACAATAGATGCTGGAAAGATAGCAGGATTGAATGTGTTGGCAATTATAAATGAACCAACAGCGGCGGCTCTTGCATTTGGCATTGCAAAAGGAACTGAAAAAGAGCAAACGGTAATGGTATATGATCTGGGAGGAGGTACTTTTGATGTGACTGTGCTTAGATTTGATGCTGAAAATATTACTGTGCTAGGAACGGCTGGAGATAGAAAACTGGGAGGGTATGATTTTGATGAAAGGATCATAGGTACGGTCTTACGAGATGCAGAGAGTCAGAATATAAAAATTAAGGGAGATTCTGTAGCCTATCAGGACTTACAGATAAAAGCGGAAGAGGCAAAAAAAACATTATCAACAAGAGAAAAGACAAATATTGTTCTGAATGTTGGAGGAAAACCATATAAATATACATTAACTAGAGCAGAATTTATCGATTTGGTAGAACCTTTGTTGTTTAAAACTATAGGTAGTATGGAATCCGCATGTGATGAGGCGGAAGTAGAATATACAGACCTAGATAAAATTTTATTAGTAGGTGGATCTACAAGAATGCCATTGGTAAGGAAAACGATTGAGGATGAGACGGGAATTACGCCTTCTTCTGAAATACATCCGGATGAAGCAGTGGCCATTGGAGCAGCATATTATATGTTGGATGTATTGAAGATGAAACAACAAAAGGTGAATGACGAGGAGGTGAAGGAACTTTTACAGGCAGACATACCAGAAGTGTCAAAGAATTATTCTTTTACGGATGTCACATCGCATGGAATAGGTATAGTGTGTTATGGTGACGGTGATCAAGCATATAATTCCGTGATTTTGCCTAAGAATACACAGGTTCCAGCAGCGGCTACAAATCAATATTGCACGACAGTTCCATATCAGGAAAGCATATATATACAAATTACTCAAGGTGAAGAAGAGGATATACGTTATGCGACAATTATTGGTACGGCGGAGATAAACATATTACCACGAGAAGAAAAAATAGGAATTGAAGTAACGATTTCATGCGATGAAAATTCGATTATACATGTAAGGGTATATGATATGAATTTGCAGCGGGATTTGGGAGAAATGCATATTGATAGAGTATCGAATCTTACGGAAGAAGAAGTGGAACAGAATAAGCGACGCATTAGCAAACTAGATATTAGTGGTGAATAAATACATAAAGAAAAGGAGTAGTAAAATGGAACAGAATTTTGAAAGCAAAATGGAAAATTTTGGAGCATCTAAAATTAACATAGATGTTGATTTATATAAGGAATTGGAGATAAGTCATGAGTGGAATGAAAAAGAAATTCGTGAACACCTGAAAGGGTTACAAAAATTATGGACACAAAGACAAGGGGCTACAAATGATAAAGAACAATTATTGCTTATTGATCAAATTTTACAATATATAGAGGATGCTTATAGATATTTAACGAAGGCATTTAGACGAAAGCAATATGATCAGGCATTAGAACAGGCCTATAAGGCGGGGAAGATATCAGATGCAAATGAAGAAAAATTACATACGTTGTTGGATCAGGCCAAGTCTTATTATCGTAGAGGAAATATTCAACTGGCAACAAAATGTGCAGAAGAGGCAATTGAGGGAAATATTAATGATGTGTCAGCATATGATTTGTTGGTTCATTGTTATTTTGAAAGCGCAGCATATGATAAAGCATTAGATGTAGTGGATCAAGGGTTAAAGGTTTGGGATAACAACGTTAAATTACATTGGCTAGGGGCAAGAATTGCAACAATTGGTACACGAGATTATCAAGATGCCCAGCAGAGAATCAATACTTTGATAGAGATTACTCCAGATCAATCTATTGGTTATTCGGAACAGGTTTATTTGCAACTAAGTAAGGGAGATGAGAAGTTAGCTTTTCAGGAAATAGACAATTATCTGGCTAAGCATCCAGAAGAGGACAAGTTCAAACGTGATGTAGCATATGATTTAGATTCATATTCAAATGTTTGCTATTACTATGATGAGACACAAAATGCTTCATTTATTGCAGATAAGGAATCCTATGAACGTTGTTTGAAATTGAGAGAAAAAGCAGTGGATATATATTCTGATGAACATACAAGAAATCAGTTGGAAAAAGCGCAGTACTATGGTCAAAAGAAATGGAATGATTGGAACATGCCTTCTATTAAATCATTAGCGTTGTATGGGACGATATTCGCATTATTAGGTTTTTCGTCAACAATGTTTTTGATTGTTGGAATTGTATTATATGCGGTAATGGCTATTTTAATCTATTTCAGTTTCAGACCATATTGGCAGATCAATAAAACATATGTTACTGGGAAGATGGGAACTTTAGAACTGATAATGAATAAAATCGGGGAATATACTGCAAAAGTGGCTAGAATGTTATTCCGCATGTTGATTACAGCAATTCGATTTATTTTCAGATTTGTTATTGGACTAGCATCGGGAAAGTGGCTCTAAACAATATAAGATAAATGAAGGAAATGATTATGGGAATTCATATTAGGGAACACTTTGAAAATTATATGGATGTAACAGACAGGAGCGAACCTATTGGACGTATAGATAAGATTAGCGATTGTTATGAAGATGATACGGATAGTTTTGAGCAAAAATGTGATGATTATGAAAATAATATGTGGAATACAACTGCAAACATATCGGTGGATGATGGGCAAATATGCGAGGATAGAATCCAAACGAAAAAATATAGGCCATCTAATTTGTTTTTTGGAAGTATCGCGGAGGTAAATTTGGCTTATGGAGAAGGTGGCGCAAATCAATACTTTATAAAAGATGCTTTTGAATTAAAGGAAAAAGGAAATTTAACCATTGTATCACGAGAGGAAGTAGCCTTAAATACTGATGATATGAGAAAGTGTATTATGCAAAAAAATGTGGATGGTATTACATATTGGGTTCATAAAGATGATCGTGTAATGAATATGGTTGAATTGGAACAATTAAGTCAATCAACTAGGGAGAAACCATATAAACAAAATAAAGAGAAAAATGTATTTTCTTTCACAGATGAAGAATTGAAAGATTTGGAGGAAAATACACCAGATACAGAGTGTTTAAATAATATTGTAGAACAAGAGGGAGGAGAACCTGATTATCGTCATCCTTTGGGCAATCAAGAGGATAGTGAAGGAATCTATTTCCCAGATGCATGGAGTAATTCGCTGGAACTAAAGGATGGGGATTGCTTTTATCAGTTGCTCCCTCATTTCTCGGATGGACATGAATCAAAAAGTTCATATTTCACGGATAAGGAAACTGTTGATCAATGTAGGGACGTGGATCATCATATAGATCTTGCCTTATTAATGAGTAAATTACAGAAAAAGCCAAATGAGGAGTGGATTGATAAAGAAAAAAGTATGGAGATGATAAAAAGATATGAAATAATTCAATACATTTATCATGAGGATTATGACACGGGCAGAAATGATGATCATAAGGGAGATGAAAAATGAAAAAGAGATTGAGGTGTTATAGTTTATTAATAATTTTATGTTTAATGGTAATGGGGTGCGGTAAGACTCATACAAATAAAGAAAACACAAGTGCAACAGAAATAACAGAAGATAATCAGATTAAGAATGCAAAGAAGGACAGTATAAAACAATTTAAGGACAACATCATTTTTGAAGGACATGCTATCTTTATGTTAAAAAATAATGGAAAAGTTGTAGTGTGTGAAGATACTCAATTAGCAGACTGGCAGGAGATTGATGAAATTAAGGAAAAGATAAAAGGAATATGGGGAGTGGAGTTGTATGGCACAATGAATGGGGCATTATGGGTACAAAGTGATAATGGATTATTTTATTATTTTGAAACAAGTGATGGCTGGGAACAGAGAAGTAGAATTCCAGTATCAAAGAATGCATCTGTTGAACAATGGGGGCGATGTCTGACAATTAGAGATGCAGATGATGTGATTGTTGTAAATTTGGATGATCAATATGGTGGATACTATTACTGGGATAGTCTGCCGAAAGAAGCAAGGGCATATGGCTACAATGAAGGTTTTGGGGGAATGCTATTTCTATATGAAGGTAGTTTATACAATATGAAATTGAAAAATGAATGGGACATAAATGCCTTGTATAGTGACTTGGAATTGGAACAGCAAGCAACTAGTCTTGTGGAAGAAGGAGTAAAAGAGGTTCGTTATGAATTATATAGTGCCTATGAAGAACAATATACAACCCTGATATGTGATAAAAAAGTTGTTACTTATTATTATTCTACATATGATATGGACTTACTTGAAATAAATGAGCCACTGAAGGACTATTTATCATATCCAGAAAACTGTGAGGATATGTATCTAGAGCATTGGGCTTACCTAATAGAAGATATCAACTCTTACTATTTATTAGATGGTGCCATTTATTGCATGGGAGATAATCATTGGGGACAACTGGGAAAAGATGATGTGAAATCAAGTACAGAATATCTGAAAATTGATAATGCCTACTACATTGATTTTTATGCAGGAGGGCATAGCCAATATGCACTAGATAATGAAGGAAATGTATGGACTTGGGGGCAGGAGTCTGCTGCACCTGAGATAATTATATCATATCATGATTATGTATAAGAGAACTTAGATGAAATCGCAAAGATGAGATAGGTGTTATTATGAAAAGTAAAAATAAAGTAGTATATTTTTTGATTATAATGTTGCTGACTTTTTTGCTCTGCATGTGGAATGGAAAATTCACTGGGAGATTATAATAGTGAGGAAGACGTTATTCAAAACCTTACAGGGCATGTAGCACAGTTATTGTTTGAACGAGAAGTTTTAGTCCTTAATAGTAAAGGACAGGTGTTTGCGTTTAATATGGAGACAGATGAGAAAGAGATAATAGAAAATTTCCTGATCAGGTTATTGGAATATGGGCATGGGAAACATTTAAAGATGGAGATGTTCTTTCAACACCAACAGCATGGATTCTAACAAAGGACGCTATGTATTTGTATGAGAAACAGCAGGGATTATGGGAAGATATTGGACAGGTTGACTTGTCAGATGCGAAAATAGATTCATATGAACAATATGGTTGGTGGGGAATTCTTTATTGTAAAGGAAAACAGCATCAGCAGACATATTTGTTTGATACCGAGTCAGATAAATTTTATTCATATAGTAAATTGGAAGATGGGATGAAGATATTTGGGTATAGTAAGGCATTTCATGGTTTCTTGGGCATACAGGATGGTGTGACCTACAATCTGAAGTGTGATGAACTGTCTGCATATTCTCAAGAGGTAAATGATGTATCAGATATGATTGAAGACAAAATTGAAATTGCTGATGATATCCAGAATATGGCATATGAAGAATTTAATGATGGGGATTATTCATATACTACGTTGGCGGGATCAGGCTATGGAAATATTGTGACTTATGCGGATGGAGTAGACTGGTGGGATGAAGTGAAAGACTTTGTAGAAGTAGAAACTGATATCAATGACAGAATTTATTGTCCAACGCATGGAAAATGGTATATCATCCATGCTGTTTACAGTCTTAAAGACGAGAGTATTAATAGTTTTTATCTCGAGAATGGTAAAATTTATTGTATTGGTGAAAATAATCAAGGACAACTTGGATATACAGGAAGTACGGATGCTAGCAATGAATATTCAGAAATTGATAATGCGGTATTCAAGGATTTTATAGGTAGTTATAATGGATGTATTGCATTAGACGAAGAAGGAAATCTTTGGGGATGGGGGAATCCTTATTATGGTGGTAACCCTAAAGTTATTATTAACCATTCTGAATATAGCCAAGAATAACTAATAAAGGTGGAATGCCTGCAATATGTGATTGCTTTCCCTTCCTTTAGATGATAATATAGACACATGGAAAACCAGAGAGCCAGGCGGCTAACCCTCTTTTTCGGAGGGGCTAACCCTCCAGACGAAAGAAAGGAGGGCGTTGCCAATGTATGTTACATATGCTGATTTGATTCAGATTGGAATATTCATTTGCGCCCTTGTTGGATTGTGTTACACGATTTTCAAGGGAAAACGAAAATAGCCGCCAACTATTCGCAGTAGTTGACGGCCTAAGTCATTAGGTAAATAACTATCGAGGGTAGCCGCTTCTCTGGCTTTCCCTTTTTCTATTTTCAATATAACATAGGTACATATTCTTTTCAAGGGAAATTTACAAGTAGGTGTCAAGAAAAAATACTTGACACCTGCTTTTTGGTATAGTATAGTATACGAGGTGATGATATGAACGATAAGATTGAACAGGGAGATCTTTATGATTTTTATGGTGAATTATTAAATGATCACCAGCGAAGTATTTATGAAGATTTCGTATTAAATGATTTATCCCTTGGTGAAATCGCATCAGATCGTGGAATCAGCCGTCAGGCAGTACATGATGTTATTAAGCGATCTACCAAGACTTTAGAAGAATATGAAGATAAATTACATCTGATAGAGAAGTTTGTTCATATCAGAGATAAGATACGAACCATAGATGCTTTGGTTCATACGACGGAAACAGATTCCGTGGATGAGATTTTATCCCAGATTTCTGTGATATCCAATGATATCCTAGAGGAGTTATAGTATGGCATTTGAAAGTCTTTCAGACAAATTACAAAATGTATTTAAGAACCTTCGAGGCAAGGGTCGTCTGAGTGAAGATGATGTCAAGGCTGCTTTAAAAGAAGTCAAGCTGGCTCTTTTGGAGGCGGATGTCAATTTCAAGGTTGTCAAAAACTTTGTCAAAACGGTACAGGAACGTGCGATTGGCGCAGATGTCATGAACGGTCTGAACCCAGGTCAAATGGTAATCAAGATTGTAAATGAAGAACTCACCAATCTGATGGGATCTGAAACAACAGAGATTGCATATCGTCCGGGACAGCAGATTACGGTTCTTATGATGGTTGGTCTGCAAGGTGCAGGTAAGACGACGACAACAGCAAAGCTGGCCGGTCTTGTCAAGAAAAAAGGAAAAAGACCACTGCTTGTAGCATGTGATGTGTATCGTCCGGCTGCAATTACGCAGTTACAGATCAATGGTGAAAAACAGGGTGTGCCTGTATTTGCCATGGGAGATAAGAACAAACCATCAGATATTGCAAAAGCAGCAATAGAACATGCAAAGAAAAATAACAATAACGTTGTTATTCTAGATACCGCAGGTCGTCTTCATATAGATGAAGGTATGATGGATGAGCTGGTGCAGATCAAAGAAGCTGTTGATGTTGCACAGACTTTATTGGTCGTAGATGCCATGACTGGTCAGGATGCAGTTAATGTGGCAGGTACTTTTGATGAAAAGATTGGCATTGATGGTGTTGTACTTACGAAGTTAGATGGTGATACCAGAGGTGGTGCTGCATTATCCATTCGTGCTGTGACAGGAAAACCGATCCTGTTTTGTGGTATGGGTGAAAAGCTGGATGATTTGGAGCAGTTTTATCCGGATCGTATGGCTTCAAGAATCCTTGGCATGGGGGATGTCCTTTCTTTGATTGAGAAAGCAGAGGCATCCATTGATGAAGATAAGGCAAAAGATCTGTCCCGAAAGATGCGCAAAGCAGAGTTTGATTATAACGTTTATTTAGACTCTATGGCGCAGATGAAAAAGATGGGTGGTCTTAGCAGTGTACTAGGCATGATGCCGGGGATGATTCCTGGGATGAACAGTGCACAGCTTTCACAGATAGAAGGTGCTGTTGATGATAAAAAAATGGCACACATTGAGGCAATTATTCTTTCCATGACACCAGAGGAAAGAGCAAATCCAAAACTTATGAATCCAAGTCGTAAGAAGCGACTGGCAAGAGGCGCCGGCGTCGATATCGCAGAGGTGAATCGTTTTATCAAACAGTTTGATCAGACGAAGAAGATGATGAAAAAGATGCCGGGCATGATGGGTGGTAAAAGAGGAAGAATGAAATTTCCTTTTTAACATATAGCAATTTATTATTATTATTTATTTTTAGGAGGAAAACAAAATGGCAGTAAAGATTAGATTAAGAAGAATGGGACAGAAGAGAAATCCTTTCTACAGAATCGTAGTAGCAGATTCTAGATCACCTAGAGATGGAAAGTGCATCGAAGAAATCGGAACATACGATCCAAATCAGGAGCCTTCAGCATACCATGTAAATGAAGAATTGGCTAAGAAGTGGCTCGCAAACGGAGCACAGCCAACAGAGACTGTAGCAAGAATCTTCAAGCAGGCTGGTATTGAAAAATAACCCACAAAACAGGCATTGAAAGAACGAGGTATTAGGTGATGAAAGAATTAGTTGAAGTAATTGCAAAGTCACTGGTAGATTACCCGGAGGAAGTTGTTGTTACAGAAACAGAAAATGACAAGTCGATTGTTGTTGAGTTACATGTGGCTTCATCAGATATGGGCAAGGTAATCGGCAAGCAGGGACGTATTGCAAAAGCAATTCGTTCCGTAGTGAAGGCAGCAGCCTCAAAGTCGGATAAAAAAGTCGTTGTAGATATTGTTTAAGACAAAGAACCCTATTGCCATGCGAAAGGTGTGGTGATAGGGGATTTTTTTAGGAGAAGAAATATGGATTTGTATCAGGTTGGTGCCATTACGCAGACACATGGTGTACGAGGTGAGGTCAAGGTATTTCCATTGACAGATGATGTGTCTCGTTTTAAGAATATGAAAAATCTAATTATGGACACGGGACGCGAACGGATTACACTTGAAGTGACATCTGCCAGACCACAGAAAAATCTGGTCATCTTAAAATTTAAGGGATACGATAATATCAATGATGTAGAAAAATACAAAGGTGCCAAATTATATGTTACCAGGGAAAACCGCGTGGCTTGTGAAAAAGATGAATACTTTATTGCAGATCTGATTGGCCTTTCGGTTGTGACAGATGATGGCATGCAGCTCGGAACACTTACAGATGTAATTGCGACGGGAGCAAACGATGTTTATGTTGTTGAGATGGCATCGGGCAAAGAAGTGTTGATTCCAGCCATTCATGATTGTATCGTGAACGTGGAGGAAGAAGAAAAGAAAATGACAGTACATTTGTTAGATGGACTGTTGGATGAGGAGTAAACACGTGAAATTTTATATTTTGACGTTATTTCCGGAAATGGTGATGCAGGGGCTTTGTACCAGCATCATCGGGCGTGCAATGGACAAGGGAATGTTGTCAGTAGAAGCGGTTAATATCCGTGATTTTACTACAAATAAGCATGGAAAAGTGGATGACTATCCTTATGGTGGCGGTGCTGGCATGGTGATGCAGGCACAGCCAATCTACGATGCATGGAAATCCATTATAGATCGTACCAAAGGAAGTGTGCGTACCATTTACCTTACACCGCAGGGAAAGACTTTTGTGCAAAAAGATGCCAAGGAATTGGCAAAGGAAGAAAATGTTATTTTGCTATGCGGTCATTATGAAGGGGTAGACGAACGTGTGCTTGAAGCAATTGTGACAGATTATATATCCATTGGTGATTTCGTTTTGACGGGTGGAGAATTGCCGGCAATGGTTATGGTTGATGCAATCGCTCGTATGGTTCCCGGAGTACTTTCTAACGTGGATTCCAAAGAGACAGAGAGCTTTGAAAATAGTTTGCTGGAATATCCACAATATTCACGTCCGGAAGAATGGAATGGAAAAAAAGTTCCGGCAATTCTTTTATCCGGGGATCATGCAAAAGTAGATGCATGGAGACATGAGCAATCGTTGCTTCGTACAAAACAAAGACGTCCGGATTTGCTAGAAAAAGCAGAGCTTTCGAAAAAAGATCAAGATTTTTTAGAGAAAATATAAAAAAGGTACGATAAACAAAAAGAAATACTTGTTTTTTGATCTTGTTTATGGTATCATCAACGAGTTGTGAAAAGAGATGGTCCTCTGATACATGTGGTATTAAGAACGTCAAGATAATTTAATTAGGAGGTCACAAAATGAACACACAGGAAATTATTAAGAACATTGAAGCAGAACAGTTAAAGTCTGAAGTAGACGTATTCCATGTAGGTGATACTGTTAGAGTACACGCTATGATCAAGGAAGGAAACCGTGAAAGAATTCAGGTATTCGAAGGTACTGTTATTAAGAGACAGGGTGGAAGCAACCGTGAGACATTTACTGTTAGAAAGTTCTCTAACGGTGTTGGCGTAGAAAAGACATGGCCAGTTCATAGCCCTAATGTTGAGAAGATCGAAGTAGTACGTCGTGGTAAAGTAAGACGTGCAAAACTTAACTACTTAAGAGATCGTGTAGGTAAGAAGGCTAAGGTTAAAGAATTAGTTAAGTAATAAGACAAGGAGAGAGCAACCACAAAGGTGGTTGTTCTTTTTTTTGATATCGTGTATATTAATATAGGATTGTTATGTATAACAGATAAAAGAAAGCATATAGGATGCATTATGAATAAAAGACAAGTTAGACGTGGTTTTGAGCAGGTAGGAAGAAAAATACATATTAGTAGGGGCGGTTTGAATTTTCGCCGTCGTCGCCGTAAAATACAGGGAGAGAAAGTCCGCTATATAAGTCTGTGGGCAATACAGATTTTTGCAGTGGTTTTGCTTGCATTTTTCCTTACCTTAGGATTTGGTACGAGAATCCGTTGCTCAGGAGAATCTATGACACCAGCTATTGCTGAAAATGGCAGTGTCTTGATCAATCGTATTGCATATAAAATCAAGGCTCCGAAAAAGGGAGATGTGGTTGCTTTTATGCCAAAGGGAAACACAAGCGCAAATTACAATGTAAAGCGTATTGTAGCGGTTCCCGGAGATACGGTCTTGATTTCAAATGGCAGATTGTATGTCAATGATAAGGTCGTGAATCTAAAACAGTCCGATGATAAATCCATCAAGGATGAAGGGCGTGCAGTGACAGAGATTACGCTAGGAAAAAATGAGTATTTTGTGCTCGGAGATAATGTGAATAATAGTGAGGACAGTCGCTATGGTTCGATTGGTAATGTAACAAGAAAAGAAATGATAGGAAAAGTCTGGTTCTGTTTATCCTTTAATGGATTTGGAACTGTGCATTAGGAGTCAATATGGAATTTCAATGGTACCCAGGTCATATGACCAAGGCAAAAAGACAGATGATGGAAGATATCAAACTAATTGATCTTGTGATTGAATTGGTTGATGCACGTATTCCACTGAGCAGCCGTAACCCGGATATTGATGAATTGGGAAAACAAAAAGCAAGATTAATTCTTTTGAATAAGACAGATTTAGCAGATCCGAAAGTGACGATACGCTGGAAAGAGTATTTTCAAAAGAAAGGATATTTTGTTGTGACGTTGGATTCCCGTAATCGCAAAGGGATGAAAGAAGTGACGCAGGTGGTTATGGATGCCTGTGCAAAAAAAATAGAACGTGATCGTGCACGTGGTATAAAAAATCGCCCGGTACGTGCGATGGTAGTAGGAATTCCAAATGTTGGAAAATCTACCTTTATCAATTCTTATGCAGGAAAGGCTTGTGCAAAAACAGGAAATAAGCCGGGCGTTACAAAAGGTAAACAGTGGATTCGTTTAAATAAAAATGTAGAATTGCTAGATACGCCGGGGATTTTGTGGCCTAAGTTTGAAGATCAGACAGTAGGTCTTCATTTGGCATGTATTGGCTCTATCAAGGATGAATTATTGCAGACAGAAGAGTTAGCCATTGAGCTGTGTAGGATTCTGAAGGAAAAATATCCGGGAGCACTTGCAGAACGCTATCAGATTGATGAAACACAGGATGTGCTTCATTATTTGGAACAAATTGCGGAAAACAGGAACTGCCGCTCAAAAGGAAATCAATTGGACTATAGTAAAGCAGCACTTTTGCTGATTGATGATTTTAGGAGTGGAACGATTGGAAAAATTTCTCTGGAGTTTCCGGAAGAGATGAATAATGAAAAGATGGAAGTGTAGTGGAAATGGAAGAAAAAGAAAAGAAAAACGGTGAGCAGACATCACCAGCACATGAGATTTTAAGCTTATTATTATATATCGTTGTTGTTTTTGGTATTTGTTTTTTGATTATCACATTTGTAGGACAGCGTTCAAAAGTGAGTGGTTCTTCTATGGAACCAACGCTGAGCGATGGAGATAATCTGATTGTAGATAAGATTTCTTATCGTATTCATGATCCACAGCGATTTGATATTATCATTTTCCCATATCAATATCAGGAAAATACATACTATATCAAACGAATCATTGGATTGCCGGGAGAAACGGTCTATATTAACGATGCAGGAGAAATCTATATTAACGGGAAATTGTTAGAAGAAGATTATGGCTTAGATACGATTCAAAATCCGGGACTGGCATCCGAACCAATTACATTGGGCGAAGATGAATATTTTGTGATGGGAGATAACCGGAATAACAGTACAGATAGTCGTTTCGCCTCGGTGGGGGAAATTAAACGACAAAATATCATTGGAAAGGCATGGGTAAGGATTTATCCATTTAATAAAATTACAGTCATCAAACATCAATAGGATGGAGGAAGAGCCATGGATATTGAAAAAAAGATCAAAGAGATACAGCAGGAATATAAAGAGGCAGATGATGTGCAGTTGCCAGCATTCATAGAGTCTTATATCAGGGATGGAAGGCCCGGTGTGGCAAAGATTATTGGACAGGCACAAAAAAGACTGGATAAGCTGGCACAGGAGCGGGTGCGTTTGGAAACGCTTCGCACTTACGAGCATCGTTACGAAGAGAAGTATCCGATGATCTGTGGCATTGACGAAGTGGGACGTGGACCATTAGCAGGTCCAGTGTGTGCGGCAGCTGTTATTTTGCCAAAGGATTGTGAAATCCTTTATATTAATGACTCCAAAAAGTTGAGTGAAGCAAAAAGAGAAGCTTTATATGAGGAAATATGTGAAAAAGCGGTGGCTGTAGGAATTGGATTTGCATCGCCGGAGAAAATTGATGAAGTAAATATTTTACAGGCAACGTATGTAGCAATGCGTGATGCAATTGCACAATTATCGGTAGAACCAGATCTTTTGCTCAATGATGCTGTGACAATTCCGCAAGTGGATATCAAGCAGGTGCCAATTATTAAGGGCGACGCAAAAAGTATTTCCATTGGTGCGGCGAGTATTGTCGCAAAGGTGACGAGAGATCGTTTGATGAAAGAATATGATGCCATTATGCCAGAATATGGGTTTGCACAAAACAAAGGATATGGAACCAAAGAGCATATAGAGGCTTTACAAAAATTTGGGCCAAGTCCAATCCATAGAAAGAGCTTTATTGGTCATTTTGTAGAAAATGTATAAGCACCATAAGGAGGGACGACGTGCAGGTTTCCGATTTGTTGGTACAATATCAGAATAATTTGTCTTCCGGGAGTGAGGTGTCTACAAAAACAAAGGGCATTGAGCAGTTAGTGGAGACAGTAAAACAGTTAAAGACAGGAAATATCTTTGAAGGAACTGTGAATAGTGTGCGTGGCTCACAGGTGATTCTTGGTTTGAGTAGTGGACAGAATATCACAGCACATCTGGATGCGGGATTGTCTCTGGTTAAGGGACAGTCTGTTTTTTTTCAGGTGAAATCAAATGATGGGGAACAGATTCGCATTAAGCCGATTTCCATGGGAGGTAATCAGGGAAATCCTACATTGATACAGGCGCTTGATGCTGCCGGGCTTGCTGTAGGGGAAAAGAACTTAAATATGGTGAATGCCATGATGAAAGAACAGATGTCCATTGACGCAAAAAGTTTGCAGAATATGGCACGACAGATGGGACAGATTCCAGGTAGTTCTGCAGAGACGATTGTGCAGATGCAAAAATTACAATTGCCGATCGATATTTCCAGTGTAGAGCAATTTGAACATTATAAAGCAAACCAGCGTGAAGTGTTAGGACAGGTGCAACAGTTGATTGCCGTGTTAGGAGATGCATTTTCGCAGGAAGATATGAGTGGGACAGCAGCAACACAATTGCATAATGAACTGGTCGGATTTTTTGGAAATACATCAATGCAAGAGGCTATTGTAGAGAAACAGGGATTGTATGTGCAGGAAATGCAAATGCCGGAAGGGCAGGAAGAATCGGTGAATTTGCAGTCGTTAGCACAGAAAGCATCTGTTTTTTCGCAGACGCTTGAAGATGCAGATACCTATGCTCCAGGAAGCCTGGGAGCCGTATTAGATGAGAACGCTTACATAGATTTGCAGAAACAGTTGGCACAATTTCCTGCCTTTATACGGGAACATGCAAATTTTTTTACCGCAGATGGACAATTACGTCCGCAGACGCAGGTGGATGCATTCTTGCAGGAAATCAGTGTTTTCTTAGGGAAAAACAGCGAAGAACTGCCAAAAGAGGTGATACAGAAATTCCTAGGTTCGAAAGGCTATCAAAAACTGTTTCTGGAGTTTGCAGAAAGACAATTTACGATGGAACCGGAAGACTTGCCAAAAGAGCGCAGTGTGAGTCAGTTGTATGAACGAATGACACAGCAGATACAAGGATTACAGCAGTTGGCGGATAAAGTGCCTGTGGCAAAAGACGTTGTACAGACGATGACATCAAATCTTTCCCAAAACATTGAATTTATGAATCAGTTAAACCAGATGTATTCCTATGTGCAGGTGCCAATGCGATTGCGTGGACAAAATGTCAACAGTGAACTCTTTGTCTATCGCAATGCAAAAGGAACAAAAAGTGAGCAGGAGGAGTTGACTGCATTTTTGCATTTTCAGATGGAAAGTCTGGGCAATGTAGATATTTCTGTAAAAATGAAACAGAAAAATGTATCAGCGAACTGGTATTTAGAAAAGATGGATAGTTTGATTATTTTAGAGGAAAATATGCATCTTTTGACAGAGCGGCTGCAAAAAAGAGGCTATGATTGTAAATGTGAGACAACACTGCGTACCGAATTACAGCAGACGGCGCAGGCCATGGCACCGCTTCTTAAGACAGAAGGAAGTGTTCCGGTAGCACAATATGCCTTTGATGTGAGAACATAGCTCATCCATAGGAAACAGACGTGACTGCTAGCAGGCAGCGGATGTTTCCTATGAGAGGAGCGGACAAACATGAGTATGCAGGACGATAGTCCGGAATACGAATGATTGTTACGATTTCGAGAGTTCGAAGAACGGAGAAATCGTATTATAAAAAACAGAGCATAACAAAACTTTTATAGATGAAGAACCTTGTGGGGAGGAGCTGCATTACAAAACTGTTGTGGGGAAAACAGAAAGGGTGAAAGTAATTGAAGGGTGCTCGTGAAAAATTTAGAAAATTTTGGTTATGGAAGCCGGGAAAGATCCTGCTGGCCGTGGGATGCTGCGGACTGCTGCTGTTGACGCTGATTCCATTGTTTCGTCTGACAGTCTATGCGGTTCCGTATTATGATGATTACAATTTCGGAAGATTTGCCAGAGCTGCCATGGAGCAGGAACAGTCAAAATGGGCTGCCATCTCCGGTGCACTGGATTGCTCCAGAACGCAGTGGTATGCGTGGCAGGGAACCTATTCTTCTATTTTCTTTATGGCATTGATGCCGGCAATCTGGGGAGAACAGTATTATTTCCTCGGTCCAGTGTTCATCCTGCTGCTATTGCTGGCGGGTACCATGACATTTACCCATGTGATCCTGCGGAAAGTACTGGGCATGGAAAAGTGGACCGGCCTGGCAGCACAGGCAGTGATTACAGTGGCAGTCTTTATGTTTATTTATTCCGCACAGAGTGGCTTCTACTGGTATAACGGCGG
>OLGI01000631.1_pt1 | contig 35508 bp, 36 predicted proteins | sample 1605221 | NCBI WGS metagenome assembly OLGI01 (sample SAMEA3888915, study PRJEB22519) | human gut metagenome | biome: human gut; feature: human-associated habitat; material: faeces | place: Denmark | collected 2010 | reverse complement strand
CCCTGAGCAATTTTTTGCAGACGCTCTAGGCAAACCTCACGCACCTTTTCCTGCGGAATATTCGGCAACTCGGCCTGCAACAGTTTTTCGCCCAAAGCCTTTGTTGCCGGAGAAGCATAATCCTCCAGATATTCCTTCAGCGTCAGCAGCGCATTAGGATGGCAGCAGTTCTGAATCTGCTTGGACTTACACAGCTCCATAAATCTGTCGCCTGTGCGTCCGGCACGGTAGCAGGCAGTACAGAACGATGGCAGGAAGCCAAGCTCCATCAGCCATTCAATTACTTCATCCAAAGAACGTTGGTCAGAAACGTCAAACTGCTCGGTATCGGTAGGGCGCACATCCTCGGTGTAACCGCCTACGGAAGTACGCGAGCCGCCGCTAATCTGAGAAATACCAAGATGCAGTGCCTTTTCACGCACAGCCTGATTTTCACGTGTAGAAATAATCATACCTGTATACGGAACAGCAATGCGGATAATAGCAATAATCTTGCAGAAGGTTGCATCATCAATCCCGTTGTCAAAAACGCCCGGGTCGATATCATCGGCGCGTTTGATACGCGGTACGCTGATGGTATGCGGACCTACGCCGTGTACTGCCTCCAGATGCTCGGCATGCATCAAAAGGCCGGCCAATTCGTAACGGTAACGCTCCAAACCGAACAGTACACCCAAGCCTACATCATCAATGCCGCCCTCCATCGCTCTGTCCATCGCCTCCGTATGGTAAGCGTAATTGTGCTTCGGTCCACGCGGGTGCAAGTTTTCATAGCTTTCCTTATGATAGGTTTCCTGGAAGAGGATATAGGTACCAATGCCCGCTTCCTTCAGCTTACGGTAATTTTCTACGGTAGTAGCCGCAATGTTTACGTTTACGCGGCGGATAGCGCCGTTTTTATGCTTAATAGAATAGATAGTCTTAATGCAGTCCAGAATATACTCAATCGGATTGTTTACCGGGTCCTCGCCAGCCTCCAGCGCCAAACGCTTATGGCCCATATCCTGCAGTGCGATAACCTCAGCACGCACCTCGTCCTGAGTCAGCTTTTTACGTCCGATATGCTTATTAGTTGCATGGTAAGGACAATATACGCAGTGATTGATACAATAGTTGGATAAATACAGCGGAGCAAACAGCACTATACGGTTGCCGTAAAAGTCCTTTTTAATCTGCTCAGCCAGAGCAAACATTTCCTGTACCAGCTTTTCGTCCTCGCAGGCAAGCAGTACGCTAGCCTCACGATGGCTCAAGCCCTTGCGCAGCTTGGCTTTGGCAATAATCTGCTCTAGCAGCTCCTTGTTGTTTTTGTTGGCCTCAGCATAAGCAAGTGTGTCGAGGATTTCCTCATGACAGATAAATTCTTCGGCCTTCATTGATTTTGCATTATACATTTTGTTTCCTCCTTACAGGTCAGTAATATCTTTCCCGTCAGATAGTTTGTATCCAGCAGTCTATTCCTTGGCAATTACGTTGGAATAAACAGTTTTGGTATTTACACCGGCCAGCAGTCCCAGTTTACCGCTCATAGCGCTGATAATATTCTGCGGTGCATCAACGGCAACGCAAATAATATTAACATTCTTCTGGCGATAGGGCAGGCCCATGCGGCCGATAATATAACTGCTGTAGGTATGCAAAATTGCGTTAAGCTCTTCCACAGCCTCAGGCTGCGTTACAATCAGAGAGATAACAGCTACTCTTGTTTCCATACTAATCACCCTTCTCTTTTTGGAACATGGCAGAATCTAAATCTGCGATATTTTGCTGAATATATCTATAATAGTATACCATATTTCACGAAAAGTGTGGTATACTAATCCTATAAATATTTATCCGCTTGTAAACAGCTTATAACAAAAGGAGCCATTATAATGCTGAATATATTTTTCTCTTTATTTCTTTTGGGCATGCTGATCGTTTTATGCGGCAAGGCTATCAGCCGTGCCATGCACCAGCAACAGCCGTTAAACAGCAAGGAAGCTGCTCTGCTCATAGCACTTTCGCTTGGCTGTCTTTTTGCCCTGAACGCCGGCGTCAGCGCTGTCTACAAAACCCAGCTGCTTTTCTACTGAAAAGGGCGCAGCCCGGCTGCCGCAAATGCGGCAGCTTTTTTCTTTACGCCAAAAAGAGGCAGACAGCAGGCTTTTGCCTCGCTGTTTGCCTCTTATGCTGCTATTTTGTTTTACGTTCTGTCGCAGAAATCCCCATTAAAGCCTTTTAAAGCGTCTATAATTAATTCTGCTTCAGCAAATTAATAGTTGGTTACCTTCAGCTCGAAATAACCTTGAGGATGGTCGCATACCGGACATTTTTCCGGAGCCTTTTCAGCAATAACAATCTTGCCGCAGTTAGTGCATATCCAAACCTTTTTCTCTTCACGTTGGAAAACACGGTCATTCTCAATGTTTGCCAAAAGCGCACGATATCTTTCTTCATGCTCTTTTTCAATCTTGCCTACTTCTTCAAACAGGAATGCAATTTTATCAAAGCCTTCCTCTTTGGCAACCTTGGCAAATTCGGCATACATTTCGGTCCACTCATAGTTTTCGCCTGCAGCTGCATCCTTCAGATTTTCAATAGTCTGGGGAACAGCGCCACCATGCAGTGCCTTGAACCACAATTTAGCATGCTCTTTTTCATTACCGGCAGTTTCGGTAAAAATAGCGCCAATTTGGTTATAGCCTTCTTTTTTGGCTGCACTTGCATAATATTGGTACTTAGTGTGAGCCTGAGACTCGCCGGCAAAAGCGGTCTGCAAATTTTTTTCAGTCTTGCTACCTTTTAAATCCATTTTCAATTCCTCCTCTTGAAAACGACGCAACAGCCTTCCCAAACTAAAGCTTATATAGCCTTAGAATCAGTTTTGGTCATCACCCAAAACTTCTTCGCTTACAGGGCGCTCTGCCATTTCCTTTTGGCATTCAGGGCAGATACCGCTGAAAACAATATCATGATGATTCATTTTGTAGCCAGTTACAGCAGCTACCTTTTCATCCATATCCGGGATATAATCAAAGTTTTCTACGTTCATAAACTTACCGCATTCAGTGCATTTGATGTGGTAATGTCTTGCGAGAATATGATCAAAACGATCAGCACCGCTAGGAACGGAAGCCTTGCTCAGCAGGCCGCTTTCAACCAAAGAATTAAGGTTGCGGTAAACGGTACCTTTGCTGATATCGGGATACTCCATAGTAATGCGGTCATATACTTCTTCAGCAGTAGGGTGATCTGCTAAAAAACGTACAGCCGCGATAACAAGTTGTCTTTGAATAGTGTTTCTTTTAGCCATTTTCACCATCCTTTATCAAAAATAATTCTCATTTAGAATTATACACCCTCCGTTAAAATTGTCAAGTATTTTTAGTACCAATCTACAAAATAATCACAAATAAATTTCTACTTTTTTTGCTGTTGTCTAGCAGATAATCAATGAATTCTTAATTCTAAAATTACTCATATAGAAAAAACATAACAAAGAATAGAAAATGCTTCTCATTAACACTTGATTCAAGATATAAAAAAGTACTGTCAGAACTTTGTCCGACAGTATTAGTTAACCTATACCATTTATTCGGTTTTCTCCCAGATTAACTGCACAGGCAGATTAGAGGCTCCGGGAGGAGACCAGATAAAGCTGTATTCTCCTGCTTTCAGCTTTCCAAGCTCAATGGCTTCCTCTATTTTTGTCCCTACGCACACCGTGCTCTCCGGTAATGCCAGCAGCTGACGCTCACCCTTAGTTTTATTTTCCAGTACGCCATAGCCGGCAAATGGTCCGCCGATCGGATTCAAAATAAAGCTGATAGGCTTTTTACCGGTAACAGTAAAGTTTACCTTATAGATAACGCCGTAGTTACCGTAATTTTCCGCAGGCAGTCCGGTAGTAGCATCAACGCCCTTGGCATAGCCCTCCTGCGACGTTGCCAGCTCCAGCATGAGCGGTTTTTCCGGCGCATTGACAGGCTTTTTCAGCGTATAGTTCCAGTCTGCAGCCTCAAATGTACCGCGCAGCGGATGTTCATCCATCGGCTGAATTGCGGCAGCCTCGTTAAACAGCTCCAGATCACTCTTTGTTTCGCACATCAGTACACTTACCTCAACAGGCTTGTCAAAGTGCAGGTCAATAGTTGCCGTATACAGCTTATCTGTCGGCAGAATAATTCCGCGACCGCTGAGCAGCTCATGACTGCGGCCAAAGCCCAGCTTGCCATCCTGCGGCTTCTGGCTGCTGTCATCAAAATATTCCTTTTGAGAGTTTTTGCCGTCACGCATATAATCATAGTTAAAGCCTGCCACACCGCTGCGTGTTACATTGTAAGTCACAGGGCGCAGATTGTCTGTATTCTTCAGCATTACCGCCAGCTTTTTCTTACCGGCAACACCATTGACATGATGCAGAAATAAACGTACATCACCCTCCACCTTATCTCGGTACAGTATACCGTTATTATAAACAGTTTCCGGACTGTCGCTGAAAAGCAGCTTCGGTCCATTGGCGACAAAATCCGCCTGCGCCTTCTCGGCAACATAATCCTCCGGAATAAATACCGGTCTTTGCTGTGCGCCTGCTATGTTCAGCACGCCACAGGATACAGTAACAAGAAAAGCCTGCAAAGCTTTTTTTAAGTTCATCAAACCCCTCCCTCAAACTCACGAAAAACTAGCCGCAGCCAAAATTATTCACTATAATTAAAGCTGCGGACTCAGTAACAATATTCTAAGATTTTTATTTCAGGCTGTTTTTATAATCAGCCATAAACTGCGCCAGCCCTTTATCTGTCAGCGGATGGACAATCATCTGCTCCAACACCTTAGTCGGAATAGTTGCAATCTGGCATCCTGTCAGCATAACCTTTTCCACGTGTTCCAGATTACGGATGCTTGCAGCAATTACTTCGGTAGTAATGCCATAAAGCTTAAAAGCTTTAACAATGTTTTCTACCAGCTGTACACCGTTTTCACCGATATCGTCCAAGCGTCCGATAAACGGGCTGACATAGCTGGCACCTGCGCGTGCGGCTAGCAAAGCCTGGGCCATACTGAATACCAGAGTTACATTGGTTTTAATACCTTCCGCGCTCAGAATTTTTACTGCCTTCAGGCCTTCCGGGATGCAGGGAATTTTAATAACGATGTTATCCGCAATCTTTACAAGCTTGCGTGCTTCCTCTACCATGCCGTCACATTCGGTGCTGATAACCTCAGCGCTGACAGGACCGGCAACCAGCTTGGCAATTTCCGGAATAACCTCAGCTTGTGTACGGCCGCTTTTGGAAATCAGGCTCGGGTTGGTTGTAACACCATACACAACACCCCAATCGACAAATTTGGCAATCTCCTCTACATTAGCAGTATCCATAAAAATCTTCATTTTTTAACTAACCCTCTTTACAAATCAAATTCATATTTTTGTTATTTATTATTGTGCTTTATTGCGCGTCCTTACGGAAGTACGACTACCTTCTCAGGATGAGTCTGAGCTGGCAAGCTCATAGTCATCATGCTGCTCCAAACAAGCAGCTTATCGCCTTTTTTAATCTTAGCGAAGTCTGCGCAGGCAGCTGCATCAATCGTTGCAATAACATCATTATTGGTGTTGAGTACGGTTACATAGCTTCCATCCTTAGCAAGACTTGCCTGTGCTACCTCAAAAAAGCTTGCAGGCTCTTCGCTGTCTTCAATCACAATCGCCAGAGCATGGCTTTGCGGCGGCATGCTGCGTGTCATGGTTGCGGAATAATAAGCAGTAACCTTCTGGCCTTCCTTTAAAGCATAGGGCAGACGCAGCTTACCGCTGGCACCCTCCACAACGTAGGTATCACGGTCAACAATAGCTGCAACCATATTTCTGCTGCCCTCGCCTTTAATAACATACATACCATCCTCTACAGCAACGATTTCACCACGGGTAACATAGGTTCCCGGTGCGCGCATTACCTCAGGATTTGCCTGTACCTCATCCAGGGGAGAGGATTGAGCCGCGTCAGCGGCGAAAGCACTGCCGGCACCCAACAGCGCCATGCAGGAAAATACTAAAGCGATTTTTTTAAGTGATTTCATAATATATACCTCCAAGATATTGCTTTTGTTTATGCTTATAAGTATAGCATAAGATTATGGCAAAATCATGGCAGTTTTGATTAATTATTTACTTGTTGCTGAAATGTACAGCGATTTCCGTAACGGTAGCAGCAGCCTTCCACAGGCAATCCTCATTGAAATCGAAGTGACTGTTGTGATGACCTGCGGCGATTTTGGTACCGTACATCATATACAGAGCACGGCCGCCGTGCTGCTGTACGCGCTCCATGAAGTAACCGCAGTCCTCGCTGCCGCCCATGTCCACATATTCAACAACCTCGTCATAATGACATTTTTCCTCAATCAGCTCTGCTACCTCATGGCCCAGCTCCTTGTCTGCAAAGCAGGCAGGTGCAGCCCCGGCCATGGTGATTTTTACCTTAACGTCATACATAGCGGCGCAGGCATTAAGAATGCGCTTAGCCTCGGTAACCATGTATTCATCAATTTCGGTAGTAGCACCGCGTGTTTCCAGCTTAATAGCAGCGATATCAGGCACAACATTGCGTCCGGTGCCGGCGTTGAGTACGCCTACGTTGATACGGCTGGAGCCCTTGCTGTTACGGGGAATGGTATTCAGGGAAATTGCAGCCTGTGCTGCTGCCAACAAAGCATTCTTGCCCTGCTCCGGAGCAGCGCCTGCGTGGGCAGACACACCGGTAAATTCCGCATCCAGCTTCGTAGTTGCCAGAAAACCGTCAGTCATCGTTACCAGGCAGTTGTTTGTAGTAGCCTTGAAGCCGATATGACCGCCGAACAGATAATCGACATCATCAACTACACCGGCGTTCATCATAGCGAAGGCACCGCGTACACCTTCCTCCGCAGGTTGGAAAATCAATTTTATGGTGCCTGCCAAACGTGCTTTATTGGCGGCAAGCAGCTTTGCTGCCGACAGGCCGATGGTTACGTGACCGTCATGACCGCAGGCATGCATAGCCTTTTTATGTTCGGAAGCAAAGCCTTCCTTAGCTGGGCGATGCTCCTCGCTGCGCTCCTCTTCTACATCGTTGCAGTCCATATCAAAGCGGAAGGCAACTGTTTTACCGGGTTTATCTGTTTTAAGAGTTGCCACGATACCGGTCTTGCCGCCTGCCATCTTCTTTACCAGCTCCGGATCCGCACCTTCGCTGATTGCTCTTTGCATATAATCAGCCAGCTCTGCCTCGCTCGGCACGCCCATCATAGATTTTTCGTCAATAACGTCATCGCCGAATTTAACATCATAGCCAAGATTTTTCAGCTCACCGATAATCATGCTTGCCGTACGGAATTCCGTCCAGCCTGTTTCCGGATGTCTATGCAAATCTCTGCGGCGTTCGACCATTTCATCTTTTAATTCTTCAGCCTGTTGCCAAATTGTTGCCATGTTTCTTACCCCCATTAAAAAAGTACAGTCTGCTCACTGTCTAAAGGCAGATAAACCTCGCTCTTATCTTTTAAACGATTGTTATTATCCACCCACTGTCCGCACGGACATTGTATTGCAGCGGTAGGCAGCGCCCAAGCCAAATGTTTTCCGCAATCAGGACAGATATATTCTACCTGCAGCCTGTCACGCTCTTTTTTCTTCATAAATAAAGCGCACCTCCTGCTTCTTATTGCGTTTTTTATTATAGCACATTTGTACCATTAAGAAAATGCTTTGACGGCAGTAAGTGTTAAAAGTAAGTAAGTTAAGCAACTGCTTCATTTTATTTATTAATGTCATGCTCCTGCCGGTTCGTGTTTTTTCTGTGTCTTTCAGGTTAAAATTGTATTTATATGCTATAATTAAGCTGATTAAATCAGAGTCAGGAGGTTAGAAATATGACTAAGATTAAACAAATGCTTTGTGCCCTGCTTACCGTCTGCCTGCTGCTTATCGGCAGTACAAATGCTATGGCAGCACAGCCTGATACACCGAGCATCAGCGTCAGCGCCAACGCAAGCATTGAGGTGGCACCGGATACTGCCGTAATCAGCTTTGATGTCAATGGCAAGGGCCGTACCGCTGCCGAAGCAACAAGCGCATCTGCCGCCAAAATGGATAGTGTTAAGCGTAATCTGCTTGGCTGCAATATTCTGGGTAATGATATTACAACAACAAGCTATACTCTTTATCCAGATACCGATATCAAGGGTAAAATCACCGGTTATACCGCCAGCAACAGTGTGCGCATCAAGCTCAAGGATATCAGCAAGCTTAGTCCGGTAATTGATAAAATCAGTGCTGCCGGCGTTGATACAATCAATAATATTTCCTTCAGCGTCAGCAGCAGAGAGCTTTACCGCAACAAACTGCTGGCTCAGGCTGTTGAAAACGCACGCCAGCAGGCTGCCGTGGTTGCCAATGCCGGCGGACGCACGCTCGGCAAGCTGCTGAGCGCCAACATCAGCACCTACAGCGGCGGCATGGGGCGCTCCTATGGCAACATGAAGCTGATGGCTGCATCCGACAGAGCTGTTGCCCCCGAAACAAGCATCTCTGCGCAGGAAATTACGATTAAAGCCAGCGTTGATAATGTTTTCGCCATGGAATAAATTACTGCAAGCTAAAAACTGCTGCCTAGCGTCACAGACGCAGGACAGCAGTTTTTTCTTTAGCAGAACAAGCCTGCCGTATTGCACTGTTTTATTTTTTCTTCGGCAGCTTATATTCCTTCAGCGCCTGAAAAAGCTCCGCACTTCCGGGTGCATATTGAGCGCACAGCTCCTTGAGTGCCGCAAAGTTTTTCAGCTCTACACCCCACAAAAAGCAGTCAGCATCATCATAAGCAGCAACAACGATAAACTTTTTGGCATCCAGCGGTGTTTTGCCCAAATCATCCGTCAGCATAATATAATCCGTGCCAAAATCCATACCGTACACCGTAATATTTTCTTCCGGAGTAGCATCCTCCCAAAAGCCCAGTTGATCAAAATCAGCAGCAGTAAGCATAATACACCTCATTTTCATATAATCTATCCTTAATATAACACGTTGCGCTGTCATTTGCAACTTTAGCTGATGACATAGTCTAACTTATCTTTATGCCGATACTCGGCTCCTTATTCAGCCAAAATTTGGTTTACTATTTTTTATTATTAGTTAACAATATAAAGATATTCAAAGAGTAAATTTTGTAAATAAAATTCGTCTTTTTTTTATAAAAATACTGCCCTATCCTACCCGAAATCGCCATTTGGTGTAGGGACATTCAGGTATAAATCTGTCATAATATACTTGAAGGACGAAGCAACGGCTCGCGTTCATACCGATGAAGATAAAATATGCTATTGTTAAACAACAGCTGGAGGTGTTATTATGGCAAGCTTAACTGTAAATCCTGACTACAAGCTTATCGGCAACAATATCAAACAAATGCGCACCAAATCACAGGTGTCTCAGCAAAGCCTGGCAAAAGCGATTAATATTTCCCAAACCCACATGAGCAATCTGGAAAACGGTAAGACCGGCGTAAGCCTGGCAATTGCCATCCGTATCTCCCAACATCTTAAATGCAGCCTGGATGAGCTGATTTTCGGCACTAATAAAAAATCTTATCCGGCAGCAAGCAAGCCATTGAGCGACCACACTGTTGATGAATTCAATCAGCTTCTGAAGCGCTCTCTGGCAGAAATGATGTTTCAATGTCTGCAGCACCCGGAAGTCCAAAATGTAAAATAAATCGAGCTGCTTTTCAGTTCTATCCTTAAAGCCGCTGCGTCCCTTTGGACGCAGCGCTTTTTGTATGCAAAAACCCCGCCATTGTGGCGGGGTTAAAAAGAGCTTAAGCGGTGAGCAAAGAAAAGAAGCTCCTAATGTGTTAATATACTAATGACCTGCCAGTCAAAGTAAAAAACACATTAAGAGAACATTAAAATGCCGAAAAAGCAAGATAATATCGTAAATAGTTTAGCACATACCAATTGGAATTGTAAGTACCATATAGTATTTGCGCCCAAATATCGTAGAAAAATTTTTTATGAAGAAAAAAGATTGGCGATAATGGATATATTAAGAACAATATGCGGATGGAAAGGAGTAGAAATAATAGAGGGAGAAGTATGTCCAGATCATGTACATCTGTTGTTAAGTATCCCGCCCAAAATGAGCGTTTCGTATTTCGTAGGATACTTAAAAGGAAAAAGTAGTCTGATGATGTTTCAACGGTTTGGAAATATGAAATTTGCATATCGAAATCGCGAATTTTGGTGTAAGGGATACTATGTAGATACAGTAGGTAAAAATACTACTGCAATAAAAGAATACATAGCAAATCAATTGGAGCGAGATAAAGAAATGGACCAGTTAGTGTTATTTGATCTAAAGATCCATTTATGAGTAGCAAGTAATAATTGCATGGCTGGCAGGCCAATAAAAGACACATTTATGTGTGGCTGCTGAAGATAGGGCTATGCCCGAAAAATAAAAGCCACCCGCTAGGCGGGTGGATCTTTACTTTCTAGTAATGCAAGGTATTCCTTACTGTAGCTACGTAGAAAAAAGCAGTAAAAATTCACAATTTAATTGCGCTTGATAGCTTGTCAATTTTATCTTAATTTTCTTGTTTTTTATCGTTTGAAACTCCGTTTTTAGTTTACAAGATATAGTCATCTTTTAAATTAATAAACTATGTTTGTAAATTGATTTTATTTGACTGTAGTTAAACCGCGATATTATAATAATTATAATGAGAGGATGAAGAATCCGGCAAAAAATGAACAATATATTCCTTATCCAATATGTACTTATATCTACGTTGCTGTAAATCTTTTTCCTCTAAAGGCTTAACTCACATAATACAAAAAATTTCAGAGGAGTGTGATTTTTATGAAAAAGACTATGTCGAAAAAAATTGTTGCCATTATGGTTTGCACTGCTGCTTTGGCCGGTATTTATGGTGGGCCGGTGTACGCAGAGAGTTTGTACAAAGGCAATCTAAGTGATATAGTATATGTAAAAGGAGGATCTACAGGGTTCCCCCGTATTACCGACCTTGATTTGGATAAAGTTACAATTGATGGCACTAATGGCTCTATTACTATAAAAGGTCAAAAAATCCAAACTGATAATATGAATAATATTTATGTGAATACAGGTCTCCATACCACAGGCCAAATTACTGTAGATGATCATTTGTCTGTTAGTAGAAACGCGACTGTAAAAGGCACACTGGCAGTTGGTACAGATGGCGGCCAATTCATTGTAGGCGAAAATGGTGCTATCAGTGCTGCCGGCGGCAACTTCTCTGTAGCATCTGATGGTGCAACAGCAGTAAAATCTACCCTTGATGCGGAAGGAAAGTCAACCCTCAAAGGAGGTTTAGAAGTTACCGGTGGTGCTACTACAGACACACTGTCTGTTACCGGCGCTGCAACTGCTGCTAGCCTGAACGTTACCAACAACGCAGCTGTTGGCGGCGGTTTAAATGTTACCGGTGGCACTACTACAGATACCTTGACTGTTACTGGCAATTCTAACCTCCAAGGTGACCTGACTGTTACCGGCGATTCTAAACTTAACGGCAAACTCGAAATTACTGATAAAGCTACTCTTAAAGGCGGTTTAAATGTTGCCGGTGGCACTACTACAGATACCTTGACTGTTACCGGCGATTCTAAACTTAACGGTAAACTCGAAGTTGATGGCACTTTTTCCGCTGCAGAAGGCAATTTCTTTGTAGCAGCTGACGGCGCAACAGATATTGCTGCGAACCTGAATGTTAAAGATGACATCGTTTCCGAAGGAGGCGACGTTAAAATCAAAGACAAAAACACTAACGAAATCAAACTTTCCGACCTTGGCTATCTCGGTGATCTGGATCAAGAACTGACTGCTCATTCTGAGTACAACGGCACTGCAGTTGGAGCCTTCAATGCAGAGGCTGCTATCCGCCGCGGCGAAATCGCCCGCCTTGATAACCGTATCGACGAACTGGATACCCGCGTAAATAAGGTTGGTGCAATGGCTGCTGCTATCGCTTCCCTGAAATCTATCGGCTACTCCCCCGAAGCTCCTACCGAATTCTCCGTTGGCGTAGGCCAGTACAAAGGTAAAACCGGTATTGCTCTTGGCTTCTTCCACTATCCGAACAAAGACTTCATGCTGAACTTCAGCATGTCCAGCTCCAGCGGCGAAATGATGGGCGGCATTGGTGCAACCTGGCGCTTTGGCAAGGCTAAAGGCTAAACAGATAATCAGCAGACCTTCACATCGGTGTATGCAAACTAAAGCTTTAGTAAAGCAACAATAAAATAGCTGTTATCGAATACTGGTGTCATCCGCTTGGCACCAGTATTCTTATGTCAAGATAATGACGCACTCTCAAACTAAAAATCAAATTTTTCTTAAAATGCTTTTAAAAGACTTTACTAATTGAGAAAAAAGAGTTATGATTATATATAAAATAGGCTTTTAAGCTATATTTAATTGGAGGTAATGTAAATGAAAAAATTAGTTTTAGTCTTAACTATGCTGCTTGCATTTGCATTTAGCAGTCTGGCATTTGCTGCTGACGGCGGCGATTTGAACAAGGAGCAAAGAACCGCTGAAAAGATGATGACAGCTCTTGAAGGTGATGCTGCTACCAGCTATGCAACATTTGCTCCGGCTCTTAGCGCTGAACTGAGCAAAACAATGGACCAGAAAAACTTCACTGCTATCCAAAGACAGGTTAAGCAACAATTTGGTTCCTTAAAGGAAACTAAATTTTTCAGCTTTGAGCGCTATGACCAGGCAGATAAGGTAACCTATATCGCAGGCTTCTCCAAAGAAAAAATCGTAGTTATGTCCTTTGTTTTCGGCAAAGATGCTAAGTTGCAAAACTTCAGCTTCTCTCCGTACAAAGCACCGGAACAAGCTCCTGCTGAAAAGAAATAAGACCTTTTGCACTGCATCCTGCTGCCCAAGCCGTGGGATGCAGTTTTTTATTGCTTATAACCAACCTTTCGCTTATAATTAACTTATCCAAAAATTTTTAGGGAGTAGGTATATATTTATGGAAAGAGAAAGCTTTTCCTCACGTCTTGGCTTTATTTTAATATCTGCCGGCTGTGCTATCGGCTTAGGCAATGTCTGGCGTTTCCCGTTTATTACGGGCTTATACGGAGGTGCCTCCTTCGTTTTAATTTATCTTTGCTTTTTGCTGCTTTTGGGCTTGCCCATCATGGTAGCGGAATTTGCTGTCGGCCGTGCTAGTGTACGCAGCGCTGCAAAATCCTTCGACGTACTGGAGCCTGCCGGTACAAAATGGCATCTTTATAAATACGGTGCTATTGCCGGCAACGTTCTTCTGATGATGTTCTATACCACGGTTTCCGGCTGGATGCTGTATTATTTCTACAAAATGGCTGTCGGCGGCTTTGTTGGTCTGGACGCCAAAGGTGTCGGCAACGTTTTCGGCAGTCTGCTGAGCGACCCCGTAACTATGGCAGGCAATATGATTATTATCGTTCTCTCCTGCTTCGGTGTCTGCTATCTAGGCGTCAAAGCCGGCGTTGAGCGTATCACCAAAAATATGATGGCCTGTCTGCTGCTGCTCATGCTGATTCTGGCAATAAACTCCATTACTCTGCCCAACAGTTCCGCAGGTCTTAAATATTATCTCTATCCTGACTTCAACAGAGTGCTGGAGCACGGTATCCGCGAGGTAGTTTTCGCCGCTATGGGACAAGCCTTCTTCACGCTGAGCCTTGGCATCGGCGCACTGGCTATCTTCGGCAGCTACATCGGCAAGGAACAGCGCCTGACCGGTGAAGCAATGTGGATTATGGCACTGGATACCTTTGTAGCGATTGTTTCCGGCCTAATTATTTTCCCGGCCTGCTTCAGCTTCGGCATCAACCCCGACAGCGGTCCAAACCTGCTGTTCATCACCCTCCCCAACGTGTTCAACGCCATGAGCGGCGGCCGTATCTGGGGTACTCTGTTCTTCCTGTTCATGCTTTTCGCAGCCATGTCTACAGTAATCGCTGTATTCGAAAACATTACCTCCTGCATCTGCGATTTAACCGGTTGGGAGCGCAAAAAGACTATTCGCTTTAACATTATCGCGATTATCCTGCTTTCCCTGCCCTGCGTGCTGGGTTTCAATCTGTGGGGCCACATTCAGCCCTTGGGCAAAGGCACCTGCATTCTTGACCTCGAAGACTTCCTTGTCAGCAACAATTTGCTGCCCTTGGGCAGTCTGATTTATCTCAGCTTCTGCACCAGCCGTTACGGTTGGGGCTGGGATAACTTTATTGCAGAGGCAGATACCGGTAAGGGCATTCCCTTCCCCAAATGGATTCGCTTCTATGCTACCTACATTCTGCCGCTGATAGTGCTGTATATCTTCTTCAACGGATACTATGCTATGTTCGTAAAATAAGGTTGCGTTGACAGTTTACGTCAGTGCATTTATAATTATTATATAAATATAAGAACAAAAAGAGGTAAGACTAATATGAGTAAAATTATCCTGACCGGCGACCGTCCTACCGGACGTCTGCATGTAGGCCACTATGTAGGCTCTCTGCGCCAGCGTGTACAGCTGCAAAATTCTGGTGCATATGATAAGGTATATATCATGATTGCTGATGCCCAGGCGCTTACAGACAACGCTGAGCATCCGGAAAAGGTACGTAAGAACATCATCGAGGTAGCACTGGATTATCTGGCATGCGGTCTTGATCCTGCTAAATCTACCCTTTTCATTCAATCTATGGTACCGCAGCTGACCGAGCTGACCTTCTACTATATGAACCTGGTTACTGTATCCCGTCTACAGCGTAACCCGACCGTTAAGAACGAAATCAAAATGCGTAACTTTGAAGCAAGCATTCCTACCGGCTTCTTCTGCTATCCTATCAGCCAGGCTGCAGATATTACCGCTTTCCGCGCTACTGTAGTGCCTGTAGGCGAAGACCAGCTGCCGATGCTGGAGCAATGCAAGGAAATCGTGCACAAGTTCAATTCCGTGTACGGCGAAACTCTGGTTGACCCGGATATCATGCTGCCGCAAAATGATGCCTGCCTGCGTCTGCCCGGCATTGACGGCAAGGCTAAGATGAGCAAATCCCTGGGCAACTGCATTTATCTTTCCGATGAACCGGAGGATATCAAAAAGAAGGTTATGTCCATGTACACTGATCCTGACCATGTACGCGTAGAGGATCCCGGTAAGATTGAAGGCAATACTGTTTTCACCTATCTGGACGCTTTCAGCACTGAAGAGCACTTTGCCAAATTTCTGCCGGACTATGCTAACCTGGACGAGCTGAAGGCTCACTACCAACGCGGTGGTCTGGGTGACGTAAAGGTTAAGAAGTTCCTCAACAACGTGCTGCAGGACGTGCTGGATCCCATCCGTGAGCGCCGTCACTATTGGGAGCAACGCATCCCTGAGGTTTATGAAATCCTGCGTGCAGGCAGCAAGGAAGCTGAAGCTGCTGCTGCTGCAACTCTGCATGACGTACGCGAGGCAATGCGAATCAACTACTTCGATGACGAAGCTTTGATGAACCAGCCCTACGAAAAACAACACTAAGCCATATACTGCAATCCCCTCTTTCCGAACAGGAAGAGGGGATTTTTTTGTGCGCTATAAAGCCCGTAAAGCTGCCTGCAGGCAAAATAAAAGACCTACGGTATTGCTACCGTAGGCCGATATTGTAATGTTATTCCTGATTCTTTACATGCAGCTGTGCCAGCGCCTGCTTAGCAGCATGCTGCTCCGAATCTTTTTTAGTACGACCGCTGCCCTCGCCTATAACAGTATTCCCCAACATTACCTGAGAAGTAAATACCTTGTTATGCTCCGGACCGGTGCTGCCTAAAAGAACATAATGAATATCTGCATCGCCGTCACGCTGCAGATACTCCTGCAAACGTGTCTTGTAATCATTAAAGATACCATGGCGACAGATGAAATCTATTTCCGACTGCATCATGCCCAACAGGTAGGCCTGTACGACCTCAAAGCCCTGATCTAGGTAGATAGCACCCAAAACAGATTCAAAAGCATCAGCCAGGATGGAGGGGCGCTCGCGTCCTTCGCTCAGCTCCTCGCCCTTGCCCAGCTGCAGATAGTCACCCAGATGAATCTTTTTGGCATATTCATACAGAGAGCCTTCGCAAACCAGATAAGCACGCAGCTTGGTGAGCTGGCCTTCAGCCAAATCAGGAAAGTTCTTATACATGTAGGTGCTCACGATAACGCTGAGCACGGAATCACCCAAAAACTCAATCCGCTCATTATGATGCGGTTTAGGATACTGCTTAGCTTCATGGGCATAAGATGTATGGGTCAGAGCCATGTCAAGAAGCTCTAAATCATGCATATGGATACCCAGCCCCTGGCAGAAGCTCTGCAGCTGCTGTGTACGTTTTTCCTGCATTTTAATCAATCCTGCTTATTAATCAACGTATTTTTTGAATACGATAGAAGCGTTGTGACCACCAAAGCCCAGGTTGTCGCTCAGTGCAACATTAACAACTTTCTTACGAGCTTCGTTCGGTACATAATCCAGATCCAGCGGACCTTCCGGATCGTCCAAATCCTTATCCTGGTAGTTGATGGTCGGCGGAATGATATCGTTTTCGATAGTCATAACGGTAGCAATAGCTTCTACACCGCCGGCAGCGCCCAGCAGATGGCCGATCATGGATTTGTTGGAGCTGATGCACAGTTCGTAAGCATGCTCGCCAAATACCTTCTTGAAGGCAATGGTTTCGCCCAGGTCATTACGATGGGTAGAAGTACCATGAGCGTTGATGTAGTCAACCTCTTCCGGTTTTACGCCAGCGTCAGCAACTGCTGCAGCGATGCAGGCTGCCGGAGTTTCGCCGGTCGGGTCCGGAGCGGTGATGTGGTATGCGTCGCAGTTCATAGCAAAGCCGGCCAGCTCAGCATAGATGTGTGCGCCACGAGCCTTAGCATGCTCCAGCTCTTCGAGAACCAGAACGCCTGCGCCTTCACCCATTACAAAGCCATCACGCTTTTTATCAAACGGGCAGGATGCTGCTTCAGGGTTTTCATTGTTGGTGGACAGAGCCTTCATGTTAGCAAAGCCTGCGATAGCAATCGGAGAAACTGCAGCTTCGGTGCCGCCTGCCAGCATTACGTCAGCATCACCGTATTGAATGGTGCGCAGAGCGTCGCCGATGCAGTTGGTGCCGGTAGCACATGCAGTTACGATAGCGGTGTTAGGACCTTTCAGACCGGTTGCAATAGCAATCTGGCCTGCAGACATGTTCGGAATTTCCATCGGAATGAAGAACGGGCTGATTTTGGACGGGCCTTTGGAACCCAGCTTCAGAGATTGCTCTAGGAAGGTGTGGATGCCGCCGATACCGCTGCCAACGCAAACGCCGCAGCGCAGAGGATTTTCCTTGCTCATATCCAGCTTAGCATCTTCGATAGCCAGCTTAGCAGCAGCAACTGCAAAGTGGGTTACACGGTCCATACGCTTGCCTTCTTTTTTATCGATGAAAGCAGTGTAATCAAAATCCTTAACCTCACCGGCAATCTTTACTGTGAAATCAGTAGTGTCAAACTGACTGATAGGGCCGATACCGGATTTACCGGCAACCAGGTTATTCCAGAAGGTATCCTTGCCGATACCGATAGGAGTTACAGGGCCAACGCCAGTTACTACAACTCTTCTTTTACTCAAAATAGTTCACCTCGTAATCAAATTTTTGAAATTTCATCCTTTATACGCCTGAAGATTTCTTTTACAGGCAGTATTTCCTTGATTTTCCACATATTGGCACCGGTGAAAACAAGACCGGTTTCTACGTCACCCTGCTGCGCACGTGTCAGCGCTCTGATAATACAGAAGCTGTGGGTGCAGTGCTTTAAGCACAAATCGCAGGTGGTGGGTTTAGGAGCTTTATTTTCTAAAGATCACTGTGCAAAGGGATTGCGGATCGCACGTCCCTTATAGCCTACAGGGCTATCAATCTGCACAACATCTTCTTTAGTCATTTTAAGATAGAATTCTTTTAAAGCAGGTGCGCCGTTGGATTCCTCACTGGCAGCAAATCTGCTGCCCATCTGCACACCGCTTGCGCCCAGCTTCAAAAGCTCGGCAACATCACTGCCGCAGACAGCGCCGCCGGCAGCAATAACAGGTATATTAACGGATTTAACAATCTCCGGAAGTATCTCTTTAATAGATTGCTGGGTTCCCAAGTGACCGCCTGCTTCGGTGCCTTCGACAACGATAGCAGAAGCTCCCAGCTTCTCAGAAATCTTAGCCAGTTTTACAGAAGAAACAATCGGTACTACTTCGACACCATATTTACGTCCGACGGCAAAAATATCTCTTGAAAAACCGGCGCCGGCTACGATTAAATCTATTTTCTCTTGTGCAGCGGTAGTAATCAGACCTAAAAACTCTCTTGCCGCAAACATTGCATTAATACCGATAATACCTTTGCCACCTGTAAGTTTTCTTGCCAGACGTATTTCTGTACGCAGTTCGTCAAAGCTCATGCCGGACGCTGCGATAAGTCCTATACCGCCTTCTTTAGCTACAGCAGCTGCCAAACGGGCTGTAGACAGCCTGATAGCCATGCCTCCTTGTATAATCGGTACTTCAGCAACAAGCTTACCGATTTTCAGCACTGGTAGTTTCAACAAATATCCCCCATTTCAGGACTAAAGTAGAGTAGCTTGTGTCCGGGAACCCACAAGGGGTTCCCTAAACATAAGCAGGTAAAGCATTATTTTTCTTCATCCAGCAGTTTAACAGCGTCAGCTACAGTGCGGATTTTTTCAGCTTTTTCATCAGGGATTTCAACACCGAATTCCTCTTCGAAAGCCATGATCAGCTCAACGATATCGAGGGAGTCAGCGCCGAGATCATCGATGAAAGCGGATTCCATCTTTACTTCGTCAGCGTCAACGCTCAGTTGTTCAACAGTGATGTCTCTTACTTTGTCGAAAGTGCTCATTACGATTCACCTCCTTCCAATAGGTAAAGTTGCAGGTCTCCCAAACGGGCCCCCTATTACATTACCATACCACCGTCAACATGTAAAGTCTGTCCGGTAATATAATTGGCGTCATCGCTCACAAGGAAGACAACAGCCTTGGCAATATCAGTAGTTTCACCCAATTTGTGTAAGGGTATAGAAGTCAGCATACCTTCAACAACTTTGTCGGAAAGTACACTGGTCATATCAGTTTTAATAAATCCGGGAGCAACAGCGTTCACGTTAATACCGCGAGCAGCTACTTCCTTCGCTACGGATTTGGTAAAACCGATTACGCCGGCCTTAGCAGCAGCGTAGTTAGCCTGGCCAGCATTGCCTATCAAACCAACGACAGAGCTGATGCTGACAATTTTGCCGGCTTTTTGTTTCATCATGTATTTGATAGCAGCCTTGGTGCAGTTGAACACACCCTTCAGGTTGGTGGTCAGAACTGCGTCCCAATCCTCTTCTTTCATACGCATCAGCAGACCATCGCGGGTAATGCCTGCGTTGTTTATGAGGATATCAATGCGGCCGAATTCTTTTACAACTTCGTCTACCATAGCAGTAGCAGCTTCGTTGGAGGAAATGTCTGCCTGTACTACGAAAGCCTTGCGGCCCATAGCTTCGATTTCTGCAGCAACCTCTTTAGCGGCAGCTTCACTGCCTGCGTAGTTTACAACAACATCAGCACCTTCTGCAGCGAGAGCCAGTGCGATTGAACGGCCGATACCACGGGAAGCGCCGGTTACGAGGGCTTTTTTACCTTCTAATTTCATTTTGAGTTCTCCTTATCCTTCAATTCATCAACTGTCTTTTATTCTTCACAAATACATACTGCATGTACATATAGGGGAACCACGAAGCGGACAGTTCAGCTTGGTGAATTATTTATTCAGCTCAGCTAAGGTTTTTTCCAGACTTGCAGCGTCTTCTACGTTCAGAGCCATCATACCTTTGGCAATCTTCTTGGTGAAGCCGGTCAGAACCTTGCCGGGGCCAACCTCAACAAAAATGTCTACGCCGCCTGCAACCATGTTGCGTACGCTGGTTTCCCAGAGAACAGGCATAGCAGCTTGTTTAACGAGCAGCTTTTTGATTTCTTCGCCGCTGGTAACTTCCTGAGCGGTTACGTTAGCAACAACAGGTACGGTGATATCTTTGATTTCAATCGGAGCCAGAACCTCAGCCAGACGGTCGGCAGCGGGCTGCATCAGAGTGCTGTGGAAAGGAGCACTTACAGGCAGCAGAACTGCGCGTTTTGCACCGGCAGCCTTCAGAGCTTCGATAGCTTTATTTACAGGATTAACTGCGCCTGCGATAACAACCTGACCGGGGCAGTTGAAGTTTACTGCTTGAACTGCTTCGCCGGATTCAGCTTCTACGCTGCGGCAGATTTCTACGATTTTGTCGCTGTCCAGACCCAGGATAGCAGCCATGCTGCCTTCGCCTACGGGAACAGCCTCTTGCATGAACTGGCCGCGTTTGTTAACAATGCGTACAGCGTCAGCAAATTTCAGAGCGCCGGTGTTTACCAGTGCGCTGTATTCGCCCAGGCTGTGGCCTGCAGCGATATCGCAGCTTACGCCATGCTCCTTCAGAACTGCTGCACAGGCAGTGCTGGCAGTCAGAATAGCAGGCTGGGTGTTAGCGGTCAGCTTCAGGTCTTCAGCAGGACCTTCGAAGCACATTTTGCTGATGGAATAGCCAAGAGCGTCATCAGCCTCTTCAAAAATCTGTTTTACAACAGGATATTCATCATAAAAAGCTTTGCACATGCCAACGGTCTGAGAACCTTGGCCGGGGAATACGAATGCGATTTTACTCATCGTGTAAATTACCTCTCTTTCGATAATAATTAACTTTCGATAATAATCAAATACTACCAAGACAAACGAGAAGGGTTTAGATACGAGTAATGGCGACGACGGCGTACTACTGCTACTCCTAGGAGCCATTACGAAGTAGATGGGCCCTTATCGTTTGGATTATTTACTCCATTTGAGAACAATAGCTGCCCAGGTCAAACCTGCACCAAAGCCGTCAAGAATAATGTTGTCGCCTTTTTTCAGAGCGCCGGCCTTTTGAGCCTCGCACAGAGCGATAGGAATAGATGCAGCAGAGGTATTAGCGTATTTGTCTACGTTTACCCAAACCTTATCCATCGGCATCTTCAGACGCTTAGCAGCGGAGGTGATGATGCGGTAGTTAGCCTGATGCGGGAACAGCATATCCAGCTCTTCCGGCTTCATATTCGCCTTAGCAAGAGCACGCTTTGCAGTCTTGCCCATAATCTGAATAGCGAATTTGAAAACCTCCTGACCGTTCATATGAATGGTGTGGTCTTTTGCAGCAACGGTTTCTTCGCTTGCCGGATTACGGCTGCCGCCTGCCGGTTGCAGCAGGAACTTGCCACCGTTGCCGTCAGCACCCATATCAATGCCTAATACACCATAGCCTTCTTCAACCTCGCCAACTACAGCAGCACCGGCGCCATCACCGAAGAGAACGCAGGTGTTACGGTCGGTCCAGTTCATGATGCGGCTCAGAGTTTCCGCACCGATAATCAGAATCTTGTTATACAGACCGCTCTTAACCATCTGGCCTGCTACGGCCAAGCTGTAAACAAAACCGCTGCAGCCTGCAGCCAGGTCAAAGGCAGCTGCGTTTTTAGCACCCAGACGAGCCTGTACCAGGCACGCAGTAGACGGGAAAATATAGTCGGAGGAAGCAGTGCCTACAATAACGAGGTCCAGCTCTTCCGGAGCAACACCAGCGTCCTTCAGTGCTTCTACAGCAGCATTGTACGCCAGATCGGAGGTTGCTTCTTCCGGAGCAGCGATGTGACGCTGCTTGATGCCGGTGCGCTCAGTAATCCATTCGTCACTGGTCTCAACAATTTTCTCCATGTCTGTATTAGTGATAATCTTCTCAGGAACATAATGTCCTAAACCTAAAATACCAACAGCTCTTGTCATTTATCTAATTCCTCATTTCTTTTGATTCCGCAATCTTATCTTTGATGATACTTACAACATCCTGCTCGGCAAAGTCCATAGCTACATGAATAGCATTGGTAATTGCCTTGGCCTTGGAGCTGCCGTGGCAGATAATAAAAGGCGCGCGGATGCCTAACAGCAAAGCTCCGCCGTATTCGGCAGGATCAAGACGTTTCTTCAGCCCCTTCAGTGCAGGCTTGATTAACAGTCCGCCCAGCTTTGCCAGAATGCCGCCGTTCATAATCGCTTCCTTGATAAGCGTCATAATAGCCTTTGCCAGACCTTCACCGAACTTCAGCACGACATTGCCGACGAAGCCGTCACAGACAACTACGTCTACCGTGCCTTTGTTGATGTCACGACCTTCAACATTGCCGATAAAGTTTATCGTCCGAGTATCCTTTAAAAGAGGGTAGGTTGCCAGTGCTTGTTCATTACCCTTAGTTTCTTCTTCACCGATGTTCAAAAGTCCTACCTTCGGCTGAGAAATTTTTAAAATTTTTTCTGCGTACACCGTACCCATGATAGCACTCTGTACCATATGCTCAGGTTTGGCGTCTACCTTGGCGCCGCTGTCAAGCACTACAGTCGTACCCTTCAGGCTGGGAATCGGCGTTGCAATAGCAGGTCTTTCCACACCCCTGATGCGGCCTACGCAAAAAAGCGCTGAGGCAACGGCAGCACCGGTGCTGCCGGAGGAAACAAGGGCATCACATTCATTGTTTCTCAGCAATCCTGCCGCAACTACGATAGAAGCGTCCTTTTTGGACTTAACCGCAATTGCAGGATGCTCGTCCATCGCAATTACCTCGCTGGCATGATGAATAGTAATCTTCGGATTTTTATCCGCACCGTATTTTACCAGCAGCTCACGGATTATTTTTTCATCGCCAACCAAAACAGTTTCGCAGCCATACTCTTTAACAGCGTTGACTGCGCCTAAAACAAGCTCCTTGGGACCATAATCGGTACCCATAACATCTACGGCGATTTTCATGCTTCCTGCTCCCCCTCATGCTTAGTTCTGTTATCCAAAGAAACAATAATGAACTTAGCGCGAAAAACCTCTTCGTTATTGTTTTTCACGGAAACAAAAATATAATATTTATCCATGCGGCGGTGCGTAACCACTGCACGGGCTACAAGCACAGCTCCTGCATTGACAGGCAGCTTATACTTGACATTACCTACAGCAGTCAGTGCATATTCCGCATCTACAACTGCCAGAGCCAAAGTATTGGCCATGGCGAACATATAATAACCGCGTGCGATTCCGGTACGCTCAAGCACCATATCCGGTGTAATCTTCAGCGTTGAGATGCCGATTTTGTTCAGCTCCAGATCCAGCAGCTCGCCCACGATATCTTTTTTATCAATGGCACGCAGCTTGGTCTGAGCTTCCTCTGCCATAGTACGAGTTCTGGCACGCAGCTCAGGAATTCCCAGAGCAACACGATCCAGACGAATTGTCTGTACGCTGACATCCAGCATTTTTGCCAGTTGCTCATCAGTGCTGAAGGGATTATCCCTAAGCAGCTTCTTCAAGCTTCTGTGACGTATTAATTTTTTAGAAGAAGTCATTGCCTCACCTGCTTTTTAGTACCAGCTCATAATATCTGTTTTTATTATAAGAGCATCGCAGGTTTTTGGCAAGGGCTTTTTAGCAAAAAATTTGTGATATCCCTTACATTTCGCCAATTTCTTTAATTACATAATTAACTATCCGTGAAATCGGAGATTTTACCGTACCATGTAAAAAGCCTCCGGAAAAATTCCGAAGGCCTTATAAACAGCTTAAAATTATTCAGCTTTAGCAATGACTTGTTTGCCATTGTAGTAACCGCATTCAGGGCAAACGCGATGCGGCATTTTCATTTCATGACATTGCGGGCATTCAACCATGCCAGGAACGCTCAGTTTCCAGTTAGCACGACGTCTGTCACGACGGGCTTTGGACATTTTTCTCTTAGGTACTGCCATTTCTCAATACACCTCCTCAGTGCTATGAAGTGAATTTAATTTTTGATGAATTGCTTTAATGCCGCCAGCCTCGGATCTACAGTGGACCTGTCGCATCCGCAGTCACCATCATTAAGATCAGCGCCACAAACGGGACAAAGTCCCCGGCAGTCTGGCTTACACAGAGCCTGCATGGGCTCTGCAAGCAGCAGCCCTTCACGAAGCGGTTCCGTTATGTCAATAACGTCCGAATCGTAGACAAAAGCATCATTTTCAATATGTTCAGCACTTGCCGGATAAAACTTCTCGACAACTTCTGCCCTGGCTACACCTGTAAAATTCTTCAGGCAACGTCCGCAGGTACGTTGTACCTTAGCAGTCATTACAGCCTGCAGTAATAATACATCACCAGCATTGCTCATAGTGCCTTCCAAATTTACTGTACTGTCAATAACAAGCTCTTCAGGTGTTATTTCCAGTTCAGCAGGCGAAAGCTCATAAGCAAGAGTCTTTTCACCGACTAGTCTTTTCTTGATTTCTGCGACATTTATTTTAATCATATTTCACCAATCGTTACAATTATAGCGGTATTACCGCTCTTTGTCAAGTAAAAATGCTTTGTACGGATAAAAACTGTTATCAGTTACTATAACCTCATGCAAATGCCTACAGCTTAATGATTCTGCGGCAGATGTTATATGTATCGCGGGCAATAACCAGTTCCTCGTTTGTCGGGATAACAAAAATTTTTACACGCGCACGGCGTACGCTGATTTCGCGCTCTTTGCCGCGTACCTGGTTGAGGTCCGGATCAATGCGCGTACCGAGATATTCCAGACCGTTGCAGATTTTATCACGCATAAAGGGAGAGTTCTCGCCCAGGCCTGCGGTAAAGACAATAGCATCTACACCGCCCATTGCCGCTACATAACCTCCGATATATTTTTTTACCTTGTAGGCAAAAACATCGATTGCCAGCTGGCTGCGATCATCGCCGCGGTTAGCAGCGCTTTCCAGATCGCGGAAATCGCTGGACAGACCGCTGATACCGAGAATACCGCTACGGCGGTTCAGGTAATCATCAATCTGCTGCGCATTCATATTTTCCTTTTCCATCAGGAACGGAATAATTGCCGGGTCAATCTCGCCGCTGCGTGTGCCCATAATCAGGCCCTCAAGCGGTGTATAGCCCATGCTCGTATCAATAGATTTGCCGTATTTGATTGCCGCGATGCTGGCACCGTTGCCCAAATGGCAGCTGATGATACGCAAATCATTCATATGCTCCTGCATCAGCTCCGCAGCACGCAGAGCCACATATTTATGTGAAGTGCCGTGAAAACCATAACGACGTACACCGTATTTGACATACATTTCATAGGGCAGGCCGTAAAGGTATGCAACCTTCGGCATCGTCTGATGAAAGGCCGTATCAAAAACAGCTACCTGCGGTGTACCGCGCATAATTTCCATGCAGGCATTAATGCCGTACAGGTTAGGCGGATTATGCAGAGGTGCAATCTCACAGCAGGCCTCGATACCGCGCAATACGTCACTGGTAATCAGTACGCTGTCGGTAAAGCGCTCGCCGCCGTGCACAACACGGTGACCTACGGCATCAATCTCGGACATGTCTTTGATAACGCCGTATTCCTTGCTGGTCAGCGCCTTAATCGCCATACGGATACCAACCTTATGGTCGGGAATTTCCTCTTTTAAATCAATTGTATATTTGCCTGCCGGCGTATGCTTCAGTGTGGAACCTTCCATACCGATGCGTTCAATCAGGCCTTTGGCCATGACACGCTCGCCTTCCATGTTTATCAGCTGATATTTGATGGAGGAGCTGCCACAATTTACTACGAAAACAATCACAATAAGCCTCCCGGTCAACGCCAAAATTAAATCGAGTCTTAAATACCAATACACTATTAGTATACACTATTTGCAGCCAATTGAACAGAAATATTTTCTCAATTCCCAGCCTATGTTATAATATTCACAGAGATAAAATCATGCGAGGTAAAAAATATGCAGGCCACTGGCATTATTGCCGAATATAATCCCTTTCACAACGGTCATCTATATCATATACAGGAAACAAAGCGACTGACGCAGCAACCGCTAATCGTCGTCATGAGCGGAAGCTTTATGCAGCGCGGCGAGCCTGCCGTTTTAAGCAAATGGAAGCGCGCCTCCTGCGCAGTACAGGGCGGTGCCGATTTGGTGCTGGAGCTCCCCTGCGTCTTTACACTGCGCAGTGCCGAATTCTTTGCCAAGGGCGCTGTGCAGCTTTTAGCAGCCACAGGCTGCGTCAACACGCTTGCCTGCGGCACAGAACACCCGCAAAGTGATTTTGTGGCCGCAGCACGCCTTGCCTGCAGCGCTGAAGCGCAAGCAAGGCTGCGCGAGCTGCTGCAAAGCGGCTTAAGCTATGCGCAGGCCTGGGAAAAAATTTTAGGCGCGAATACAGCCTTCCGCACTCCCAATGACATTTTGGCCTTGGAATATACCAAGGCACTGTTGCAAACTGCCGCAGACATTCAACCGCTTTATCTGCAGCGCACGGACGAGGGCTATAACTCCACCGCTATCGGCAACAGTATAGCCAGCGCCAGCGCCATCCGCCGGGCAATGGCGGACGGTAACGAAAGCTGGCAGCAGGCTGTGCCGGACTATATGCACGCAGCTCTTGCGGCCGGAGGCTATGACGCACAGCTTTTGTGGCAGCTGCTGAAATATCGCCTGCGTCTGCTCACGCCACAGCAGCTAGCAGAGCGCTGCGAGGCCAGCGAAGGTATCGAAAACCTGCTCAGCAAGGCCGCTGACTGCACAAGCCTGCAGGCAGCGCTCGCTGCCTGCAGCAGCAAGCGCTACACTGCCAGCCGTATTCGCCGCCTGCTGCTGCAAATAATTTTAGACCGCCCGAAAGCAGTATGGCAGCAGCAAGTCCCGGCCTATCTGCGCGTGCTGACCTTCAACAACACCGGCCGTCAGCTGCTGCACAAGATGAAAACAAACGCTCAATTGCCAATCATCAACAAGCTTGGTAAAAACGCACTGTACAACGACAACGCCGCTTACAGAACACAACTGTCAGCAGAAGTAACCGCTACCGACCTGTGGTCCCTGCTGCAGAAAGATGCAGCACTCAACCGCAGCGGCAATGACTTTTATCAGGCACCCGTCTATATCCGCAGCAAAATATAATATCAGCCTATACCGGCGAAATCTGCTGTAAGGCAACAAAAAAGCTGTAACGCAGGCGCGTTTGCATAACGCTCGTTGTTACAGCTTTTATATTGCTCTTATTCTTCCTCGGGAGCTTCCTGTACGGGAGCCTCCTCAGCAACTGCCGGAAGCTTAAGATTCTTCATCTCATTTTCTACGTTTACTTTGTTTTCTTCCAGGCCTTTCAAAGCACTGGACAGATTACCGCTCAGATAAGCCAGCATATCCTCTGCATATTGCAGGGAATCCTGCTTTACCTGCAAAGCATAGTCATCGGCAGCAGTCTTAGTTTCCTCCTGATAGCGCAGCGCATTGGCTTTGATATCTTCTGCCGCAGCATTAGCCTGCTTAACAATTTCCTCCTGCTGTACCTTGGCATCAGCCTCAGCCTTGGCAACGCTGACAATGCGCTCAGCCTCATCCTTGGCCTGCTGCACTATACGGTCAGCATCGGCATAAGCCTTGTTGACAATATTCTTCTGCTCCTCCAATACCTGGTTAGCGCTTTTGATTTCGCGCGGAATTGCTTCCTTGAGATCGTCGATAATATTCAGCAGATCATTTTCATCAACCATAATCTTATCTACCAAAGGAACACGTCTTGCCTCGGATATCAAATTAAGAAATTGCTCAAAAAGTCCATCAAGTGCTACGTTAGTTTTGTTGCGTTCAATCATGATATCAACCCCTCTAAAATCTATTCAAACTTTTTGTAAACATGCTTGCGTACGCGTTCTTCAATACATTCAGGTACCAAATCCTTCAGCTGACCGCCAAAGGTTGCCAGCTCGCGCACACCGGAGGAGCTGACGAAGGAATATTTGGCATTGGTCATAATAAAAACTGTTTCCAGATCATTATCGATTTTTTTCAAAAGCAACGCTCTTTGGAATTCATATTCGAAATCGGTAAAAGCACGCAAGCCTCTGACGATAAAAGGAGCCTCTTCCTTTTTGCAGAATTCGTTCAGCAATCCGGAAAAACAGGTTACTCTTACATTAGGAATATGCTTGGTTGCTTCCCTAAGCATTTCCACACGCTCTTCCATGGAAAACATGGCCTTATCCTTACCGGGATTATGAAAAACACTGATAATCAGCTCATCAAACATCGCACTTGCTCTTTCAAAAATATCAATATGACCCTTGGTAACAGGATCAAAGCTTCCTGGACAAACTGCTCTGCGCATAGCCAAACCTCCTAATCTATCCTTAATCAAAAAAATGACCAAAGAAATTCCCATATTATATCTTGTCTTTTATTCGACATAAAAGCCGAGAATCTTTTTTATTCTCCAAAATACTATATATTATAACATATTATAACAAATAAAATCCACTATTGTCTCACCGTAACGGCTGCTGCGTACCAGCTCGCAGCCTGCCGGCAGCTCCGGCAGTGCGTTATGCGCGCTGCGCTCCACAACCAGATAGCCTCCCGGGCGCAAAAACGACTTTTTGCCCAGAAGCGCAATTATCTGCTCAATCCAGCCCTTATTGTACGGCGGGTCGCAAAAAGCAAAGTCAAACAGCTCCCCTGCTGCCGCCAGTCTTTCCGCAACTGCCGGAGCGCTTCCCTGCAGCACCCTGCAGTCAGCCTCAGCACGGCACTTGACAATATTGCTGCGCACCAGTCGCAGCGATTCCTTGCTCGCGTCAATAAATGTAACAGCTGCAGCACCACGGCTCCAGCTTTCCAGCCCCAGGTTACCTGTACCCGCAAAAAGGTCCAGCACCTCAGCGCCGATAATCTTACTGCCTATAATATTAAAAACGGATTCCTTAACCCTGTCCGCAGTCGGCCGTACATCGTATGTTTTCGGTACAGTCAGCTGCAGGCCGCGGGCCTTGCCGGTAATTATTCTCATATACTGCTCCTCTGTGTTATAATTGGGGTAAGATGAAAGCAAATTCAGACAAAACATCTGACACATAGCCTCTCCTCGGGGAGAAGTGGCATCGCTTGCGATGACGGAGAGGGGTTGGTAAAACGTAAGCATCAGTAATACAATTCCCCTCTCAGTCGCCTTACAGGCGACAGCTCTCCCCAAGGAGAGCCTCTCTGTTTAGCCTAGCTTGCAAATCAGACAACTATAGTACTCACATAAACTTCTTTCAAAGGACACCCTTATGCGCAATTCAAGCAAAATAATCTTCATGATTTGCTCCATACTGCTGATATCAGGCATCTGCTTACGCCTTGCGCTGCCTTCAAGCACTCCGCTCAGGCTGCCGCAGCCGACGCCAACGCAAAGCATTTTGCTGCTGCCGCTGGACAGCCGCCCCGTCTGCAGCACCATGGTGCAAAAGCTGGGCGCACTTGCAGGCCTAAATGTAATTTTACCGCCAAAAGCCTGTCTTGACAACTACCGGACGCCGTCTGACAGACAAAAACTTTTACAATGGCTGCAGATAAACCAGTCCAAATACGATTACAGCATCATTTCTGCCGATAATCTGCTGCACGGCGGTCTGCTGGCCGCCCGCATGAACACCGCCACCCCGACAGAGGAGGATGCGCTGCTAAAGCATCTGCAGCAGCTTTCTCCGGCAAAGCAACAGGCAATCTTCTCCGTTATTCCACGTCTGCTCGTCAGCGACCAGCTTTTGCCGGACCGTTGGTATCAATATCAGCTGATGCGCTATTCCCAGCTTGCCGACATGGTGCGCATCACAGGCAGCTTCGCCCTCACGCAGGAGCTGCGCCGCACAGAAGCTAAAATTCCCGCCAAGGTTCTGGACAAATATCGCAGCCGTTATCAGCAGAGCGACCGCTTTAACCTGGGCCTGCTTCAGCTTGCCACGGACGACAGACAAATAACCTTCGGACAGGACGATGCTTCACCCATCGGACTGCCGCACGCCAGTGCCGTCAAGATTCAAAGCAGCATCGCTGCCCAAAAACTGCAGCAGCAGGCACAGCTCACCTACGGTGCTGATGAAATAGCCTCCCTGCTGCTCACGCGCTACTATCTGCAGCAAAGCAGCTGGCAGCCCAAGGTTTACCTGCATTATACTTCTCCCAAAGCAGAAGGTGCGGATATGCCCTATATGGCTGTCTGCGTCGGTGCAGCGCTGCGCAACCAGTTGAAGCTCATGGGAGCTTCAGAAGCAAGCACGCCGGATAGTGCAGACCTCATCTGCTATGTTAACTGCGGTAACGACGATTTCCGTCCGTCTGCCAAGCAGGCACAAGAGCTGCAGCAAATGCTGGACAAGGGCTATAAGGTTGCACTCATCGACAGCAGCGCCAACTTTGAAGCAGAAGAGCTGATGCTGCCGCAGCTTTTGGCAAATAATGTGCAAATCAATAAGCTCGCCGCCTACGCCGCCTGGAACACCTTCAGCAATTCGTCAGGCACAGCTTTGGCACAGGGACTGCTTTTCTGCGGCCGCCTGCGTCAGCTGCAGACAGCAGGCGCGGACACCGAGCGGCTGGCAGCACTCTATGCTGCCAACCTGAACTTTACGGCAGAACGTATCCTCGAAGATTATTATTACCAAAAGCTGGTGCATCCCAAACTGCGACAAAAATTGGAAGCCTTTGGTATAAATCCCGTAGAGCTGGCCAGCGAAGATAAAACGAAAACAGAGCAATATATCCAGGGAAAGCTCAGCCTGCAGGCATATAAGCTGCTGCACGATAATTTGGGACGCACACCCTTCTACCAACAAAACGGCCATAGCTATTATCTGCGCGACCTCAGCGTCGGTACCAAGCTCCCTTGGGCCAGAATATTTGAAGTAGAACTGCAGGTATGGACAGATACGGGTGTCAAAACAGAATAAAATACAGTACAAGCGCATTTTCTCTATATACGCTTAAATAAAACAAGCCTCTGATATAACTTCGTATAATAGTATATCGGAGGCTTGTTTAAATGTTCAAGACCAATCTCACAAGATTTACAATGCTAAAGTCCCAAATACCCTGAGAATTAAAAAACGAAGACTGCTCTTTTAACAGAACAGCCTTCGCTCTTTTATCTCAGCAGAAGCCGAAAATATTATTTTTTAGCCTTAGAATCAACTACATCCTTCAGGATTGCTTCAAATGCTTCGAAGCTCATAGCGCCCATATCGCCTTCGGTACGGTTACGCGGAGAAACGGTATTGTTTTCCATATCGCGATCGCCGACAACCAGCATGTACGGGATTTTTTCCAGCTGACCTTCACGGATCTTCTTGCCGATTTTTTCATTGCGTGCATCAACAGTTGCACGATAGCCGTTAGCCTCCAGCTTATGAGCCAGCTCATAGCAGTAGTCAACAGCACGATCGGTTACCGGCAGGAAACGAACCTGCTCCGGAGCCATCCAGGTCGGCAGTGCGCCTGCATAGGTTTCGATGAGGTATGCCAGAGTACGCTCGTAGCAGCCCAGGGAAGTACGGTGAATGATATACGGCAGCTTCTTCTCGCCATTCTCATCAACGTAGTACATACCAAATTTTTCTGCCAGCAGCATATCAATCTGAATAGTAACGATGGTATCTTCTTTGCCGAATACATTGTGGAACTGGATATCCAGCTTCGGACCGTAGAAAGCAGCCTCGTCAAAGCCAACCTCATAGTTAACACCAAGGTCATCAAGGATTTTCTTCATAGCAGCCTGTGCATGATCCCATTGCTCAGCGGTACCTTCATATTTGTTGTTCGGGTTTGCAGGATTCCATTGGCTGAAGCGGAAGGTGCATTTATCCAGCATGCCGACAGTTTCCAGGCAGTATTTAGCCAGATCCAGGCAACCCTTAAATTCTTCTTCCAGTTGGTCAGGACGAAGAATCAGATGCCCTTCGGAAATAGTGAACTGACGCACACGAATCAGACCGTGCATTTCGCCGCTGTCCTCGTTACGGAACAGAGTAGAGGTTTCGCCCAAGCGCATCGGCAGCTCACGATAGGAACGCTGACGGTTCAGGAAAACCTGATATTGGAACGGGCAGGTCATAGGACGCAGAGCGAAGCATTCTTTAGTTTCGTCATGCGGGTCGCCCAAGATGAACATGCCGTCAAGATAATGATCCCAGTGACCGGAAATGCGGTACAGGTCGCGTTTTGCCATCAGTGGAGTCTTGGTCAGCAGATAGCCGCGTTTTTGTTCCACATCCTCAACCCAACGTTGCAGCAGTTGGATTACACGTGCACCTTTCGGCAGCAGGATAGGCAGACCTTGGCCGATATAATCAACAGTAGTGAAGTATTCTAGATCACGGCCCAGTTTGTTATGGTCACGCTTCAAAGCCTCTGCCTGCTGTTCCAGATATGCATCCAGCTCTTCCTTATTCGGGAAAGCAATACCATAGATACGTTGCAGCATCTTGCGGTTAGAATCGCCACGCCAGTAAGCGCCGGTAGCGGAGGTCAGTTTAATAGCGTTGCCTTTAATACGGCCGGTGGAATCAAGATGCGGGCCTGCACAAAGGTCAGTGAAGTCGCCTTGTTTGTAGAAGCTGATAACAGCATCCTCAGGCAGGTCGTTAATCAGTTCAACTTTATAAGGTTCTTCTTTTTCTTCCATGAATTTTACAGCCTCTGCACGCGGCAGCTCAAAGCGCTCTAATTTCAGCTTTTCTTTGCAGATTTTACGCATTTCGCCTTCCAGTGCAGCAAGATCCTCCGGAGTGAACGGAGCCGGAGTATCGAAATCATAATAGAAACCGTTGTCAATGCTCGGACCAATGGCCAGCTTAACATCCGGATGAAGTCTCTTCATAGCCTGCGCCAGCACATGGGAGCAGGTATGCCAATAGGTTTGGCGGTATTCCTTGTTTTCAAAGCTAAATTTGTTTTCCTCAGACATTTTTGTTTCCTCCTAACATAATGTATCGTAAACAGTGCAGTCCGGGCAAAAAAATAAACCCCGGTCCCACACCAAAGGGACGGAGTTATCCGCGGTTCCACCCTCATTGACATATGTAGTAACATATGCCCACTCGGTACCGTTAACGCCGGTAATACGGACTGGCATACTTGCTTGCGCGTTCCGCAGTCAGTTTGAAGGCGGTGCGCCCTTCGTTTCCTTCCTGCTGCTCTCAGCCACGGCAGCATTTTCTGTAGAACCATCCACGACGGCAATTCCTTCGCATTACTGTTACTATTTTCATTTACCAGTTTATTATAGCACACCGGCAATGCTTGTCAAGCTTCCACTGGAAAAAACTTTTATTTCATAGTATAATAAGAAAATAAATTCTTCTACTTGTAAACATGCCAAATAACGAGTCCTTTGTGCATGTATATTAACCTTTATAAAAAGTATATATCCAGAACTGTTAATAATCAAGGAGGCGTACGCATGGCAAAATTCACATTTCGGCGCCATAAGCTGGCAGCAGCCATATGCACAGCTGCTTTACTGATGCCGGTTTCCGTCCAGGCCAAACGCCTGACTATTCTCTATGTACCATTAGACAACAGACCTGTCTGCTCCGCCTATGTAAAGCAGACAATGGAGGCAGCAAACTGTAAAATTATTCTGCCGCCTGAAAAATATATTGCCACTAACGAAAAAAACGGTAATCCCGAAGCTATCTGGGACTGGCTGGAGCACAAGGCTCCCAAGGCCGATGCCGCAGTTATCAGCACAGACAGCCTTGTTTACGGCGGCCTTGTCGGCTCGCGCACACACAACGTAAGCCAAGAGGAGCTGCAAAAGCGCGTTAATCATCTTTACAAGCTGAAAACTACCCTGCCGATAAAGCTTTATGCTTTTTCGACGATTATGCGCACACCGCGTGCCAGCAAAGGACGTGTAGAACCGCCATACTACAGCACCATAGGCCCAAGTATCTTTGCCTACAGCCAGCTGCTTGACAAACAGGACCAGGGTAAGCTGTCGCCTGCAGAAAAGCTGACTATGCAGGCACTGGAACGCAACATGAAAAAAGCTGAATTGGGCGACTGGTTGGAGCGACGTGAAAAAAATTTGCTTGTTAACCAGGAGCTTACACGCATGGCCCGCAACGGCAAATTTCATTATTTTGCCATCGGCAAGGATGACAATGCTACTCTTTCCGCTACGCACATGGAAGGACGCAAAATCAGCCTCAGCACCTTTGATATGAGCAGGGACTGCTTTCAGATTTTGGACGGAGTTGATCAGCTCGGACTGCTTTTAATCGCCCGTGCCTACAACGAGGCCAACGGCACCAAACCTTCCGTCTATCCCCTGTACAGCGTAGGAGCCGGAGCCTCCACCCTGCCCCAGTACAGCGATGCTCGCTTGCAGGACAGCGTACCGCAGCAGATTATCGCTGCCGGTGCAGTACAGGCACAATCTGCGGACAACGCTGACCTTATTTTGGCACTCAATACGCCGCAGGACGGTATCGTCAAGGATTCCACAGCAGACGACAATCAGCCCTTCGCATCTGCCGGCAACAAAAATTTTGTTGGAATCCTGGGGCAGCTGCTCCGTTCCGGGCGCAATGTTTCCCTGGCCGATATCAGCTATTCCAACGGTGCTGACAACGGCTTTATGAGCCTGCTGGCCAACAGCATCAACCTGCAGCCGTTAGCAGCCTACAATGGCTGGAATACAGCTGACAACGCCGTAGGCTATGCCATCGCCCAAGGGCTTATCGCACGCGATATGAGCAGCGAAGCACGCAACAGATTGCTGCGCCAACGCCTTATCGACGATTGGTTTTACCAGAGCAATGCCCGCCGCAGCATTTCCAACGAGCTAGAAAAGCATAACCGTGAGGATTTGAAATATGATCTTGCTACAGAAGAAAAAAACATCCTGCAGCAGATTACTGCCGACTGCCAAAGCATGGCCAACAGCTATTCTATAACAAGAGGCACTAAATTCACCCTCTCCTTCCCTTGGAAGCGTTTATTCGAGGTAGACGTAGAAATCAAGAAATAAAAAACAAAGCGCAGAGAAGCTGATTTTTTAACAGCAAACCTCTGTGCTTTTTTATGTGTATCAGCCCCATATATCGAAACTTAAATTTTTTAGGCAAACAAAAATCCCCGTCACTTTCGCGACGGGGATTGATTTGCATTTGTGACGAAGCATATGGTGCTTTATTCGTCTTTTGTTCCAATCACTAGGCTGGCGAGAAAGTGCCAGAGGCGAGGAACAGATGCCGCCGGCGTACTCCTAGTACGTCAAGGCATTTGTGACGAAGCACATGGTGCTTTATTCGTCAGACTGTAATTATTTGCCGGGGAAGAACGGCCAAACCATCGGAATAACAACCAGGGATACTACGAAAGCTACCAGAACCAGACCGGTACCAGCTTTTACATAGTCCATGAATTTGTATCCGCCAGGGCCAAGTACCAGGGTGTTCGGAGGAG
>OLGI01000628.1_pt1 | contig 35618 bp, 34 predicted proteins | sample 1605221 | NCBI WGS metagenome assembly OLGI01 (sample SAMEA3888915, study PRJEB22519) | human gut metagenome | biome: human gut; feature: human-associated habitat; material: faeces | place: Denmark | collected 2010 | reverse complement strand
ACTCGTGCAGGGCTTGAATGGTGAGGTAGCGGTTATGCGACAAGTCTGACACATACTCTGGCAACAGCCCGTCCAGCACCAGACGTTGGGAGGATGGGGCTGCTGTGGGTTTGGACAACTGGAGGAAAGATTCTATTTCCCCGTCACTCATGCGGCCTATCACACCATAGGACAAACCTTGGGAATCCGCCAAGGTCTTGTACCGGTTCAGTACGCCACGTCCCATGTGTAGTTGCTCGCAAATGGTGCGCTGCGGTATTTTTGCCGCTAGCATTTGAAATGAACGTTTTAATTTGCTCATGTTTACATTACTTTGTGCCATATCTATACAGATTTTAAAATTCTTCTGCAAAGATAGGCGGTTATTATTATACATGAGCAGAACTTTACATCTTTTTGGTACCGATTGGTGCGCTATGATGGTACCGATTCAAGTGATACGATGGTACCGAATGCAGTGCTATGATGGTACCGATTCATGCGCTATAGTGGTACCGATTCGCCGATACTGTCACTTCATATAAAGGCATATAATGAATATAGCATCCCCGCTATATTACAAGCAGTGACACCTAACAGTATTTTCAAAAGTTATATTGTATCTTTTTTTATAAAAGAAGATAAGCCAACAAGATAGTCAGAACTTCATCAGAAGCCCCACCCATCTTATCGTATATAATTAAAATAAAAAATCTAATTTTTTTGTGTTTTCCAGATATCTAGATATTTATAGAATTTGTTGTCGTCCCCATCAGCTTAAGTGCGTAAATGTTCATTTCCCCAGCTCTCTATGGTATCTATAGTAATATTGCCATTATCGCACAACTCAAAGCGCCAGCCGACAAGTAATCGCAACTCTGTTGCGTAAGCCCTCCCAGCCAGCCCCTTGCGGCGCAGACCGCTTTGGTCCGCCAACCAATTATTCATCTTTACCACCAATTACATTCTTGATGATCTCATCCACAACATAATCAAAGTAACGAGCCTTTAAATACGTATTGTTACGTCTCATCACTTCGTCAACATTGAACTGATCAATTATATGAGTAACAAAGAACGAGCTTTTACTTAAAGGCTTGTTTAACCAAGAATCCTCAATAGGTATTATGAATTCCGGATAATGATTTTTAGTAGAGATCAATACCGCATAAAACAAGCCATCCTCATAATCCTGCAAATACTCATTTGATAGAACCAATGCAGGATGCGGCAAGATGCTTCCATCAGGCAATTCAAATGGAACCTCTACAATTTCACCTTGATTTACTCTAGTTACAGCCATTTTGATACAGCTTTAATGGCTTTTGGAGATTTCTTGTGCTTATACTGTCGATAATCAACATTCGACAAATCAGGATGCTCCGTTTCATCCCAAGAAGGGAACTGCGACAATTCTGCTGCAAGTTCTTCATCCGTCTTAGTACGATACTTACTCTGATATTCATTATTAGACTTGCTATTAAGAATTACTAAGCAGGTATGCAATTTATCGATATCCTTAGAAGAATATATTGCATCAATAAGACAATGTCTCATTTCCTGAACAGACAAAGAAGCTCTTACGGCTGGCGTCTGCTCTGCAGCCATACCAACCATAGCTTTATCTTCCGGTATTTTGTATCTATTCTCTTCCATACTTTTGCATTTAATCATTTGATGCCGCCAAAATTACGCTTTTTTATTGAAACCACCAAGAAAAAAGATAAGAATCTGCAATTATCAACTCTTCACCCTGCGGGTTCATCCCCGCTAAAACACCTCTGGCGAGGGCTCTGATGCCCCGCCAACCTTAAAGCGAAGCGGTTCAGAGCGACGGGGAGGAGCGGTTACATCCTCTCGTTCCTGAGGAAAGAGAGGCTTGGTGAGAAAGGTGGAGCCTTCCTTAAGGGTAAGGAAGGACGGGTAGGTTTTCGAACCCTACTACTCTTTCACCATGTTCCAGAGGAACAAAGTATTACCTATGATATATCTGCGCCACATACGCTTAGGCTCCTTGATCAAGCGATAGAGCCATTCCAAGCCATGCTCCTGCCACCAGATAGGTGCACGCTCCACGGTACCAGCGAAGAAGTCAAAGACAGCACCGATGGTACCTACATGACAATGGATGTTCAACTCATTCCAATGAGAGTACGTCCACTTCTCCTGCTTAGGAGCTGTCATACCAATCCAGAGGAGATCAGGGTTGGCAGCATTGATGGCATCAATGATAGCCTTGTTGTCCTCATCCGAGAACTCAGGCTTATACGGAGGCGAATAAGTCACCACCTTAAGATGAGGATACACCTCAGCAGCACGCTTCACAATCAAGTCGAGCACCTTCTGCGAACTACCCATAAACATCACAATCTTGGATTCTTCACTCTTCGTTCTTAACTCTTCACTTTCTCTTTCCAGTTTTTCCATTTCGAAAGAGAACAAGTCCCATCCCGCAATACGTTCCTTCGGCAGGCTCTTAGCCTTAATCCACTTGCACGCCTTTACGATGCTCACACCATCCGGAATCAGCACATCACCATTCGTCAGCGCCTCAGCAAAGAGCGAGTCCTTACGAGCCGTATTATAGGAATGAGCATTAATCGTATTAATGAGCAATTTGCCCTCAGGCAGTGAGGCGAGTTCCGCCTTACTACCCAAAATATTCAAAGATTTTAAACAAAACATTATAGTAATATTTTAATTATCAAAATTAGAAATAACCCAATAGCAGCACCATACACAAGCCTATGAAGTTGCATCGAGCAAGCAGCAAACATCCTGAATAGTGTGTCCATGCGGTCCCATCCCGCACAAAAAACTGGCGTAGACCTCTGATGGTCCGCCAACCATAGAATAAAATGGTTCAGAGCGACGAGGAGGAGCGGTTTCCTCTTCTCCTCTGAGGTTTCTGTCCCCCGGAAACGGGGGAACCGAAGGGGGCGTAAAGACTATTGAAGAAGACCGAGATGAGAGGTGGACCCTCCCTTAAGGGTAAGGGAGGACTGGTGGGTTTTCGAAGAGCCCTCATTATATTAGCTTCTTCACAATATACATTGTATCAAACCACATTTGACCAATCGTTTCCAACACTCCGAATCTCAGGAGTTTCAGAAATCTCTTGCGACGCAACACAGCCTTCAAGAGGAAAGCCTCCTCATTATCAAAAAGATAATGCCCGAAATTACCACCCTTGAACACTTCACCCAACAACACTTTACCAAGACTCTCGTCAGGAGAACACAGCATCCATTCAGCATCCATGAGGAACACCTCCTTCAGCACCCACATTAGAGCAGCCGCGGTATTCCTCATCCCCATTTTCCTGATAAGCGCCATAGCCTCTACCCTCTCATCCTTCGAAGAAGACATCAGCACATAGTAAAAGTCGTTCATCTGTCGCAGACCAATACCCCCACTAAAGAAATGACAATGGATATGAGCAAGTTGCATCAGCAAGTTAAACATCGCCGAAGGAATTCTGAATCCCCGGTCACACATGACCGAGTTTCTCACCTCACTCTGCAAGAACCTCTGCAGCCGATGACGATGAGAGGGAAAGAAAAGACCCGAAGAAGGAAGGAAATGCACTTCGATATCAATACCACTCGCCCCAGGCAACAGATGCACATGATGATATGTAGCCTTCTCCGCCTTGTCGGCCAGTCCATGTCGGTCTATCCAGTCCACGACAAATTCCTTCCCCCCATCCACAAAGATGTCGATATCACCAGGAATTCTGCATCCCCTTACAGGATAAAGCAGCTCATTGCCCTGTCCTTTCAATATCACGGTAAAGATACCATTCTCATCAAACAGCTGTGTCAGCCTTTTCGCCTCCACATCAAACTTCACATTCTTTCGCTTGATAACCTGCGAGATACCCATCCATTTCAGCACCAAGGCAGTAGGCGGTTTAGTACCACCGAGGTTCACATTTCTGTTGACGCCCTCGAAAACCACTCCCAGCATCGACTGCCTTTCAGCCTCCTTATACAGTCCCTTCCAGGCCTCCATAGGAATCACCACAGCCTCATCCGAAATCCCCAGTCCCAACCTTATCAGTTGAAAGAAAATACTATAGTCCTTTTCCATGCGTTTCTATCTCCAAGCCCACGATTACAGTCAAGCCATTCAAGGCAATATCTGCTTCCTTGATTTTATTGATATTTTGTATATGTAATCTCATTGTTCTATCTAATTTTTCTGCAAAACTAAACAAAAAATATCATATATACAAAGAATTGGAGCACTTTTTCATTTCGCATACCTTTTCAGCCGTTATTTCACTATAAAGTCGGTTTCTTGTATGGAGTACGTTCATGGAGATGACGGAATAAACATATCATCAGCACTTTCATTTTCATCAGCTACCTCAATGATTAGTTCTGAATCTTTATTCATAACTAGCGCACAACAAATTTAACCTTCCAAGGACCTTTTGTTGCAGGTTCCTTCCAATTTTCCTTTGCAACCATCGAATCGTGAACAGCTTTGCGAACAGCCTTAGCAAATTCACCTTTAACCAATGGCTTTGGTGCATTAATACCTAACATCATAATCAAGTCTCCTTTATATTGTTCATATATCTGCCGCAAAAATACGCTTTTTGATTGGAAGCACCAAGAAAATAGCAGAAAATCTGCAAGCTTTCAGCAAATTACGCAATACACCAGTCACCTTGTCCCTGCGGGTTCATCCCCGCTAAAACAACCCTGGCGAGGGCTCTGATGCCCCGCCAACCTTATAGCGCAGCGGTTCAGAGCGACGGGGAGGAGCGGTTACATCCTCTCCCTTCTGAGAAGGGCAGAGGCTTGGAGAGGGATGTGGAGCTCCCTTTGGCTAAAGGGAGACGGAGGGATTCGAAAAAATATACTTTTCTTTTCAAAAGCTTTTTCAAAGCATTTTCCCCTTCTTATACCACACCACCATGACCTTAGCCTTTTCCTCCCAGGAAAGCTCCATTTGCCTTTCCTTGCAATTCTCCGAAAGGAGCTTCAGTAAAGCCCTATTATGTTCAAGATACTACCCTAACTTCTACCCTATTCGGTTCTTTACCAGTACGTTCCAGACAACTATTGCAAACCAAGTCCTCCAGTTTCTCTACCATTTTACGTTTGGTTTCCTTATATAAAAACATTAGTGACCTTTATTATTGGACACTAATGATGACATATATATAATGGTACTAATTGATATTTATAGTTCCACTATTATTCTCCACATATATAGACTTATCACCATGTTGGAAGATATGTCTAGACTGTTTTGGTGCGGTCTCTGTTGTTGGGATAAATTTATTATCTTGAAATACTGAAGAAACATTTATTTGTTTTTCGATTTCATTTAACAACAAGTTTGCATTGTCAGCTACCATCTCTGTATAGTCTCCAGTATTAATATGAACGATATATTCCCAAAACTCATCCATCGTTTTTAAAATATCGTTTATCTTAGAAATCTCACTTAACAGATAGGTCGAGTTTCCTGGCTCATTTTTAATCTGTTCTGCCTTTCGGTTTTTCTCATTATTCCAATGATTCTTGATTTGCGACAATCCATCTCCATTACGGGGAATATCACCCATATCAACTATAGGAAAGACTCTATTCTCTACATTTCCATTTTTGAAAAGTTGTGTCATTTCATACATGCAGTCCAAAGATTTTAGATATTCTGGAATAACGAACATGATTACAATATTTGAGACACCTATCTCTTCCTCATATCTTTGTATATTATCTCTATATAAAATGTCATACTTATCAATTGAAAAAGGAATATTGCGAGTATGTAAACCTGCACAAATGGCTTCTATGCCTGAGTTATGTAACTTATCATGTTTATAGGTTATATGAACCTTGTACTGTCTATTTCCCATTTTATAATTTGATTTTAAAGTTATATATTTTACTATATTTTCCTCTTGATTAAGACAACCATTGCTTTTCTTCTTTGATAAAATCAAGGTAGTCATCCCATTATGGCACACAGAATAATTCAGCACTGCAAGTTCTTCATGCCTGAAAGATGACAAATCTGGTTCCCCATACAACAATAGAACAGAAGTTCTTCCATTACTCATCTTTTTTATAACTCTCATTAGAGTTTCGTAAATAATGTTCTCTTTCTGTTGACCACTAGAATTGATTATAGCCAACCTTAGTCCTTCTAACTCTTTACAGTCAAATTGCCAACACAACGACATTACAAACATTTCAAATGGTGTTCCACCTCTGGATGGCAACAACTCCTCAGTATAGAAAGAATAAAATCTATATTCTTTAAAGTAGTTCACGATTTCCTCATCCGTAAGCTCAGTTTCCAGCAGGTACAAACCAGATTGTAAACTTGGCAAAATAGAATGTAAATGCGACAATTCATTATTCATCATCTAACTTATGAATGAAATTGGTAATGAGAAAACGTTTATCTTTATTCATCATTAGACCGTCAATCAAATCCATGGCATGCTCCAATATAGGCTGGTATTCTACATCATTAAAGGAGCGAATTCCATTATAAGACTGTATCAAGACGTCTGTTACAGAATTCCATATACTGTAGTCGTTAGGAGCCATGTTATGAATAACACATTCTAACCAGTATAATGCCTGGACAGGTTTCTTGATTGCATAGCCAGCCAAAAAATCTATAAAACCTCTGCCCGTATATTTACTCAAAGGAGACTCAACAAAAGTCTTTGCCATTATATCTTGCCTTTCTTGAGTCCACTTTTTTACATGTCGAAATATTATATCACATTCATGCCCTAATTCAGCGGAGCAAGACCTTTCAGACATCAAAAACAAGATATAGCTAAAGGATTCTTGATCAATTTCAACATCTTGCCGAGTTAGGAAAGATAGCAAGGATAGTCTAGCCTCCTGTCCCTTTTCACACATTTTGTCAAGAAGAACTTTGATATCATTTCTATAATTGTTATGTACCCATGCAAGCCACAAGACTATCACTTGCTCCTTATAACACCATGGTTTATCTATTGCATGAACAAAGACATCCAATATATCATCCACAGCATAATTGATAAAATACACCAATGGATTATAATTATGTATTGGCATTGCCAATAATCTTTCGTCATAGTCGTGTAAAAGCATTTTAAATAGCAGTACATTTCGTTGCTGGTCTAAATGGTTCAACAATGCCATATTGAGCAATATGGCAGAACGAGTATATACTGATGCTGTAGAAGCTATGTTCTCTAGTGTATCAAAAATTTCATCTTGATACTCTTTAAATCGATAGCACTCTATAAGCATATAGGCTGCATGTCCTCTTGCTTGATTAATTGCAGTATTGTAAATGTCTTTTTCTTTGACGACTTCAGCCTTTATCTCACTTTCTTTTGCATTCAATACGACATTGCACAAAAAATCAAATACATTTTTTGGCATATAGTCTCCTTTTAAGAAATCATCTATCACATAAAGAAAAGAATGTATTCCAAATCCTCGATATTCAGAGTTGGCATTATTGTTAATGACTTTAACGATATTATCAAATATCCGGGCTGCTTCTACATATTTTTTTGCATCCAATAATCCTCTAACACCAGATTCAGCATAGCATAACAAGATATTGTTATCTGCAACTATGTTGTCCAATAAATTAAGATACTTTTCTGGATTTTCACCAACAACTTGCCTAAACAATTGGCTTTGCCCCTCTAAAGAAGGGCGTTCGAAATCATACGTATGGACGTTATCTACATATTTGGTCATAGACTTATACCAAGCTTTACAACTCATTTTCCTCGCCTTATCCAAACCTAATGAAGTCCAACCACTCATACACGAACTTCTAAAAGGCAACTCATTTTCCAACCATGAATAACAAACAATACCATTTTTCTTATATCCAAATTTTCGCTCTATTCTCAAACGTTCAAAATAAGCTTTTTTACTATAAGTTAACAGAGAGTCTTTTGGTAAAGCGTACAATACTTTTCCTCGATGCAAATCAATGTCACAGATAGGATAGCCACCTTGTAATCTTCTTCGAACAAATTCTTTGTCATAAATGCATTTTTCTCCATCATCATTTAAAGATTCAGCTTTATGTACTATTTTGTCTTGCTGTACAGCACTCATAAATTGAAAAGAGCACTTTAATGCTTCCAAAGCTTGGTACTCTACCCAACAAGGAGCATTAGATAAAACTGAACGGCAAACAATAATTTTATAAATATCATTATAAAATTTCTCGGGATACTGGGTAAATACATAAAGTGCAATAAATAAAAAAGCCTCATACTTTTTGCAACAGAATTCCTGCAAATAACGTTGCGTTTCGATTGTGTCTATATTCTTCAAGAAATCATCAATCAATTTATTTACTAAAGCTTTTGGAAAATTATGACAAAAGCGTTCTCCTTCTACTCTCTGAAAACTAGAGAATTCAAAAGAACCAATTATCTCATGCCCTGGAATATCAAAACGGGTATTCTTCATGATAATTTCCAATAACTCAACATACAATTGTATAGCTAGCTCATGATGATTCGATTCCATCATTTCGAAAATTTGTTCTTCTTCATGAGTAAAATCTACAATATGCAAAAAACTCTTGTTTTTTTGATTGAGCTGCTTCTGGACATTGTCTTTCAATACATCAACCACAAACTTTGGATCATCACTAAGGATAAGCTTAAGCAAATTTGGACACTCTAAGGGATAACTTTTTAATTCTAATGCTTTATAAAGTTTTATCAACTTATTGATATCACACTTTATAGATTGATGGCTGACAAAATCCATTATCATTTTTCTACCATCAGCATCTCCTGTTTGCAGAACACGAAATGCCACATCCAATATTTTATCAGCATCATCCCATAAAGTTCGACTGCACATTAATATGGTTTTCTCTTTATATTCCTTAGACAAAGCTGCCCATCCACCATTATTATCTATTATCTTCCATATAGCATTAAGCCAATTGCAATTATGTACAGACTCAAAAATCACGTTCATATACAAGGAATCATAGAAGATTTTTCTGTCTATCAGCTTAAGTTCTTCCTGTTTTGGCTCATCAAAAAATGCCATATTACTCAAGATTAATGATTTCAGATGGAAACGATAACAGTATTCTTCGGTTTCGCCTTTGTCAAAAAGAAGCCTATTCATATTTTGAATATATAAACCAGGATTGGTCTCTCGTAAAAAACTAAAGATACTTTTTACCGCAGCACGCGAGAAAAGGCCTTGATGCTGATTAGACAATTCTTTTAACAAGTCATAGTCATTTTCCACAAATCTCCTTGCATAAATATAGTCGAACATGGTTTGGTGAAAGAACTGTACGCGTCCATTAGAAGTACAAAGCAATAAACCATTTGACAAAAGATAATTTAACTCATCATTATAGTTACTTTCAAATTCCTGCTTATGAACAAATAATTCTTGCCGCCTGTACATAGCATCTACCATTGCATCAAGTAATTTCAAAACCTTCTCCCTTTTATTTGCATGAATATCTATCACAAATATTCTCCATAATCCATCATAAAGGACTTCCTCTGTAATTGGATTACGTAGTTTACCAAAAGGCATCACTTTCAAATATAGATAAAGATGCAAAGGATTACCCAGGAAAGCAAGTAACTGTTCACTAATACATTCTTCCAAATTATGACTTTTCAAGATACTCTTTACCCGACCAGAAGATAAATTTTTAAGCTCCCATTTTGTTTCTATCTTCATATCATTCAAAATCGGATCATATTCCAAATCATAAGGTCTGCAGGAAATGACAACCCGGACATGTGGTATAGATTTAATCTGTTCTATTAGTTTAAATATAGAACGTAAGGGAGTTCTATTAGAAGACAACGACAAGGAAAGAGCATCTATTTGATCTATTAGAACAACAACGCGCTTTGCCTTTTGTGCCATTTCCTTAATAATAGTCACTAAAGGTTTTGCCAGATGCATCCGTTTACTCAAATCCTCAGTATCTCCAAATTCTATCTGGTCTGTCTTGAGTCCGAGTACTAAATACTCTTCTTTTTGTTCCAATTCCAAAAGAACATCATGCATAACAACCGACTTTCCTACACCTGCACTGCCATAAAGCAAAGCAACTCTTTCGGGGTCTGTCTTATCTGTATCTTTTGCTATCCAATTAAGTATGATTCCAACCTCTTCCCGCTTAATCTGAGGAGTTATTTGAGGAGCAAACTTATGTAACTCAAAAGACTCATCAGTAAAAGCCTCATTAGTTTTTGAAACATAGTCGCCCACATAAACATTCCCTTCATTACGCTCTATATAAATTGGATTCTTACCAAATTGAAAAACACTATTATTTTCCATCATGATATCATTTTTCTCTATTAAATGCAAGCACCTATATCCACCTTTCCAAATAACATTTAAACTCCTCTATGCCTAATACTTCCACCTTTGGAAATGGAATATTTTTCAACACCCTAAAATGCTTATCTTCAGTAACAATACACTTTGCATTAGCAGCAATGGCACAATCTACAAACTTATTGTCATCTTTATCTGCCTCAATTAAAGCAAAAGTATAATGAGGATCTTTGCGAATTACATTGGGTCTAGACAATATTGCATAAACTATAGCCTCAGAAACTTGTGGTGAAATATTGCGAGATAAAACCTCAGAATATTCCTCTATAATTTCATTGGACACACAAAGGTTATAATCGCCTTTAAGAAAAGCATTCCATACCTTTCTATACGGACTTTTAGGGGCGATTGACATAATTAAACTATTTGTATCCAATACAATGTTCATAACCTAATGATTATAAAGACGGTTTATTGTATGGAGTACGTTCATGGAGATGCCGGAAACTCTCGATACGCTCTTCATTCAGAGTTCCTTCATTCCACATTCTATCTAATTCAGCATCAGCCATCTGAACAAAATAATCAGAGATTACCTTATTCAAATCACGCAAAGCCTCAGGAGTCTTGATAAAAGACAACATATCAAGGATTTGCAGTTGAGCTTGATTCATTGTTGCAGTCTGTGCCATAATTGTTCTATTAATAATTCTTTAAGTAAAGATAATGCAATCGAGCACTATGAAAGCTACTTTCATATTGCCGAGTGCAGTTTATCTAATGCAAAAATAAGCAAAACATTCTTTTCCTCCAAATATTAGAGCATAAAAACTCCACATTTTAACCTTCAGCAACATTTTATAGCCAATCATACCTCTCTCCTATCCCCTTGCGATTCCAGCAACAAGCACCCATATCCCTTGCAGTCACAAGCAGCCCTTCAACAAGGCGGTCCCATCCCGCACAAAAACTGACGAGACCTCTGATGGTCCGTCAACCCTAAAGCGAAGCGGTTCAGAGCGACGGGGAGGAGCGGTTACATCCTCTCCCTTCTGAGAAGGGCAGAGGCTTGGAGAGGGATGTGGAGCTCCCTTTGGCTAAAGGGAGACGGAGGGATTCGAAAAAATATACTTTTCTTTTCAAAAGCTTTTTCAAAGCATTTTCCCCTTCTTATACCACACCACCATAACCTTAGCCTTTTCCTCCCAGGAAAGCTCCATTTGTCTTTCCTTGCAATTCTCCGAAAGGAGCCTCAGCAAAGACCTGTCCTTTTCAAGCTCATTGAGCAGTTTGGCGAAATCACGAGCAGACTGGATCGGAGAAGAAAGAGGAACCTTCCTACCTACCTTATCATTCACAGCATCACCCTGACCACAAGTATCAAAACAAACGACAGGAAGATTATTGGCAATAGCTTCCAAAACGACATGAGGAGTGCCCTCAGCAACACTGGTAAAGAGGAATACATCCGACTTTTGCATGATGTTCTGTACCTCATCGTGGCTAACAGCACCATGCCAGATACACTTATCAGCAATGCCATAACTCTCTGCTAATGACTGATAGGATTCAGCATCACCGCCACCCACAATATGAAGACAGAGCTTATCGTTTCCACTCTTAGCTACAGATTGCAAAGCCAAAGCAAGCTGCTTGCGGAAATCCATTTTACCAACCCAGAGCACATCAAAGGTATCTTTGCCAGATTTATCCACAATAGGATGATCCTGAACATAACATCCTGTCTCATTAAGCAGAGGCGAATCTATATTCATGTATTTTTTGAAAGAACGCTGAGAGTTCGATGAAGCAGAGAAGATGACTGATGCCTGATGCGCAGCAAGAAGCACACGCTTGGAATGTCTCAATTGGATACCAGTCAAGAAATTCTTCAGACGCATAAACAACTTGGTTTTCAGACCTGCGCCATCCAGATAAGCCACAGGGAACTTATCCTTGGCATCCACAGGCCCCCAAACAAACGGCACCCCATTCTCTTGCGACAGTTTCCAGAGATAGCCCGGTTCACGGAATCCGATCATGTTGAGCTGATGCAACACATCCATCTTCTCCACCTTACAGATATCCTTTGCCAAGAGATACGTCTTCCACTGCCACTCCTTATAATATTTATAGATGCGCCAGTCCCCCTGGTTCCAGCACATCTTCCTGATTTCCTCCGATACCGGATTATAATAGAAGTGCATGTTCTTCCCCTGTTCCAAGGTAGGCACCACCTCCTCTATCTTGTCCCGAAACTCCCCTTCGGTGATAATATATAGTTCACAGAACTTAGCGAGATTGCTCACCCAGTTCCATGCCATTCCCGGCTCACTCCCCCATACCAGGCGAGCAAGCGTATGCATTAATTAGTATCTTCATATATCAGATTTTTCATTAAACCTCCAACGCAAACTTATCTTTCGATAGCAGCGAAAGAAAAGCAGCGGTCATTACCTTTAGCAGATATACTGCCAGACAAATAATATCTACAAAATGCGCCAATATTGCATTTTACCAACACACGACAATCTGACATACAAACTGACTAAAATTTGTCGTTAAGTATATATAAAGAAAGGAAAAATATATTGGCACAACATTTGTTTAAGCCTATTTGGTGTTTTATGCACCTGCTTGCAGAAAACTTATTAGATGCAGCGTTTCTACTAATCTTCCGATATAAGATAGTGGAGCTTCAACTCCATTATAAAAGGGTAATTAACATTATTAATTTCCAAAAAGATATGTTATGGGAATAAAGCCAGGTCCTAAAAGGATCGCAGTCTCTACCGGCAAACCAGACCGTCGTCAAAGAGACAACAAGCAGACTCCAGGGAACACTCCATCTTTGAAGCCACATTTGCACAAAAAGGGCGACTAACGTTAAATAATAAACGGATGCCTTTAAAAAAGACATCCGCAAAGTTTGTTCAGTCGTTTATAAAACATCCTCACATCGTGCTGCAACACGATAAAGAGTCTTATCAAAGCAATCGTCATCTAAACACCATGACGATTGCTTTTTATTATAACGGCATATCCATTCTTTTATTACATTTAGCACTAAGATAGTTCTGCCAGCATTTTTTCTAAACACGGGTTCACTCAACGCAACATAATACACATCCTTGCGAACCGATTATACGAATAGACACAAATTGAATTTGACGAGCAGCTTTGATTTCTGATAGCGAGTCTAATCGCTTACTTTCCTACCATAGAAGCACCATGCACAGGCAGAGGCATGTGCATGGTGAAAATGATTTATTGTCATACTCGTTCGCAAATTAACGGACAACTGCTACTCTTTAACTTTTTTCTTACTCGCTTCTTCTATATCTCTGATTTCTTCCTTAGCATCAGTAATAGCCATTTTAATGACCATACCAATAAAACCAATTACTACAATACCTACAACACCTAAAATGATTTTCCACCACATAGTTTTTTGTTTTTAAAAGTTTATAATTTTGTCATTAAATTCCTCAATTCTGTATATTCACAATTCACGCCTGTCACTTAAACAAAGCTCCGATAAACTGTGGTATTTTCCACATCATCTTCTCGACCTTCGTGATTGTAGGATTCACACCATGCGACTGATACAATCTGATATCCTCCTTCCACATTTGCTTTCTTCTGGCAGAGTCAGTACTCAAACCACCCATGCGCATTCTCACGATATACTCTTTCAGATACGTTACACTCAACTCACCACCCAGAAGATAACGGAAAAGGAAGTCAGAGTCAGCAGCTATCTTATAGCTCTCGTTATACAAGCCCTTTCGTTCCATCACATCCCTGCGAATATAACAGGTAGGATGCAAAGGGAGCCAGCCATGACGTACTTTCCATAGACGATAAGAACCGCCTATCCAGTTGCGCACCACCTTATTCGTATTCTCTGGATTCACAAACAAACCGTCACCATACAGGAAGTCAGCGTGCGTCTCCTCAAACCTCTGAACGATATGAGAAACCGTCTGGTTGGAGAACAGGAAATCATCCGAATGCACCAGACCAATCACATCACCCGTAGCAGCACGAATGCCCTTGTTGATAGCTTCATACATACCATGGTCAGGCTCAGAAATGATTTTCGAGATCTTGCCTTTATACTCATTAATAATATTCAGCGAATTGTCCTTAGAGGCACCATCCACAACGATATACTCGATGTCAGGATAGTCCTGAGCCAATACGCTCTCTATACAACCACGAATCGTCTGTTCACGGTTGTAACATGATGTTATAATCGTTACTTTCATAATTGTCTTTTTATGGAATAAGAAAAACGAAATCCAATATCAATCTCGTTTTACATGAATATTAAATAAGAACTTATTGAGAATATAACTTCTCGATTCAGCAGGAAGCAGATGTCTGAAAAGCAAGCAGCGCTTGATAAAATAAGTCATGGAATGCCATTTCCGAACAAAAACATTCTCATTACGTTGAAAAGCAGTACGCTGACGCCCAAAATTGCCACCATCGAAAATTTCACGGATGATAAACTCAGCATGATCAGCCACAATCCCCAAAGGCCATTTCTCCTTTTTCAGACCTAACATTTCCACAAGAATATATCCTAAAGCCCCAGCTACCTCACCTAATTGAAGTTCCTCCACATATCGCCTGAGAACATCAGCATTGATTTCATCACAATGTCTATCAATATAGACTGCCAAATCACAAATCTGACGGATACCTACACCAGCCTCCAAAAGATGACGTGTAATATGCATCAGTTGATGCAGCACAGACAAAGTAGGCGGCACCGTTTCTATCTCCTCTCCCTCTATTCGAACATAATAAGGATCGTTGGTAGCAAACTCATGATCAATGATATTCTGCAGACGTCGCTGCAAGCGATGATTCTCAAACCTACACATTTGATAGTGCAGTTCCACCTCAAACCCTTTCAGATCAATAGCAAAATGCTTATGCTCCCAGGCACTTTCATTCCCTTGATGAGCATAACCACCCACACGGATAGCCCACTCGATAGCCTTTTTACAATCATCCTGCTGCTTGAAATAGAGGTCAATATCCCCACAGACCCTGTGCAGAGGATTCGGATAGTTTTGCGCAAAGGCCTGCCCTTTCATCAGCACAGGATACAAGCCTAAACTTCTCAATTTTCCGAAAAGCGAAATAACCATACGGTTCATCTTCGTGTTTCGCTGTTCCAGCCTCATAACCAAACCTATCCAGTTCAACAGAACATCCCTTGAAACTTCTACATTCCCCTTACAATTTGTAAGGACATCAGCTAAAATTCCCAAGACACACTGCTCCTTAGCAAGAGCAAACAACGATTTCCACGCACAATCTCTTATCCTCTCTGCGACAGCCCCATCTTCCCCATCAATCTGCTGGAGAGAAGAATCAGAACGAGACCAAAGAGATAACTTCAATAAATCAAACAGTTCTTTTTCTACATCTTTAAATTGCATATCTGTATAGGTTTATGAATTTTATCAAACTTCATATTTTCCGTAGATTCTTTTAATATACTATCTATATTGATAGCATACCTTTAAACAATATAACTTTTAGCTATATGAATATGAGAAATAACAGAAACAACATCCGTTTTCCCCGGCGTTTTTATCGCTTTCAGACATTTCTCGTAATTCCAAAAGAATTGAAGCATAGACTTTGGCTTTATATTGGCAGTCTTATCAGAAAAATAATCTATCATTTGATTAAGAACAAATACAAGATAAAACCGAAGATTGCTTGCAACATTCTCTATATCCTGTTTTAATGCAGCTTCATGTACCAACTCATTCCTAAGTCTATAGATTCGAGATATATGCTGCAATAGATGCGTTTCATGATTATCTATATATTCTTTTATTTTATCTTTATGGTGAAGATGAGACTTCATATTCTTGAATCGGAATTTCAACAGAATTTTATCCAAAGTCCATTCTTTTTCATCACCATTAATCATTTTAATTAAATTTTCCTCATCTTCTAACATTCCCTCTCTCGTCATCCAATGTTCAAGATAGAGAATATTACGCTTCACATAGCATGCAGAAAGTATATTGACAAGATTCTTCTTAATACGAGAATATGTACTGTCTTTGCTTGATGAAGAAGCAAAAATAAACTCTAACGCTATCCAATAATTGATAAACTGTTGCTCTAATTCCACCTGACCATCACCTATTCGCAAATGTCGCAGGGCTGCAGTAATTCTATCCTTTACATCACCTAACACCAGCTCTGACTTTTCTATCTGGCTCAATTTCTCAAATAACATATTGTCATCAACTTTTAAAAACTGGCCGCCATTATCAAGCTCAAAAAATTTTTCATAAGTAACAGAAAAACCATCCTCTTTAACCATAATGCTAAGAGCATAACTTGGCAATGCATATCCACTGATAACGTCTTGTTTAAAATCCAACAACTTAGAAAGTTTCTCATATGCCAGTCTTACTGCCATATATGCATCCAGAGCTTCAAATTTTTCTATATAGAATTTAACAGATTTATTCTTGACAATAAAAGATCTACGCAATTTGTCTATATTTTTAAATTCCTCAGGCATTTCATCGTTTAACCAGTCAACAGCTTCTGTTGCGGCTTGTGCATTCTTTACATTTTTAAAACTTAGTTTTATTACTACAGAAAATGAATATTGTTGTAACTCTCTAAATTTTTGTTTCATTTCTTCAAAAGCATCTTCAAAAGATAATCCCTTGAGATTTTTCTTGAATGAATTAAAGAATTTATAGAGATATCTTTTTGAATAACCAATCATCAACAACTCACAAGCAAAAGATGATAACAAGTTATCAAATTCCCTCAATTTAGGACTAAACTTATCATCAGCAACCTCTTCGTCTGCTGTAACTTGCGCCTCTATTTTTTTTATTAAATTGGATAAGAAGCCCCCTTCATTTGCAGCCAAACACTCATTAACGAGATAAATAATCTTGTTCGTATCCTCAAAAAGTGGTACATCATTATTATTTTTAGATTTCTTGTTATATTCATCTAAGTCATTTAAGAACAATTCCTTTGAGTAATTAGTAAACACAAGACAATTATCCTTTTCTACAAGTGAGATGGTTTCATTAATGCAGAGTTCAACAGTTTCAAAGCGTTTTATATTCCCTGCAATCCATCCTTCCATTACATAGCCAAGTTCTTTAAGTATGGTATGAGCATTATTAGCCCTCACTCGATAGCTATCAAGTGTGTCTTTATGCATGATTTCAGCCATTCTTTGCTTGAAAAACTCTTGAAAATCTTCCTTTTTCATCTCAATTAATATTTTTTGTGAGTAAAAATTTGGAATCTACCGTTTAAATTCTTAATTTTGCACCGAATTACAAAATTTGATAATAAGGGAGAGCATCACTCCATTGAGACGTTTAGTCCTTGGTTTCGATCAACCTCCCTACAGTATACTGGGCATCCTACTGGATGCCCTTTATTATTCTTTCTCTAATCTTCACCGCAGGATTACCTTGGTATATACCATTCTGCTCCATATCCTTCGTAGCCACGCTACCTACAGTCAATATAGCATTGCGATGAACTGTGACACCGGGGCACACAGTAGTCTTTGCCCCTATCCATGCCCCATCCTCTATAGAGATAGGAGCATTACGATAAGGCATGGATGATATGGTATAGTCATGATTACCAGTAAGGAGCAAAGCACCTTGCGAGATACACACATTGCTGCCAATAACAACCTCATCTAAATTGTCAATCCAACTGCCCTCTCCTAACCAGCAATCATCACCAACTACCAAATTCCAAGGAGACTTGATTCTCACCTCGTTTTTAATCACCAGACCTTTACCAATTTTTGCTCCGAACAAACGAAGCATAGCAATCTTGATACCCATAAATGGATTCCATGAAGCCCTAACTATCAGAGCGTTCACAAAATACCATAAGGTAGCCTTTATAAATCCTGCACCTTTATCAAAGCCTGAGCCATCAAAAGCTGCTAATTTCACATCAACCATAATGTTTATACAGTAATTACATCCCAAATATTATTTATTTCATCACTTTCTTGATAGTGCTCTTTTGCAATTGCAACACACAAGAAATAACGAGGACGACTCATCGCAACATAAGCCATTTTCAAAGCTTTCCTAACAACGGAATCAGATTTTCTCCTTTGATAAGGCATCCCTAAAAATTGATTCCACAACATTTTACCTTCACAACCAGTCTGATAAAAAGTCTCCATATATAACGTCGCAACGTGAGTTTCTCCCTTGACAGAATGAACAGTACCAACTTCTATATCAATACCAGAATCATGATAAATGTTGATATCAGAAATATCTTTCTTTCCTGAAGTACCAGAAGTTTCTTTGTGCTTACAAAAAAATGACACAAGAGTTTGATTATATTCGAAAACTTTCAGAAATTCTTTTTTTAGATATTTATTAATTGTATTTTCACAGTTTATAAATTCCTTTTCTATTAGATAAGATGCACATTTAGAAAGAGTATTTTTAAAACCATCAATAGCCCCTTCATGCTTTTCTAATTCATCTAACAAAGAATTTCTGGTAAAATACCGATTATCCTCTCCCTTAATATGAGCAAAACGCATAAACTCTAAAAAGACTTCATAAAGTATTTTTATGGCATCTTGATAGGTATTTATTCTTTTAGACAAAATATCTTCTAACGTACAAGATTTTTCAACCACATCTTTTTTCTTTCTATAATATTCTGGAAAATAAGACTGAATATTAATTTTTCCATCATTCTTATCCGAACCAGACCAACCTACTGCTTTAATATTTATCCTATGCAAAGAATCTTTATTTTTCAACTTCAATGAATAATCTTTTATTGAATAGTTTTCTCCACCAACATCTATCATGGTATTCTCCAACAAATAGGCAAAAGATGGCAAAACTTTTAATGGATCATCATACACAAGCATAACCGGCTTTATCGAATTTATATTTTCATTTCCTTTTATCGAACAGGAATTATTCAATCTAAAAGGATTAATTACTTTTGCTATTTCTTCTCCAAATCGTTTACTTGTTCTTATTAATAAAGGTGCAGTAGGTTTCCAAATACATTCTTCATTCGTACCATCTTGAAAAATCGATTGATCTACATCCCCAAAATATTGAATTTTGATTTTAGATTTATCAAAAGCACTTTTAAAAAATGCCATTTCTGTCTCACCTGTATCTTGCATTTCATCAACAAACAGATATTCAAAACGTTCAGACAATTCATTCTTTATATCTGGAAATTCAGAGATTAATCGTAAAGCGAGATTAAACGAATCAAAGAACTTTAGATTACCTTTTTTTAATTGTTGTCTCTTAACATCAACAAATTCCTGAACTGTAGGTGATTGAAATGATTTGAATTTCTGAATTTCAGTTATCAAATGCTCATTAAGAAAGTCAACTTTCGAAGATACTATAAACTTGACATAATCTTCTGCATTCTTTTTATTGAGAGAATGAGAGATTCGCTTTGCAATATTTAAAAGCTTTGGTATAACTTCGCTCCGAAGAGAAGTTTTATGATTAAGAACTTCCTTCTTTTTCCAAAGGAACTGATATTTATTCTTTCTTCCGTCCTTTTTTATGGCTTTGATACTTAATAAATAGTCAACACCTCCACAGCTATCTATTTCTTCTTGAGTCAAAATAGATTGAGAACCATAATTATGCCCATAGAGAAATCTATCTAATTGACAATATCCTTTTGCCCTATAAGCTTTTAATAATTCATCATTTGCCTTTCCATCATCAATCAAAGAGATTCGGGAGCCATAATAATATTGCAATGCTGCACTTGCAAAAAAATCATCCACAAAAGATTGAATTGTTCCGAAAAAATTAGGATATGAGAAAAGTATATCAGCTTTATGTCCTAGTTTTGACTTGATTTCATCAATAGCCACATTAGTATATGTTAACACACAGATACCCTTTCCGTTTTTAAGAGGCATCTGTTCTGCCAACAGAACCAGCTTGGCTAACAATGTAGTCGTTTTTCCACTACCCGGACAAGCTTGAATATGTGCAGATTCTGTACAATTTATAACCTTCTGCTTATCCTCATCAAAGATACCATCCTTCCCAGTTAGAAGTTTGAATACTTTCCGCAAGCTATCTTCATTTGCAAATTCACTCATAACCCTATTTTTTTGTCACATGTTTTATAGCATCTATAATATATTGTAGATACGGATCATGCTCCAATATATATTTTATTGTATTTTCAGAATTGTCTCCTATCTCTTTCTGATGCTGCTTACTTAGCAAATCTGCAAGATATTGTGCCGTAGCAGCTTTTGAAGCTTTTTTATCATTTAATTTAGAAAAGATATCGTAAGCTCTTTGCTTGGCATCCTCTTTTGTTTTTCCCCCATACTGTTTTGCCCACTCTTTATCAGCCTCAGACAAAGCTTCCTCATATTGAAAAGTCTTATTCCCTTCATGTTCTGCAACATAAATTGCACAGAATAAATACTTTTGAAGTTTACTACAAGCTATTTCATACTCCAAAGTCCACTGATTAGGCAAATAGATATGGATTTTCCCTTCTTTATTTGCATCTTCAATCGCTTTCTTTTTATCGGCTCTAACTTTTTCCAAATCACTTGCATCAGCTATTTCATCTGGATAATCTTTACCTTTTGTTGTATAGTACTCCAAAGCCCTTACATCCAAATCTGATATAATAGAAACAGGCACACCAAAATCAGAACCGTCCTTTCGTTTGAATATATCAGCATAACGTTTGAAAGCAGTACTTCCTACATTTACGATAGAGACTCCATATCTATGCAAGGGCCTCCCTATAATTTCAGCGATGGTAGGTATTAAAAGATTCTCAGCATCACCTTCAACAATGATTACACCCTTTGCAAAGAACAAATTCGCTCGGGTTGCCTCCATAAATCTCTCAAGAAACTGATAAGAAGAAAAAGAAAGCTTTGTATGCTCACTCCCCATCGGGAATACATAATTGTCCTTTACAACAATTAGCTTATCCAGAGGAATCGTTGAACCTAAAACGGTACTATGCGTAGTCAATATAAACTGCCCCATACCCGTTTGCTCTTTAATATAGTTGATGAGACTCAACTGGTACTGAGGATGCAGATGAGCTTCCAACTCCTCAATAAGAGTTAGTTTCAAACCATGATGTTGATGCTCTTTATATAGCAGCAATTCAGCAGCAATACACAATAAATTCAAAGAACCGAGACCTGACTTATTTGTTTCCAATACCAAGTCTAGCTGGCGTAGAATTTCAGGTAGCTCACTTCCTGTCAATTGTATATTTGCTTGACGATTTTCCCCTTCTCTCAAGAAATGCCCAGTCAGAATTTCATTCAAATCCTTCAATATGCTTGCACCATCTTCTGTAGTTTTAGAGAAATAACTATCTACTTCAGCTTTCAACCTTTCGTAATCCTCTTCTAGTTTATGTCTATCGCCGCCTTTTTTATTGACTCGAAAAGCAGGCAAAGCACTCAATATTTGAGCCAACCTAGATTTGTACCCATGAGTCATGTCGGTCAATGCATCACGTAATGGTTTCAGATAAACTACCTGAAGTTTTTCTCTTGCCTCCCAATCCATTTGATAAGAAGCATTTTCACCAACTCCAAACCGTTGAATGATACGGCCATCAACTCTCTTTGCATACAAACGAACCTGAAGATATTGTTTGTGTGTATCTCTACGATAATCACACCACTCCAAAAAGGTACCAGCTTCCGCTTCTGATAGATTTTCAAATTCACATTCTATCTTCAGTTCTGTCGTTCGCTTGGAGCCTGCCTCGCTGGACTTAAAAAAATCTTTTTCATCCAAGGTAAAATACTCTGCACTTTGTGTACGAAGAACATATCTGATGGCATCAACGATGGCTGTTTTACCAGTATCATTTTCACCAACCAATACATTAAGCCCATCTTTAAAGCATACTTCTACACCTGGTAGTGCTGATTCAAAAGATTCTCCAACCATAGAAAAACGGCGGAAATTCCAAATACGTAATTTTGATAAATACATAGCAAAAATTATTATTCTGTTGGTATATATCCCTCCAGATTCCAGTTCTTCCAAAACATAGCATAAGGGCACAAGTAAGTATCCGTTACACGGCTCCAAGGTTCCATATAGCAACGATCATCTACATTCACTTTGGGAGATTTTTCACACCAAGAAATCATATCACAAATATCTTGCCCCTTAGCCAGACAATTATATACTTGTTCTATAGCAGGAAAGTATTCTATCCAATAATCAGCATCAGATATACCATTAGGCAAAACTGACCAATAATCTTCATTACAATCTTTGATAATTGGTGTACCAACAGACGCAATATACCTTTTCATAAGAGGATTATCCAACACATAACCTTTACGAATAATATCAAGCATAAAATAGCGATTCTTGATTCGTTCATTCATACCAAACCCAAGTAATTTATGAATCACATTGGAGAAAGGCATAAAATCATTACCCTGTAAATAAAGCTTCAACCTATCCCCAACTATCATACCCATAGATATTAATCCTTGAGCCATACTAACAGATTTACCTATTTGAATACAAGGAGTAGAATAGAAATGGTCTATCACTTGATTTGCATTATCCGGTATAAACTTCAGTGATTTAAATACTTCCAAAGTCTGAACAAAAATTTTGCCTGGCTCAGAGAACTGCATACATGCGTCACATAAGGCTATAATGTTCAATTTATCCTTTCCAAATTCAGGATAAATATAATCCACTACCATTTCTGCTGCATTATATGGATAATCTGGTGCAGACACACTTCCATGTGTTATCATTCTCTCCATCATATAAGCCATACTCTCCATAATAGCTCTGGAACCAAAAATCACCTTATCTCCTTTTGCTGATTTTAAAATGACATTGGTTAGTTCTTTAACTAAATCATTTTGAAATGGAACTTTCTTACACTTCCGCTTTATTTTAACCAAGAAAAACTCATCCACCTCCTTCAATGTACCAATTCCTTCCGTATTAACAAATTGGTTAAGTTCTATATTTGCATAGTTACTGGGAATAGAAACCGGAACTGTTAGATTACCTTTAGGATGCTGATATATGCTATTGACCAATCCATGAATATGCTCACTATAAACATAAGCATTATTTAACCCAACAAAAGTTGTTATATCCTGTAGGAAATGAATATACTCGTGAGTAAAAACAGAAATCCACTTCTCACCAAAAGGAGCGGTTAAATCCTTAGATGAAAAAGGAAAATCAACTTCCATTATAAAGAAAGAAGGCAAATAACTACCTAAAGTTGCATTGAGCTTATTCATTGCTAATACTGAAAGATTAAACTATTGATTTATACACTTCCATCATTTCTTCTGCCATAACCTTAGCAGAGTATTTGGTTTCGATGAGTTTGCGGCCATTCTTGCCCATGGTCTCCAATTCCTCATCAGATAAAGAGAGGAATCTTCTCAATGTCTCTACTAATGGCTGAGTACCTATTTCTATCCACGCACCAGCATGGGATGAATTGAGATCATTCCATGGAGTACCCACGGTGGTGATAACAGGAGTACCAGAAGCAAGGCTCTCAGCAATGGCAAGACCGAAATTCTCAGAATGAGTAGGCAATACAAAGAAATCAGAAGTCTGGAACAGACGCCACTTATCATTACCGTACACACCACCAATGAGCTGAACGATATCCTGCAGACCACGATCAGAAATCATCTGTTTCATTTCCGCAACATAGGCAGCATCACCCTCACCTGCTACTATAATCTTATAGCCCTGCAGTTCAGAGCGAAGTTCAGCAGCAGCCTCAATGAGGAAATTGATACCCTTCTTAACATGCACACGAGAGAGGAACAGTATCTGACGAGTCTTCTTCCAAGACATCTTCATTTCAATGCCGTCAGCATCAATACCGAGTTTAACCACCTTGATATTGGAGTTATAACCCAACTTCAAGAGGTTATCGCGTTCACTTTCAGCCGTAGCTTGGATGCAGTCGGCCTTTTGTATCGCAGCTCTTTGATAGAGCCATAACGCAGGAACCTTCCGAGTCCAGTAATGCCTTTGAATAATCCAAGGTTCCAGCATACCATGCGGAGTCAGAACCACCTTATACCCCTGTTTCTGCGCCAAACGCTGAATCATAGCACAGTCAGGAGTCCAGCAACAGTTGATATGCACGACATCAGGTTTTATACTATTCAGCAAGCCAACAACCGTTTTCTTCCAAGTGCCAGAGAATGGACGAAAACGAGGAATATCATGCACCTTGCAGTTCTCCATTGGCAATGGATTCTCCGAAGCATGAGTCAGGATATGCACATCAGCCAGTTCACCCAATGGCTTTGCCAGCACCTGCATATAGGTAGAAGTACCACCCCATGTCCGGTCGATACTCGGTATATAATGAATGATTTTCATCAGTCTCTTCTAAAAATATCTCGTGTATATACCTTATCCTTTACATCATCCAGACAAGCATCGTAGCGGTTGGCGATGATGGCATGGCTCTGTGCCTTGAACACATCAAGATTGTTCTCGACTCTACTTCCGAAGAAAGTACTACCCTCCTCCAATGTTGGCTCATAGATGATGACCTCTGCGCCCTTTGCCTTGATACGCTTCATGATACCCTGGATGGCAGACTGGCGGAAGTTGTCACTGTTTGATTTCATAGTCAAGCGATAGACACCAATCACACAGTTGTGCTCCTTGCTTGCATCATAGCTGTTATCATCAGCATAGCTATAGTAACCAGCTTTCTGAAGAACAGCATCTGCAATATAGTCCTTGCGAGTACGATTACTCTCAACGATTGCCTCAATCAGGTTCTCAGGAACATCAGCATAGTTTGCCAAGAGCTGCTTGGTATCCTTTGGCAAGCAATAACCACCATAACCGAAGCTTGGGTTATTGTAATGAGTACCAATTCGTGGATCAAGACCTACACCTTCTATGATTGCCTTGGTATCAAGACCTTTGACCTCAGCGTATGTATCAAGTTCGTTGAAGTAGCTTACACGCAAAGCCAAATAGGTATTGGCAAAAAGCTTAACTGCTTCAGCTTCCTTCATGCCCATAAAGAGTGTATCAATATTCTCCTTGATGGCACCTTCCTGCAAGAGTGCAGCGAAAGTCTTAGCAGCTTCTTTCATCTTCTCTACGTCAGTCACAGCTTTTATTGCCTCATTCTCTTCTGCAAACTCTGGGCGATTGATAATCTTAGGATAGCCTACGATAATACGGCTTGGGTAGAGATTATCATAGAGTGCCTTGCTCTCACGAAGGAACTCTGGGGAGAAAAGGAGATTGAACTTCTTGACTCCTTTCTTGGCATACTTTAGGTAAAGACTGCGGGTATAACCTACAGGGATAGTACTCTTGATAACCATCACAGCATCTGGATTCACTTCCAATACCAGATCAATAACTTCTTCTACATGGGTTGTATCGAAGTAGTTCTTTACTGGGTCGTAGTTTGTTGGTGCTGCAATCACCACGAAGTCAGCATCCTTATAGGCAGTCTTGCCATCGAGAGTTGCAGTCAAGTTCAATGGCTTCTCTGCTAAATACTTCTCAATATAATCGTCCTGGATAGGAGAAATCTTATTATTGAGTTTCTCCACCTTCTCTGGGATTACATCTACAGCTGTTACATGATGGTGCTGAGACAACAGGGTTGCTATACTCAGACCTACGTAGCCAGTACCGGCAACTGCGACATTTATATCTTTGAAATCTTTCATATCGTTTTTTATTTATTGTTAGATACCTTATCGATAATAATCATTGCATGATCAACCATCTGTTCTATAGTCAGATGCTTTGAAACATAATCTCTTGCATGATCTCCCATTCGTTTTATATCTTCAGCATAAAGCGAATTGATCTTACTAATGCAGTCATCAATATCTTTGAATATCAATCCATTTTCTCCTGATTGAATATACGAGTATTCCACACATTGCAGAGTCTTATGAGAGCGTTCAAAAGTAAAGATCGGTTTGCCATACGCCATAGCTTCAACGACGGACAGCCCAACCCAACCAGGCTGAAAATATACATCTGATAAAGCAAAGAGTTCTCTTTTAACCGCCGTATCATATACTGCTCCAAAATCATACACATTACCATAAGAAGAAAAGTCAGGCTTGCACTTTCCAGAACCGATAATCACAAAGCCATACTTTTTATCATCCAATCGCTTGATTGTTTCCAAAAACAAATCTACTCGGCGGTCAGCAGTAAACCTGGCACAGAAGATAAAGATAACATCTTGCTTGACTCCATATTTAGCCTTTAATTCATCTTTTGTCAAATCTGGCTGATACTTGGTCATTTCATCAACCCCAGACAAAGTATTACAGAGAGCCACCATAGGTTTATCAGAAAAATACTTTTGCCATTGATCCTTTTCTTTATCCATGTAGAACCAGATACCATCCGCTAAGGCAATCATCCATTTCAGTTTCCAATCAGGCTTTTTCTCTTCTTGCAGATAGCGACGAACAGAAATCCCCTGCCCCCATAGAATGATTTTCTTGTGATGCAACCATTTAGTTAACAAGAGAATCCATGTACCGAGATGAGCAAAATGAAGCATCAGTACCAGGACTTTATTCTCTTTGCCCAACAGAGAGAATGGATTGTAGAACAGCAGTTTCCCCTTGATAAGCTTGCTTGGTATATGTTTACATACAATATGACTCATCTGAAAAGAAGCAGACTTCACATCTTTCGTCTTTTCATAAGTATAAATTTCCTGATCCAGAGATATATCATTGACGGCACCCTGTTTCAGTCGCTTACCCAACAAGTCAAAGAATTCCTCACGGTAATGAGGAATAAACGGTTGTAAGTGAATCAGTTTCTTCATCTATTTATCATTTTTTTCAAAGAATTAGCCAGATTTCTCTGACCTTTCTCATTCAGATGGATGACATCGCGATACATATCTACAGTGACACCCTCATTCAATCCATCAATCAATTTTATATGATGAGTTTTAGCCCATTCCATAATCATCAATCCACCTTCCTTATATTTCCGGCTCATGACCTCACCCACCTCAGGATGAAGATAAATAAAGAAAGGGATATGCTTTTCCTCAGAGATCTGAAGGAGCTGGTCAAAACCAGGATCAAAATTCAAAGCTTTCTTCGCAACACCCTCATCACTCTTCACTTTCTCTACCACTTGTGCATCAGGATCTAAGAGTTGCTTACCTCTAAAATAAACCTTGATACGAGGCATCAGATATCTATCTATCACTTCCCATATAGCCAACTTATATTGTTTATCAGGATAATTAGGATAGATACCGACCACAGGAATATGACTCATCACATCAAAGGCATCATGGCTACTACACACAAGTACCATTGCCTTAGCACCAAAAGTACCTTTTTCTTTCAGATAAACAGCACAGTTGTCTGGTCCCCAACTACCCGATGAAATATTCAGCATCTGCATTCCAGTCTCTTTTGAGAACAAGGTTGTGGCAATACTATCCTGATCAAGCATGGTTCCACCAAAGATAACCGAATCGCCTAACCCAAGGACAATCGTTTTCGTAGAATCCGGTTCTTCACTTCTTTGAGAATAAGAATTATAATCAATATGAGAGAAAAAACGATAGCGATGCTGATTCGGCTGCGCTATATACTCATAAGCAGGCGAAGACTGATATAATACCGCATCACAGAAGCCAAAGACATAGCGGAGAATAAATTCTGATAAAGCTATTAATACTAAACAAATACTAATAGCTATATAAAATCTTTTTTTATTAATTCTAAACATTATATGGCAACTTGTTTTCCTGTTTCAAACGCCTTATGATTGGCCCATACTGTTTGTTTTCTATCAGCAAACCGATAACCATCCAGAAAATGAGGCATAGATACCAACCACCCTGAAACATATAACCTTCCACGATGGAGTGAACTATAAAGAAGAAATAGGCTGCATAGATACATATCATAGAGATATTTTGACGAATCATACGAATAGAAGTAAATGCCTTAAGGATGATACATAGAGCCAATATAAATCCTATTATACCCGTCTGTGCGAGAATAGAAATCCATCCACCACCAGTTTCAACGCGGCTGACTTCTTTTTTGTATCCAACTCCGTGAGCACCAAAACCTACACCAATAAAAGGAGAAGATTTAAATTCTACCATACGGTCTTCCCATACCGCATCTCGAGATGTACGTCCAACTTCTTCTTGATATTCTTGCTTTGCCATCATTGCACCAATGGAATTGCGACTAAAAAGCACAGGGCTTAATACCAAGACTACTACAGCTGAACCTATGATATATTTTACTAATCGTACTTTGTTTTTCACCAAGAGATAAAGGACTACACACATAGCTCCAATAGCAGTCATTAAAGCTGCACGTGAGCCAGAAATCATAGTCATATAAATTGAACAAAGCAATAAAATCACATAAGTGTATTTTGCTTTCTTTGTTTTCTTTGTTTGGGAAAAAACAAGATTGGCACAATATATTGAAGCTACTGCTGATGCTGCAGAAAGCCACATCGGCTGGTCACAGAATCCACTAAACTGTTTGTCTGTCAAATCTTCCCATTGCTGGGTTATAGCCCGAAGATTAAAACCTGTTATCTTTGCATACATATTGATAATCACGACTCCCACAAAACCAACAAATAAACACTTCATGATTTTCCTCTTATAAAGATGCCACTTTAGGGAAGTGTAAATTGGACATGTAAGGAACAACACAAAAGCAAAAAGCACCATTCGCAAATCCAACATCATATTCACCAGACTTGATATGGCTATCAATAGGATGAACAATATAAACAAAGTTGCATTTTTATTTCGTCGCACACCCATTTGAGACATTTTATATGCCAGCAAGAACAACCCTAAATAGTAAATGTTTGGGGATAGAAAAAAAGGGAATAAGTTTGACAAAATACAAAATGTTATAAAAGCTTCAAACTTGTTATTCGTAATATAGTTTAATAGTTTAAACATTATCTGAAAATATTAATGACTATTTACTTTTTTATACTGACTAAAGTCACGGAAATTAAACAATTTCATCAATTTAAATAGCTGAACGCAATGCTTACTAAAAATTGAGAACACAATATATTCTATTTTATATTTAAGCAAATTCGAACGCTTCAAATATATAAACAAATCTCGATTGTCATAAAAAGCCATATTTAATTTACGTTCGTTAGCCTTGTCCATTTTAAACATATAGACATTTTGAAGAGAATCATTAAGGGCTAAGGCTATAACATAGATGAACTTTGCATTTTTAATTCTATGTTTTTGAGCAAATTGCGCTAAACTACGAGCCACAACCAATAAATCAAAAGCTTTCTTTGGATTGTAACCTGTAGTGGTTGATTCTGGTCGCTTATAGACTATATATGGAGAGATTTCTAAATTTTGTTGTTTCGTAGCTAAATAGCAAACTCTTGGACTATATTCCAAATCCTCATGGTAAATACCTTCCACAAAACAAAGATCATTATCTGTCAAGAAACTACGTCTGTAAAAATGCTCAACACACATGATTCCCATTTCATCAGTTTTATATGGAACAGTTGCCAACTTACCATCAAACCAGTTTTTATGACCAAAATTGAACAATTCAACATCAGAGTCCCTTAATAAAGGGATAATTTGTTCCAAACACCCTTCCTCTATCCAGTCATCGGAATCCACATACCAGATGTATTTGCCACGAGCCAATCGTACACCATGATTCCTGGCGGCACTCTGCCCTTTGTTTTCTTGACTAACTACAATCAAATTCGATTGTTGAGAAGCTATCCGTTCGGCAATTTCAAGACTTCTATCCGTAGAACCATCATTAATAGCAACAACCTCAAAATGTTCTGACAATACATTTTGTGAAAAGATGCTGTTCAAACAACGTTCGAAATACTCCTCCACATTATAAAAAGGAATAATAATTGAAAGTATGATTTTGTTTTCCATAAAGCTATAATCCCAGAATAAATTTTGCCAATCGTTGTTGAATTCTCATTTTACAATATCCCAATGTCTTCTTCTTTACATCTGTTATTGATTTAGAAGTAGTTCCATTTGCCTTCGGATTCCAACTCTGCGCCACGCGGTGTATGCAAATTACATCCTGCATACTTGTATATCCAGGCTGGTCGAAATACTGATACGGATATATATGTATTCCATTAGTCAGCACTTGAAGCTTGTTATTCTCATTCCGATTGTCGAATCCATAATTTTGGGCAAGTGCGGTCTGTAAATCAGGAATAATAGTCATATCATAACGAAGACGTTGATCTAATTTTTCATTGTGTGAACGGATAAAATGACGGTTTTCATAAAATTCCAAGCATTCACCAATAAATGGATGTTCTTTTTCTGCACCAAAGCAATGTGAGGTAAGCATAGTAAATTCATGCCATAGCTTATCTCGATATATATAATATTCCCTACCTATGAACATACCATCATTCAGGAAAGGGTCGAACGATTTAAACATCTCCACATCAGTGTCAAGCCAGATGCCTCCATAATGATATACAGCATACAGACGTACGAAGTCAGCTGCAAAAGCCCACTTCTTCACACTCACTGCCTCGTTGGCAAACACATTATTACATTCAGCCAATTTCTTGGCATCCCATAATATAAACTCATAGTCAGGCAACACCTTCTTCCACGTATCCATGCAAGCCTTTAATTCTGCTGGATAAGGGTCGCCACTAAACCACGAGTAATGAATTATTTTTGGTATCATATTTTATAATTTTTATTTTATTCCTTTTAGTTTTAAATATATCTTGTTGAATACAAAATATGCTGTCACACTCCAATGTGCCAACTTCATTTTTACGCTATCAGGAAACGTAAATCCTTCTTCGCGCCAAGCATCCAAGAGACGACGAACCGTTTGTTGCAGAGCTTTCTTGTTTACACCATTCACAAGCGAGGCGCTATAAAGCAGATTCTGGAACATCTGCTGGATGCGCATTTCCAGCCAAGGTTCTGGTTTCACTTTTTCGTCATCACACCAATTCAGCAGTCGCTCTATCACTTGAGGAAGATCCTCCAAGTTCTTACGGCGATAATTTTCGTCTTGAGTTGCAGATCCTTCACGCAAACGATAATTGTACAAGACTGCATCTAAACGAGCAGGGCGTTGGCATCGTGTCAAGTATTTATATTGAAATTCCAAATCCTCGCCTACTCTTGTACCTAAGGAGAAAGCGAGACGTTGATGATAGTCATTCATCAACAAAGATTTTTTATAAAAAAGACGTTGGTGATGATTACACTGGTATTTACAAAGGAAAACATTCTTGGATAAATCAGTACATTTCACAGTACCTTTTTGATAATCTAAAGAATTCAATTCTTCACCATCACGAAACTTCCTCATGTCAAATAGGACATAATCAGCATCATTCAACACCTCTGGATTTAAAATTTCAAAATCAGGGTTAATGCTATCATCCGAATCAACAAACCATATCCACTCACCTTTAGCTGCATCCAGACCAGCATTTCTTGCAGCACTCACACCAGCATTCTTCTGATGAATAACTTTGAATCTGGAATCCTGTTTTGCATACTCATCACAGATTTTACTGGATGTATCTGTCGATCCATCATCTACAAGTATTGCCTCCCAAAAGAAAGCTTTAAGCTGTGAAATAGTATCAAAGCATTCACGGAGGTATTGTTCTACGTTATAAACGGGTACAATAATTGAAACAAATATATTCGACATTTCCATTATAACATTATTTATAATCTAAGCTTATTTTCTTTTAATGATACATGGGTTCCCATAAACCAGACAATTATCTGGAACATTTTCCTTTACAAGACTATTTGCTGCTATTGTTACATTATTTCCAATTCGTATTTTGCCCGCCACTACCGCTCCGGTATATATTCTCACATTATCACCAATTACAGGCTTACCACCTTTTCCAAATCCTACAGTAACATTCTGGTTGAAACAAAAATTCCTGCCAATGCTCTCTGCCACGATAAGTGAAGCGAAGCCGTGCTGCACTTTCAAGCCTCCACCAATATTGGCAGTATGTATCCAGCAAGTACGCTCTCGCTTTAATAATATATTCAGCAAATGTCGCCAAAAGAAAGGAATCCGATAATAAAACACATTGCGATAATCTTTCGACTTCATTGAAATGATAAAATCATTTAGACATGCCCCCCCAGATTGAGAAAAGACAGACAAATCTTCAAGAATAACATGCCGTCTGTTTCTATACCATAAAAACACAAGGATATGGGGCAGGATATATAATTTCCAAAGAATATTCATTTTCATTATTATAGTTCATAATTTATTTATTCCACAACAATCGTCTTATGTAAACATTGCATTGCAGGACTACCTTGACAGCATATACAACAACAACAACTCCAAGCGTAACCATCAAAAGAAAAAGAAATGCGATGAACGGATTTCTTTCCAAATCAGAACAGTCTACCAATAAGTTCAAATGCCGTGGCAAGACAAAATAGTGCATGAGATAAATTTCAAGCGTATATGTGCCTATCTTAGATAACCATCTACCCATTCTTGTATGAGAAGATAACTTGGATCTGTATGTATAGAAGACATAGTATGCCAAAAGTACAATACTTATTTCTTTCAGAAGCAGATTTATATTGTATAACAAGCCATTTAACTGAAAATCTTCTATAGCATTAGCAGTATACACTATCAGAAATACCATCACGATCGCTACTCCTCCTTTATCTGAGTAGATCGTTTTAGCATTATGCTTAACAAACATACCCAAGACGAAGAAAATAAAGTATTTCCATTGTGCTATGCCTAAGATATGTACAATAACTATATCTCCATACATTCGTTGTACTGTTGGCACAGACAATCCATAACATACAAAGCATGCACCTATCAAAAGTATATTAAACAATCTTTGGCTCTTACATGCCATCAATCTTAACATATCAATAATCACAAAGAACTCAAATAGAGTTATTGTAAACCAATACCCTGCCTTGAATTTGTCCTGCAACATATCCATGATGGATATGTGATTAAGCATAGCATAAAGCCCTCCAATTACAATAGTAGGAAGCAGTATGGAGTGTACTCGCTTTTTTATCTTTATTATAGATGGGGGGTAATTTCCAAAGGAACAAACAAGCCTGAAATAAAGAAGAACAAAGGTACTGCCAACAATGTTGCCATCTCCATATAATATCCTCCAACAGACTGTCCAAATCCATATTGAGGGACGTGCATAAAGACCACTAAAAGAATAGCTAATCCTCGAAGGGCATCAATATATTCTAAACGCTTAGACATATTTTCAGTATTATACATTATCTTTCTCCTATATGAAACCATTCACTATTTTGAATACTAAATTGACTGCTCATAACCCCAAAACAACTTTTCCTATTTTATACTTAGCCAGCATTTCCGTAATAAATAACGATAACAATATAACCATGCAAAATTGAACAATCGGATATATCCAATAATGCGGCATATACATAACACCTATTTTAGAATCATTCATCAACTGAATCATTGGATGATGCAGAATATAGATAGACAGACTATATTTATCAAACATCTTTATCCAACCATACGATTTGAACGTTAGCCTTGACATGACGCATATTCCAAACAGTAGGACAAATAAAGCAAACAGAACTGCTAATGTATATTTGAAAAAGAACCAATAGCACATTACGAAACCGATAACACAAGAACTCAGGCCTATTTTACAGATATTTAAGTTTAACGAACGACTCTGCATATATCTATAAAGTTGCGCTCCAACTATATAATAAGGCATATATTGCAAATAAGAATGAATTCCAAATTCCCAATATCCTATTTCATTTTTGCATTTTTCAAACAATATTATTGCAAATATTGAGCACACAAAAAGGCATATTTCAGCGAACTTGTTATTACCAACAAACTTATCCATATAATAAAATGTAACATAAGCTTGAAAAATAAACCACAAGAACCATAGATGCATATAACCGTCTTGCAATCTGCCAACGCTACTTCCCCAAATCATATATAAGAGGCATCCCCAAACTATATAAGGAATCATTATCCTTCGAATTTTCTTATACAAAAATGTGCCAAAATTCGAATACTTTCCTGTGATTTGCACATATTTAAACAAAAAGCCGCTAATAATAACAAATAAAGGCATATGGTAATAAGACAAGACATGCGCTATTGTATTCCAAAAATCAACTATTTGCCACGACCACTTGCCCCCCCAGATATTAGAATACCCACATATGCAATGATAAACGACAACAGACAACATTGCTCCAACACGCAAAATACTTATATAATCTAACCGTTGTTTCATTTTCAAATATATCAATTCTTCCCAAATATTTTCCTCACAATTCTTGCAACCAATTCCAACCTTCCGTAATAAGGACTTCCATAATCCGCCAAACTTGCTATACGAACGAGCAGATTTGGATGAGCTATATCTGTTTGCATTTTTTTCGAAAAGTGTTCATTCAGAACTATCTTTCTTTCTCTTTCACGAGTTTCTGCTTGCGTTGAAGACACTCCACCCTGTGCAAACTTACAGATGTTCAAGTTCAAGCGTTTGTAGGTTCTGTCACCAATAATCAGTTCATAAAACATCTGCTCCCAATCCGAAACAACTTTTAGATCTTCACGATAAGGACGTTTCTTCAACATATCTGTTTTAATGAATGTTGCCTGATGACTGAGCGAATACATGGACATCAAATAGGTAGAAGCATCATTGACTGCTTTCCAAACTTTAGTCTTGCCGTCTGGAAATACACAAATAGTATTACCCGAGAGGAAGTCTGTTCCGTCAAGCAGCGGCATTGCACGCTCGATGGTATCATTCGCAAAAATTGTGTCACCCGCATTCATAAAAAGGCAATATTCACCTTCCGACTTCGCTATGCCTTTGTTCATGGCATTATATATTCCACTGTCAGGCTCAGATACAGAGTAGTCTATGAAGGGAGCATAACTGGTCAACAAATCCGCAGAGCCATCTTTAGAAGCCCCATCAATTACAATATACTGGAAATCATGGGTGGTTTGGGCTTTTACACTCTCCAACGTTAGTTGTAAACCTTGTTTGTCGTTATAGCAAATGGTTATGATAGATAATTTCAATACTGCGTTAAATTAATATTTAATCGTCTGTAAATCAATAACTTATATTAAGAAATGCTTATGAA
>OLGI01000623.1_pt1 | contig 35731 bp, 23 predicted proteins | sample 1605221 | NCBI WGS metagenome assembly OLGI01 (sample SAMEA3888915, study PRJEB22519) | human gut metagenome | biome: human gut; feature: human-associated habitat; material: faeces | place: Denmark | collected 2010 | reverse complement strand
CAGGGACCTCCAGATTATGAGTCTGTTGCTCTAACCAACTGAGCTACAAGTCCGACTTATACCTAAATGGATAAGTTTGCGGATGCAAAGATACTGCTTTTATAGCAGAATGCCAAATTTTTGAACAAAAAAATGTGGGATACATGAAATTTGCGTAACTTTGCAAAGCATATATAATTGTGAGAAACATCTTAAATATACTGTTCGTAATAGTGCTGGCAATGGCTGGTTGCAACGACGTCCACGCCGCCGACCGCAGGTACGCGCTTCAGATTATGAAGCGTGTGTTCGGCTATGCTGCTTCGGTAGACACCACGGGGCTGAAGACGCAGGAGAGCTATGCTTATCTGAAATACGACATCCGTGCCAACAAGCGCAACTGTCTGTTGCTCGCCATTCCTACGATGTATGCAATTGCAAACACTGGAGTGCGCGAACATGTGGGCGAGACTTACGACCGTGTGATTATGAAACGTCCGGGCGACATGCGTCTGACGCAGATGCTCGAACGCAACACTATTCCTTACGGCATGCGAACGATGCCTACCGTGCTGAAATATCTCACTCCGCTTATCTACGACGAACTGCTTATCGACGGCCGTATCATTTCGCCTTTCCATCTGCGCAACCGCCGCTTCTACCGCTATAAGGTGAGTCCGTTTATGCGAGGTGCCGTGATTGTGAGTTTCCGTCCACGACTTAAGAACACCAAACTGGTGCGCGGATGGGCACGTATCGAGGAGTCTACTGGTCGTATTCTGGAGACTTCGTTCGACGGTGAGTACGACCTCGTGCGCTTTCACGTTACGATGACCACCGGCGACGAGGGCGTGAAGACGCTCATGCCCGCACAATGCAACCTCAATGCACGCTTTCTTTTTCTTGGCAACGACATCACTGCCGAATATACTACGGTGTTCGACCTGCCCAAGAGGCTGCCCGACTCTACCCGCATCGTAAACCGTCGCGACACGGCGCTGCTCAACATTGTGCGTCCAATACCTACCAACAGCCACGAACAATATCTTTATAGCCGCTACTATGCGGCACGCGATGCTGCGCAAGCCGACACCACAAAACAATCGCACAAGCGCAAAACTTGGACCAAGATACTGTGGAAAAACGTGGGACGCCGACTGCTCATGCGCACACGCCAGAACTTCGGCACCCACTCGCAAGGCAACTTCCGCGTCAGTCCGGTGCTCAATCCTCTGTCGTTCAGCTACAGCGGACGCCGTGGACTGACTTATAAGTTCGACGTACGAGGCTCATACTTCTTCAACGAGCGCCAAGGCTTGCAACTCCGATTCAAGACGGGCTACTCGTTCAAGCAAAAACAGATATACTTCGACTTTCCATTCACCTTCTATATCAATCAGCGACGCAACGCCTACATACGCACCGAGTGGTCGAGCGGACGGCATATATACAATTCGGAGTTGATGGATGCCATACGTCTGGAGCGTAAGGACAGTATCGACTGGTCGCGTCTGAACCTTACCAACTTCCGCGACCACAGTTTCAAGGCTGTTGCCCACTACGACCCGTCGTCGCATTGGGGGCTGGAAGTGGGCATCGTGTCGCACAAGCGTACGGCTATCGACGACCACAGCTTCAACTTCCTTGGTCGCAAAGACTCGTACAATTCTGTGGCGCCTATCGCCGAACTCACCTACCGCCCCATGGGCTACAACGGACCGATATTCACCATCGACTACGAGCGCGGCATACGCGGAATGCTGGGGTCGGACACCGACTACGAGCGCATGGAGATTGACGGACAATACAAGCACCATCTGTCGGCACTGAGCTATCTGCAACTACGTGCCGGCACCGGATTCTACACCCACAAGGGTTTCGGCAGCTACTTCCTCGACTACTCCAACTTCCGCGAGAACAACATTCCCGGAGGATGGAACGACGACTGGGCGTGCTCGTTTGAGTTGTTGAACAGCGGATGGTACAACGCCTCGAAATATTACGTGCGTGCCAATGCTGCCTACGAGACTCCCCTACTCCTTCTGTCATGGCTACCTATTGCCGGCCGACTGATTGAGAAGGAACGCATATACGTCAACGCTCTCACCGTAAAACAACTAAACCCGTACATCGAGTACGGCTACGGATTCTCTACACGAGCATTGTCTCTGGGAATGTTTGTGGCACAGCGCAACTGGCACTTCGACGGCATGGGCTTACGCGTGAACGTAGAATTGTTCAGACACTGGTAAGCCCAAAACCGCTTTTATTTTATTCCATACATTGCCAACGGCACAGCATGGTTGTGATCGTTGAGATATAGGCGTGTGCCCATGTGATAACTACGGTTGGTGAGCGAGAGACTGTCTACACGTGCCTTGGTGCTTATGCCGCCTATGCTGAGCATCGTCGGGAATACCGAAGCACTGGTCTGCACACCCTTATTCAGATTCGACTTCATTGCGTCTACTACCGGAGCATACTCGCGTGCGTAGCTTTCAGAAGTCCACACGAGCAGCGGAACGTCGGTGTCATACTCCGACGGACGCGGCGAAGCATGCAGGAACAAGCGGCGCGAGTCGTCGAATATGTTCTCGCCATGGTCGGACGTGTACATCATTGCCGACACGGCACCCGTAGAACGCAGCTTCTCGATGATGCTATGCAGGATGTAGTCGGTCTGCAGAATGGTATTGTCGTAGGCATTGACAAGCTGCGGACGGTTCTCGGGCTTTGCCTCAGTGGGCGTGTCGGGCATGAAGCGTGCACGCGACTGAGGATAGCGGTCGCGATAGTTGAAGTGCGAACCGTACATGTGCAGCACTACAAACAGCTTCTTGTGCCCTTTTGCCATTGCCTTGTTGAAGAATGGCAACAGTCGCTCGTCGCTCGTTTGCGCCACTACATCGTTGCCTGAGGCGCTTGCACCTTCAGCCTCATCGGCCTTTGCGTCAGCCTCGCGTATGAAGAGATGTTCGTCAGCCTGACTGCCCAGGAAGTCGATATACGAATGGTTGGGCTGCTGATTGGAGAGGAACACGGTATAGAATCCTGCCTCACGGAAAGCCGCCAATATACCCTTCTCGTGATGCAGACGGTCGTGGTCGTCGGCAGTAGCAGCGGTCAGGAGCATCGGCACACTCTTGTGAGTGGTGTTCGACTGCGAGCGCACGTTGCGGAACACGAGCAGTCCGTCGGTTGTCGAGAGCAGCGGATTGGTTGGACGATTATAGCCATACAGCTGGAAGTCGCGCGAGCGGGCTGTCTCGCCTACTACGAGCACATACACCTCAGCCGAGTCCTTGGCATGCTCCGACACTGCATTGAAGCGGAAATCGGCTACATTATCATTGTAATGTGCCGAAAGCGAACTCTCATGCACCGCCAGACACAGATTATAGAACACATTTACGGGATACAGATTGTCCTCAACGTGATATTCAAACTTGCCCTTCTTCTCGTTGCCTTTGGGATAAGCTACGTAGCAGCCTACGAGCAGCAGTGCCAAAGGCAATATCAAACACAACGCACGGCGTATGGCAAGGCGCTGAAATTCGCTGTCGATGCGCACACCCTTAGCCCACTGCCATGCCGCTATTGCGAGCAACGGCAGATAGAGTATGAACACGCCTGCCACGGCTGGCACCAGATTGTCGAGCAGTTCCATAGCCTCACCGGGATTGGTGGTGACGAGATTGAGGAACATGTCGACGGCTATCACACCGTTGCCATATAGATATACGAGCACCATCTGAAACGCTGCGAAGAAGACAAGCAGGAATAGTACCCACACCATGCGCCCGATGCAGCGGTCGAGCGACATGACGAGAGCATAAACCAATATAGGTAGCAACACGCCTACCACATCTGCCATCAATGGTGTATTCTCAGTGAAACATAATGCCACGTTGGGCACCGCCAGCGACAGCACCATGTAGAAGAAGAGGAAGCGTGGAGAGAGTAATAAGCGTAATTTCATTTTTTATAACCTTCGTTCTGTTTCCAGTTCTGATTTTCGTCCATGATGGCCTTAGGAACTGGAAGTATACGGCATGACTTGTCAAAACGCGCACCGGGGAATCCCTTGCGATGGAAACCATACTCGCTCTCGAATGTACCGAAGCGAATCATGTCGTTGCGACGCCAGTTTTCGTCGACAAACTCACGTCCGCGCTCGTCGAGGATGTCCTGCAATGAGGGATTGCCCACAAATTTTGCTGCATGCACATAGGTACGAATCTGATTGAGCAGCGACTCCGGCGTATCGGCATTGGTGGCACGGGCGCCACGCAGCAGAGCCTCAGCCTTGGTCAGGATGATGTCGGCAAAGCGGAAGATAGGCACGTCGTTGCTTTGGTTGCGGTTGTACTCCGAATACTCATTGGGGTTGGGATAGAACTTCAATGAGCGATAGCCCTGGCTCCATCCAGTGGCGTTGGCACCACAGTTGATTTGCTGGCGCGATGTCTCCGAATCGTCCTTGAGGTTGATTTTCTTTGAGAGCACGAGCTGACTGCCCTTGTACATATACGGCTGAATTGTAGCCTCGCCCGTAAGAGCGTCGTGGATGTACACCTTACCGTCGGTAGTGGCACCGAGGATAATCTCGTTGCGGTCGTCGCCCTTCAATGTGAAGAGATTTGAGTACTCCTCGTTCAAGGCGAATATACCTGCGCACGACTTGTTCATCTTGCCACCCAGATAGCCCATAGTGTCGCCATTGTCTACCTTGCGGAATGTACGGTAGCGTCCGTACAGCATGCCCGTAGCATTGACCTTGTCGTAAGGCATGGCATAGATGAAGTCCTTTATCTGCGGACCGTTGTTGTAGAGGAACTTCTTGCGATAGTTGTCCGAGAGATCGAAAGGTCCGTTCTGCATGATGTCGTCGCACAGACGCACACATTCGTCAAGCTTAGCATTGCGCGATGTGGCAGCATCGTAGTCAGCCACATTGTCGGCAGTATATACAGCCCAGTTGATGTAGAGCTTCACAAGCAGAGCCTCAGCCATCCAGTAGGTTGGCTTGCCGTATGTGGCAGCGTTGCAGTTCTTGGTGAGCGAGGGCAGACAAGCCTTCAGTTCGCTCTCTATGAACTCAGCCACCTGACGGCGTGGCATACGCTCTACAGCCTCGTCATCGTCGGGCAGACAGTCGAGGATTGGCACATCGCCGAAGCTGTCCATCAGAATGAAGTGATAGAAGGCGCGCATCACACGTGCCGGGGCTATCTGCTCGGGCTTCGCCTTGTCACCGCCAAGGTCTTCTATCACCTGATTACACTTGGTGATGCCCGACGCAAGGTCGGCCCAATAGTTGAGGGGTTTGTTGTCGTACTTGAAGTTGTGCAGTGTTGGGTTCACATTCTCGGCGTTGTCGTAGTAGTCGCCGTCGAAACTTATGCCAGCCACCTCGTCAGACGAGAACGACTGTATGCGGTTGTAGTTGTCGCCCAACTGCTTGCGGAAGGCATAATACACATCCGCCATCTTGGCCTCAAGAGCCACTTCCGACTCCGTTGGATAGTCGGTATATTGTGATTTCACGTCGACATCGAGGTTGGTGCAGCTTGTGGCGAGCACCATAGCCGATGAAGCGAGCGCGAAAAGAAGCGATTTCTTCATTTCTTTATTAATGATTGATTATTGATTTATGGGTCCTTACTATGCCTGACTAAGCCTCTTTGGGCATTGCTGAGCCAATGCTTGTGAAAGCTTGACAGGGCTTGCTCTGTCTTAGAAGCTGACCTTCATTCCGAGCATGAACGTGCGTGTGTGCGGATAGTAGTCCTTGCGCCAGTCGATGCCCGGAGTCAGTCCGCCGAGCGAAACCTCAGGGTCGCAACCCTTGTATGAGGTCAGCGTGAACACGTTGTTGCAAGTAGCATATACCGAAAGATTGTTGACCCATCCGTGCAGATTGCCGAAGTCGTAGCTCAGCGACATTGACGAGAGGCGCAGGAACGAGCCGTTTTCGATATAACGGTCGGAAGGCGACTGCGAGTTGACGTCGTTGTAGTTCTGGTCGGTCAGAGCCTCGCGGAACACGTTCTTGCCCTTCGGAATCATCGACACAGCATTGTACTGGGCACGCAGTGCGTTGAATATCTTATTGCCGAATACACCCTGGAAGAAGAGTGTGAGGTCCCAGTTCTTGTACGATATGGTGTTGTTCCATCCGAGTGTGAGCTTAGGCTGAGCCGAACCAGTCTTGGTACGGTCGGAATCGGTAGGCTTGATGGTTTTCTCGCCAGTGCGCTCGCCCGTTACAGGGTCGTGCACCCAAAATTGCGACACTCCGTTCTCGTCGTGTCCGGCATACTCGTATGTGTAGAACTGACCGATAGGACTGCCCTCCATCAGACGCTGCACAGCCACACCGGTGTTGCCCGTAATCCAAGGATAGGCAAGGTCCTGATAGCTTACAGAGTAAGCAGCGTTAGAGAGTTTCTTAACGCGGTTGCTATTGTGCGAGAGATTGAGCGATGACGACCACTGCCAGTCCTCGTTCTGCACGGGAATGGCGTTGATGGTAAGTTCAATGCCTCGGTTGGTGATGTCGCCCACATTGGCAGTCATTGTGCCGAAGGGGAAACGGTTGGTCGAAACGGGATAATAATATATAAGGTCGGATGTGCGCTTGTCGTAATATTCGATTGTACCGGTGAGTCGCGAGTTGAAGAATCCGAAGTCTAAGCCTATATTGAACATTCCCGTGCGCTCCCACTTAAGGTCGGGGTTGGCGTTGTTGGTGGCGGCAAGTGTGTGCTTGTTTGATGTCACACCGTTCTCGTCGGTGAATGTGAACCATCCGCTCACACCGTAAGTGCGTCGTGCCGAATAAGCGTCGAAGCCGAGCGAGTTGCCCGATACGCCATAGCCTACGCGCAACTTAAGGTCGGAGAATATCTCAAGGTTGCGCACCCACTCCTCTTCGCCAATGCGCCATGCAGCCGAGAACGAGGGGAATGTAGCCCAACGGTGGTTCTTGCCGAATGCCGACGAACCGTCGCGGCGCAATGTAGCCTGGAAGTTGTAGCGCGAAGCAAACGAGTAATTGACACGTCCGTAGAACGAAATCATACGCAGTGTCGACTCAGCACCGCTCTCCACAGCATCAATGCCGTCAATCTGGTTGGCGTATGTGAGGTTGTAGTACTTCACAGCGTCGTTGTAAAAGTCTTTGACAGTGAGTCCGAAGCCGTCGTTCTCGTTGTTCTGCTCCCACGAGTAGCCCACCATAAGACCCAGGCGATGATAGCCGGGGAAGCTGTGGGTGAAGTTGCCGAATGTCTCAAACACCTGCTTGTTGTCCATATATGTAGAACGGCGAGCCTGACCGTGGGTCTTCACAATCTGCGACTTTGTAGAGTGATACTCCGACAGCACGTTCTGGTTGTACAGATACGAGTACTGTGCGGTCCATGTGAGTTCGGGCAGGATGTTGAGCTCGCCCTTTCCGGTGAGCTGCATGCGTCGGTAGATGGTCTGGTTGGTGTCCTCGTTGATCATAGACAGCGGGTTGTAGTACTGAGTAGTGCTGGTCGACTCGCTCCATGAGCCGTCGGCGTTGCGCACGGGCTGACACGGCGAGTAGTATACCATAGCGTCGGTCACGCTGATGCCCTGCTCCTGCGCCTCAATACCCTTCTTGGTGGTCTGGCTTCCGTTGACGCCGAGCGACAGCTGCAGGTGGTCCTTGAGCACCTTTGAGTGTGCCAGCGCACGCGCTCCGAAACGCTCAAGCTCCGACGAGCGTATCACACCCTGATGATTGAGATAGCTCAGCGACACGTTGTAGCCCGAACGGGCGTTGCCACCCGACACAGCGAGGTTGTGATTGTGCGACATTCCGGTGCGCTGCACTTCCTTCTGCCAGTCGACATTGCCTCCCATGTCATTAGCCAGCTCAAAGCCGTGCTGCTTGGCATAGGCTCTGAGTTCGTCGGCCGAGGCGAGGTCGAGATATTTAGCCACCGACTCGAAAGCTGCATAGCCGTTGTATGTGACGCGAGCCGAACCTGCCGAGCCATGCTTAGTGGTGACGATGATAACGCCATTGGCGGCTTTCGAACCATAGATGGCTGTGGCTGTAGCGTCACGAAGGATATCTATCGACTCGATATCGTCGGTAGCTACAAGCGAGAGGTCGACGCCTGGCACGCCGTCGACTATATAATAAGGCTCCATGGCTGCGCCCGTACGCAATGTTGATGCGCCGCGCAGGGTGATGGAAGGAGCAGCATTGGGGTCGCCACTGTTCGACACGGTGAGTCCGGGCACCTTGCCTTGCAACAATTGTGCAGGCGATGTGTACACACCCTGATTGAGGTCGGTCGACTGGATTGTAGTGATTGAGCTGGTTACGTCCTTTCGACGCATCTTGCCATAACCTACTACCACAATCTCACTCAGCTTGAGTGTGTCGCGTCGCGAGTCCACATGATCGGGACTGTCTGAATCTTCGGCTGCAAATGTGTTTGCACTAATGCCCGTCGCGAGCAAGGCCATGATTAGCTTTTTATCTAAAATCATTATTATTGTTTTTAGTTGACAAGTTGACGAGTCAACGAGTAGACAAGGAGAAATCTACTTGTCTACTCGTAAACTCGTCACTAGTTTGCTTTCTATTAAAATGCTTCGTTTATATTGAAGATAAATCCGCTCTGTCCTGATTTGCCAAGTCCGTAGTCAAGACGCACGTTCACGTTCTTCTTGAACTCCCAACGATAGCCGATGCCGTAGTTGGGCAATATATGATTCATCTTGATTTGGCTGAACTTAGGAAATACTGTACCGGCACCTGCCCACACTGCGATGCCATTGCGGCGCCATACATGCTGACGCAGCTCTATCTGCGCCTCCACCTTGTGCTTGTCGCGATAGCGTCCCTGATAATATCCGCGCATTGAGTAGCTGTCGCCCAGAAGCGCGAGCATCGACCACTGCGGATTGCCGAAGTTGAACTGCGTGCGCAGGTCGCCTGCCAGCGTTGCTCCCTTCCACACTGGCAGATAAGCGTCCATGCGCAAATCGGTGGTAGAGAAGGCGTGCTTGTTGCCCATGAACTTTGGGCGGAACAACTGCTGCACCTGAAAGAAGACGCCCTGCTTAGGTGCGGTGAGATTGTCGCGGGTGTCGTAGAGCAAGGTCAGTCCGGCACCAGCATTGAACGACTCTCTGCGCTGCCCCTCTATTAGTTCGGGACGCTCCATTTCATGGCCATACACATAGTCGAACGCCACGGTAGGACCAATGAACAGATTGTCGGCGGTGCGTATGAGCCAACTCGCCTTGGCCTGAGCCTGCCAGCGCTTCATCTTGCTCTTGTTGTCGTCGTTGTCGCCCATATCGTAGCCCAGACCCCAGATGTAGCAGGGGAAGGAATAGAAGTAGAGCGTATAGTCGATGCGGTGGGTGTCGTGCGGAAACTTATGCACGCCGCGCACACCGAGCATGTAGAAGCCCACTGTCGATACGTCGCCAAAGAGCGACACATTGCTTGGAGCCGAAAGCGAATCGGTAGGGTCCGAGCGATACAGTCCGGCAGCTACGAGTCCCAGTCCGAGCTTGGTGTCGGTGCTGTAGTGCGGTCCGCCGATTATGCTGAAGTCGAATCGCTTGTTCTTCTTCTCCTTGTTAGCGTCGTTGAAGTAGTCGAGAAAGCGGGTCATGAATCCGCGCTTCTTGGGTGTCTGCACAGTGGAGGTATCGATGGCTGTGGTGTCGACCATCTCTGCCGCTGCCATAGGCATTGCCGAAAGCAGCATGGCGACTATTGCGATAAGTGAGCGATGGAGCATTTTTTGAGTGTTGAATGTGGAGTGTTGAATGTTAAATGTTGAATTGCTTGCTTACATTATTAATATACAAGACCAACATTGTCTACCCAGAATGTGTTGCCAACAGTGCCTACGTATGCGCCGCCGTGGCTCGACGAGAACTGCAGCACGATGTGTGTAGGCGTAGCGTCGGCTGGTGCCCATCCGGTTTCCTTAACGAGCACGTTCTTGCCCTTTGAGTTGCGGGCGTAGTCGTGAGAGCGCAGTCCCATAGTGGCAGCGTTGTAGAACGACTGACCGGTGATGTTGCCATAATGAATCTCGTATGTAGCATCCTCAATCCACTTGCCTGTAGACTTGCCATACTTCACCACGACGGTGCCTACGCGCTGTGCGGTGATGTTGCCATTGGCATCCTCATGACGCTTCTGCAAGAGCAGCATGGCTATGCAGTAGTCGGCACCAGGCACTGTTGTGACCTTGGAGAATCCGGTCTGGCGTATACGGTTAGGCGTTCCGGGCACCTGCACCTTGTAGTCGTAGCGCAATGCCTTAGGACGATGGGTGAAGGGGATGCCGAAGTTGAGCGCCTTCGGACCGTCCTTGGTGCCGGTGATAGGCTCCTTCATGTCGCCGAGGAATATGCTTCCGGCTGCAAGCACCTTGATGTTGATGAGTCCCAAGACCTTGCAGGTCTCGATATGGGTGGTCATCTTGACACAATGGCCCGAACCGTGGTTGTCGCGATATACCGAATTGTTGGTCTTGGTGATGCCCGACACCTTAGCCATGACATTGCTGGTGCCCCAAGGCGAACCGCCGAGATTGACGTAGGCATTGTTGCCCATGAGGTTTCTGTTGGGTCCTATCTCATAAAGGGTCTTAGTCTGTCCGCCGATAACTGCCGACTCGTGAATCTGGCGAGTCACCCATGTATCGAAATTGCCATACTTGAACGGTACGAACTTGCCTTGCGCCATTGTCATAACCGACATGGCGAAGAATAAAATGGCTGTCAACACAGTCTTGCATGTAGAATGATTCATTGCTGTTGTGTTTTATGATTAACTTGTTGTTATTTCCTAAAAAGTATAATTCTTTTTACACTTCAATCTTATTTCAAAATGATTGCAAAACCGTGTCTACACACGGCTATGTCACTGAATTTAAGGCACAAAGGTAAACAAAAAAGGCTGAAAGGAAACTCTTTTGATGTTAAAAGTTTCCTTTCAGCCTTGTATTTTGCCCTTTTAGTATACAAAAGGGGATATTTGAGCTATACGTTGTATTACTTAATAGCTATCTCCACTGCCTTGGCAACGATGCGGTTCTGCTCGTTCATTATGCGATAATACTCGTTCATATCCCAGATGTCGCGGGCTATGAGAGCCTTCAGCTGCACACTGAGCATGGGCAGTGTCTTGTCGCATTCTTCCTTCGAGAAGGGTTTGAGCTTCAAGCGTTCGGCCTCGGCAAAGATGCTGTCGGTCATTGCCTGCGGCACCTTGTAGTTGCGTGCGAAATCGTCGAACGATGTATAGCGAGCCTTCAGCTCTGCGCGGTGCTCGTCGACGTAGCGCAGGGTGGTGTTGATGACAAGCGAGCGTGCCACAATCTGACGATGCAGAGCTGTGAACTGCGTTGTGTCGAGCGGTACGAAAACGTCGGGCATGATGCCTCCGCCTCCATACACCGTGCGATGACGGCGCAGTGTCTGACACTTCAGCGAGTCGGCAAAGTGTATCGAGTCTGCCGAGTAGAGCTCGCCATGCTTGTATCGTTTCTCGATGTCCATAGCGTAGTCCTCCTGGTCGCCCTTGGCGTAGGGCTTCTGAATGCATCGACCCGACGGTGTGTAGTAGTGAGCCACGGTGAGGCGTATCATCGAGCCATCGTCAAACTCGATAGGGCGCTGCACGAGTCCCTTGCCAAACGAGCGGCGACCTATGATGGTGCCGCGGTCCTGGTCTTGCATTGCACCCGACAATATCTCGGCAGCCGAAGCTGTATATTCGTTGACAAGCACGTAAACCTTGCCCTTTGTAAAGCGTCCGTTGCCCGGAGCACGATATTCCATGCGTCGCTGGGCGCGTCCTTCGGTGTAGACGATGAGGTCGTTCTTCTGAAGAAACTCCTCTATTATCTTCACCGATGCCTGCAGATAGCCTCCGCCATTGTCCTGAAGGTCGATGATGAGGTCGCGCATGCCGTCGGTCTGCAACGAGTCGACAGCCTTCATAAACTCGCCGTAGGTGGTTGCACCAAACGAGCCGATACGTATGTATCCCAAGTGTGGGCGTATCATGTAGTAGGCATCAACCGAATATACGGGTATCTTGCCGCGTGTCACGGTGAAGTAGAGCAGTTCGTTGACGCCACGGCGCTTGATGCCGAGCTTTATCTTCGAACCACGTGGACCACGCAGACGTCGCATTATCTCCGAACGTTCCATCTTGACACCCGAAATGGTGGTGTCGGCAACGGTGATGATACGGTCGCCGGCGAGTATACCCACCTTCTCTGACGGGCCTTTCGACACGGGCTGTATGACGAGCAGTGTGTCCTCAACCATGTTGAACTGAATGCCTATGCCGTCGAACGATCCGTTGAGCGGCTCGTTGAGGGCCTTCGTCTCCTTGGCTGTAGAGTACGACGAGTGGGGGTCGAGTTCCTTCAGCATGCCGCGTATGGCATCCTCAACAAGCTTCGGCTGATTGACCGAGTCGACATACAGCTGCGATATTGCCATCTCAGCCAACTGAAGTTTGCGCAAGGGGTGCTGCCTTTGGGCGTTGGCGCTCGTTCCTGCCACAAGCGTAAGGAGCAGGACAAGCAAGGTTTTCATGATTTTCATTTGTTGTTTGTTTAGTCGCATCCGTTTTATTCGTCGGCAAGGGTGTCGTCCTCAGGCAGGTCTTCCTCCACCACCAGATTGTCGATTATGAAGTTCTGACGTTCCATAGTGTTCTTGCCCATGTAGTATTCGAGGAGCTTCTGCACCTGGTCGGTCTTGTGCAGCGTGACTTGTTCGAGTCGCATTTCAGGACCGATGAAGTGGGCAAACTCCTCGGGCGAAATCTCGCCGAGACCCTTGAATCGGGTTATCTCGGGGTCGGGTCCGAGGTCGCGTATTGCCTGCTGGCGCTCCTCGTCGCTATAACAGTAGCGTGTGATGAAGTCGCTCTTCTTCTCCTTGCCCGTGAGTCGGGCGTCGACATCGGCTATGGCTTGCTTGTTCTTTATCTTCGTACGGCGGTTGCGCACGCGGAACAGCGGCGTCTGCAATACGTAGACATGGCCCTTCTTGATGAGGTCGGGGAAGAACTGCAGGAAGAATGTGATGATGAGCAGACGTATGTGCATACCGTCTACATCGGCATCGGTAGCCACGATCACCTTGTTGTAACGCAGAGAGTCCAATCCGTCCTCTATGTCGAGGGCTGCCTGGAGCAGGTTGAACTCCTCATTCTCGTACACCACCTTCTTGGTCAGTCCGTACGAATTGAGGGGTTTGCCTCGCAGCGAGAACACCGCCTGGGTGTTGACGTCGCGGCTCTTGGTGATCGATCCGCTCGCCGAGTCGCCCTCGGTGATGAATATGCTCGACTCTTCCTTGCGCTCGTTCTTGGCGTCGGAGTAGTGTATGCGGCAGTCGCGCAGCTTGCGGTTGTGCAGATTGGCCTTCTTGGCACGCTCGCGTGCGAGCTTTGTCACGCCAGCCATTGCCTTGCGCTCACGCTCACTCTCGGTTATCTTCTGCTGCATCACCTCAGCCACGTCGGCATGTATGTGCAGATAGTTGTCCACTTCGAGCTTTACGAAGTCGCCTACATACTTGTTTATGCTTTCGCCTTCGGGTGCCATCTGCAGCGAGCCGAGCTTAATCTTGGTCTGACTCTCAAACATCGGTTCCTCGACGTTGATGGCTATGGCTGCAACCAGACCGTTGCGAATGTCGGTGAACTCATAGTTCTTGCCGAAAAAGTCCTTGATAGTGCGGGCGATGTGCTCCTTGAATGCGCTCTGATGAGTACCGCCTTGAGTGGTGTGCTGTCCGTTGACAAACGAGTGATACTCCTCGCCATACTGATTGGTATGGGTGAAGGCTATCTCTATGTCCTCGCCCTGCATGTGTATGATGGGATAGAGGGGATCGACGGTCATAGTGTCGGTGAGCAGGTCGGCAAGTCCGTTGCGCGAGAGGATGCGATGGCCGTTGTACATGATGGTAAGCCCCGTGTTGAGATAGGTGTAGTTGCGGAGCATTGTCTCCACGATGTCGTCGTGGAAGGAGTAGCCCGTGAACAATGTCGGGTCGGGCTCGAAGAAGATGAAGGTTCCGTTCTCGTCGGTAGTGTCCTCGGTATGGTCGCTCATGAGGTTGCCGCGCTCAAACTTAAGCGCTCTTACCACTCCGTCACGATACGACCTCACCTCGAAATGAGCGCTCAATGCGTTGACCGCCTTCACACCCACACCGTTCAGTCCGACGCTCTTCTTGAACGCCTTAGAGTCGTACTTGCCTCCGGTGTTGAGCACCGATACAGCCTCGACGAGCTTACCCTGGGGTATGCCGCGGCCGTAGTCGCGCACCGAAACACGCAGACGGTCGTCGACATCGATTTCGATGCGACGACCGGCATTCATCTTGAACTCGTCGATAGAGTTGTCGACAACCTCCTTGAGCAGCACGTAGATGCCGTCCTCAGGCAGGTTGCCGTCGCCCAAACGTCCGATGTACATACCGGGACGCGTACGCACATGCTCCATGTCGGAGAGGTGGCGTATGTTGTCGTCGGTATATTGGACTGTTGGCTGTATGATTTCTTCTTCCATTACTTTATATCTTTCTTATAGCACTTGCGGCGTTTGTGGCAGATACACTCAAAGTCGTCCCATTGGCCCTGCACGTTCTCGTTGCTCTCAAGCTCCACCTGCGACTCGCCCCACTCGAATCCGTACTTCTGATAGCGCGGAATGAGGTCGGAGAAGAGCAGCGCATTGGCTCCCTTTGAGCGATATTCGGGCAGCACGCCCACGAGCAGAAGGTCGACGATGTTGGTCTTGTGGCGCTTGATGGCGCGCAACACATGTATCCATCCGAAGGGGAACAGACGTCCACGCTTGCACTTGCGCAATGCATAGGCAAGTGACGGGATAGTGATACCAACGCCCACGAGCTTGTTGTCGGCACCTGCATCCTCAATGAGTGTGATGAGGCTGAGGTCGGCAAGGGGGAAGTACATGTTGATGTACTGGTCGATCTGGCGGTCGGTGAGCTGCGAGAAGCCGTAAAGGTCGGCGTATGTGGTGTTGATGAGTTCGAATATCTTGCGTCCGTATCCGCCCTCAAAAATGTCCTTCTTGGTGACTTTCTTGATGCGAAGATTGTATCGGCGCTGTATCATCTTAGCCAACTTGGCGTGGCGTTCGGGCATGGTGTCGGGCACAAGAATCTTGTACTCTACATATTTGTTGTCTACAACCCATCCATCCTGCGCCTCCATGTGCTCGGGATAGTAGGGATAGTTGTATATGGTAGCCATTGTTCCGAGCTGGTCGAAACCTTCGGTGAGCATGCCTTCGGGGTCCATATCGGTGAAGCCGAGCGGTCCTACCACCTCTGTCATGCCGTGTGCGCGGCCGTAGTCTTCAACGGCCTTCAACAGGGCTGCCGAAACCTCACGGTCGTCGACGAAGTCAATCCATCCGAAACGAACCGACTTGCGATTCCAACGTTCGTTGGCGCGGTTGTTGATGATGGCTGCCACACGTCCTACGAGGCGTCCATCCTTGTAAGCCATATAATATTCGGCATCGCAGAACTCGAATGCTGCATTCTTGTCCTTGCGCAGGGTGTTCACCTCATCGGTGTAGAGGTTGGGCACATCGTAGTCGTTGCCCTCATAAAGGTCATAATGAAAATCAATGAAAGTCTGGAGGTCGCGGCGCGACTCAACCTTACGAATTTCTACTGCTGACATCTATTCTTTTCTGTTTTGTTATATAACTCTGAAAAAGCGCGCCCATATTGACCTTCAGGAGGGCGCGACATAAAAATTTAGTACACTTAGTGTTAAGAATGCAAAAGTACAGAAAAAAGGCTAAACGAAAGAATATCAGCGGAATATTTATAATTATTTACGTTTCGCATAGCTACGAAACGAGTTGACGAGCCGACGATTTGACAAGTAAAAGGGTGAACAAGGAGATATGGTTTATATCTCCTTGTTTTATAGAAATCCGAAGGCTCGGTCGTAGTCCTCGCTGTTGCCCAGACGGCCGTTGATGAGGCACACCAGTTCGACTGTAGCGCGTAGACAGAGACGGTTGTCGGCCTTGCGGAAGATGTCCTGATTGAAGATGTAGCGCAGTCCTTCCTTGCGTATGCCGAGCTTGGAGACGAAGACGTCGTCGCTACGCAGCGGTGTCTTATACTGAAGATTCATTCGAGCCACTACGGGATCGATGCCCTTCTCGTGCAGACGAGCAAAACTCACGCCGAGCGACTGCAAGTACAGATGGCGTGTATGTTCGGTATAATGCAGATAGTTGGCATTGTTGACAATGCCCTGGATGTCGCACTCATAGTCGCGCACTTCCATTTCGGTTTCAAAAACGTATTTAGCCTCCATTTTTGTATTACTGTTTTATTGAGTTGAACAATTCAAAATTCTTAATTGTCCAACTCAAAATCGGCAAAGCCGACAATTCAAAATTCAAAACTCAAAATTCAAAACTACAGATAGAATATTCCTTCGGGTCCTTCGTTCATGAGCAGGTCGAGTGCCGACATGTTGGGTTGGAAGCCCTGGCGTAGCGTGTGTACCTGATAGTACTGGCGCGGCGTGAAGTCGGCATCGGGCAACGGACGCTTCGGACGGATAGCGTCGCGGAAGTCGTCGACACGCACTTCTGCCCCACCCTCTGCGTTGAGCTGACTACGCAGAGCCTCAGCGTCGATGTATTCGTCAGACAACTGCACGTTGGGCTGCACGTCGAGGAGCTCGCAAAGCTTATTGGTTATCGCCATGTTGAAGTCGACGAGATAGTCCCACTTGCGCTCGAAGAACGGACGTATGTCGTCTTCGTAATACACAAAGAACGGACTCTCGCCGTAAGCCGACACTATGGCGTTCCAGTGCTGGTGGCGCCACTCGCCGTGGTCGCTGATGCGAATGTCGCACATCGGACACTTCGCTCCCTCGTAACGCTCAATAGGCACGGTGAGCGCCTGCACTCCGTTGGCGGTAGCAATGAGACAGCGGTTGCGATAGGTCTGCTTGCAGAAGTTGTCGTGCTGCTCTACAATCACGCGCCCGTAACGATGGAGCTTCTGCATCCATTGAATGGGAGGGAAGTAGGCGGAGGTTAAAAGAGATAGAAGCCCCACCCCCTGCCCCTCCCCCGTAGGGAGGGGAGTGATATGCTGTGCTGCTTGAGAGCTATTTAATGATTGGGAGTTATTTGATGCTTGAGAGTTATTCATTCAATATTACTTAATATTATCCACCAATCTGAACAATCTGCTCCATCGTATTCCCGAGAATCCGCCGTGATCGGGGTCGTGGCTCCACCAGATGAATATCGGCTTGCCCACGATATGGTCTTCGGGCACGAAGCCCCAGTAGCGTGAGTCGAGCGAGTTGTGGCGGTTGTCGCCCATCATCCAGTAGTAGTCCATGCGGAAGGTGTACGATTTTGCCTCCTTGCCGTTGATGTATATCTTGTCGTTCTTTACCACGAGGTCGTTGCCTTCATATACGCGTATCGGACGCTCGTATATGGCTATGTTGTCCATTGTTAGCTTAATGGTAGCACCCTTCTTCGGAATCCAGACCGGACCGTAGTTGTCGCGTGTCCATCCGGTGTTGCCGTTGAGCGGATAGATGTCCCACTGTGTGGGATCATTGACAAACGTGACGCTCTCCACAACGTCCTTGCGGGCCTTCAGAGCCTTTACAGAGGCGTTGGTCAGCGGCAGATAGCCTGCCGAGTTGAGGCTGGCAATGTCCTCCATCGAGATGCCGAGCTGATCGATAAGTTCAAGGGGCATCTGCGCCTTCAGCTTCACGTAGTAAGAATACTGCACATTGTCGGGCTCCTTGTTGGCCTTGCCGTCGGTATAGATGATGTGGTTCTTTATCTGCAATGTCTGTCCGGGCAGACCCACGCAGCGCTTCACGTAGTTCTCGCGGCGGTCGACGGGTCGGCTCGTCACGGTTCCGTAGGTAGACGGATTGGCGTCGATGATGCGGCGGCCGTCGGCATAGAGCTGTGCGAAGAAGTCGCGCTGCTGCTGGCGTGGCATCTGCGAGAGGTTGGGCAGATAGCCTCCGTGCTGCTCGGCATAGGCACCCTCGCCCAGTCCGTAGGCAAGACGATAGAAGTCCTGTGCCTGATACTGGTCGGCTGTGCAGAGCGAGTCGCCTGCGGGATAGTTGAACACTACGATGTCGTTCTGCTGTACTGTGCCCAGTCCCTTGGCACGCTCATAGCTCCACTGCGGCCAGCTGATGTACGACTGGCATCCGAACACGGGCAGGGTGTGCTGTGTCAGAGGCATGGTGAGGGGTGTCTGTGGCTTGCGCGGACCGTAGCTCACCTTCGACACGAACAGATAGTCGCCCGTCAGTAGCGACTTCTCGAGCGACGATGAGGGAATCACGTAGTTCTGGAAGAAGAACAGATTGATGAAATATACGGCTACGAGGGCGAACACCAAGGCGTCGACCCACGACATGATGAAGCGCGTAGCGTCGTTGTCCGACTCGCGCCACCACTGCCAGCGTATCTTCTTTGTGATGTATACGTCGAATATGAATGGCAGGACGAGCAGTCCCCACCAGCTCTTCACCCAATATAGGAAGAGCAGATACAGTATCGTCACTACTGTGAACTTCGCCCATTGCACACGGGGGGTGAGGGCCTTCTTTTCTTTGTTGGTCATTGCTGTGTTTTGTTAGAGCATGTAGAGGGTTAGAACTTGAACAGATCCTTTGTTGTGAGCAGACCCTCGTGGTCTTTGGTATACTCGGCTGCGAGCACTGCTCCGAGGGCGAATCCCTTGCGCGAGTGGGCATCGTGGGTGATGGTGATGCAATCGGCGTCGCTGTCGTAGATTACGCTGTGTATGCCGGGCACTTCATCGCGGCGTATGCTCTCGATAGCCAGCTCACCAGGGGCGCAATTGTTGGTGCCCTCTACGGTGCCGTCGGCGAGGTGCTGCTCACCCTTCACCCATGTGGTTTTGCGGTCGAGGTCGGCTACTATTTCCTCTGCCAGAGTGATGGCTGTGCCGCTCGGCGCGTCGAGCTTGTGGATATGGTGGGTCTCCTCCATACGCACGTCATACTGGGCGAACTGGTTCATTATCTTGGCGAGATAGCGGTTGACGGCTGAGAATATGGCTACGCCGATAGAGAAGTTGCTTGCCCAGAACAGCGTCTTGCCCTCTTCAGTGCACATACGGCGCACGTCTGCCTCGTGGTCGTTCATCCATCCGGTAGAACCGCTCACCACCTTGACGCCAGCCTTCCACGCACGCAGATAGTTGCCATAGGCAGCTGAGGGCGAAGTAAACTCTATAGCCACGTCGGCTGATGCAAACTCGGGTGAGTCGAAGTCCTGCTGGTTGTCAACGTCGATGATGCTGACGATGTTATGTCCACGCTCCTTGCATATCTGCTCTATCATACGGCCCATCTTGCCGTATCCAATAAGTGCTATGTTCATTGCTAATGATGTTAAATTGTTACTATATAGTTGTTATATCCTGTTTGATGCCTATAAGGCAATAATTGTTGCAAAGTTAAACAAAAAGGTTGGTTAACATCAATATGTGGCGAAATTTTAGGTTTTTATAAATGTTGAAGGGATGAAAGGAAGGTAAGCGTATCTGCGATGCAGCCTTGTCCATATTTTTTTATCTCTTTACCTTTGCTGCGTGAATAAAAAATCTAATTCCCGAAGAAACTCACTTTTCTTCGGGTTGCATACTGGTGCCAAACGGGCAGCCATGTTCTATTCGCTTGCATGCTCATGCAGACTGCAAGGTATTAACTTCTTTGAATATATATCTGATGTCATCAACAAAGCTGCAGCACTGCCACCAAGAACACCGCTAAGTAAGTACCGGGAATTGCTGCCGGATAAATGGAAACAAAAAAATATCGCTCAAGAATAAAAACTTGAGCGATATTTTTTTGACGTGTATATACTAACATCGCGGATACGTTGTCTCACAAGGATGCTTGCCACCCATTATCGAACAGCAACTTTCTTCACGCTACCATCGCTATACTTCACGATATTCAATCCCTTGGTTGGAGCAGACAATCGCTGACCATTTACTGAATAGCGAGCTACCTCCTCAACATCGGTAGAGGTTGTAGTCTTGTCGATGCCTGTTGATTCGAATTCTACTATGTTCTCAAAGTAGTCGCCAAATTCAGAGAGCCTGTAATCATCACGAGTTCCCATTGGTACATAAAGTGTGCATTTCTTGGCATCAAATCTTTCGAATGCATTACTACCTATTTCTGGTACTTTCTCTGCATATACATAAATAGAAGTTAATCCGCTACAGCCATAGAATGCGCGTTCGCCTATCCAGGTAATACCAGCAGGAAGGGTTAAACTCGTTAATCCGCTACAGTTAAGGAATGCGTAAGAGTCTATCCAGGTAATACCAGCAGGAAGGGTTAAACTCGTTAATCCGCTACAGCCTTGGAATGCGCGAGAGCCTATTGAGGTAATACCAGCAGGAAGGGTTAAACTCGTTAATCCGCTACAGCCATAGAATGCGGCATCGCCTATCTTGGTAATACCAGCAGGAAGGGTTAAACTCGTTAATCCGCTACAGCCCCAGAATGTGCCATCGCCTATCTTGGTAATACCAGCAGGAAGTTTTAAACTCGTTAATCCGCTACAGCCACTGAATGCGTAAGAGTTTATCCAGGTAATACCAGCAGGAAGTTTTAAACTCGTTAATCCGCTACAACCTTCGAATGCGCCTTCGCCTATTGAGATAATACCAGCAGGAAGTTTTAAACTCGTTAATCCGCTACAACCTTCGAATGCGCCTTCGCCTATTGAGATAATACCAGCAGGAAGGGTTAAACTCGTTAATCCGCTACAGCCACTGAATGCGTAAGAGTTTATCCAGGTAATACCAGCAGGAAGGGTTAAACTCGTTAATCCGCTACAGCCACTGAATGCGTAAGAGCCTATTGAGGTAATACCAGCAGGAAGGGTTAAACTCGTTAATCCGCTACAACCCGCGAATACGCTATCGTCTATCTTGGTAATACCAGCAGGAAGGGTTAAACTCGTTAATCCGCTACAGCCCAAGAATGCGCCATCGCCTATCGAGGTAATACCAGCAGGAAGGGTTAAACTCGTTAATCCGCTACACTCACGGAATACGTCAGAGCCTATTGAGGTAATACCAGCAGGAAGGGTTAAATTCGTTAATCCGCGACAGCCCAAGAATGCGGAAGAGCCTATTGAGGTAATACTAGCAGGAAGGGTTAAACTCGTTAATCCGCTACAGCCCAAGAATGCGTCAGAGCCTATTGAGGTAATACCAGCAGGAAGGGTTAAACTCGTTAATCCGCTACAACCTCTGAATGCGCGAGAGCCTATTGAGGTAATACTAGCAGGAAGGGTTAAACTCGTTAATCCGCTACAGCCACGGAATGTTTCATCGCCTATTGAGGTAATACCAGCAGGAAGGGTTAAACTCGTTAATCCGCTACAGCCGTGGAATGCGCTTTCGCCTATTGAGGTAATACCAGTAGGAAGGGTTAAACTCGTTAATCCGCTACAGTCTGAGAATGCGTAAGAGCCTATCTTGGTAATACCAGCAGGAAGGGTTAAATTCGTTAATCCGCTACAACCACGGAATGCGGAATTGCCTATCTCGGTAATACTAGCAGGAAGGGTTAAACTCGTTAATCCGCTACAGCCATAGAATGTGCCAAAGCCTATCTTGGTAATACCAGCAGGAAGGGTTAAACTCGTTAATCCGCTACAGCCACGGAATACGTCAGAGCCTATTGAGGTAATACCAGTAGGAAGGTTTAAACTCGTTAATCCGCTACAGCCACGGAATGCGTAAGAGCCTATCTCGGTAATACCAGCAGGAAGGGTTAAACTCGTTAATCCGCTACAGTAACTGAATGCGTAGCTGCCTATTACATCATTAGAAGTATAATAATAATTATTATTATAAATATCATTATAACTATAATAGTAATCCCCACCTTTTACAATCTTTGCCTCAGACAAATCTAATACAGAAAGCTTTCCGGCAGTAGAATTACCAGTATAATTACCTCCAGCCATCTCACGAATCATCCTCAAATCCGTACCATTTATCTCACCAATAATCTTCAAATTGGTAATCTTATACTTTTTACTACTTGCAATTCTATCAGGCAAAGTACCAGCCTTTTCCAACGTAATGGTGATTTGCCTTGTAATCAAGTCGTTATCTGCAGCATAAAGCGACAAACAACCAAGCAACAGAAACATCAAGGTTAAAAAACTACCTCTTTTTATAATTTGTTTCATAACTATTTTTTTTAAATTAGACATTAAATATCATGGTAAAAACTATTCTTTTTGTTCGTATTTTATATCTTTGTCAAGTTCATGCAATTTGAAAATAGCATTATAATCCAAAGCTCTTTTTGGCTTGCCTCAACGTGTTTTCTCCTACCGTATATGCATAGCAGGCAGAAGGGATGAAATGAAGAGTTCCAAAATTCATATTCTTTGTTCCTCCCTTACTGATGGAAGTTACCAAAGCCTGGAGCAGATGATTCTTCTCCATAAAAAACTGTAAGGACGAAAGTTCAGAAGGTTTGTCGAAGAACCTATCCGACCATTTGATTTCTACCGCCCAATAAGGCTTTTGTAAAGCATCGTTGATGCCTACCAAGTCTACCTCGCCCTGCGAACGCCCCATCTTCCAGTTGGCATAAGCAATGTGCCCCTTTCTTGGAATCCATTGCGAATAGATAGCAGTTTCAATCATATCTCCGATATTGCCATCTATCATCTTGACAGGCTCAAATAGTGCACACCTAAGCGAAGGATTCGTTAGATAAATCTTAAAAGTAGTTTGACGTTGGAATCGCTTTGCCGTATCGTCAGTTCTTGTCACAATCTTTATCAGAAAAGCAGCCTCAAGATATTGGATGTACTTGCGAATGGTTTCCTTCTTTACTCCCGATTCTTTCGACATACTCTCATACGAGAACTCCATGCCACTATGATAAGCAATCATAGTAAACAACGAGTTAAGCTCTTGTACATCAGAAATGCCATAAAGGCTCGGCAAATCTCTCAACAATACCTTATCTACAATATCGTGGCGAACAAACTGCCCAGGGTCTTCCTGTATTCGGGAAGAAAAAGCCACCTCTGGATAACCGCCATAATTGATATAGTCGAGGAAGAGACAGTTCAGCTTATCAATATCTATCGTGCTATAGATATCGCTCTCTATTCCTTGCCATTCCACCTTAGATTGGCGCATCAGATGCTCATATTTCTTAAGATGGATATACTCGAAGAAAAGCAACGGCGGCAGATTGAAATCGGTAAACCTGCCAGCCCCACTTTCGTTGCTACTCTTTTTTAATGCTGCAGCAGCAGAACCGGAAACTACAAACTTCACGTTGTGATAAGTATCTACCAGAGATTTAAGATTGATTTCCCAGTCTTTGAGATACTGTATCTCGTCGAAGAAAACATAAAACTCTTCTTGGCTGTCTTCCTTACTCAATATCTGTTTTGCCAAAGAAAACAACTGCTCCAAGAGGATATTGTTATAGATAGGAGTTTCTAGCGAAACATAGATTATATTCTGAGGCGACACGCCATCGTCTATCAACTGTTGGATGGAATGATAGAGCATTACCGTCTTACCCACTCGGCGAGGTCCCATCAAGATGAGGGCACGCTGAATGCTGACATCCTTTACCAGGGGATAGAAGATGTCGAGATAGAGACGAGGACTCATGTCCTGATAGTAAGAAGGTATCCTACCTTCCGTCCACCAAGGATTGTCTATCTTCAACCTACCTAATATCTGTTTCTCTAAAAGTGCCGTATATTCCATAATTCTAACTATTTTAGATCGCAAATATACAGATAATTCTCTTAATATGTATGTTTTGGTAAAAATAAGCTTGGTTTTTAGGTTTAATTTGCAGTTTAAGGGTAAAATGAAGATAAAAACGTGCATATTAAGAAAGATGAAGCTATAATTTGCCTATTATGTAGATTAATATGTACTTGTAACTTATTGAGTATCAGCAATAAAAATAAGGTTTGCAAATTAAGCATGTTTTAATAGGCTTAATTTGCATGTAAGCGTATCCGCGATGCAGCCTTGTCCATATTTTTTTATCTCTTTACCTTTGCTGCGTGAATAAAAAATCTAATTCCCGAAGAAACTCACTCTTCTTCGGGTCGCATGCTGGTGCCAAACGGGCAGCCATGTTCTATTCGCTGGCATGCTCATGCAGACTGCAAGGTATTAACTTCTTTGAATATATATCCGATGTCATCAACAAAGCAGCAGTGCTGCCACCAAGAACACCATTAAGTAAGTACCGGGAATTGCTACCGGACAAATGGAAACAAAAAAATATCGTTCAAGAATAAAAGCTTGAGCGATATTTTTTTTAACGTGTATATACTAGCATCGCGGATACGCTTACCTATAAACTTCTACTTAACCAATGTCTTCGGCACGATGCGGAAGCGCAATGTATAGTCCTTATAAGCCATGCGATAGGCTGGCAGAGCCTCTGCGCCCCAGCTGTCAATACCGCCTACGCCCTCCTGAGTGAGGTCGATGTTGAGGTTGGTGTACTTCGACTTGGGCACTGACTGCGAGTGGCTCTGACGCTTTGCTTCGCCATCGTCGAGGTCGGCCTGATTGTAGTGCAATGCCGATGCAGCGAAGAGGCCGTCTGACTCAACGCGGAATCCAGCGCCGTTGTTGTCGGTCTGCTGCCACCAACGGAGGTCGGTCATGTTGCCGTTTTCCTGCGGACGAACATAAGCGAAGAACATCTTGTCGGCTGTCGACTTATACAAGCCTACATTCTGCGAAATCTTGCGGTCGACATAGCTCTCTACCGGTCCGCGACCGTTCCATGCGCTCTGGTCCATCTGGTAAGGCAGATTCATCGTCATACCGAAACGGAGCATGCGTTCTACCTTTGCACCCGGCGTGGTCTTCAACGCCTGCGTCACGTTGAGCGTACCGTTGTCCTCAACCTGATAGGTAAGGGTGAGCTGCGACTTAACAGTCGGCATGTCGTAAACGGCTGTCACGGTCTTGGTCTTCTTGTCGGCGGTGAGCGATGTGAGCTTCATCTTGGGCGAACGCCATGCTGCGAGCTTCTTGCCGAGGTTTGCACCCATGTCGTTATCAGTCGGAGCACGCCAGAAGTTGGGCTTCAGTGTGCCGCCTTCACCAAGGAGCGACTTGCCGCCAACCTCGTATTTGGAGATGAAACCGGTCTTGCGGTCGAACTGCAGAGTGAAGTTCTCGGCGTGGAGCACAATCTGCGGCTCCTTCTTCTTGTCGACAAGCTTCACAGCCTTAAGCGAAGCGGGGTTGACAGCGAGGTCGTTGCCCGTGAATTCGCGTATCGGCATCTGGCGCTGAGCCACGATGTGGCCCGCCTTGAGCAGTTCCTCGTCCTTCTTCAGACGGAACTCTATGTTGAGCATCACGTCCTTCTGGTTCTTGTAGTCGTTGAGCTTGTAGGGCAGCACCAGCTCCATCTTCTTGTGAGGAGGGAGCATCGAGATGTCGGCTATTGTTCCGTTCTGATACTCTATGCCATCGGCTACTATCGCCCACGACAACGATACGTTCTCGGGCTTGGCGAAGAAGTTCTCGTTGTATACCGAGATTGTACCTGCATTCAGGTCGACCGGCTCAGCCCAATAGTTCTGATAGTAGTACTTCATGTCCCATATCTCAGGGTTAGGAATACGGTCGGGATTGATGAGTCCGTTGCAGTTGAAGTTGTTGTCCGACGGGTCGTACGAGTTATAGTCGCCACCGTACTTATAAATCATATTGCCCTTATCGTCCTTACCGCGCAATCCCTGGTCTACAAAATCCCAGATGAATCCGCCCTGGAAATGAGGATTCTTGCGTGCAAGATCCCAATACTCCTTCATCACACCGCCCGAATTGCCCATGGCGTGAGCATACTCGCAGAGGATGTAAGGCTTCTTGGGGTTGTGGGTCACGTAGTTCTCCACGTATTCGGGCGTCATATACATCTCGGCAAAGATGTCGGTGTTGTCGCCATTGAGTGCGCGCTCAAAGTGGACGGGACGTGTCGGGTCGTATTCGTGTATCCACTTCTTCACGTCGGCGAAGTTCTTGGAGTCGGCAGTCTCGTTGCCCATCGACCAATATATAACCGACGGGTGGTTGTACTGATTGATAACGTTGTGCTCGTTACGCTCCATTATAGGCAGAGCAAACTGCGGTTCGGTCGACTTGGCGTTCTTTTCGTAGTAGAATCCGTGGCTTTCCTGGTTGGCTTCGGCACAAACGTAAATGCCATATTCGTCGCACAGATCATACCAGTAAGGGTCTGACGGATAGTGGCAGGTACGAACGGCGTTGATATTGAACTCTTTCATAAGGCGGATGTCCTCAATCATGCGCTCACGCGAAACCACGTAGCCGCCATCGGGGTCCATCTCGTGGCGGTTTGCGCCCTTGATGAGCACCGGTTGACCATTGACGAGCAGCTGAGAGTTCTTGATTTCCACCTTGCGGAATCCCGTGCGCACAGCAACGGCTTCCACTTCCTTGTCGTTCTGCTGTATGGTGACAGCTACCTTATAGAGATTAGGAGTCTCGGCGGTCCACTTCAGCGGGTTCTCAATGTCGAACTTAACGGTAGCGTTGATTTCGGGCACGCTCTTGCCCGGCTTTACCTTCACCTTCGAGGTGTTGAGCACCTTGCGGCTTACTACGTCGCCATCAGGCGCAATGAGGTCGATGACAAACTTGGCGTTGCCCTTTGCCTTAACGTTCACAGCCAATGTGCCGTTGCGATACTGAGCGTCGAGGTCGGGAGTGACGCGTATGTTGTCAATATGTGCCTGCTGCGAGCGTGAGTAGAGGTAGCAATCGCGCGCTACACCCGACAGACGCCAGAAGTCCTGGTCCTCACTATACGAGCCGTCGCACCAACGGAAGGTCTGGAAAGCAATGAGATTGTCGCCCTTCTTGAGGTAAGGAGTGATGTCAAACTCCATTGCCGACTTCGAATCTTCGCCGTATCCTACGAAGTGACCGTTCACCCACAGATACATATTTGACGTTACCGAACCGAAATGGGCAATCACCTGACGGCCGTCCCACGACTCAGGTATATTGATAGTGCGGCGATATGAGCCTACATGGTTGTCTTTGGTAGGCACCTGAGGGGGATTGTCCTTGAAGTGTCCGCGCCATGCGAATCCGATGTTAACGTACTCGGGGTCGCCATAACCGTTGACTTCCCATATTCCGGGCACCTTCATCGTCTTCCACGACGAGTCGTTGTAGCCTTCCTTGAAGAAATCGGTAGGACGCTGGTCGGCATTAGCCACCCAGTTGAAGCGCCAGTCGCCCTCGATAGAGAGATAATTGGCAGAACTGTTGCGGTCGCCCTTCAGAGCCGCACTGCGGTTCTCGTAAGCGAAGAAAGAGGCATGCGTAGGAAATCGGTTAACGTTGTTGACCGACATGTCGTGCCACTCCTTGAACGTGGGCTGAACGACCTTGTCCGTCGTTTCGGCTGCGTATATCATGCAAGGAGCCATTCCCGCCACAGCCAGTGTCAATAACAGATGTTTCATATTAAGTTTGTTGTTAAAATGTTTCGTTTATTCGGGTTTCGCGTTCAAAGTTACATAAAATAAGCGACAAAAAGTGTAACTTTGCATATATTAAACATTTGAATATGAACTACAATACACATACACTCTGCAACGGCCTGCGCATAATACAATTGCCCAGCGCTTCGCCCGTTGTTTACTGCGGTTATGCCGTGGCAGCGGGCACACGCGACGAGCAACCGGGCCGCGAGGGAATGGCACACTTCTGCGAACACATCACGTTTAAGGGTACTGAGCGGCGCAGTTCGATGAAGATTCTGGGCTATCTGGAAAGCGTGGGCGGCGACCTCAACGCCTTCACCAACAAGGAGGAGACGGTCTATCATGCAGCCGTACTGCGCGACAATATCGACCGTGCTGTCGATCTGCTCACAGACATCGTGTTTCACAGCACATATCCGCAAGCGGAGATTGACAAGGAGGTTGAGGTGATAGTCGACGAGATTGAAAGTTACAACGACTCGCCTGCCGAACTGATATACGACCTGTTCGAAAACGCTATATACAAGGGCCATCCGCTGGGTCACAACATTCTCGGCTCAGCCGACGTTCTGCGCACTTACACTACTGAAGATGCCCTGCAATTCACACGACGGTTGTACCGTCCTGACAACGCCGTATTCTTTGCCTACGGCGACATAAAATTCGACAAACTGGTACGACTGCTTGAGAAGGCGCACGACATGGGTTGCGCCGACGGCAATGCTGCTGCTGACGGCAATACAGCTCCGCTCTCATTGCGCGACACTACGCCTTCGGCAATGCCTGCGTACACTCCGCAGAGCATCAGCCAACACATGGACACTCATCTGGCGCACGTGATGCTGGGCACACGTGCCTACGACGTGCACGACCCACGCCGCATTGCGCTCTATCTGCTCAACAACATTCTGGGCGGTCCGGGCATGAACGCCCGCCTCAACATCTCGCTCAGAGAGCGCAACGCTCTTGTATATACTGTAGAGAGTATGATGCAGAGCTACTCGGACACGGGTCTGTGGGCGGTATATTTCGGTTGCGACCCGCGCAACACCAACAAGTGTCTGCGTCTGATACGCCGCGAACTCGACCGCGTGATGCAGCATCCGCTGAGCGAGTCGGCTCTCAACGCTGCCAAGAAGCAGATACGCGGACAGATAGGCATAGCCTGCGACGCCCGCGAATCGTTCGCCCTCGACTTCGCCAAAACCTATCTGCACTACGGATGGAAGAAGGATGTCACAGCTCTATGCAATCGTATTGACGCCCTGACGGCTGCCGATTTGCAACAAGTGGCGCAGGAAACGTTTGCCGAAGAGGGAATGACGAAGTTAGTGATAAAGTAATAAAAGCCCTACCCCCGGCCCCTCCCCCGCAGGGAGGGGAGTAGTATGCATTGATTGCTAAGAATAGGAGGCTCTGGTGTCCTCGCCGTAGCATGAGCAAACAATAACGACAATGGTCAACAATCAGCCAGTAGCTAATTGTTGACCATTGTCGTTATTGTCGTTTAAATAAAGTTTTTATAGTCCGACGTTCCGATATTCACGCAAACTTGTTGTTGTATCTGAGAATGCCGTATATTGCGATGAGCGTGCTTGCTGCGCTGACAACATAATTGCCAAGATAGAGCCACTGGAAGGGCACACTTATCGTTAAAAGGACGATTCCAATAATTGCTATTCTTCTCATAATAAAACGATTCTTGGCTACAAAGCATACCGCTCCCCTCCCTACGGGGGAGGGGTCGGGGGTGGGGCTTTGCAGGGGTTGGTTTTTCGGGCTTTATATTTATTACGCCAAAGTGCGTCCCAAAGCTTCGCAAGCAGCCTCAGTCTCTGCGTTAAGGCTCTGCTTTATCTCTACGGGAGTGCCTACAAGCTCAAACTTCATGCGCGATTCGTTGGCCTCAAGTATTTTCTTTACAGCCTGACCAGCCCATGTGAACGAACCGAATACAGCCAAGCGATGGTTCTTGATGCCTCGTTCGGCTATCTCGTCGACAAGTGCCTGCATCTGCGGATAGAGTCCGTTGTTGTAGGTAGGAGCTCCGAGCACGAGAGTGTCGTACTTGAAGATGTCGCTCATGATGTAGGAATGGTTGGAGCGCGACACGTCGTGCATGACGATATTGTGTACTCCTGCCTGGGCAGCTGCACGTGCAATGACCTCGGCGGCACGCTCTGTGTTACCGTACATCGAACCGTAGCAGATTACAACGCCACGGTCGGTGTCGTAGCGACTCATACGGTCGTAAGCCTCTATGACGCGGGCTATGTGCTCGTGCCAAACGGGTCCGTGAGTAGAACAGATGTAGTCGATCTTCACACCGGCAAGCTTCTTGAGCGCCTGCTGAACCGGAACGCCATACTTGCCCACAATGTTGGAGTAGTAGCGGCGCATCTCATCCCAGTAGATGTCGCAATTCATATCGGTGTCGACGAACGCTCCTGCGAGCGCACCGAAGCATCCGAAGGCGTCGCCCGAGAACAGTACGTTGGCTGTCTGATCGAGTGTCACCATCGTTTCGGGCCAATGCACCATCGGAATCATAGTGAACGAGAGCGTGTGCTTGCCAAGCTCAAGTGTGTCGCCATTGGAAACCTCCAGGATATCGTCGCCCGTACCAACGTTGTAGTATCCGCGCACCATGTCGAAGGTCTTCTTATTGCCTACGATGCGTGCCTCAGGATAGTACTTCTTGATGAGCGGCAGCGCACCGCTATGGTCAGGTTCTACGTGGTTGACGATGATGTAGTCAATCTTGCGGTCGCCAATCACCGAGCGGATGTTGGCGAGAAACTGCGGGAAGAAATCTACCTCAACGGTATCGATAAGCGCCACCTTCTCGTCGTCGATGATATACGAGTTGTACGAAACGCCGTAGGGAAGCGGCCAAAGTCCCTCGAAGATGTCCTTATGACGGTCGTTCACGCCGACATAATGTATTGATGATGTAATCTCTGTATTCATAATTGTATGTAAAGTTTGATTGTTAAAACGATGTAGTACGGCAACTGTCGGGCAGCCTACTGTTGCAGACTCTTGCCATATTCTGTCGAGATGTAGTTGTAGATGTCCTTGCAGCAGTCGGCAGAGAAGGCCGAGGCGCAGGCTATGAGTTTGTCCCACGTAGCCTCATCGAGTCCTCGCTCCAGGCTGTCGCGTGTAACTCCGTACTTGATTAGTCCGTAGATGAATCCGGCGTTGAAGTTGTCGCCGGCTCCGATAGTGCTCACGGTCTGGGTCTGTGGCATCGGATATTGCTTGTGGAAGCCTCCGTCTGCCATCACGGTTACGGGTCGTGGACCGTCGGTATAGACCAGTCGCGGACAGTAGAACGACGTTTCGGCACGATATACACGTTCGGCTGTGTCCTTCTTATATAATATGGTGAAGTCCTCGCGCGAGCCTCTGACGATATCTGCATATTCGAGGTTGTCTATCAGATTGGGCGTAATCTTCATCACGTCGTTCTGGTGTGCGGGTCGGTAGTTGACGTCGTAGTAGATGATGGCACCACGCTGGCGTGCCAGTTCGAGCAGTCCCGACACCTGCGGACGCAGAGTAGGGTTGACGGCATAGTACGATCCGAACACAACTACGTCGTCGCGGTTGATGTCGGGATAAGTAAAGTCCATGTGATCGTGCCGTTGTTCGCGATAGAAGATGTAGTCGGCGTTGTTAGAGTCGTCGAGAAAGGCGAGCGAAACGGGCGACTTGGAGTCGGGATAGACATTGACGCTTGCCGTGTCCACGTTGTTCTGCTTGAGAAACTGGCGCACGTACTCGCCCACCCTATCGCTTCCGGTTTCGGATATGAATGTGGCGTTGACTCCGGCACGTCCCAACGAGATTATTCCGTTGAACGTTGAGCCTCCCGGCACGGCCTCAATCGGTTTGCCGTCCTTGAAGATGATGTCGAGCATCGTCTCGCCTATACCTATTACTTTACGCATTTTTCAATTGTATTTTACTGAACTTTCGCAAGTTCAGAGAATTCAGTAGTTAAAGGAGTTAAGAAGTTAAGCCAAATGCTTATAATGCTATATCAAGCAAAAAAAACTAATGGCTTAACTCCTTAGCGACCGTAGGGCGCGAAAACTCCTTAACTTCTTAACTACTTTCGCTTGCGAAACTTGAATGTTTTATTGAGGATTGTCCTTTTATCTTTACGGGTGCATGGCGAGGGCGCGGTTTTCTGCCGCCTCCATTATCTCGCGTTCGCCCGGACCTTTGTCGTTGATGCCGCACAGGTGTAGGATGCCGTGTATGATGACGCGGCGCAACTCGTCGTCATACTGCTTGCCAAACTGCTCGGCATTGGTCCGTACGGTGTCGAGCGAGATGACTATGTCGCCGCTCACTATGCCCGGTTCGTCATAGTCGAATGTTATGACATCGGTGTAATAGTCGTGTCCGAGGTACTCGTTGTTCACTTCGAGTATCTTCTCGTCGTCGACAAACATGTAGCCAACTTCGCCTACCTTGTAGCCGTATGTTGCTGCCACGGCACGTATCCACGCCGTAGTCTCACGCTTCTTTATCTTCGGCATCTTCACGCCGTCTACGTTGTATGTTATCATTTGTTGAGTTTTGAATTTTGAGTTTTGAATTAGTCGGCTGCGCCGATGTTGAGTTGTTGAGTTTTGAATTTTGAGTCTTGAATTTTGAATGGGTAGTTTTGTTTTTTGAATTTAGAGGATTGAGATTATCCAAAAATCAAAATTGGATAATTCAAAATCGGCAAAGCCGACCAATTCAAAACTCAAAATTCAAAACTCAAAATTCTGCCCCCTTGGGCAGGAATGAGCGGCAGTCATGGCCGAAATGCGTCAGCTCGCGCACTACGGTCGACGATATGCTGTCCAACCCTGGCTCGGCAAAGAGAACGATGGTTTCAATGCCGGTAAGTCGACGGTTGATGTCGGCCTGCTCGCGTTCGAACTCAAAGTCGCGCACCGAGCGCACGCCTTTGACGATGAACTGGGCGCCGAGGCGCTTGGCAAAGTCGACGGTGAGGTCGCTGTATTGCTCTACGCTGATACGTGGCTCGTCGCGATAGAGCGAACGTATAGCCTCAACGCGCTCATCGGCGCTGAGCATATAGCGCTTGCCTTGGTTAACACCTACGCCTATCACAAGATGGTCGAACAAGGCGAGGGCGCGGCGCACGACGGAGTCATGGCCTATGGTGAATGGGTCGAACGACCCGACGAAAATTCCTATACGTTTCATCGTAGTTGTTTTGTTTGCAAAAGTAATGTTTTTTTGAGAAAACACGACGTTTTTTCATTTTTTTGTCTTATGCGTTATCATAAGTATATGGTCGCCGTCGGAGGTGGTGGTGGCGAAGATGTAGGTGTCGCCACCATCGTTCAGCTTCAGACGCTTGCGCAGTTCGGCAACGGATAGGGGGAAGTTGCGCACGGCGATGTTGGCTTGCTTCATACCAGAGAGGGTCTGGCGGAGCTGTCGCTTGTTCATAGTGGTGACGGCATCGATGGCAAATGTACGGCCGGGGAAGTCTGCTTTCAGCTCGTCGGAGAGGAACAGATGGCTGTTACGACTCACTGCACTAACACCATAGGCTCGGGCTATCTCGTCGAAACAGCCTGCCTTCATCACGGAAGCGTTGGGCTCGTGTAAGAATTTTGAGTTTTGAGTTTTGAGTTTTGAATTGGTCGGCTGCACCGATGTTAAATTTTCCAATTTGGAATTATTCTCCACCATTTCTTCTTGGGCATTTGTGGCGATGCTGTATACAAATTCGCTGCGCGGATACTGACCCTCTGAGTCGGGGCGGGACTGAATGTCAACACAGAAGACTTGCACATTCTTCGTACCATTATCAGCCAATACGAGCAGCAGCTCCTTGCACTCGCCGTCTACCGACACTATGTGCACCTCGCGAACCTTGCCGTCAAGGTCGACTATCGCCTTGTGCCAGTCGAGCATGGGCGAAAGCTTCAGCATCACAAACTGCGACTTTGCCATAAGCCTTGGCAACAGCTGACACACGTCGGGGGTACAGTCGGCTATCAGCACCGTCTTGGCACCGTGCTCGTCGCGACGCGCCGGGTCGAGGAATATCATGGTCTGAGGCTTCAGCTGTTCCAATACATCTTCTGCTTCGGCACATTTCGCCGTGGCGTTCTGAATGCCTAAGCGCGGCAGATTGGCGCTGACCACATCGCACAGCGAGGCGTTGCGCTCTACGTATGTGGCGCTACTGAAACAGCGCGAGGTGAACGAGAAGTCGACTCCGAATCCTCCCGTGAGGTCGGTCATGCAGGTGTCGGCATCTGGCTGCACGGCTTCTACCCATCGACGTGCCACTTGCTGCTTGTATCGGGCTGTAGGCTCCGACGAGCATTGCTCCATGTTGAGATGCGGAGGATACACCACCCCATCGCACGCCGCCCATGAGGGCAACTTGCGCTGAGCCGTCTGCCATCCCTGAATCTGATTCAATGCAAAGGGCATGTCTACATCAGGATAGCGCGAAGCCTGAAGAGCAAGCCGACGAGGGTCGGACTCACGAAACTGTATGATAAATTCGGATGTTGTCATATGTATGATATTGTATGTTTGGAGGTGTATAATCGAATTGCTATAAACACATTGATTTTCAACCCCATTTATTATACAAAGATACAAAAAAATGTTCAATATCGACCTTTTAACGAACATTTTGAAAGACTCGAATAAAAATGTGAATAAAAACCTTTGCCAATCAACTAAAATCAGATAACTTTGCGAATAGAATATCAAACTAAAAAATCATATCTTATGAATCCTATTGTTGACTTAAAAACCCTACCAGAAAGACTGCGCTCGTTAGGAGAGCGCGTCATTGTGGCTGTTGCATCACCTGCCGACTCACACACCGAAGAGGTGATTGAACGAAGCGTCAGCGAGGGTTTTGCAGACTTTATTCTTACAGTTGTTGACGGCAAGCAAACCATTGCCGAACAGCTCGCAACAAAACACCCGCAACAAATCAAGATTATCAATGCATCGGACGACGACGACGCTGCACGCAAAGCCGTACTGGAAGTGCGTGAAGGACGCGCCAATGTGCTCATGAAGGGCTCGCTCAATACCGACAATCTGCTGCGCGCCGTGCTCAACAAGGAGCAGGGTATACTCGTAAAGGGCAGCGTGCTGACACATATCGCTGTGGCTGAGATTCCCGGTATGAACCGACTCATGCTCTTCTCTGATGCTGCCGTTATACCTTTCCCTACCACCGAACAACTCGACGCTGTGATGACATACATCACAAAGACTTGGCGAAGCCTCACCGGAGGCACTTGTCCGCGCGTTGCACTGACTCACTGCACCGAGAAGACAAGCGAAAAGTTCCCCATCACCCTCGCCTACCAAACCATCAAGCAGTATGCCGAGGAAGGCAGATATGGTGAAGTTTGCGTTGACGGACCAATGGACGTGAAGACTGCATGCGACGCTGAGAGCGGTGCCATCAAGGGCATCAGCTCGCCCGTAGTGGGCAATGCCGACATCTTGATTTTCCCCGACATCGAAGCCGGCAACACTTTCTACAAGACTATCACATTCTTTGCTAATGCTACCGTGGCTGGAATGCTCGACGGAACTACAGCTCCGGTTGTGGTGACTTCAAGAGCCGACTCGGCTGACTCGAAGTTCTACTCGCTCGCTGTGGCGTGTATGAGAAGCCTCACCCCCAACCCCTCCCCCGCAGGGAGGGGAGTGAAATGACTTTGAGGGTGCATAAACTGAAAGCCCTACCCCCAACCCCTCCCCCGCAGGGAGGGGAGTGAAATGACTTTAAGGCTAAGTTGTTGGGGATTTAAGGGTGGAAGGTTTCTTTAATTTTAAAATAAAAATCGATTATTAACAACAAAAAAATCCCCCGACTCTCCTACGCCTTTGCAATAAATATATAAGAGTATGCTGTAAAACTCTGAGCAAGTTCAGCACTTCACTCCCCTCCCTGCGGGGGAGGGGCAAGGGGTAGGGTGTTCAAAATTTAGATATAAATCTGACATAAAAAGTGCAAGAATTCA
>OLGI01000616.1_pt1 | contig 35881 bp, 24 predicted proteins | sample 1605221 | NCBI WGS metagenome assembly OLGI01 (sample SAMEA3888915, study PRJEB22519) | human gut metagenome | biome: human gut; feature: human-associated habitat; material: faeces | place: Denmark | collected 2010 | reverse complement strand
ACAACATTTTAGCAGTCTTGTTTACTTACTTCGGGGATGAAAGGATGTTATTCCTGAGCCTCCAGGTTCTTCTTGTATTGCGAAGGAGTAACGCCATACGCTTCCTGGAAATACTTGGAGAAGTAGCGAGGATTGTTGAAGCCCACCTTGTAGGCTATCTCGCTGATGTTATACTCATTGGAGTGGAGCAGATGCTCGGCATACTTGATTCTCTTGGCACGAAGATACTCCGAAGGCGTGATGCCCATGAGCGAAATCATACGCTTATATAATTGTACGCGCGAGATACAGAGATGAGCACTCATCGATTCTACGGATGTATCAGGGTTGCTCAGGTTGTCGCGGATATAGTTGTCGATATCCTCAATCAACTTCTGGTCGGCTGTTCCCAGCACGAAGTGACCGTTGTTGAGCTGCTTCTCCTTGACCACTTCGCCCGTAGGCTTCGCCACCGTTCCCGTGCGCTTCACGAGATTCAGCAGGTTCTTGAGTCGCAGGTTGAGCATGTCGATATTGAATGGCTTGGTTATATACTCATCCGCACCGCTCATCAGTCCCTCCTTGCGATGCTCATCGGCAAGACGGGCCGTCAGCATCACGAATGGAATGGAAGCGGTCTCATCGTTCTCCTTCACCTGCCGGCAGAGTTCATTGCCATCCATCACCGGCATCATCACATCGCTGAGGATGATATCCGGACGATGGTCGATGATCTTGTTCCAGGCATCCTGACCGTTCACGGCCTCAACCACGGTATAATCAGAAAGCAAGTCGTGCATGAACTCGCGGAAGTCGTCGCTATCATCCACCAGCAGCAAGGTTGGCTTGTGGGCAGAAGAATCTCCCGCAGCAGGCTGCACCTTTTTGCGGGCCATGCCATAGAGGGAAGCCGATGCATCATCTATCAGTTCTGGAACATCATTCTCTGCTGCCTTATGCACCGTGGTGATGACAGGAGCCGAACGCAAGGTGCCCAGATGGGCATTCACCTTGGCAGAACCATCGTCTGCGATAGGCAATTCTACCACGAATATCGAACCGCCAGCTTCGTTGTCACGCACATAAACATTGCCGCCATGCAACTCGGCATATTTCTTCACCAGGTTGAGTCCGATGCCACTGCCTCCGGCAGGCTGCATCTCGGTGCCGTTCACCTGATAGAAGCGGTCGAAGACATTCTTCTTCTCTTCATCGCTGATACCCTTGCCGGTATCAATCACATAGATGCAAAGCATATCGTGCTCACCGCCCTTCATCTCGAAACGTGTCTTGGCACGCAGCGAAACCACAATCTTGCCGCCATCAGGGGTAAACTTATAGGCATTGCTCAAGAGGTTGTTCACTATCTTGCCCACCTTATCCACATCCACCGTCATATTCAGCTTAGGGAATTCCGATTCAAACTCCAGCGTCACCTTGTTGTTGGCAAGGATACGGAAGGAGGCGCAGATATTATCTACGAAACTTACCATCTCCGTTTGCGAGAGATTCAGCTTCTCCTTGTTCTGGTCGAACTTGCGGAAGTCGAGAATCTGGTTCACCAGATTGAGCAGACGGGTGGCGTTGCGATGAATCAGCTCCAGCTTTCTGCGCTTGGCAGGGTCGGCTTCTTCTCTTATCATCGTCACCAGCGGCGAGATGATGAGGGTGAGCGGAGTGCGGAGCTCATGGCTCACGTTGGTGAAGAAGTTCAGCTTCAGCTCGTTCAGTTCCTTGGTCTTCTTCATGCTGTCCTCCATGCTCTTGCGCTCAAACTGATTGCGCTGACGCTCTATCATTCTGCGGCGATAGAGGAAGAAGGCAGCGGCTATCAGGGCGATATACACCAGGAATGCCCAGATAGAGAGATAGAAAGGTGGAGCCACATTGATTTCCAGCTCGCTAATCTCGTCGTTCACGGTTCCGTCGCCGTTCACCACCTTCACCTGCAGGATATAGCTGCCCGAAGAGAGATTGGTGAAGGTTACCTCCGGACGGTCGGCTGGTGTGAGCAGCCACTTGTCGGTGACACCCTTCATGCGATAGAGGAATCGGTTGCGCGATGGCACCGTCACTTCGCTGGAAGCCAGCTGGATGGTGAAGGCATTGTCCTTATAGCTCAAATCAAGACGATGGCTGGCATCGAGCGACTCCTCCAGAATCACCCTGCCTTCATACTCCTCGCCTGCCGTCAGGGCATGATCGAAGAGAACCACGCCGCTGAAGAGCGCACGCACATGGTTCTTGGCATTCTGTGCCGAACGGGGACTGATGATATTCACACCATCCTGTCCACCGATGGCGATGTCGCCATTGCGCATCAGGCATGCCGAGCGATAGTTAAACTGGCGCTCCTGCAAGCCATCCAGCGAATTATAGTTGGTTATCTTCAGGTTCCATTTGCCGTCTTCATCCTTATCCACCTTCACGTGGGTAACCACAAACTCAGAAACCAGCCACATCGTATGGTTCTTGTCCTCGATGATGGAGCAGCCCACGGCTCCCGGCGTACCGTTCAGATTGTTGATGTTCTCCACCTGGTTCGACTTCAGATCATACATGGCGATGCCCGAAGGAGTGGCTATCCAGAGGAGTCCGCGACTGTCTATCATCGAATAGTTAATTGATGGACTCAAGAATCCCTTTCCGTTCGACATCTTGCTCAAATCCGTAATCTTCCGGTCATGGAAGTCGAAGATAGACATGTTCTGCGAATGTCCCAGCAGCAGCTGGTTGGCATTCTGCATGAAGAGTGAGTTGATGAAGTTGCTCGTCAGCTTGGAGTTGCTGGTGCTGTAGGTTTCAAATTTTTCCGTATTCGGGTCGAAAATCTGGAAACCGCCGCCCAGGGTTCCTATCAGAAGCCGATGGTCGGGAGCCTCGGCAAGACACCAAACGCTGTTGTTTGCCAGTCCGCTGGTTCCGGCATGATAGGATTTCCACACGCCGTGCGACAAGCGCGCCAATCCGCCATTGAAGGTTCCGAAATACAAGGTTCCATCCTTCATGGTGGTACTGCTCACCACCACTTCAGCCCCCAGTCCGGTTTTGGCTCCATAGAAACGAGACGACTGGCCCGTTGTCGGATTGTATGCCACGATGCCCGCATCGTTGGTACCGCACCAGAGATTGCCGTTCAGATCCTGCGTAATGGTACAAACATCGCCTAGCGGAATGGTATAGAATTTGGTGGAAGATGCAGAATAATAGTTTACTCCGTTCTTGTAGGTACCCACCCAGAGAGCATCGTTGTCATCCACGTACAACTCAGGAAGCGAATTGTCGGAGATAGAGCCCTTATCATTAGGATTGTACATAAACTGGCGGCAGATTTTCTTGGCATAGTCCAGATAAATCAAGCCATTATGGTCGGTGGCAATCCACATGTGTCCCTGCTTATCTCTCGCCATATCACGGATAATGACTTTGCGCCCCGGATAAGCCGGCACATTAAAGCCGAAGGTGGCCAGATAGCCCTTCGCCCCGGCAAACCATTTCTTCAGATTCTTATGATACACATAGATGCCCAGATTGGTATTCACCCAGTAGTTGTTCTTGCTGTCTACGAAGGTGAAGACCGAATGATCGGTAGAAAGTCTGTTGTTAAGGATAAAACGGTCCATCCACACCACTTGCTGGGCATAGCCATCCAGTCGGCAGATCACACCATTGTCGAAGGTAACCACCGCCTGTCCGTTGTCCTCGCGGATACAGCTCACCTGATAATCAGGCAGCGAACTGCGTGATTTCGTCTTGGAAAAAGGGAAGAGAAAAGCTGTCATGTTCTTGACATCCACAAAATAGATGCCCTGACCATACACACTCATCCACATGTTTTTCTTCGAGTCGATGAGCAGTTTGTAAGGAGGTCCATCCACGCCGATGGTCTTGAGCCATTCCTCTGGCTTGCGGTCGAATCGCTCTTTGTCATACTGGTAGATGCAATATCCCACCCCGGTATGAATCCACAGCGACCCGTCGATGGCCTGCTGAATTTCATCCACCGAATTGTTGGGGATGGAATTGGGATTGCCATCATCGTAGAGGAATGCCTTCATACGAAATCCGTCGAAACGGTCGAGTCCCGACTGGGTGCCAAACCATACATAACCCTTCTGGTCTTTGAATATGGCATTCACCTGACTGTTGCTCAATCCATTTCTGTTGGTCAGACGATTAAAATCCACTGCCCCATAAGCACCGATGGCATTACAGGGCAGCGACTTCATCGCCAGCAAAAGCATCACCAGGATGCCTTTCAGAAATAGTTTTAGTTTTTGTTTCATTCTAGTTTGTTATATTTATAGGTTCATATTTTCTGATTGATATTCATCTTTCTTCCTCGTTCTTTTCCGAGCTTTCTCTGATTTTGAGAATCATCGGCACCACCTCTTTATATATCTTCTCATCGCCGTTGATGCTTCTCATCAGCAGTTCGCATGCCTTGGATCCCTGCTCGTGTGCCTTATCCATGATGGCGGTGAGTCTTGGAGTAACGAAGGCAGCGGTATCTCCATCGGTAAAACCAATGATGGCCACATCCTGCGGAATGCGCAGTCCCTTTACCTTGATGGCATCGAAGGCGGCATAGGTGATGATATCGTTGAAGGCGAGGATGGCATCAGGCGGATTCTCCCCTTCCAGCAGTCGGAGCGTAGCATTGCGTGCCACATCGAAATCGATTTTATCGCAAACCACCAGCGAGCGGTCGATAGGAATCCTGTTCTCGCGGAGTGCCTCCAGATAGCCATGCTTGCGGCGGCGCACCATGTCGAGATGGTTAGGACCACCGATGAAGGCAATGCGGCGGGAACCCGTCTCTATCATGTGCTGGGTGGCCTCCTGTGCTGCCACGTCGCCATTGCCCACCACCTGCGAGAACTTGTCTTCCAGGCAGCAGCGGGCAAAGAACACCAGCGGTATGCCCATATCATGAAGCTGCTCGAAGTGCGAATAGTCGGTGGTATCCTGCGCTAGACAGGCGATGATGCCTTCCACATGCATGTTGAGAAAGTTGTCCAGCGCCTTCGCCTCGCGCTCATGGTTCTCATGACTGTTGGCGCTGATGACTGAATAGCCCAACTTCGACGCATAGTCCTCGATGCCATCGAGCACCGCGGCATAATAATGGGTCACCAGGTTAGGTACTATCACGCCAATCACTCTCGGAGCCTCCTTTCGAAGACTCTGAGCAAAAGGATTAGGCCGGTAATTAAGCTCCTTGGCAAGCTGCTTCACCTTCTGGGTCATTTCCTCACCCACCTCGTGGCTATTGCGCAAAGCACGCGATACCGTGGCTATGCTCACACCTAGTTTATCAGCCAGGTCTTTAAGTGATGTTCTACGCTGTTTCATGAATCTCGTTCTCGATACTAGTGTATCATTTTTCTATAAGTTAACCATCTATTTATGCATCTCTTGATAAGACACAATGCAAAGATAATGCCAACGAGCGCAATGAAAGCTTGCTTTCAAATTGCCGAGTGCAGCTTATCTTATGCAAAGATAGTGATTTTATCCGAAATTGCAAACGTTTACGTGTGTTTTTTCATGGAAAAACATCATTTTTTCAATAAAAACTTGTAATTTTGCAGCCGAAAGTAATGAATAGTTGATAATAAGTTAGTTAGAAACAAAAAGCTTCAGAATGTCGGGAGGACAATCTGAAGCTATTTTTTATATATCATACTTATATTGAATTTACTTTAGACACAATACTGAATCTTCGTTAGATATAATACTCTGCCGAATCTACCAGGCCGGCTCTTAGTGCATACTTGGTTGCTTCATGCACATTGTTCACGCCCAGCTTTCGGAAGATATTCTTGCGGTGGGTGTTCACGGTATGGAAACTGGAGAATCGCTTTTCGGCTATTTCCTTGGTGGTCATTCCAAGGGCGATGTCCTTCAGGATTTCGGTCTCGGTCTTGGTAAGGTTCACCTTCTCTTCCGGCTCCTGCTGCACGGGAGCCAACAGAACCTCCATCATGCGCTGGCAGACAAAGCGGTTGCTTGCCACGCAGAAACGGATGGCCTCCTTAATCTCCATCATCGGACTCTCCTTAAGAAGAACACTAAACATGCTGCTGCTGGCAATGAGCACCTTCACGAAGTCGGTACTCAAATCTTCACTGAACAAAAGCCATCGGGTATAGGGAAAACGCTGGTTGAGGATGAGAAGCTCGGCGGCATCATTGATGTCGAAGAGCGTGTAGTCTAATATCACTACCGTATCCTCGTTCTCTTTCAAGGCGAGCATCAGCTCCGTCTTGTCTTCCACGTACTTGGTCTCAAACCCTTCCATTTTCTCTATCACGTAGTTCAGTCCGGCGCGCGTGATGTCCTGCTTGTCTGCTAACAGAATTTTCATGATTCAATTCTCCTATTCTTTTATGTTGTTATACTCTCTTCTATCTCCTATTATATGACCTGTTTTTATAAAAAGTTTGCCATGGCAGAAACGCCACAGCAAACTTATCTGTTTCTAGATACCTAGCAAAACGCTAGGTATCAACATCGTCTTTTTTTTAGAATGTCATGAGGAATCCGAAGCGGATACCCCACTTATCCACGTTGGCGTGGTCTAAGTAGTTCAAGCGGCGCACATAATCGATTCCAAAGAACTTGAAGATATTGTGCACACCTGCCACAAATTCCCAATATGGCGTATTGCCGAAGGTATAGGAATTGTTAGGGAACTGGAAGATGACGTCATCCGTAGGATTCTTCACCGGATTGTTCTTGTCAGTCAACTGTCCCCAGACTCCCTTCACTGCCACGTATTCACGCCACTTCAACTTCTTGATCAGCGGAATGCGGTTCAGGAGCTTGCCGTTCATATCCCAGGCCACCGACCAGAACACCTGGCGGTCGCTGAGGAACTCCCAGTCTTTCATCATACTGATGGTTGCCTCCTGCTCAAAGTAAGAGAGGTTGACTGGTGGCTGGACGAGCATAATGAATGGCACCTTGTTCCACTGCATCTTGCCTACGATATTGAAATCCACATAGCCGAAGCTTCCCAGCCACTGGCGCTTGTAGATGCCCAGGCGGGTGATGTTGCTCTGATACTGACCGCCCATGAAGCCATCCAGTCCCATGGTGTGCGAGAGCATCAGTTCCGGACTATCCAGGTTGATAGGCAATCGCTGCTGCTTGGTGTTCACATAGGTGACACCCGGGTTGTAGTCAATGCCCACGGTGGCCTCCGTGGTGCGGATCTTCTTCACTTCCGTGCCGTCGAGCTTGAAATAATGAAGATGGCCCACAGGGCGGTTGCTCTGCCACTTGATGCTCGTGTCGAAGCGGAAGCCCCAATCGGTCTCGTAGGTGAAACCCAGCTTCTGGCGCTGATACAGATACATCTGGTCTTGCGTGGTGGCACGGATGGTCATAAACAAGTTGTCCTTGTTGTGCAGCAGGTTATCATCCGAAGGCGAGGTGATATCATGACCCACCTCGAAGGTGAACTTGCGCATCGGGAACTCAAACGGACTGTTCTTCTTCTTATTCAGCGAATAGGTGAAAATGTGACCGTAATACCATTCATGACTCTTCGTACCGTATGCCCCGTAACCATCCCAGAAGAAATGAGGGTTCAAGGCTGCCATCGTACGTCCGGCAAGGCGCAGGCGCAAGCCATCCACGAAGTTATTGGAAATGAAGGTGTTCACCGGACCCAAGTCGAAGATGCTTCGCTTGTCGTCCTTCTGGTTCTTATGAGCCACCTCCACATAGTTCTCCATCAGCGCACGGATGCCGAAGATGATATATTTAAAGCCCTTGGAGTTCTCCATGCGATGGATAAAACTGTCCATCGACGATTCACTCTTGGTCAGGTCCACCTGTCGGTATTTGTTCCAATAAGCCTCATCTCGGTTCATGGCATCCATATCGTGCCTTACCTTCGCCTTACCCTTGAAGAGCATCTTAGGCAGCGGGTCGAAGGCATAGTCGGTGAGTCGCGTATTGCGCACCACCAGCAGGTCCTGCAGCAGCTTATTCATGTGCATCTCTGCTATCATATCGTCCTTGGTGAGTACCCACTCGCCATTGTCGAGCTTGGTATATTCCTGCTCTATCTTCATATCCTTCACCCAGTTCACGTCGGAATTGTGAGGCATATAGAGATTACATTTCTTCACGTGCAGACTGCTGTCGGCAAGCACATAGAGTTCGCCACGGAAGCCGAAGTCCTGACTGTTGGCTGGGATAAACTGCAGGTGATAGCACAGGTCGCGCTCCACATACACCGTGTCTTCTATATAATAATGATAGAAGCTGATGGCAGTCTTTCCGATAGGTGATGGGAACGGATACTGCAGCAGGCGCACATAGTCGTCGTAGATATCCACGTCGGTGAACACTTCCTTCAGGGCTGTGTTCAGGATCTCTCCAGTCTGGATTACCTGTCCGATACCATTGCTCTGCTGACCCTTGATGATATCCTTCTCAGTCTTCGGATCCTTGCGGTAGATGTGCTGCGAAACGGTCTCGTCGATGCTTACAGGCAGGGTGAGCTTGCCGTTGTAAGGCGAAGTCTCCACCTGGTCGAGCAGATACTGTCGCTTGCTGAAGAACTTGCTTTCCAGCTGTTCCTTGCTCAAATCGTTGAGAGCGAGGGTGATTTTCTGATATTTATCATATTGATAATAATCATGGTTGTTCAAGTCGCTCTTCTTCTTGGCAGCGATGACACGGCGCATGAGTTCCACGGCAGGATTATCCTTGCGCTTGTATCTGCCTTTCTTCGATTTCACGACCACTTCGCCCAGTTTATGGGTATCATCCTTGAGTTTCACCTCGATGAAGTTGGTCTTCTCGTCAATCTTCACGGTCTGGGTTTTGTAGCTCAGCGCGCTCACGGTGAGCACCCATGCAGGATGCTTCTCGATGGTGAACTTACCTTCTCCATCACTAGACACGCCGATCTTGTGGCCCTTGTACTGCACACTTGCATAAGGCACCGCAAAGCCATCATCATCGATGACCCTTCCCGTTATCTTCTGCTGCGCCATCATCTGCAGGGTAGAAACCATGAAGAGGATGAGCATCAAATACAATTTTTTAATACCTTTCATTACCTTAATTATATATAGGGGCTTGCAGCCCGTTATTAATTCATACTGGTTTTCGGGCTGCAAAGTTATAAATAATCTCTGAATTTCGATGAAAAACCGATTATATATTTCAGTTTTTTATGAGATTTTCAGAAATTCCTCCATTTCTGATAGTTTTCGGATGATTCCATCGGGGATGGATTCGTCCACCTGCTTCTCCTCCCACTGCAATCCCTTGATCCAAAGGGTATGGCAACCCAGCTTGTGGGCAGGAATGATATCCTTGCCGTAGGTATCGCCCACCACCAATACCTGAGAGGCTGGCAAATCCAAGGCACACACGCCCAGGGCGAAGATGGCAGGGTTCGGTTTGCGGACGCCCACCACGGCGGATTCTATCACATCCTTGAAATACCCGTCAATCTCCGCATCCTTCAACACCTGGTTGATATTGCCGTAGAAATTGGAAACGAGTACCATCGGATAACCCGCCTGCTTCAGATGCTCCAATACCTGCTTGTTCTCGTGCAATAAATCCAAGGTCTTGGCATTAATGTAATGCGCCATATCCACCGCAATCTGATGGATTTCAGAATCGGAAAGGGAGAGCAAAAGACTTTCTGAAGATGCATCTGAATCATTTCCAAGCTTCGCCTGCTTCTCTGCATCATCCTTTCCTGTCTCCAGCAACTCCTTTCCTGCCAGGAAATTCAATTCCAGAATCAGTTTTTCTCTGAGAATATCCTCGAAATGGAAATCGGGGGTTACGATGGGATTCACAGCCAGGGCTCTCTCGCCATACACGTAGGCATCACGGAAAGCCTGCTTGTGGATACTCACTCCTGGCTCCACCTCTTCATCATCAGCCACGCCGATGCCAAAGTGCTCGTAGCCCTGCCACAGCACTTCCGACCAGTGGTCGCCCCTGGTATCGAGCGTACCGCCATAGTCAAAGATAATTCCTTTTATATCTAGTTTCTTCATTTTTTCCTTTATTAATTGGTTTTCTGCTTGCGCTTCTGCTCTTCCTCGTATTCCGCCTGAATCTGCTTCAGGTCCTTGTTTCCTACCTTGATGAGCAGGATGCCGATGGCTATCCATACCAGCTCACGGATGCGGGTGATAAGACCCGTGTATACGCCCAGGGCTCCCGTAAGATGCAGACCATCCACCGCCAACGCCAAGCCACCCTCTCGGGCGCCCAACTGCATCGGAGAGAAGAAGATAAGGTTGCTGAAGAGCGATGAAAAGGCGAGAATCAGAATACTGTCTGCTATGCTGATATCTGCTGCAAACGCCTTCAGAATCAGATAAATTTCCAAGCTCTGCAACACCCTTGCCATCACCTCAAAGAAAAGAGAGGCATAGAACGTGCGCTTGTGCTGACCATGCAGCAACGCAATCTGCGAATCAATCTGCTCCAAAGTCTCCTGTTTTTCCTGCTCAAATCTTCTTGCCCAGTTCTTCACAAACGGAATATGGGTAAGAAGACGGATGCCTTTCTGCGCCATTCCCGTCTTGTAACCTCTTACGAAGAAATAGATGGCAAGCATGCAGAAGGCTGCGATAACACCCAGCATAATGCCCATCGATACCCCCACCGGATACAAGGCGATGTAAAGAAATACCGACAAGAACCAGAACCAGAAATGCGAGAAGATGTGCATCATCACGTAGAGAATCACCGATGATGTTGCCTTGCTCACACCCGTAAACGGCTTCAGCTCCATGATGCGGTAAGGTTCGCCGCCCATCAGTCCGCAAGGCGTGGTATAGTTCAGGGCGAATCCGCTCACGGTGAGCTTATACACTCGCCAGAACGACAGCCCCTTCACCCTGCCCTCGTCGTTGATGATAAGCCACCAGGAACAGGTGTTCACCCAATAGATCACGAGCCACAAACCGAGAATCAGCGGGAAATAGATGCCCGCCTGCTTCAGATAGCGCCAGATATCGGTATAGTCCATATCCATCGTGCAGAGCATGATGATAATGGCGATGATTCCGAACGCCATAAAAATATTTCTGAATTTATTATTCATAAATGAACTTGTTATTCACAAAAGTATTTGTTATCACAAAATAAGATGTTTATGCCCCGTACTCTCCCTTCAGAACCTTCTGGTTGAGCTTCAAGCAAAGACGCTCGTGGGTTCCTCGCATATAGAAGAAAATCAGGCTGAACACGGTAATCTCGATAGCTGGATAAAGCCATGGAAGACCTATCAGGATAGAGATGAACAGCGTGATGCTGCGCCAGTTGAAGGTAAGGATGTTGGCAAATTTCATCAATGGAAGACTGCCTGCACGGAAGTCGGCACGCAACTGCTCAGGCAACTGCTGCGGATATCTTTCACGCAGATTTCTCTTGAATATCTGGAAGATAGGCGTATCTCGCTCCTGACCCAAGGTATAGTTCTTGTAAAAGAACTGGAAGAGTTTCTGCACAGGCTCCTTCTTCCATTTCATCTGCTTCCACAGTTCCACCTGCTTGCTGGCATCATCCAGTTCGCTGCCCTCCTTGCCTTTCAGGAAGAAGAGGTGAATCTGACGGTAGTAGTCGGCGAGACGGCTCTGAATGGCATGGCAACCGAAACCGGCAACGATGCAGAGTGCCCAAATTTTCCAGCCCCACTCCGGCATCAGACGGAAGGAGATGGCGAAATAGATGCTGACAAACCAGAAGTCGCCAGCTGCGCCATCCAGAATTCTGCCCAGGGCACTCTTCTGGTTGGTAAGACGCGCCAACTGTCCGTCGCAACTGTCATAAACATTTGCCCAGATGAGCAAGAAGATGCCCAAGATGTTGATTGCCAAATCGTCGAAATAGAAGCAGATACCCGCTCCTACGCCGAGGAAGATGGAAAGAATGGTCACCACATTTGGGGTGACGTGAAGCATGCGGAAGAATCGTGCCCACTGGTAGCCAATGGGACGATAGAAATAAATATCAATGTGCTCCTCGGTATCCGCTGATTTCAGAGAAGCCTTAAATTCCTGATTCATCTTTTTTATTTTTAATTCCTTTTTTCCTATATCTTTATTTTGTTATTCCTGTATCATTTTTGTTGCAATATAGAACGCAGCCTCATCACGGCATGGCGCAAAGCTAGGCCAGTCGTTGAAGTCGATAATCTTCACGCTGCCATCCTCGCCTACCACGCAGTCGCCGCCATATACTGGCACACTTAGCATATCAGCAGCCTTGTCAGCCTCAGCCTTCAAGGCATCGGCATCGAAGGCGATGCCCTGCGCATCACCATTGATCACCTCCAAACCGAACTTGGAACGATGACCGCATTTCGAAGGATAGAACCAATAGAAGAAATCGGTGCCCGATACGCCATAGAACTTGATGAGGTCGCCCTTCAGATGCTCGTTCACCACCACCGAAGTAATGCCGCGCAGCCAGAAATTCTTCAGCAGCGCCTCAGCCTCCTGCTCGTTCTGCACATAGCAGGTATCCTCCTTCTGCTGCGCACAGCCGTCGCCACGCTTCAGCCAGCAAGGATAGTGGATATCCTTCACCATCTCCCCGTTTCTGCCGATGATGCGGCTCTCGGGAGTAGCGATGCCACCGGCGATGAAACGCTCGGTCATGATGCGGCGGATGCAGCGGTTCACGCCCAGACTGGAGTTCACCACCAGCACACCTTCTTCCTCAATTCTGCCCAGCACATCCAACGCCTGCTTGCTGCGTGCCATCGAGAAGAAGCCGTCCACGCCCACGGTCACACGGCAGCGTGGCCATCCGTAGGCTCTCTCCAGCACGGCTGCCTTGCGGCAGAACTCCTTCTCGCACATCAGCATCACCTGCGCACCGAGTGCCTCTAGCTGCTCTTTCACAGCGTTCATGATGGCAGCATCGTTATCCACGCAATTAGGCGAAAACTCGTTGCCACGGCACACGCCCACCAGAGTCTTACCCTCCAGCGGATGGATAAAGGACTCAGCCTTGGCGATATCTTCCTTGTGGTCGACATCCAGAATCTTGTTGATAGGATAAGCCTCCAGCTTCAAGCCTTCCACCACTAGCTGGCGCTGGAAGTTGCGCATGCGGCTCATGCCCTGCTCCATGCAATGGTCGAGCACATCCAGCGCCTTGTCACCCAAGCAGTAGATGCCACCCGAAATCAGATGGTCGTCGCCCTCCTGCTTGTCGTGGAAGCCCGTGATGCGAGGCTTCTTGTGGGAACCCTGCTTGTCGAGCAGACTGGCGCCCTCGGCATCCGCCTGCTTCTCCACGCCAACCCACAGCGGTTTTTCATCGTCCACGTATGGTGTAACAGCCATACATCCGTCAATATCTTTCGCATTCTGAAAGTAACGGATATACTTTTTGAACTCCTCCTCACGGAAGATGGTATCCACGGTGGTGAGACAGAAACGCTCGCCCCTGAGATAAGGCGAGAGGGCATGCAGACTGTGCATGGAACTAGGAGTGGTCTTCACCACCAGGCGCAAAGGCACTGGCAACTGCATCTGCTCCAGATGTTCACGCACCGCTGTGCTCCATTCATTGACAATCACAACAATTTCCGTGGCACCGCAATCTACGAAGATGCGCAAAAGGCGCTCTATCATGGGTTCGCCACACAATGGCACCAATGGTTTAGGCTGTTCCACGCCCTCCTGTGCCAGTCGGCTTCCCTCGCCTGCGGCAATAACTGCAAATCTCATTCTATTTTTTCTTTTATATTCAAGTATGGCATGTTTCAGAACATGCTTTATTCAAGTATAGCATGTTTTTGGAACATGCTTTATTCAAGTATGGCATGTTTCAGAACATGCTGAAGTTCAGTTTATAATTTCTGTTTGTAGCAGCGGCGGCGATGCTGCACGCTCTCCAGATACTGCCACTGGCTCTGTACGCCCTTGTTGGTTTCCATCTGCGGCATCGCCTCGGCCCACTTGAAGCCGTAGCGGTGATATTGCTCGATGAGGTCGGCAAAAATCAGGGCATTGGCGCCCTTGCTGCGATATTCCGGCAGCACGCCGATGAGCACCAGGTCTACGGTGTCGGTCTTGTGCAATTTCAGTGCCTTCACTATCTGCCACCAGCCCCAAGGCAGCAGCTTGCCGTTGCCTATTTTCTGCAGGGCATCGGTGAGCGACGGGAAGGATACGCCGAAGCCTATCAGGCGGTTGTTATCGTTGCCATCCACCACACCGGTGATAAGGTTCGTATCGGCAATCTTGATGTAGGAATCCACATAATCGTCAATCTGCTTCTCGGTGAGCTGCTGGAAGTCGTAGAGGTCCTTGTAGGTCTCGTTCACGATGTGGAACACCTCTCTGCCCATGCCCTGCTTCACCAGTTCGTTCTTGGTAAACTTACGCACGTGCAGGTTGTATCGCTTCTCTATCATTTCGGCAGTCTTGGCGAATTTCGGCGGTGTCACCTCAGGCACCTTGATGCGATATTCCACCCAGTCGTTGTCTTTCTTCAGGAGATTGAAGCCTTCGATGTGCTGCGGATAGTAAGGATAATTGTAGTTCACATACATGGTAGATTTCTCGTGAAAGCCCTCAATCAGCATGCCCTCTCTATCCATATCGGTGAATCCGAGCGGTCCCACCATCTCTTCCATCTTGTGTTCTCTTCCCCAATCAGCAACGGCATCCAGCAACTTGCACGATACCTCCATATCATCGATGAAATCGAGCCAGCCGAAGCGCACCTGCTTCTTGTTCCATTGCTCGTTGGCACGGTGGTTGATGATGGCAGCCACTCTGCCCACCACCTTCGGCACACTGTAGTCGATGGCCAGGAAATACTGAGCATCGCAGAATTCGAAAGCCGGATTCTTGTCCTTGCTCAGCGTATTCCATTCGTCAAGCCGCAGGAAGGGCACGGCAAACTTGTTCCCCTTATAGAGGTCGTAATAGAACTGGATGAAAGCCCTCAACCCCTTCTTGGTGGTAACCGGTACGATTTTTATATCACTCATTTAACTATCTATTATTCTTTTTCTATTTCTTAAAAACGGCATTTATCTCTTATCAATTAATAGAGTTCATCTCATTTAAATCAATGGACTTCATCTTTTTTTAATTAATGTATAAGAGAAAACCGCTGCAAAATTACGAGTTTTTTTCTACTCTGCCAACTAATAGCAGATTTTTTTTCAAATAGATAGTTAAAATGCCCGAATATTTAGTTCAAAAGAAAATAAAACAGTACCTTTGCACACTGAATTTGGCAATTCTGATAGAAAAAGCAGTTTCGGAAAATATGAAGAAAACGAGAGATAATTATACTTTCCTCACCCATGCCCCCGTGCACAGGGTGGTTTTCACGATGGCGATTCCTACCATCATCAGCATGTTGTCGACGAGTATGTACAACCTCGCCGACACCTATTTCGTGGGCAGCATCAACACCCAGAGCGTGGCTGCCGTGGGCGTATCGTTTGCCATGATGGCGGTGATTCAGGCTGTGGGTTTCTTCTATGGTCACGGATCAGGAAACTACATCTCCCGCATGCTGGGCGCCAAAGAGGAAGAGAAGGCGAAGAAGATGGCTGCTACGGGCTTCGTACTGAGTTTTCTCACGGGTCTCATCATCGCCGTTTTAGGACAAATATTCCTTACACCGCTCTGCATTCTTCTGGGTTCAACACCTACCATCCAACCCTATACAGAGCGCTATTTGGGCATCATCCTGCTGGGAGCTCCTTTTATGACTACATCCTTAACGCTCAACAACATGATGCGCTTTCAAGGCAACGCAATGTATGCCATGAAGGGCATCATGTCGGGCGTATTGCTCAATCTGATTCTTGCTCCACTGCTTATCATTTATTTTGCCTTAGGCATCACGGGTGCAGCCATTGCTACCCTCATCAGCCAGTGCTTCGGTTGCGCCATGCTTTTCTGGATGTCGCACAAGGGACAGAACATCCGGATTCACCTTCGCAACTTCACGCCAACCAAGGCATACGCCAAGGAAATCATCTTTGGCGGCACCCCATCCTTGTCAAGACAGGGCTTGGGAAGCATCGCCACCCTGGTGCTGAATGTGGCAGCAGGAGCCTATGGTGATGCGGCCATTGCGGGCATGAGTATTGTAACAAGAATTTCCTTCTTCACCTATGCCGTTGTCATTGGTCTGGGACAGGGATTCCAGCCCCTCTGCGGTTTCTGCTATGGTGCCAAGCTCTATTCCCGAGTAAAGGATGCCTACTATTTCTGCATCAAATGCGGCACGGTGTTTCTGGCTGCATGTGCCGTCTTCGGCTTCATCTTCTCAGAGCAGATCATCGAACTTTTCCGTGATGACCCTCATGTGGTGGCCGTTGGTTCCGTAGCCTTGAAGTGGCAGGTAATCAGTTTTCCGCTGATAGCCACCATCGTGCTTACCAACATGCTGATGCAAACCATCCGCAAGCCTATCCGTGCCAATCTCGTGGCGGCAGCCCGAAGCGGACTGTTCTTCATTCCGCTCATCTTCATCCTCCCTCATTTCTTCGGATTGCTGGGTGTAGAGATGTGCCAGGCGTGGGCAGATGTCTGCTCCTTCCTCGTGGCGGTTCCGATAGCTTGGAGTGCATTCAGGGATATGTCAAGATAGTTTTTCATTTTAACACTTATCTCCACCCCCACTTTTTCCACTCCATCTTTCCATTTCTACAAAAAAAATCCAAAAAAGCTCCTTTATTTCTTTGCAGTTCAAGAAATTAATCGTATCTTTGCACTCGAATTTTATTGATACATTAAGAACATGAGTAAAGATACACTAACTCATCAGCTGACAGAGACTATCGACGAGCTTTCAAGCGCCGAATCGCTGAAGGGTCTCTTCCATCAGCATCGAGACGGAAATCCACTTCCTTCGGGCAAGGCGCTCGAAGACATCATCAATCTGTCTCGTTCTATCCTCTTTCCGGGATATTTCGGAAACTCTTCCGTCAATATCTCAACCATCAAATATCATATCGGAGTAAGAGTAGAAAAACTCTACGAGATGCTCGCTGAGCAGATTCTCGCCGGACTCTGCTTCGCCAACGACTGCGAAACGGAAACTCAGGCTGAGCTGCAGCACCAGCGTGCCAAAGCAGGTGTCATAGCGGCAAAAGCCATCATGGAATTTCCTAACCTCCGCAAGATTCTAGCCACCGACGTGGAGGCTGCCTACAACGGCGACCCGGCGGCGATGAGCCACGGAGAAATCATCTCCTGCTATCCCGTAATCAAGGCGATAACCAACTATCGTATCGCTCATGTTCTGCACAAACTCGGCGTGCCACTCATCCCAAGAATGATGACGGAGCTGGCACACTCGGAGACGGGTATCGATATCAATCCGGAGGCTACCATCGGTCACCACTTCACCATCGACCACGGCACGGGTGTGGTTATCGGTGCCACCTGCATCATCGGCAACAACGTGAAACTCTATCAGGGTGTCACCCTGGGAGCCAAGAGTTTCCCGCTGGATAAGGACGGCAACCCTATCAAGGGAATCCCTCGCCACCCTATTCTGGAAGACGATGTCATCGTATATGCCAACGCCACCATTTTGGGCAGAATCACCATCGGCGAAGGCTGCATCGTTGGTGCCAACGTATGGGTGACCAAGGATATGAAGCCGAAAACAAAGAAATATAGAAAAGAAAAACAAAGTTTATTAGATATAGAATTCAATAATGGAACAGGAATTTGAACTCATTGCCAAGACCTTTATGGGTCTGGAGCCAGTCTTGGCTGAGGAGCTCACCCAACTGGGTGCTAACAATGTACAAATAGGTCGCCGCATGGTATCTTTCACAGGCGACAAGGAAATGATGTATCGTGCTAACTTCCAGTTGCACACAGCCATCCGTATCTTGAAACCTATCAAGCACTTCAAGGCACGTTCTGCCGAGGAGGTGTACGACGAGATTCAGAAGATTAAGTGGGATGACATCTTAGACGTGAAGAAGACTTTCTCGGTAGATTCTGTAGTCTATTCAGAGGAGTTCCGCAACTCACGCTTCGTGACTTACAAGGTAAAGGATGCCATCGTGGACTGGTTCCGCGAGAAGCAGGGCACACGTCCTAACATCAGCGTTTCTAACCCTGACATCCGCCTCAACATCCATATTGCTGAGGATAAGGCTACGCTGAGTCTCGACTCAAGTGGCGAGAGTCTGCACCGCCGCGGCTACCGTCAGGAGCAGGTGGAGGCACCATTGAACGAGGTGCTGGCTGCCGGTATGATTCTGATGACCGGCTGGAAGGGCGAATGCGACTTCATTGATCCAATGTGCGGTTCGGGAACCATCGCCATCGAGGCTGCCCTCATCGCCCGCAACATCTCTCCAGGTGTATTCCGCAAGGAGTTTGCCTTCGAGAAGTGGAACGATTTCGACCAGGATCTCTTCGATATGGTCTATAACGACGACTCTCAGGAGCGCGAGTTCGAGCACCACATCTACGGATATGATGTAGATATGAAGGCGGTGAACACAGCCAACCTCAACGTGCGTGCTGCCGGACTGAGCAAGGATATCACCATCGCCCAGCAGGACTTCAAGGACTTCACCCAGCCTGCCGAGAAGAGCATCATCGTGATGAACCCTCCTTACGGCGAGCGTATCTCTACGCCTAACCTGCTGAATACCTACAAGATGATTGGCGAGCGCTTCAAGCGTGCCTTCGCCGGCAACGAGGCTTGGGTATTGAGCTACCGCGAGGAGTGCTTCGAGCAGATTGGACTGAAGCCATCTATCAAGATTCCGGTATATAACGGAAGTCTGGAGTGCGAGTTCCGCAAGTACGTGATGTTCGACGGCAAGATGAAGGAGTTCCGCTCTGAGGGCGGTATCGTGAAGACTGAGCGCGAGAAGAGCGAGATGGCGCAGAAGCACCGCTTCAAGAAGGAGCGTGAGTTCAAGAAGCGTGTGAGCGAGGAGACTGAGAACGAGGATGCTGATATCCGCAGCTTCCAGTTCCACAGCCATCGTCTGGAGGACTTCGAGAAGCGTCGCAATGAGATTCGCCGTGGCGGACGCCCACGTGTGGGTGCCGGAAGACGCAACGATGAGGATGATGACCGCAAGGGCGGCCGCAGCTTCGGAGGAAAGCGCAGCGGCGACCGTGACAACAAGCGTGGCGGATTCAAGGGCGACCGCAAGGGTGGCAGAGACTTCGGAGGCAAGCGTTTCGAGAAGGGCGACAAGCGCGGTGGATTCAAGGGCGACCGCCGTGGCGGCAAGGACTTCGGAGGAAAGCGTGGCAGCCAGCCTAGCTTCGGCACCGACTTTGATGACGAGGATTAAGATTTTCTAGCGACACCGTAAAACGCGGTGTCACTAAAGATAAAATCTTAGTTATCAGATAGATAAGTCTAGCAACATCGTAAAACACGGGGTCGCTAGAAATAAAAAAACAAGAAAAAACAATGATGAATCTGAAGAATTCAATTTATAAATTATCTTTCGCTGCAATGATTTCCATGATGGCTATGAATGCAACCGAGATGCAGGCGCAGGGCGTTGTTCCGGCGCAGAAGGGCGAGAAAACCTTCACCTTGGAGGATTTGAACTTCGGCGGCAACAACTATCGCAACATGGTGGCAAAGAACCGCTGGTGCACCTGGTGGGGAAATGAACTCATCCATCAGGACATCGAGGCATGCTATCTCGTAAACAAGACTACCGGAAAGGAGACAAAACTCTTCGGTATCAACGATATCAACCAGTGGATTGCTCCTACCAAGGACATCAAGGTAAGAGCCCTCTACAACGCTCAGTTCCCTTTCGCAGGCAAGAGCATCGTGATGGTAAGCAACGGCAGCAAGACCTACACCATCGACTTCAAGAAGCATAAGCTGGTGAGCGAGATGGAGTTTGCTGACGGCGGAAACCTGCTGGAGGCGAACGCCCAGCAGAATGCATTCGCCTATCTGAAGGGCAGCAACCTCTACGTGCGCACCTTCGACGTGACCAACAATGCCATGACCCGAGAGAAGAAATCGCACGATTTCCAGATTTCAAAGGATGGCAGCCGAGAAATCGTTTATGGTCAGAGTGTTCACCGCGATGAGTTCGGTATCAGCAAGGGTACCTTCTGGAGCCCTAACGGCGAACTGCTCGCCTTCTACCGCATGGACCAGAGCATGGTGACGGATTATCCGCAGGTGGATATCCCGGAGATTGATTACTTCAATCATCCTGAAACCCAGACCTGCTGCGCCAAACCTGCACCAGACAAGTATCCGATGGCAGGCGAAACATCGCACAAGGTAACCGTGGGCGTGTTCGATTGCATGACAGGCAAGACCATTTATCTGAAGGCGGGCGACCCTACAGACCGCTACTTCACCAACATCGCATGGAGCCCAGACAGCAAGACCATCTATATGTTTGAGCTGAACCGCGACCAGAACGACTGTCGCCTCACCGCCTACAGCGCAGAGACCGGCGAGAAGACTGGCGAACTGTATCGTGAGACCGACGAGAAATACGTGGAGCCTTGCCACCCAATCCAGTTCCTGCCTTGGGACAGCAACAGCTTCATCATGCAGAGCCGCAAGGATGGCTACAACCACCTCTACCTCTGCACCCTGGGCAAGCACGGCAGCCGTATGGCAAGCAACACGGAATCGCTCGAAATCAAGCAGTTGACATCGGGCAAATGGGAGGTGATGGAAGTGCTCGGCTTCAACGCCAAGCGCAAGAGCATCATTATCGCATCCAATGAAAGCTCGCCTATCCAGCGAAACATCTTCGTGGTGGATACCAAGACCGGCAAGCGTGCCATGATGGACGATTGCGGCAAGGGATGGCACAACGCTACCCTGAGCGAGAACGGACAGTTTATCTATGATAACTACTCTACTCCAACCGTGCCTCGCAAGATTGCCATCGTGAACACCGAAAACGGCAAGCGCACCGCCTACTTCACAGCCGAGAATCCATGGAAGGGCTACAACGTGCCGGAGTACAGCTGCGGTACCATCAAGGCTGATGACGGCGAGACCGACCTCTACTGGAGAATGGTGAAGCCGGTGAACTTCGACCCTAACAAGAAGTATCCTACCATTATATATGTATATGGTGGACCTCACGCCCACAACGTGGATGCCCGCTGGAACTACTCTAGCCGTGGCTGGGAAACCTACATGGCAGAAAAGGGCTATCTTCTCTTCATCCTCGACAACCGTGGCAGCGAGAACCGTGGCAAGGCTTTCGAGCAGGCTACCTTCCGCCAGCTGGGTCAGGTGGAGATGAAGGACCAGATGAAGGGTGTGGAGTATCTGAAGACCCTGCCTTACGTTGATGCCGACAAGATTGGCGTACACGGCTGGAGCTTCGGCGGATTCATGACCATCTCATTGATGACCAACTATCCTGACGTGTTCAAGGTAGGTGTAGCCGGCGGTCCGGTGATCGACTGGCACTGGTACGAGGTGATGTATGGCGAGCGCTATATGGATACCCCACAGACCAACCCAGAGGGTTACAAGAAGACATCCCTGCTCTATCAGGCCAAGAACCTGAAGGGTAAGTTGCAGATTATCCAGGGCCTGAACGACGTGACCGTGGTGCCACAGCACTGCCTCACCTTCCTGAAGGCATGTATCGCAGCCGGTACCCAGCCCGACTTCTTCGTCTATCCTGGCGAGCCTCACAACATGAGAGGCCATCAGAGCACTCATCTGCATGAGCGCATCAGCAACTATTTCTTCGATTATTTGAAATAACAAACAATAACTTACAGCAAATGAAAATTTTATTGTTAGGAGGCGGTGGCCGCGAGCACGCCTTAGCATGGAAAATCGCTCAGAGCGACAAGTGTGAGAAACTCTTTATCGCTCCTGGTAATGCCGGTACACAGAATGTCGGCGAGAACGTAGATATCAAGGCCGATGACTTTGAGGCTCTGAAGAACTTCACAGTGGAGAATGGCGTTGATATGGTGGTAGTTGGTCCTGAAGACCCATTGGTAAAGGGTGTTTACGATGACTTCAAGAACGATCCCCGCACCCAGAACATCCCTGTAATCGGTCCATCAAAGGCTGGCGCCGTACTGGAAGGCAGCAAGGACTTCGCCAAGAAGTTTATGAAGCGTCACAACATCCCTACTGCCCAGTATGAGACTTTCGACGGCGAGCACGTAGAGGAAGGCTTGAAGTTCCTGGAGACTCTGAAGGCTCCTTACGTACTGAAGGCAGACGGTTTGTGCGCCGGTAAGGGCGTTCTCATCCTCCCTACCCTGGAAGAGGCCAAGAAGGAGTTCAAGGAGATGCTGGGCGGTATGTTCGGCAACGCTTCTGCACGCGTGGTGATTGAGGAGTTCCTGAGCGGCATCGAGTGCTCTGTATTCGTATTGACCGACGGCAAAAACTACAAGATTCTGCCAGAGGCTAAGGATTACAAGCGCATCGGCGAGCACGATACCGGTTTGAACACCGGCGGTATGGGTAGTGTTACCCCTGTGCCATTCGCTACCAAGGAGTGGATGCAGAAGGTGGATGAGCGCATCATCCGTCCTACCGTTGAGGGTCTTGCCGAGGAGAACATCGACTACAAGGGCTTCATCTTCTTCGGATTGATTAACGTAGAGGGCGAGCCAATGGTGATTGAGTACAACTGCCGTATGGGCGACCCAGAGACTGAGAGTGTGATGCTCCGCCTGAAGAGCGACATCGTGGATCTCTTCGAGGGTGTTGCTGCCGGCGATCTGGACAAGCGCAGCATCGAGTTTGACGAGCGTGCTGCAGTCTGCGTAATGCTCGTAAGCGGCGGTTATCCAGAGGCTTACAAGAAGGGCTATCCTATCAAGGGTATCGACGACGTGGAAGGCTCAGTGGTATTCCACTCTGGCACAGCGATGAAGGATGGCGAGGTCGTAACCAATGGTGGTCGTGTCATCTGCGTAAGCAGCTACGGCAAGGACAAGGAAGAAGCCTTGAAGAAGAGCTTTGCCGAGGCACAGAAGATTCAGTTCACCGACAAGTACTTCCGTTCTGATATCGGACAGGATCTTTAAGATGAGTTAATAGTTAATAGTTTATAATTAATAGACATTCATGCATTCTTCGATTATTAATTGATTATTTTTAGGTATGCAAGTCCATTTTATAACGGCGCAAGCCTCTATAAACTATTAACTATAAACTATAAACTAAATATAGATGTTAAGAAAGAAAACTTTTCAAAATAAAGTAGCGTCAAGCCGCTACGCTTTACCTATCACAGCAACCCTTGCCGCCTTGGTATGGGTTGCTGTAGGTTTTTTGGTATCCAATATCTGGATACAGTTTGCCTTTACCATCATCTCTACCCTGCTGATGGTAGAGCTCAACAACCATAATTCCCTGATGCGAACCTACAGCCGCATGGTTTCGTGCAGTTTCCTGGTATTCATCACCATGACTAGTCTGCCTGCGCCATCGTTCAAGGCAAGCATCGTGACGATGTGCTTCATCGCCTTCTATCTCATCATCTGGAACGGCTATCAGGACAAGCAGTCGTCGGGCTGGACTTTCTATGCCTTTTTCTGCATCGGCCTCGCCTCGATGGTCTTCATCCAGATAGGCTATTTCCTGCCTGTACTCTGGCTGATGATGATGGTATTTACCAATTCATTCAGCATCCGCAACTTCTTTGCATCCCTCATCGGCGTGGTGATGCCCTACTGGTTCTCGGCGGGTTACTATGCTTACACCGACAATATGCAGGGTCTGGCGAACCATTTCATGGAGTTCATCAACTACAAGGAACTGTTCGACTATTCGCAGATTACCGACCATGAGGTAGTGAACCTGGTGTTCCTCACCATCCTGGGCGTCATCGGTTCCATCCACTTCCTGCACACGTCATACGCCGACAAGATTCGCACGAGAATGATCTACGACACCTTCACCATGGTGAACTTCGTGAGTCTGGCATTCATCATACTGCAGCCTCAGCATATCAAGGAGCTCGGCGGCATCATGATTGTGAATACAGCGCCACTCGTGGCTCACTTCATCACCTTCACCCGTGGCAAGATTACGAACATCATGTTTATCTCGATGCTGGTTATCGTGGTACTGATTTTATTATATAATATTTTCATCCCTGAAACGATACTGATGCAGGCGATAAACATATAAATAATATTCAATGAGTTACATTATAGATTTTTTAATCAATTGGGGCTATTGGGGCATGTTTGTGTCCGCTTTTCTTGCCGGCAGTTTCTTCCCCTTCAGCAGTGAGGTGGTGATGTCGGGCTTGCAGGCGGCAGGATTGGACCCGATTCCGCTCGTGATATATGGCAGCATAGGAAACGTGCTGGGCTCACTGTTTAATTATGGCGTAGGAAGACTTGGAAAGATGGAGTGGATAGAGAAATATCTGCACGTGAAGAAAGAGAAACTCGACCAGGCTGAAAGATTCATGGCGGGTCGTGGTGCCTGGATGGGCTTCTTCGCCTTCATCCCGATATTGGGAAGCGCCATCACCATCGTATTGGGGCTGACCAGAGCCAACATCATCATCTCAACCATCAGCATCACCATCGGAAAAGTGCTGAGATATGTTCTGCTGGTATATGGTCTGAGTTTTATCGTTTAAAACATAAAGAGATTTGAATATATGAAGAGATTTGAATATATGAAGAGATTTGAATATATGAAGAGGTTTCTATACCTTATTATATTAGGGGGAATATTAGGCGGATTTCTTGCCGCATGCAAGGGCACACCTCAGAAACAGGCTGAATCGGGGAAGACATCTGGTTCAGAGAAGCCTATGGTTACCGTGACCATCCCGCCCTACAAGTATTTCGTGGATAAGATTGCCGAAAACAAGGTGGATGTCAACGTGATGGTATCCAACGGCAACAATCCGGAGACTTACGAGCCATACGCCGAGCAGATGATGGAACTTACGAAGAGTGCCCTCTATCTAAAGGTGGGCAGCATCGGTTTTGAACAGACCTGGATGAAGAAACTGCAGGACAATGCTCCGGATATGAAGGTGATAGATACATCCGCAGGCATCAAGCCTGCCAAGACACCGGGCGGCAACATCGACCCACATGTCTGGATGAGTTGCCAGAATGCCCGCATCATCGCGAGCAACATCCTCAAGGCACTCTGCAATCTGGAGCCGAAGAACAAGGCGTTCTTTGAGAAGAACTATCTGTCGCTGCAGAAAATCATCGACAAGCGAGATAGCGTCATCAGAAAAGGTTTCAAGGATCATCCCGAGATGGTTCGCAAGTTTGTGATCTATCACCCTATCCTCACCTACTTCGCCCGTGATTACCAGTTGGAGCAGTTGGCCATTGAGGAGGAAGGCAGGGAGCCGAGTGCCGCCCAGCTGAAGAGCCTCATAGAGAGAGCAAGAAAAGAAAAGATAAAATATTGCCTCATTCAAGCTGAATTTGCCAACCGCAACACCAATACTTTCATCAAGGAAAGCCAGACCAAGCCAATGAATATCAACCCATTGCAGGGAGAGTGGAGCTGGGCGATGCAGGAAGCGGCAGCCGCAGTACAAGGCAAGGAAATTGTGGTTGGAAAGTAGGCTCGCCAATATTTTATAAAAAGTATAAAGAACAATAACTAATCATAAAGTTCAATGTTCAAAGTTCAAAGTTCAAAGTTGAACGCTCAAAGTTCAAAGTTAATCGAAATCGAGCATCTATCCGCCGGATACGACGGCAAGCAGGTGCTCAATGACATCAATCTCACCGTCTATCAAGACGATTATCTTGGCATCATCGGACCAAACGGTGGTGGCAAGACTACCCTCATGCGCCTCATCCTCAGACTCATGAAGCCCACGGAGGGAAATATCCGATATTATAAAGATGGGAAGGAAGTAAAGGAGATTTCGATGGGCTATCTCCCACAATACAACTCCCTCGACAAGCAATTCCCCATCTCCGTATACGAAGTAGTGCTCTCCGGCCTCAGCAAGACCAAGAACCTCTTTTCCAGATACACCCAGGCACAGCACCAGCAGGTGCTCGACACCCTGGAACGCATGCAGCTGATGGAATTCAAAGACCGCCACATCGCAGCCCTGAGCGGCGGACAGCTGCAGCGAGTGCTCCTGGCACGCGCCATCGTATCCAAGCCCGATGTGGTAATCCTCGATGAGCCCAACACCTACATCGACCGCCGATTCCAGAAGCAGATGTATGAGATGCTGGAGCAGATTAACAAGGAATGCGCCATCATCATCGTGAGCCACGATGTAGCCGAAGTGCTCAACAACGTGAAGCACATCGCATGTGTAAACCATCATCTGCATTATCACGATACGGCGGATATGCCAAGAGAAAAACTGGAAGAACATTTCCTGAATGTTTAGGAGCTTATTTCCTAAATGTTTAGATAGATAATATAATAATGCCTAAAAAACAAGAAAGAACTTCTAGATTATCTCATCTTTTTAGTATCTTTGCAACGTTTTATACACATTAATTAAATAAGAAATAAAGAAATATAATACATTAAAGTTTAAACAATAATGAAACAGTACAAATTGGTGGACAATATCTTTGGATGGGTCGCATTCATCATTGCGGCTTTCGTTTATTGTTCCACGATTGAGCCGACAGCCAGTTTCTGGGACTGTCCTGAGTTTATCACTACTGCTTATAAGCAGGAAATCGGTCACCCACCGGGGGCACCTTTCTTCATGCTCATGGGCAATTTCTTCACACACTTCGCCAGCGACACCACTCAGGTGGCCAAGATGGTGAACACGATGAGCGCACTCCTCAGTGCCGTCTGCATCATGTTCCTCTTCTGGACCATCACCCATCTGGCACGCAAGCTCATCATCGGCGACTGGAAGGAGATGACCACCAGCAAGCTGATTGCCATCGAGGCATCAGGTATGGTGGGCGCACTCATCTACACCTTCAGCGATACCTTCTGGTTCTCGGCTGTAGAGGGTGAGGTTTACGCCTTCTCTTCTGCCTTCACCGCCGTGGTATTCTGGCTGATATTGAAGTGGGAAGACCACGCCGACGAACCTCATAGCGACCGATGGCTCGTGCTCATCGCCTATATGACTGGTTTGAGTATCGGTGTTCACTTGCTCAACCTGCTCTGTATCCCAGCCATCGTATTGGTTTACTACTACAAAAAGGTGCCTCATGCCAACCTGAAGGGCTCGCTCCTGGCGTTGGTTCTCTCCTTCCTGGTAGTGGTAGCCGTATTGTATGGTGTGGTTCCAGGCATCATCACCGTAGGTGGATGGTTCGAGCTGTTCTTCGTCAACGTGCTCGGTTGTCCATTCAATACCGGTGAAATCGTATATATCATCTGCCTCGTAGCCTCTGTTATCTGGGGTATCTACGAGACCTACAATGCATCAGAGAAGAACGAGAAGAAGCAGAACATCGCCTTCGTTCTCGGTTTCGGTATGCTCGGTATTCCATTCTATGGATATGGCTGGACAGCCGTAGTCTGCGGCATCATCGTCCTCGCCGTTCTCTGGCTTGCCCTTACCTACAAGCGCAAGAAGGAGGTGGTAACAGGCGTTGACGAGGTTACCGGCATCGCCAAGAAGAAGATGCAGCGCGTGCCGCTGGTTACAGCCCGCATCAAGAACACAGCCTTGCTCTGCATGCTGATGCTCATGATCGGTTACTCAAGCTATGCGCTCATCGTAATCCGTTCATCTGCCAACCCTCCTATGGACCAGAACTCTCCTGAGGATATCTTTACCCTGGGCAGTTATCTGAGCCGTGACCAGTATGGCGACCGCCCACTGCTCTACGGTCAGGCATACACCTCTCAGGTAGCCCTCGAAGTGGATGGCAACATGTGCAAGCCTGTGATGGAGGAAGGTGCACCTGTATACCAGCGCAAGGAGAAGGCTTCTGCCGACGAGAAGGACTCTTACTTCGTGGTAAGCCACAAGAACAAGTATATCTATGCACAGAATATGCTCTTCCCTCGTATGTACAGTTCGGCTCATGCCCAGGCATACGAAGACTGGATGGGCGGCGTGGATGGCACCGAGGTGCCTTACGACCGCTGCGGAGAGAATATCATGGTGAAGATGCCTTCACAGATTGACAACATCCGCTTCTTCCTCTCCTATCAGTGCAATTTCATGTACTGGCGCTACTTTATGTGGAACTTTGCCGGACGTCAGAACGATATCCAGGGCAATGGTGAGCCAGAACATGGCAACTGGATTTCCGGTTTCTCATTCATTGATGACCAGCTCTATGGCGACCAGAGCAAACTGCCTGACGACTTGAAGGAGAACAAGGGTCACAACGTGTTCTACTGCATGCCGCTGATTCTCGGTTTGATCGGTCTCTTCTGGCAGGCTTGGTACACCCGCAAGCGCAAGGTAGTGAAGAACGGCGTGGAAACAGAGGAGGTTCTCCCTGTAGGTATTCAGCAGTTCTGGGTGGTATTCTTCCTGTTCTTCATGACGGGTCTTGCCATCGTTATCTATCTGAACCAGACTCCAATGCAGCCACGTGAGCGTGACTATGCTTACGCCGGTTCATTCTATGCATACGCTATCTGGTGCGGTCTTGGCGTAGTAGCCATCCTCGACATTCTGAAGCAGAAGATGAAGCTCAGCGGTACAGCTATTTCAGCCATCGTTGCCGTCATCACCCTCCTCGTACCTATCCAGATGGCATCGCAGACCTGGGACGATCACGACCGCTCTGGCCGCTACACCTGCCGTGACTTCGGTCAGAACTATCTGATGTCACTCCAGGAGAAGAGCCATCCTATCATCTTTACCAATGGTGATAACGATACCTTCCCACTCTGGTACAACCAGGAGGTAGAGGGCGTTGGCACCGATGCACGTGTATGTAACCTGAGCTATCTGCAGACCGACTGGTACATCGACCAGATGATGCGTCCTGCCTACGACTCCCCATCCGTGCCTATCACCTGGCCACGTCTCGACTTCTGTTCAGGCACCAACGAGTATGTATCTGTTCAGCCTGAGGCTAAGCAGCAGATTCTGGAATTCTACAAGCAGGACCCAGAGAATGCCAAGAAGCAGTTTGGCAATGAGCCATTCGAGCTGAAGAACATCCTGAAATACTGGGTACGCAGCAAGAACCCAGATATGCACGTTATCCCAACAGATACCCTCTACGTCACCATCGACAAGGAGGCTGTGAAGAAGAGCGGCATGATGATGGCTTCGGATTCCATCCCAGACAAGATGGTGATCTCGCTTGCCGGCAAGAGCGCTCTCTACAAGGGCGACCTGATGATGCTCGAAATGCTGGCTCAGTGCAACTGGACCCGTCCACTCTACGTGGCTTTGACTGTGGGTCAGGAGAACTACATGAACCTTGGCGACAACTTCGTTCAGGAGGGTCTCGTCAACCGTATCACTCCGTTCACCACCAACAAGCCGGGAGCCAAGAACTTCGACACAGAGAAGACCTATCATAACATCATGACCCGATTCAAGTTCGGCAACCTGAAGCAGAAGGGTCTCTATCTCGACGAGACCACCATGCGCATGTGCTATACACATCGCCGTCTGCTTGCCCAGACAGCCCTGCAGCTCATCGCCGAAGGCAAGAAGCAGAAGGCTATCAACATCCTGAAGAAGGCTGATGTGGAGATTCCTGCATACAATGTGACGCTCGACTACATGAGCGGCGCTCTGGATATGGCTCGCGGCTGGCTGATGACCGGTCAGAAAGCTAAGGGTAAGGAGTATGTGGAGGCAGTTTGGAAGAACGCTTCACAGTATCTCAACTACTACCTGTCGTTGTCTAACGACCACTTCCTGCAGAGTCAGAACGACTGCATCCGTCAGATCATGATCATGCAGAGCACCTGCGATGTGGCAGGCATGGTAAGTCCTCAGTTGGAACAGAAGTATCAGAAGCAACTCAACAACCTCTATACCCTGTACCACGGCAGAGGCGGCAGAATGCCAGAAGGCAATCAGTAATCAGAATACAAGAGATGGCCTCGCGTTTTGCGAGGTCATCTTTTCATTATTTCATAAAAATCAATATTTCCCATGTTCATAGAGCAACCAGCCAAGTGGCTTAGATGGCTATATCCAAAGGCAATATGGCGAATGGACAAGAACGACCATTCGGTGTATCTCACGTTCGATGATGGTCCGATACCCGAATCCACCCCATTCATCCTGGAAACCTTGAGAAAGTACAACATCAAGGCCACCTTCTTCATGGTGGGCGAAAACGTGCTGCGCAACCATGACCTCTACAACCAGATTGTGGCAGAGGGACATCAGGTGGGCAACCACACGTTCAACCACATCGGTGCCTTCAAGCATCGTGTCATCTCCTACGTGCTCAATACCAACAAGGCGAACGAGTTGATCCACGCCCATCTCTTCCGTCCACCCCATGGATGGATGCGACAGAGCGAATACTGGTGGCTGCATCGCACCTACAAGGTGATTATGTGGGATGTGGTGACCCGAGATTATTCCAAATGGATGACGGCAGAAGACGTGGTGAACAACGTGAAGAAGTATGCCCGCAACGGCAGCATCATCACCTTCCACGACTCGCTGAAGAGCATCGACAAGCTGAAGACGGCGCTCCCGCAATCCATAGAATGGCTGATGGAACAGGGATATGAATTCAAGATTTTTGATTAATTCATTTTGATAAACAATGAGCAAAAGAATCAATAGTTACCAGGCTGTGGCTTCGTTTGTAAGAGCTTTCTTCGAGGCGTATGCCCGTGGCATCATGGATGCGGCAATCGGCGGCGACGACTTCAAGAAGAAGAACGACCCGAAGGAAATCAAGCAGATGATGCTGGAGCATTATGGCGAGGTGAACCAATATTTCTTCGACATCATGTTTTCTACCCTCGTACGTCTCAACTACAAGAGTGCGGATGAGGCGAACGACCGCATGAAGAAGAATTTCGAGAGCATGAAGAAGGCGGATCCTTCCTTTGAGCCTACAATGCTTGATTATCTGCGCATAGCCTGCAAGTCGAATCCGCTTTACAATGCGATGGAGGCTGAATACAAGCGTAACTTCACCTGGCTGCTGCAGGGTAAGTTTACCACCATTGAGGAGCATCTGCGCGATTACACCCACGGCATCCTCATCAGCCTTGCCGATGAGCCGATGGCTATCCATCTGCTGGTGCGCATCATCGTGAAGGCGTATGCCGCCGGCTTGAAGTGTGGCAGCAAGGAGGGCACGCAGTCTCAGCTCCACATGCCTACTCTGCACGGCATGCTGCTGAACAATGTAAATATCCTTCTCAACGAGGCTCCGCTGAAGGGTGACCCGGAAGATCCCGTAGCCTTGTTCAAGGAAGCCTGCAAGAACGAAGAAGAAAACATCAATGTTTTGTTCAATACACTGAATGATGCCATGAAGGAACTGGCAGAGGAATAAAAAGAAAGACCCTTGTTGTTTTCCCATGAGGTACGGTAAAAGCCCCCGATGCGTATAGCACCGGGGGCTTTTATTTTGCCACCAGGCATCAAATAAACTGCCTGGTGGGGGTACGATAGAGAATCAGAGGCTAGTCGGCCCAAATTCCCTTATTGGTTGGATTATCCCAGAAATCCTGCACTTTTTCATCGCTGTAATCCTCTTCTGCCGCTTTCTGGATAACAGAGCCGGCAAGGATGGCTGTGGTTTCCATTTCCATGACGCTAACCACTGGCTTGATATATCTTTTCTTTTTCATAATTCTCAGTTCTTTTTATTTGATGATAACTTTCATTGTCTTACCGCCACGCTTCACAATGTTGATGCCCTTCTGAGGAGCGTTGAGGCGATTGCCCTGCAGGTCATAATATACAGCCTTGTCGTTGGCAATGGTGTTGAGGCTGTCGATGGCTGTAGTGCCGCCACCGACGCTGATGCTGAACATTCTAGCACCTGCTGCAGGAGCAGAAGATTTATCTACCATGTAAGCACGGAAAGGCTTGCTACCCACCTGTGTTGTGCTTGAGTTCTCCAACAGCTTGGCTGGGTTCATCAGCTGGTTGCCCTTCACGATGTAGCAGTTGTTATCAGCATCCTTGTCGAACACCTTTTGGGTATAGATACCCTGGAGCTGATAGTTGCCATTAGCAGTTTCTGAGGCCTGAACATCTTTTGCTATTGCCTTGTCGGCTTCAGAGATGCTGAGCGAATTTGCTCCATCTTTCATCTTGATGATAACAGGAGTACCGGCAGCAATGCTTGTCTCAATCTCTTCGAGTTCTACAGTTTCAGCTACATCATCTGCCGAAAGAAGCTTGAATGCACGGAAGTTCTGATTTGCGAGCGATACCCCGAAAGGCAGGCAGAGCGTAGCCCAGGTTGTACCAGGATTAATAGTGCGGCTGTAAGATGCCTTCTTGGCTGCGAACGGCTCGTAAGCCACGAAATCCTTGCCGTCGGCAAGAACAAGATTCTCCGTAGTAAGAGTTTCTCCCGCTGCTCCTATCTTCTCATCACCATTCTTGCCCACCAGCTTGCTGAAGTAGCCAGTCTTGTAGTTGGCGTAGGTTTTGTCGGTCTTGCTATCTTCATATTTATCTATTGCGCCTTTGAGCGAGGTGCAGTCTTTGAACATCTTAGACCCACTACTTACTTTTGATGTAACAAACTTGTCGCTGACATAGATGGTTGTAAGAGCAGAGCTATTCCAGAACATACTGTTCATATTTGTCACTTTCTGAGTATCGAACTTAGAGAGATCGAGAGAATTAAGACCTTCGCAGTTAGAGAACATACAGCTCATATCCTCCACGTTCTGAGTATCGAAGTTAGAGACGTCGAGCGAGGTAAGACTATTGCAGTTATAGAACATATCGTTCATATCTTTCACTTTCTGAGTATTGAAGTTAGAGACGTCGAGCGGGTTAAGCACACAGCAACCCGAGAACATAGAGCCCATGTTTGTTACTTTCTCTGTATTCAGATTCTCAATGCCTTCAATATCGGTCAGATTAGCGCAACCATCGAACCACTTATAACAGCTCGTTGGTCTTGCATTGGCAAACGAAGCATCGAAGACCACCTTGTTGATATCATCTTTTTGCGTAGACCACTCCGGCGTGTTATTTCCCACATTCAAATCATAAGCACCTGCAGGCTTGGAAAGGCCGCGGCTGAATGTAAGCGTTCCTGTAGCATTGTTAAACTCGGCATACGCATGGAATCCGCCTTCCGGACTGAAGTAGCCATTATCGTAGTTGGCATAAGTGTGGTCGCTCTTACTTCCATCGTATTCTATGGCACCGATGAGATTGATGCACATATGGAACATATCACGACCATCAGTAACCCGGTCCGTAACAAACTTATCGCTGACGAAGATGGTTGTGAGAGCGGAGCAGCCCATGAACATATAGCTCATATCCGACACCTTCGCTGTGTTGAAGTTAGTGAGGTCGAGCGAGGTGAGAGCTGAGCATCTATCGAACATAGAGTTCATATTCGTCACATTCTCGGTGTTAAGATTCTCGATGCCTTCTATATCTGTCAGTTTAGAGCAGCCACTGAACCAGTAATAACAGCTCGTGGGTCTTGCATTGGCAAACGAAGCATTGAAAACCACCTTATTGACATTAGTTCCTAGAGTTTTCCATTCAGGATCACTTCCACCCACATTTAGGTCATAAGCTCCTTCGGGCTTGACTCCCTTGTAGCGGAATATAAGAGTTCCTGTAGCATTGTCAAACTCGGCATACCCACATCCACCAGGAGTAAAATAACCATCCGTGCCGCCGCAGTTGGCATAGTTGTGGTCGGTCTTGCTATCGCTATAATCTTTGAGACTTTTGCAACCAGTGAACATATCTAAACCGTTCCAAACATTGTCCGTATCAAACTTGTCGCTGGCGTAGATGGTTGTGAGAGCGGAGCAGCCTTCGAACATATTGTTCATATACGTCACCTTCGCTGTGTTGAAGTTAGTGAGGTCGAGAGATTCGAGAGCGGAGCAGCCTTCGAACATATTGTTCATATACTCCACCTTCGCTGTGTTGAAGTTAGTGAGGTCGAGAGAAGTGAGAGCGGAGCAGCCATTGAACATATTGCCCATTTCCGTCACCTTCGCTGTATTGAAGTTAGTGAGGTCGAGAGATTTGAGAGCGGAGCAGCCATTGAACATATTGTCCATAAACTCCACATTCGCTGTATTGAAGTTAGTGAGGTCGAGAGAGGTGAGAGCGGAGCAGCCATTGAACATATTGCTCATATTCGTCACCTTCGCTGTGTTGAAGTTAGTGAGGTCGAGAGATTCGAGAGCGGAGCAGCCTTCGAACATATTGTTCATATACTCCACCTTCGCTGTGTTGAAGTTAGTGAGGTCGAGAGAAGTGAGAGCGGAGCAGCCATTGAACATAAAGCTCATATTCGTCACCTTCGCTGTATTGAAGTTAGTGAGGTCGAGAGAAGTGAGAGCGGAGCAGCCATTGAACATATGGTCCATAATCTCCACATTCGCTGTATTCAAATATTCAAGGCCTGAAATTGTTTCCAATGTACTGCAGCCAATAAAGAATCCACTCAACGATGTAGGAGCGTAAGTCTTGAAACTCTCATCGAAAACGATATTCTTGATACTACTGTAATTAGTGCACACATTTTGCACAATATCGATGTTATCTACCACAGCCATACGGCTTAAATCAAGACCTTCCAGATTGTCTGAAGTGATTTTTTTGAAAGTCAATGTAGAGTTCGTAGCAACGTAGTCTGCAACATATTCAGAAAAAGTGGTTGCTGTTTTCAGATCGTATATGCATGTGCGGTCGGCATTTTCTTTATCTGAGTCGTCTTTTGTGTAAGACAACTTCAAAGAATGCTTGCCAACAGATAATAATTCTTTAATCTCTATTTGATCTATTTCGTTAATCGTCCAAGACTTTTTGTTATCTAAAGTAATAGTGGCTTCATCAAATTCTTCTGAAGAAACGAGATACTTAAACATCAATAACATAGGCTTTTCTACTGTGAAATTGACTACAGTCTCTGAAGAACTTCCGTCCACATGATAATTACTTGACATCAGTCCCTTGCTACCATCAGGAATAGTGAAGCCAAGATCCTTCATTCCATCTGCGTTCAAGTCCAGCTCCTGCCAAGGATAACTGCCATTGTCAGTAATGGTAACATCGGTTATACCCTCCAAGTTTTTAAACAAAGCATAGCGTGGGTCTTCTGTTGGGGTCTGCGCCACCATACGTGCAGGCAGAAGCAACAACATCAACAACATCAATGGGAACAGGGCAAATCTATAGAACTTTGCCCCCCCATAGTTCATACGGCCGACATACGACCCATAGGATTGATTGTTAAACTTTTTCATAATTTAATTTTATATTTGTTATTTATATTTGTCTGCTTATTGCCGAAATTCACTCCAGGAAATACAGGAGGTTTAACAGCATGATGAATATCGATGCCAGAAATAGAAAGATATGCGAAGATAATACCTAACATGAGTGCAGCCACCCCGATGATAATCAGGGCGAGTTCTATCCTTGGCATGGTTTCTAATTCTTTCATGGTGCAAATATAGTGTTTTTTATCGAAAAAGAATGACTAAAAAAGCAAAAAATAGCAGATTTGGGCTTTTGTTTTGAGTTTCAAGTGGTTGTGGCAGTTGTTGGCTTTAAGTGACGTTCGTGAGGAAATGCGAAAATGGCGGATTTGAGAAGTAGAAACGCTTTCAAGTCATTACCTCAAAGAAACGCTCTAATAAGCATTTTTAACGGCTTCGGTTTTTACTTCTCAATTCTGCACAGGTTGTGAATTTGCCATGCAACTCTCATGATTTAATTTTGCACAGAACAAAAAGCAAGGAATTATGAGAAGTACATTCAAGACAGTCTTCTATGTAAACGGAAGCAAGGAGAGAAACGGAATTGTCCCTATCATGGGACGTGTGACAATCAACG
>OLGI01000609.1_pt1 | contig 36087 bp, 35 predicted proteins | sample 1605221 | NCBI WGS metagenome assembly OLGI01 (sample SAMEA3888915, study PRJEB22519) | human gut metagenome | biome: human gut; feature: human-associated habitat; material: faeces | place: Denmark | collected 2010 | reverse complement strand
GACAGAGCGTATAACACACTACACTTTGCTCCGCAAAGTCGTGTGCCAAATGGGGCGCTGCCCCCTTTGGAAACCCCCGCAACAAACAGGTGCTATGCACCCAGCCGGGAGCATAGCGCCGTTTGTTGTCAGCAGCCCGTTTCACGGTCTGCGTGTAGTTCCTTGTAAACTGACCTAAGCTTAATAAAAAACTTTTGTGACGTTTTATTTGTCATCCATAACCAACCTCTCTACATCTCCCGTGAGCTGTGTAGCAATAGCCTTCGCGTTTTGAACGAAGGATGGCAACGAGTCCTTTCTGAAACGCATACTCTGATTTTGAGGAGCAGTATTTATATCTATATGGAATAAACACGCTGCTTTTTGTCCAGTCACGTCTTGTCCAGAAGAAACGTCAGTAATAACATTAAGCACTTCTTGACGTTCATCTAAACTAATGCTCACTTGAGAATTTGTACGCGTGGACCACTCTGCAAATTCTTTATCATCATAATATGCAGCACTGGCAACTAGCTTTTTCCCACATGAGCGCATTTTTTCAAAACTATCGAATTCACATACCCTTTGAATGTTGATAGCCAATCTATTAGAAGCTATTCCGAAATAATCCATAATCGCCACAAGAGCTTTGACTGAAAACGCATAAAATGTCTCTATGTCGACGTCTGAGTCATCCGTTTTATTATAGTTAACGTCAATTCGATCATTAAGAATTGCAATATTATATTGTTGATTTTGAGTTACAAAGCCGAGATTTGCGATAGTCGTGATTTTGTTAGATGGAATTTCTATTTGTTGACTGTTAATAATATTGGGTAAAAAGATCTCTTGGGTTTCGGTGTTAATCTTATTCATAAGAGCAGTAATTACATCGGGGAGCGGTGCAATTGTGAATTTCCCGAATACTGACAATTGATAATTAAGTGCAACAGACATTTTAATATCCTCCCTGTTATTCTCGGCTAAGACATAGTAATTCCTATTAACTCGAATAAGACGCCTATTAATGGATGTCATCGGATGCATCAACCTTTCATACAACTCTTTACAATAGTCTCAATAAGAGCAACTGTTGTACAAAAGTATGCAACAACTTTGAATATATTAACCGATGACCTTTTCTATTTCAACAAGCACTGGAGCTTTGAGATTAAGGTTCCATGCCGGCTCGCCTTTAGTTCGCACTCCCATATCCGCAGTACGTTCCATCCACGCGCTTCAAACATGGCGGTTACTTCTTGGTCGTGCTTAATATTACGTTCACGCTTTTTCTGCCAATAATCTTGATGATCCGCAGGGCGCGTGTTTCGGCAATCATGCCCATGCCAAAAGCATCCATCAACAAATACGGCTATTTTCTGCTTTGGGAATACAAAATCAGGATGACCCTTTACAGCGTAGTTTCGCCGCCAACCGGTAATGCCGCTTTCTTTGAACACTTCAATTAACCGAAGCTCTGTCGTCTTGTTTTTCTTCGACTTGACTTGGCGCATGATTTCGGATCGCTTTTCAGCATCAAAAACATCAGCCACAATCCGTCACCTTGCTTCAAACTCTATTCGTAAGCTGGGATCGGTCTCGGTGCTCAACACAATATCGTTGTATCGGCTGATAATATCCGACAGCGTAGAATTGCGCTTTGCCTCGTCAAATAAACTGTGTTCATACACGTTTGCAGAAAGAAATTGCTGAATATCCCAAACTTCAACACGTCCAGCGAGTCCAGCGTCTTCGGCAAGGTTTAGAGCGGTATGTACGCGATCAAAGATTGTAATAATTACCGGATGCGTTCCGCTACGTAAATTGGCTTTGCATTTTTCGATTAACAGCGCACCGGGCATGGTCGTGCAATGAATAATCGTATTATTAATGACAAAATCACCGTTACGATCTGTAGGACCGTCAGCAACGGATGCACCATGAATCTCGAATGAATTATCTGGCATAATTAAACATAGCTTAGCAGCGACAAGATGCTGCAAAACAGTTCCTAAATACTGCGTTCCGGGATTTTGTTTTTGACGTTTCCTGGCCTGCTCGAAAAGTTCGTCCAAGTTTGCACCGATTGTTTTGGACGTATCCGCTGTCAGAACAAAAGGCTGATTTCTGAAATACTCGCGAACTTGCTCTGCCCAAAAATCTTCGACCTCTGTGAAGTCAACGGTTTCTTCTGTGTTCCACGCGTTCAAAAAGTCGACATACTTAATCATCAAGCCCATGCTGCCGCGGCTCGTGCGTCCTCCTTCCGCAGAAAGCTGTTGGGTAATACCATGCTCTTTCAAAATCTTTTTTAAGTTCCCGCCGCCTAGCCCTGCGACCTGTCCTTTTCCGCTTGTCTGAAAGTCATCGGGATTGAGGGGGAAAGTTTGATCTCGTACCAATCGAGTAAACTGAATGACGAGCGAAAGCGGACCTTTCGTGAAAATGTTATTTTCAGCTTGAAAAGCTCTCAATCGAGTTTCGGGGTTAGTCATTGTAAATCGCCTCCGCAATTTTCGTTAAAAACCTTTCTCCAATAAATTGAGCCACTGGCATAGCTACGGCGTCGCCCATTGCTTTGTAACCGTCGTTATAACTTCCAGGCAGCTTAAAAGTATCTGGCGCACCCATCAATCTTGCAGCTTCCCGAACGGTTAGAAGTCTTGCGTGAGTTGATCTGCCCTTCTTGACAACTAAATACTGTTTACTGCTACCGCCCTCTGGAGTCCGTAAGCATCCAGCAATACCATCGCAACGCAGTTCCAACTGCTGTTCACCGTGTCTAGTGCGACGATAGCCTGTAGCATAAATTGTCTCATGTGCGTCAAGTTTTTCTTTATGGCGCTCTGGCACAAGTTTCAAAACATCGTCCTTGTCAAACGGAACGTCTTCCTCAACAATATCCTTTACCGTCTGATGGCGGCGCGGCGGCTTATCCGTATTCCACCAAATCCAATCAGGTAAACGTGCGCCTAACTCAGCAGCCGCTTTATTATGAAGCCAGCACGGACCAGTTCCAATTAAATCATTTGGTATTTCGCAGTCCTTTTTCACCGCTATAATAAAAACTCTGGGACGCGACTGCGGAACAAAATGTGAAGCGTTAATTACAATTGCCCCACATTTGTAATTACGTTCTGTTAAAGCGTGATGCAGAACACTGTAGTTTTCGCCGTTGTTTGTGGACAACAAACCTGTAACGTTCTCAAGCACAAGTATTTTAGGCTGTTCAATCATCTCGTCTAGGATACGAAGCCATTCCCACACAAGACCGCTGCGCGAGGCGTGAATCCCTCCCAACGATCCCGCAAGGGATAAGTCCTGACACGGGAAGCTTGCCCAAGACATATTTGCATATGGGATCTCTGAGCCGTTTATATTCTTAATATCATCAAGCAAAAAATGCTCGTCTCCAAAATTTGCGGTATATACAGCGGCTTTTTGCTCGCTAATGTCGTTCGCCCAAATGGGCGCAAACATTCCTTTTAGCCCATAGCCTACAAGACCGCTGCCCGCAAAGAATTCATGCATTGTCCAAGGAGCGGCAGAAAGATCAATATATTTTGACTTCACAAGAGCCATCAGTCTGTTCTCCTTTCCTTGGGATGTCTAATACCAGTTGGCTTTTCTGCATTCTCCGGAATAATCCAAACGCGACTCATACGTGAAGCGCCGGGAACTCGGTTCTCTTTGCACAAAATTTGCACTTGGCGCGACGTTACGCCCCATTTTTTAGCAGCTTCTTGAGCTGTGATGTATCCGTTCAAAGACTGCACCTCATATCTGCATATGTGTTATACTACACCATCTTCATTATATTCGTTTGAGCGAAATCGGTCAAGCATTTTGGTTTATTTTGACGGCTATAAAGCAAAGAAAAAAGCCGCCCACAGGAGCATCCAAACTCCTGCGGACGGCTGCGGCTAATGCGGTCTTATACTTGTCCTTTCAATCCGTTCTTCTTGGCAAGCTCGCTTGCTGCGTGACGGCGCTCGTCGGAATACGGCGCGGTCAGACGGACGGCAAAACGCTTGCGGTCGATCTCGAAGGTCAAACCGCCCTGTTCGTCATCGTCGGTCCGCCTGCACAAATCAGGATATGCTGCCGCGTACTGTGTCAGCCGCTTTTTGAGCGCGGTATTGTGCGTCTGGATTTCGACGGTTTTGCTGGCTTCGTCAAAATAGATGCAGGTCGTTTTCTGCCGCTTGGTCAGTCCAGTTTTCATATTGCCTCCATTTCTGCCTGTTCTACGAAAACGGGCGCATTTTCAAGTTTTTTTCTCGGCTCTACACCTGCAAAAACAGGCTGATTTTTGAATGGGGAGCGCCCGGACAATACGCTGCTCGATTTGGACGCTCCCATTCGATAAAATCCGTTTTTCTCAGCTCAACACAACATCAGCGGGCCTCGTCCCGCATTGCCGCTTTTTCTCTGCGTGGACGGAAGAAATGCCAGAGGTTATTGCGCTGAATTACGTCTTCATAGTGTTGAACTTTCCCGCGAAGCTCTGCGTTTTCGCGTTCCAGATCCGATGTGCGGAGTTTGCTGCGGACGGATTTGTACTCAGAAAGCTCCTGCTTCAAACCGGCAATCTCTTCCTTGAGCCTTGCAATCAGCCTGTTTGCCGCGTCCAGAGCTTTTTGCAGCTTGGATTCCTTTTTCTCGGCTGTAATGTACTTCTTTGCAAGCGTGGACAGGCGTTCAAAATCCTCACGCTCCACGGCAACCTTGCTTGAGAAGGGAACGGACTTCGCCTCAATCTTTTCGATAGCCGCCACATCGACCTGCTGATTCCGAATTTTCTCAATCTGTCTGCCGAGCGTCGCTACCTGCTGTTCCTGCTGGCGGTTCTGCTCTGTGAGTTCTGCCAGCCGTGCCTGCTCCTGCTGCACCTTGAACTGTGTGACTGTCAGGTGTTCCTCAGAGCTGCCGCGTTCGCCGCGCTCCACATCTTCGTACCCGGCGTTGCGCATATACCGGAAGAAATCATCCTGCAAAACGCTGTAGGATTTTTTGAGAACGGGCTTGCCCTTGGGGCTCAGAATCGGCGTACCGTTCTCGTCCAGCGCGGGCTTGGAAGCCCACTTCTTACTCATGCTGACCTGCTGGATTATCTCCTTGACCGTGCCGCGAAGCGACTCATCCTTGCAGCGCTTCGACCACAGGATTTGCTTTTCTACGACGGGAAGATAGACTACATGAAGGTGGTAGTGATACACGTCTTGTCCCAGCGCGTCGGACATGGCGCGGTTGCGCTCGTCGGCGTGCATGACCGCCGATAGGATGTACTGCTCGCCGCCCACAATTTTGATTGCAGCTTTGTACGCATCGGCGTAAAATTGTTTTGCAAATTCATAGCCGCCGTGGTTGAAGAAGTACGCGGAGTTTACGTCGAAGATCAGCTCTCCGAATTTCTCAGCATCCGCTTTCAGACCGCGTGTGGAGATCACGCCGTCGGAGCGCATCTGCTCGAACATCTCCTTATACCCGGCGGTTGGTGTTTTGAAATGGACATTGTATTGTGTCCGTTCGGGAACGATGTCCTGATTGACATACGACGATTTTTCACGCTCGTTGTGTGCTTGCGCGTTGCCGATGTCTGCGTCTTTCATTCTTGCGTTTCTTGCGCTGGTACGGTGAATACCGTCGCCTCTTGCCATAGGCAGTTTACCTCCTGATTTCAAATTGTGCAGGACGGGTAGCTTCGGGGGAGCACTTCTGCGGAAGTGTAATAACCCACTATGATACTTTCATCCTGCGGCTGCAAAGTATCGTGGGCTCTCCGAGGGGGTATGCGGCTTCTGCGGAAGCCTCTGCCGGTTTTGCGGCTTGCAGTGTGGATACAAACCGCAAAAACCGGCGTGGTCAGCAGCTTATTTGCAGGCGTCCTCTGCGCATAATCTTCTGCCCACATCCATCTCAAATTCTGCGGATTTTTTCGATGGAGACGGGGGACGCGGAAGGTCGTGCTGCCGGGCTTCCTCCGCGACGATCGCAACGATTGCGACGGTTGTTTTGGTGGTATTATTTTCACCGTTGCAACCGTCGCAGCTGTCGCGCGGCTTATTCGTTTTCGGCTATGAAGGTCAGCGTGATACACCGCCCTTCGTGCCGGACTTTGTTCTCATAGCGGACGTGGTATTCATCCAACAGTCTGCCAGACTTCACATTCAGATACTTGCTCAGCGCATTTGCCGCCATGCCGACATGGACGGCATCGGCAAGCGCAGAGGGCGAGCCTGTCCATACCGGCTGTTCTGCGGACACCAGCCTTGAAACGGATTCCAGAATATGATCGGGCGGCTCTTTGTGCAGCTCGTTTTCCACCTTTTCAAGATTCCAGATTTGCGTATTGGCATCCTTTTTCAGATAGAGGATCTGATCCTGCTGGTCACGCCCCACCACGTCGATAGTTGCCTCCAGCGCCGTGCGCTTTTTCTTCTGCATGAGAAGCGACCCATCCGCACAGCCGAGCAATCCCGTTGTACCGGAGATCATTTCGAAGCTGTCACCGGCAGGCTGCTTGCGGGTGTGGTGGACAGTCAGGACGCAGATACAGTGCTTGTCGGCAAACTGCTTGAGCTTGCCGATGATCTCATAATCGCTGGCGTAGCTGTATGCCTCGCCGCCGACCTCGCGTATTTTCTGCATGGTGTCAATGATAATGAGTCTGGTGTCGGGATGCTCCCGCACAAAACTCTCAAGCTGTTCGTCTAGCCCATTTCCGATCTTGCCCGCCGCAGTCGCAAAGTGCAGCCGGTCGGTGTCGTTGACGCCGTACATCATAAACATTCGGCTCTGGATACGTTGAAAATCATCCTCCAACGCAAGGTACAGCACTGTGCCGGGGTGGACTTCGTAGCCCCACAGGGCTTCACCAGTGCTGACATGGTAGGCAATCTGCGCCACCAGAAACGATTTGCCGATTTTTGGCGCACCTGCGAGGATATATGCGCCCGCGTAGAGCAAGCCGTCGATAATGGGCGGCCTGCTCTGATACATGGTCTGGTACAGCTCGGTCATGGAGATCGTGTGCAGGTAATGCGGGTCGGTCAACCGCTGTATCCTGCGATAGATTTCGTCCAGACTTTCCGAGCTGTTTTGAAAATCACCGTTGATTTCTTCTTTGAAAGCGGATATACTGTTCTCAGTTGAATTGTGAAGCGGCTGCCCATCATCTGCGCCAACAGATGTGTCCGGGGCGGTCGTTTTCTTTTTGCAGATTTCATTCTCCATAGGCGCTTTCCTCCTTCATGCCGTCCATGATGGCGGCGATCATTTCGATCACATCCAGCAGCTCATCATTTACGCTGCCGCCCGCTTCAATGCGCCGCAGCTCATTCAGCACTGCGGCAAGCTGGTCGCGCAGTGCCTTGTAAACTCTCGGATTGCCTTGTACCACCACGTCCTTGCAAATCAGGCGGCGGGTGATGTAGTCCTGCTTCGTCAGCCCGGAAAGCTTGACAAAGGTTTCGATTTGCTGGTCTTCCTCCGGGGACACCCGGAAGGCAACGGTCTTGTTGCGCCAGCGGTTGTGGTTGTCTCGATTTTTCAGTGACATTTTCAGGTACTCCTTTCCATATTCAACTTTTCTGCCATCTCCGTCTGCTTGGACGGGAACAGGTGCGCGTAATTATAGGTGATGTCGATACTCTCATGTCCTACGCGGTCGGCAATCGCCGTTGCAGAGAATCCCATGTCAATCAGCAGCGAGACTGCGCTATGGCGAATGTCGTGAATCCGGATACGTTTAACGCCTGCTTCCTTTGCACCCCTGTCCATCTCACGATGAAGATAGCTCTTTGTGACAGTGAACATCCGGTCATTTGGCTCAATGCCATAGAGTTGTTTCAGATAGTCCTGCATTTCATCTGCGAGGAACTGCGGCATTTTTATGATGCGGTTGCTTTTCTCGGTTTTGGGCGTTGTGATCAAATCCTGCCCATTCAAGCGCTGATAGGATTTTGTGATTGACACGGTGCATTTTTCAAAATCAAAATCTGCGGGTGTCAGCGCCAGAAGTTCTCCTTCGCGGATGCCGCACCAGTAGAGCATTTCGAAGGCGTAAAAGGATAGAGGCTTGTCCATCATAATTTCGGCAAATTTCAGATATTCCTCTTTGGTCCAGAAAAGCATTTCCCTGTTTTTCTTCTTGCCCATGTTGCCGGCCTTTTTACATGGGTTTTCTCGAAGATTGTAGTATCGCACGGCATGATTGAAGATGGCACTGAGTTGACTGTTCACGGAGCGGAGATAGACAGGCGAATATTTCTTGCCGTTTTTATCCTTATGACCCAGCATTTCGTTTTGCCAGGTGATGATCTGCTGCGCTGTGATGTTGCACATTTTCAACTTTCCAAAGTAGGGCAGCAGCTTGGTACGGATAATATGGTCTTTCGTTGCCCATGTGTTTTCTTTGATACGGGTCTTCATATCTGCCGTGTACTGCTCTACGAAGCTCGCAAACGTCATATCCAGATCGGCGGTGGATTTATTGAGCTGTTCACGCTCCCAAGCAAGTGCTTCCCGCTTTGTCTTGAAACCGCGTCTTTGTGATTGCTTGCGCTCTCCTGTCCAGTCCGTATAGCGGTAGATCACACGCCATGTGTTCGTTTTTTCTTCCTTATAGACTGCCATTATGAATCCTTCCTTTCCAGCCCTCCATAGCAGGCTTTTTCCTGAAAATACTTGCGGTTTACCCGCCCTGAAATGGTCAGGTATCCCTTTTCTTTCAGCTCCTGATTGAGCTTCTGCACGATTTTGTAGGCATAGGACTTGGACACGCCCAATTCCTGCGCCACTTCTTCAACTCTCATAAACGACTGTTCTGCCATAGGCAAAATACCTTCCTTTCCTGATTTGTTGTTGATTGCTTCGCCGTTCTATCCGCAGGACTCTGGCAGGCAACCCTTTTCGGCGCTGTGCCGTTTTCTTTCCTCTTTGGCACGCTCGTCTCATCGCCTGCTTCCCCGGAGAAAGTATCCCTTGGACGGTCATTCAATTTTGCGGCTTTTGGATTTTACCCCCTCACTTTACAACGGACATTTTTTCTGCATTTGTTGACTATCCTAATTGTAAAATTTCTATGAATTAAGCTAATATGCTTAGCTTACAACTATTGTACTATACATATAAGCTTAAGTCAAGCTGGTTTGCAGGAAAATATTAAATAAATTTGCTTAGATTTTTCTTGACGAAATTAAACATATCTGCTATACTCGTTATCAAAGACAACCGACACAGGAGATGGCTATTATGGCGATTGGTGAACGCATCCACTTTTTCCGCACGATGCGGGGTATGACGCAGAAATACCTTGGCATGGCGCTGGGTTTCCCGGAGAAATCCGCAGATGTCCGCCTTGCGCAGTACGAGAATGGTTCCAGAACGCCTAAAGCGGACGTGACCGCTGCGCTGGCACAGGTACTTGACGTTTCGCCCAAGGCGCTGGACGTACCGGACATTGACTCCTATACAGGGCTGATGCACACGCTGTTTACGCTGGAAGACCGCTACGGTCTTGAGGTCTGCGAGTGCGAGGATGAGGTGCATCTGCGCGTTCATATCCACAAAGGACGCGACGCAGCGGAGCTTCACAGGATGCTTGCCGCATGGGGCGCGGTTGCCGCCAAGCTGAAAGCAGGCGAGATCACCAAAGAAGAATACGACCGCTGGCGTTATTACTATCCTGAGTACGATACCTCCGGTCAGTGGCACAAGATCACGCCGTCGCAGGAGCTGAGTGACCTGCTACTTGAGGAAATGAAGCATGAATGAATATGTTTGTAAGCTCGGAGAATTCAGCGGCAGCGATTACCTTGAATTCAGAAAAGGAAACTCTGATGCCGGTAGGAAGTTTCTTCGACAAGATTCACTGTATGTGCTGGACAGCGCATTTTTCTTCTTTCTGGAAAGAATATTCCGAGAAATCATTACATCCTTTGATATGTTTGAAGACACTTGTGTTACAAGAAGAGAGTGGCAGGAAATCATGCATCTGGACATTTCTGAGATTGTACCCTCTGAATTTGTAAACGAAGCTATGGAAACTCTGTCTGCTATAGACCGTTGGGTTACAGAAGAAATCGGAGAGAACGAAGAATTCATTGTAATTGGCGTATAAAAAAAGAGCTATCTGACTTCATTTGAAATCAGATAGCTCTTTTCTTGTGAATAATGAAATTCTGTTGCCAAATCGTTGCCACGAGTGGCTTCAAAGCTTAAAAAGTCCAGTGTTTACGGGCTTTTTTCGACCTATGAAATTATTCCCACTCCATCGCCAACGCCGTCGTGGCCGAGGCTAGGGACCGCGGCCTGACGCACGAGGAATATCACTCTCAGGTCCAGTACGTCGTGGCGCACGGCATTTCGAGCATGGTGGACGAGAAAACAGTGCTCATCGGCAGCGCACACTTCGTCTTCGAGGACGAGGGCTGCCGCGTGCCGGAGGGCGAAGAGGACAAGTTTGAATCGCTCCCGCCCGAGTATTCACACCTGTACCTTTGTATCGCGGGCGAGCTCGCCGCGGTCATCTGCATTCATGACCCCCTGCGCAAGGAGGCGAAAGCCGCCGTGCGCGCGCTGCACGAGCTCGGTATCGACAAGGTCGTGATGATGACCGGCGACAGCCGCAAGACTGCCGAAGCCGTCGCCGCTGAGGTCGGCGTCGACGATGTCTACGCAGAAGTCCTGCCCGAGGACAAGGCCGCGTTCGTCCGCAGCGAAAAGGCCGCGGGCCGCAAGGTCATCATGATCGGTGACGGCGTGAACGACTCCCCCGCCCTGTCCGAAGCCGACGCAGGCATCGCCATTTCGACCGGCGCCGCCATCGCGCGCGAGATCGCGGACATCACCATCTCGTCCGAAGATCTGTTTGCGCTCGTCACGCTGCGCTCTCTCAGCCAGGAGCTCATGGCCCGCATCCACCGCAACTACCGCTTCATCGTGAGCTTCAACTTCTCGCTCATCGTGCTTGGCGTGCTTGGCATCCTGCCGCCGACGACCTCGGCGCTGCTGCACAACATGTCCACACTCGCCATCGGCCTCAAGAGCATGACGAACCTCCTGCCCGAAAGCGAGCAGAGCAGCGCTAACTGATTTTTCCCGATAAAAAAGCTCCGTGCCAATGGCACGGAGCTTTTTTGCTATACAAGTTTGATTTTACGCAGGGCCGTAGGCCTTGATGGCATCGTCGACGATCTTTTCCGCGTCTGCGCCCACGATGTCGAGGTTTTCGGCTTCCAGGAGCTTGACGGTCGGAATGCCGAAGCAGTCCTGCGCGATGGTCTTCCAGTAGTCGTAGCCAAAGCGGCCGTCAAACGGCCCGCCGCTGGTCGTGACATAGTAGAGCTCGTTTGCGCGGCACAGGCCGACGGGCTTGCCCGCCTCGCTGTACTTCGTCACGATGCCCGTGACATAGATATTCTCCAAATACACCTTGAGCTGCGCGGGAAACGACAGGTCCCACAGCGGCGCAGCGATGACAATCCTATCCGCTGCGGCGAACTGACGGGCGTAACGGAACATTTCATCGTCATACTTCTTTTCCGCGAGCAGCTTATCGCGCTTTGCGATGTCCGCGCGCCCCAGCGGGTGCAGCGGCTCGTCATAAAGGCGCAGCTCCTCGTATTCGCCGAGCGCTTTGAGCAGCGCGCGGGCCAGTTTTTCCGTGCGCGATTCTCCGCGCGGGCAGCAGTTAATAAAAAGCGTCATGTCCTTTCCCTCACAGTACGCAGTAGTACATGATAAATGTGTTCGCCACGCCGAGCAGAATACCGGCGATGACCTGCAGCGGCGTGTGGCCGACGAACTCCTTGAGCTTCGCCTCCGGAAGCTTTTCCGACGCGAGCGAGTTGAAGGCCTCGACGATGTCGTTAATGATAACGGCCTGCCGCCCCGTTTCGAGCCGGACGCCCATCGCGTCCTTGCAGACGACGATGGCGAAGATGAACGCCATCGCGAATTCAAACGAACCGAGCCCGTAGGCGAGCGCCGCTGCGGTCGCAAGCGACGAGACCGTGGCCGAATGGCCGCTCGGCATCCCGCCGTCGCCGATCAGGCGCGTAAAGTCGATGCTCTTCGTCACAATGGCATGGATGATCGTCTTGATGAGCTGCGCCCAGAACCACGACGAGAGACCGATGAGCAAAAAGGGATTCGACAGCAATTCCTGAAACCAATTCATATGTTTCCGCTTCCTTTCGCGGTGCGGGCTTTGTCAGCCCTTGAATGTTCCTTATTATACCACCGTTTCCCAGTTCGGCAATAGAGTTTCTTTTAACTTCTTCCGCAGAAAATATAAACCAGCGCAGGCTCACCTGCGCTGATTTTTCTTTACGACGCCTGCGCGAACTGGCTGTTGTAGAGCTCGGCGTAGAAGCCGTTTTGCTCCATCAGCTGCTCGTGCGTGCCGCTCTCGATGACGTCGCCGTCGCGCATCACGAGGATGAGGTCGGCGTTCTTGATGGTCGACAGGCGGTGGGCGATGACAAAGCTCGTCCGGCCCTTCGTCAGCTCGTCCATCGCACGCTGAATGAGAAGTTCCGTGCGCGTATCGACCGAGGACGTTGCCTCGTCGAGGATCAGCATCGGCGCATTCTGGAGCATCGCGCGGGCGATGGTCAAAAGCTGCTTCTGTCCCGCCGAGATGGTCGTGCTCTCGCTGAGCATGGTGTCAAAGCCCTGTGGCAGCGAGTGGACAAATTTGTCGAGGCCGCAGGCCTTGCAGACCGTTTCGAGCTGCTCGTCCGTGATACCCTCCATGTTATAGACCAGGTTCTCGCGGATCGTGCCCTCAAAGAGCCACGTGTCCTGCAGGACCATACCAAAGAGCTCGTGCACATCCTCGCGGCGCAGGTCGGTCGTCGCCACGCCGTCGATCGTGATGCGGCCGCTGTTGACCTCGAAAAATCGCATCAGGAGGTTCACCATCGTGGTCTTGCCCGCGCCGGTGGGGCCGACGATGGCGACCTTCTGGCCCGGATGGACCTCAGCGGAGAAATCCTTGATGATGATCTTGTCGGGCGAATCGGGATAGCTGAAGCGCACGTGGTCGAACGTTACCGCGCCGCGCACGGCGTCGAGCTTCTCGGTCTTGTCGCTCTCGTCGCCGAGCTCTTCACTTTCGAGGAAGTCGAAAATACGATGCGCGGAGGCGGAGGCCGTCTGCAAATTCGTCATGCCCTGTGCGATCTGCGTCAGAGGCGTGGTGAAGAGGCGCACATACAGGATGAACGAGACGATGACGCCGAATTCGATCGTGCCATTGATGGCCAGCACCGAGCCGAACACGCACACGGCAACATACGAGAGGTTGCCGATCACGTTCATGAGCGGCTGCATCACACCGGAGAGGAACTGCGAGCGCCAGTTTGCGTCATAGACCGCCGCGTTCAGGCCGTCGAAGTGGTCGAGGACCTTATCGACTGCGCGGCTGATGCGCACGACCTCATGGCCGGAATACATCTCCTCGACATAGCCGTTGAGTTCGCCGAGGCTCTTCTGCCGCGCGGTGAAGTAGCGCTGCGACTTCGACATGATGGCGACGATCAGCACCATGCCAAGGAGCGTGATGCACAGTGCGACGAGCGCCATGCGCCATTCGGTCACGAACATCATAATAAGGCAGCCGACAAACTGTGTCGCGGCGCTGATGATGGTCGGCAGGCTGTTGGTAAGTCCCTGCTGGAGCGTTGACACATCGTTTGTGATGCGGCTCAAAATGTCGCCCTGCGAGGTGGTGTTGAAATACTTCTGCGGCACGCGGTTGATCTTTTCCGAGAGCTCACCTCTCATGCGGTAGGATATTTTCAGCGTCACGACCGCCATGATATAGTGTTGGATGAAGCCAAACAGCGCGCTCAGGCAGTAAATAATGGCAAGGAACACGCCGATCTTCGCAATGGCGGCGAGGTCAATGCCGGTGAACAGGCCGTCGGACATAATGGTCGCCATTTTGCCGATCTTGTCGGGGCCGATGATCGTCATCACAGCGCTCAGCGCCGCCAGCACGAGGGCAAAAATGATAATGCCCATGCTCGAGCTCATATACGCGCCCGTGCGCTTGAGCGCGCCGACGGGATTGCTGTTTTTCTTTTTCATCTTCTCTCGCCCCCTTTACGCGAGCTCCGCGGCGCTGAGCTGGGAGGTCGCGATCTCGCGGTAAACGTCACAGTTTTTCATCAGCTCTTCATGCGTGCCGATGCCCACGGTCTCGCCGCGGTCGAGCACGATGATCTTGTCTGCGTGGCGGATGGTGCTGATGCGCTGCGCGACGATGATCTTCGTCGTGTCGTGCAGCTGCTTGGATAGCCCCTCGCGCAGCTTCGCATCCGTGCGGTAGTCCAGAGCGGAGAACGAATCGTCGAAGACGAGGATCTCCGGTTCTCTCGCCAGCGCGCGGGCGATGGAAAGGCGCTGCTTCTGGCCGCCGGACATGTTGCGGCCCATCTGCGCCACATGGTGCTGCGTGCCGTCGGGGAGCTTGTCGACAAACTCCTTCGCCTGCGAAAGCTCGACGGCCTGCGCAAGGCCCTCATCGTCCGCCGGCGCTTCGCTCTCGCCAAAGTAGACATTGTCGCGGATGCTGCCGGCGAAGAGCACCGCCTTCTGCGTCACGTAGCCGAGCTTGTTGTAGAGTGTGTCGAACGTGTAGTCCCTGACGTTCACGCCATCGACAAGCACCTCGCCCTCCGTCGCATCGTAAAAGCGCGGGATCAGGCTCACAAGTGTCGTCTTGCCGCTGCCCGTCGCGCCGATGACGGCAAGCGTCTCGCCCCTGTTCACACGGAAGCTGATGTTCGAAAGCTCATCCTCCGAAGCGTGCGGATAGCGGAACGAAACGTTTTTGAACTCCACTGTGCCGTGCTCTTTGCATTCGCTCACGCTGCCCTCGCGGATATTCGCCTTGCGCTCGAGCACCTCGTTGATACGCTCGGCCGAGACCTGCGCCTGCGGCAGCAGCATGAAGATCATCACGAGCATCATAAACGACATCACCACGTAGGTTGCATACGTGCTGAACACCAGCACGTCGCTGAACATCGTGAGGCGCGCTGCGGAATCGGTCAGCGCGATGTTGTTGACGAGCGCCGCACCCAGCCAGTAGATCGTGAGCGCCAGGCCGTTCATACCGAGCGTCATCGTCGGCTGGACGAGGGCGAAGAGCTTCTGGTTCTTTACCTGCACATTCATCATGTCAAGGCTCGGCTTGTTGAACTTGTCGTTCTGGTACTGCTCGGCGTTGAACGCGTGCACCACGTTGATGCCCGTCAGGTTTTCGCGCGCCACACGGTTGATCTGGTCGGTCAGCTTCTGCACGATGCGGAAACGCGGGATGCAGATGCTCATCACCGTTATCACCGTCACGCAGATGACCACGACGAATGCCGCTGTCACGGCGGAGAGCTCCCAGCTCTTGCCGAGAATTTTGATGATGGCCCACACGGCCATGATCGGCGATTTGATCATCATCTGCAGGCCCATCGCCACGATCATCTGAATTTGCGTGATGTCGTTCGTCGTTCTCGTGATGAGGCTGGCGACGGAAAAGTCCTGCATCTCCTCGCTGCCGATGTCCATCACGTGGCGGAAGAGCTTTTCGCGCACCGTGAAGCTGAAGCCCGACGCCGCCTTGGCCGCGAGATACCCGCAGCCCACGGCCAGCACGGCGCTTGCGAGCGTGCAGCCAAGCATTTTCACGCCGACGGACAGGATATCCGCCGTCGCCCCCGACGTTTTGATGAGCGTCGTCAGATCGGTCATGTAATCCGGCAGCCGCAGGTCAAAGTAGACCTGCACCGCCACAAGCACGGTGCACAGCAGCACCATGAGCACCTCTTTGCGGCACATGTTTTTGAGTAGTTTGATCATTGTTGTTTCTCCTGATTTCTTCTCTGGGCCCTCAGCGCTTTTCCTTGCAGATGCCGTTCAGATTGCCATCCATTCTTTCAAGGCAGCGGCGCATCGTCGCCAGATCCTCCTCCGGGATGCCCTCGAGCAGACGTCTTCCGAACTGCCACTGCACCTGCCGTCCGCGCTCAATGAGCGCTTGCGCCTGTTCGGTGCAGATAAGCCGCGTCTGCCGCCGGTCGCCCGGCATCTCCTGCCGCTCAAGAAGGCCGTCATTCACCAGTCTTTCCACGTGCACGGAGACGATACCCGATTTGTGCCCGCGCATGCGGCAGATGTCCTTCGCCGTGTTGTGCTCGGGATTGTTGGCGAGAAAGAGCAGAATATCCATCGCTAACGGCGGCAGGCCGGTCTCCTTGCACAGTGGAGTTAACATAACGTGATAAGCCTTTGTCATCTTGTTGGCGTGGCTGAAAAGCGTTGCCCCGCGCATCGGTTCCTTCGGCATCATATCGGTTCCTTTCCGACCTCATTCGGTCACGCGCCGCGCTCGCTCGTCATCGAATGATAATCTTCTAATTTTAGAACGTCATCATTATAGTTGTTTCCATTCCAATGTCAATAAACAAATTGTGAACGTTCCAAAAAGGGCGTGAAAAAGCGCCGCCTTTCGGCAGCGCTTTTTTCGTATTCTGTTACAGAGACAGCTGGATGAGGCCGAGGATGAGCATATGTACCGGATAAAACGCGTAGCAGGCATACTGAAACACCTTGCTGTGGTGTCCCTGCCGCCCGCGGTAGAGCCAGATGGGCACGAGCGAGAGCAGTGCAAGCCCCTGCTCGCAGACCTCAAACTCCAGTCCGAAAAGCTCGATCGGGAAAATCTGTCCTCCGATGAGCGACACATTGATCCAATAGAGCGCCGCGATCTGCCCGAGCAGTTTCCACCACTCTCTGCCGCGGAGGAAATAGAACACAAACACCGTCAAAACGCCCATGCCGTAATAATCTACCATGCCGAGCGTGCCGAGCGCAAAGCCCAGCACCGTGACCGCAACGCAAGTCAGAAGATAGAGCCATGTCTTCCCCTTTTCCCGCACGGCCTCCATCGCCCGAATGCCGAGAAGGCCGATGAGCAGCGTCCAGATGACATTCTGGTGCACAGGGTAGAACCACGTGCCGCCGTACATCAGGTCAAAGGGAATTTCCGACAGCAACGCAAAAATCAGCATCCGCTGCGCGTATTTTTTGAAACTGTGCGTGTGGAAGTAGCCCTCCACCGCCATGAAGGTAAAAATGGGGAACGCGAGACGTCCCACGCAGGTCATCCACTCCTGCGAAAGAAAAAGCGTCGCCCACAGGTGGTCGAGCAGCATGAAGGCCATCGCTAAAATGTGCAGCGCCGCGGCGCTGAGGTCAAACTGTTTTTTCATTGATCTCTCCTGTTGATTTCTCTCTTTCCCCCGCTGTTGCGCAAAGTTATTTTATTTTATCAGATCTCGCGTCAAAAGTCACGCTTAATTTTTGCGTTTCTTTCTCTGCAAAAAATACCGGCGGGCAAAATGCCCGCCGGTACGTTTCAGTTTTACCCCAGAATGGCCTTCAGGTCCTCCTCTGGCGTCGTAATGGGCGCGATGCCAAAGTTCTTGACAAGGTAGTCGAGCACGTTCGGCGAGAGGAACGCCGGCAGCGTCGGACCGAGGCGGATGTCCTTGATGCCGAGATACAGCAGCGTCAGCAGGATGCACACCGCCTTCTGCTCGTACCACGAGAGCACCATCGAAAGCGGCAGCTCGTTCACACCGCAGCCAAAGGCGTCGGCGAGCGCCAGCGCGATCTGGATGGCGCTGTAAGCGTCGTTGCACTGGCCGATGTCCAGGATGCGCGGCAGCCCCGCCACCGTGCCAAGATCTAAGTCATTGAAGCGGAACTTGCCGCAGGCCAGCGTCAGCACCATGGTGTCGGGCGGCGTCTGCTTGACGAATTCCGTGTAGTAGTTCCTGCCGGGGCGCGCGCCGTCGCAGCCGCCGACTAAGAAAAAGTGACGGATCCGGCCGGAGTTGACGGCCTCGACCACCTTGTCGGCCACACCCAGTACCGCGCCGCGGGCAAAGCCCGTCGTGACCGTGCTGCCACCGTTGATGCCGGTGAACGCCTTGTCCTCGGCATAGCCGCCCAGCGCCAGCGCCTTTTCGATGACCGGCGTGAAGTCCTTGTCCGCGCCGATATGCTTGAGTTCCGGATATGAGACCGCCGCCGTAGTGAACACGCGGTCGGCATAGCTCGCTTTCGGCGGCATCAGACAATTCGTGGTGAATAGTACGGGCGCAGGGATGTCGGCAAATTCCTTTTGCTGGTTCTGCCACGCCGTGCCGAAATTGCCCTTGAGATGGGCATACTTTTTAAGGCCCGGGTAGCCGTGCGCGGGCAGCATCTCGCTGTGCGTATAGATGTTGATGCCCTTGCCCTCCGTCTGCTCGAGCAGGCGCTTCAAGTCGTGCAGGTCGTGGCCGGAAACCACGATGAACGGTCCCTTTTCCACCGTCAGCGGCACGGTGGTCGGCTCTGGCGTGCCGTAGGTCTCCGTGTTGGCCTTGTCGAGCAGCGCCATGCAGCGGTAGTTTTTCTCGCCGACCTCCAGCACAAGGGGGAGCAGGTCATCCATGCCCCAGTCCTCGCCGACGGCAAACAATGCCTTGGCAAAAAAGCGGTTGACCTCGCCGTCCGTATAGCCCAGCACCATCGCGTGGTAGGCGTACGCCGCCATGCCGCGGATACCGAACAGGATGAGCGACTTGAGACTGCGGATGTCCTCGTCAGCCGTCCAGAGCCGCGAGACATCGTAGTCATTGTTGTGCCCGCAGGGCGACATGCAGGACGCGCAGTCCGGCACAAGACGGCTCTTCTCCACCTTCACGCGTGCAGTCACATCGCGGATGGCCGCCGCGTCAAAGTTCACATTCGTGAGCGTAGTGAAAAGCGCCTCGATGATGAGGCTCCATGTGCCCTCGTTCACGCCGGGGCTGCCGTCCGCAGCGCGGGCAAGGCCGATGAGCGCGCCGGTCAGCTCGTCCTGCAAATTTGCCGTCTCGGCGCTCTTTCCGCACACACCCGCGCTGCCGGTGCAGCCCGTGCAGTGCGCCGCCTGCTCGCACTGAAAACAAAACATCTTGTTGTCCACCGAAAAAATCCTCCTCATTCTGTGGTCTTATCGATCATAGGATGACTCAAATCGTATCCAGTATTCTCCCGTCCGTCGAGATCGTCACGACCTGCCAGGGGATGAATTTACCGCTATTTTGCAGCGCGGTCTTTGCCGCGTGCTCGAGCCCGCCGCAGCACGGGACCTCCATTCGCACGACCGTCACGCTCTTGATGTCATTTTTTGCGATGATCTCGGTCAGCTTTTCGCTGTAATCCACGCTGTCGAGCTTCGGGCAGCCGACGAGCGTAATGTGGCCCTTGATGAATTTCTCGTGGAAGGCCGCGTAGGCGTACGCCGTGCAGTCCGCCGCGATGAGCAGCTTTGCGCCGGAGAAATACGGCGCATTCACGGGCACGAGCTTGATCTGCACCGGCCACTGGGAGAGCTGGCTCTCCTGCGCAGCAGGAGCCGCCGTTTCAGATGCCGCCTTGTGCGCAAAGGTCTTGAGCTGCATGCCGGAACAGCCGTGGTGCAGTGTCATCCCCTCCTTCTGCATTCTCTTCTGCCTGTTTTCAAGCACCGCCTGCTCGTCGTAGGCCGCGGCCTCGCGCTCGACAAAGGAAATCGCGCCGGTCGGGCAGGTCGGCAGACAGTCGCCCAGGCCGTCGCAGTAGTCGTCGCGCATCAGCTGCGCCTTGCCGTTTACCATGGCGATGGCGCCCTCGTGGCACGCCGCGGCGCAGGCGCCGCAGCCGTTGCATTTATTTTGATCGATCTCAATGATTCTCCGTTTCATTGCAATACCTCCTTGCGTTTTCAAGCGTATTATAGTAGAATGCGGCCAGCAAGTCGGTTGAATTTTCAACGAAAGGCGATTTTTCATGAAAGAATTTTTTCCCATTCTCGCCGCCTCGCCGCTCTTTTCCGGCGTCACGGAGAACGAGCTCGACGCGATGCTCACCTGCCTTGCGGCAAAGGCCGAGCAATTCCCCAAGGACGTGTTTCTCCTTCATCCCGGTGACACGGTCGAGGAGATCGGCATGGTGCTCTCCGGCTGCGCGCTCGTCGTGCAGGAGGATATCTGGGGCAACCGCAACATTCTCTCCCGCACCGCGCCGGGGCAGACCTACGCCGCGGCCTTCGCCTGCGCGCCGAGCAGCGTCTCCAACGTGAGCGTCGTGACCGAAACGCCGACGGCGGTGCTGTTTTTGAACGTCAAACGCCTTTTGACGGTCTGTCCCTCCGCCTGCGCGCACCACAGCCGCATCATCCGAAACCTTCTGAGCGACCTTGCGGGAAAAAACCTGCTGCTCAATGAAAAACTCACGCACATCGCCCAGCGCACGACGCGCGCCAAGCTCATGTCCTATCTCTCCGCCGAGGCGCAGCGGCGCGGCGCGGTCGAGTTTGACATCCCGTTCTCCCGCCAGCAGCTCGCGGACTTTCTCGCCGTTGAGCGCAGCGGATTGTCGCTCGAGCTCGGCAAGATGAAAAAGGAAGGGCTTCTGGACTTCCATAAAGAGCACTTCGTGCTGAACATCTGAATTTTGCAAAAAAGGAGTTCCTCTTACCTTCAAGAGGAACTCCTTTTTCATTTTGTTCTCGCTTTATGCAGCGAGCTTTGCGTAGCGCATCAGCATCGTCGCCATCTGCGCGCGGGTCGCCTCCCCCTGCGGGTTCAGCTTGCCGTCCATACCGTTGACGATGCCCGCCCCGACGGCCCAGCGCATCGCCTCGACCGCGTAGGGGCTGACGCTCGCGCTGTCAGTAAACGCGCTCAGATCACCCTGCACATCGGCCTTGACCAAGCCGCGGCTTTGCGCGTAGCGGTAGAGCATCGTCGCGAGCTGCTCGCGCGTGATCTTGCCGTCCGGGCTCGTGCCGTCGGACACGCCATGCTTGACCGCCCAATCCTGCGCGGCGGCATACCACGCACCCGTGCTGTTCGTGTCCGTGCCGTCCATGCGGGCCAAAATCGTCCAGAGCATCGCGCGGGTCGTGGCGGCGTTCGGCTCAAAGCCCTTGCCCGTGCCGGTCATCAGCTTTTCCTCGGTGACGAACTGCACGGCCCCGCTGTACCAGTCACCCGCCTGCACGTCGGGATAGTGGTTGACATAAGTTCCGTCGTCCGGCTGCGGCTCGTCGGTCTTGCCGTCCTCCGCGGGCTTGGACGAGGGCGCGGACGTGCCGATCCTCGTAATCGTATACTTGCCGCCCATTGTGACAGTGAAGCTGATCTTTCCGCCTGAGAGGGTGGATTCGATCCGAACACCGTTCGGATCGGTAACGACTGCGCGCGCGTAGTCGCAGGCCACCGTCAGCGTGGGTTGTTTGTTCTCCAAAATAGCCCTGTTTCCATCCGTGTTGACCAGCGTAACGGTCATCGTGCCGCCGTTTTCCTCCACGGTCACCTCAGGGTCGAACTGCGCGGAACTGCCGCCGTCATCATTCGCCAGCGCGAAGGTCGCAAGGCTCAACGCCAGCGTCAGCGCCAGAAGAAAGGAAAGTAACTTTTTCATATGCCGCCTCCTCAATGTTCCGTCTCGGCGCGCGAAGAGCCGAAGTCAAATGTGCCGACCGCCGTGTCAGTCTCGCTGTCGTAGGAGCTGAAGCGCAGACCGTCCAGTTCGTTTTCGCTGATGGTCACGCCTTGCTGCACGTAGGAGGGGTAGTAGGGATCGTCCAGCGATTGCCATGACGGGCAGCTTTTATCACGGTAATTCGGACGAAAGAATGTATTGCAATTCTGCGTTCTGGCAAGCGGGTAGGCCAGTGTCTTATCGTTTCCGTCAAACCACGGCAGGAAGTTAAAGTACTCCGGATCACGATTGTAGTCCTCTATAATTGTAAACTCTGGCGCATCATTTCCTGCAATAACCGCACCATTCTCACCGTCGTGCTTCAGCTGCAAAATGACGACAGTTTTGTCGTCCTCTCCTTTGACCTCTTTCTGCTCCCACAAGATAGGATTCCACTCAGCTTCGCTGTCTGTCGCATCATAATCGTGGTAGAAGAAGTTCTGCGACATCCATATCGTTTTGCCGGAATTATTTACCATGTCATAGCCGTTGTTCACAAAACGGTTTCCAGAACTTTCGAGAAGCGACGGCTGGTCGCACACGTCCACCTGTACCGCAGTATCATTGCCGACAAACCAGTTGCCGAGCATTTGAAGGTTGCCGCCACCGGTCGCCGACATCCGAATTCCAATATGGTTATTGCGGAATACAGACCGGTTAGCGGCCCACGAAGAGCGGTCTTCGCTGCCGATTGCACAATAGTAGTCCTCAAGAACGCAATTACGCGGAAGGCCTTCTCCCCATCCATAAGCAGCCGCATTGGGAGAACCATCACTCCACTTTTTCTGATCTTTGCCCGCACCAACAAAATGAATCGATTCAAAGTCGCAATCTGCGCCCTCAAGCTTGACGCCGCCCTTGATCGTAGTGGAGATCACGCCTTCGTCAGCGCCGGCGCCCATGAGGTCGACGAAGCACTTTGTCTCAGGAATAATGATCTGTCCTGTGATCGTGCCCGCAGGCAGAACAAACTCGATCGTCGGCAGCTCATGCTCCCCGACTTCTGAATAACACGCCAGTTCCTCAGCAATAGCGTTGTTGATGTTGCCCAAACTGCCGCTCAGTTCCATGCGCTTTCTGTCCATTCTTTGGAACGTATCCAAGCTGAAGCTGCGGGCCACTACTGTTTTTGTACCATTTTCTGTTTTCACAAGCTGCGCTTCGTAAACCCACGAGCCCGCAGTCGACGGATCTCCATAGTAGAGATGTGTCCAATCCAGCCCCACCTTTCCATGGTCGGAAGACTGGCTCTCCATGCTCACCGTCTCACTTGTCGGATAGTTTTCATTGCCACCAGCAGGATGCACCAGCACTCTGAACTCATAGCCTGCCTCTTTCATTGCTGACACAACAGTCTCTTCTATGCTGTAAGTTGCATCATCTTTGCCGCCTGTCCCCGAAATAAGACGAAACGCTTCCGCAGCGACATACATGTGGTCGTTCGACCCCTGTGTAAACCCTCTGCCGCCCTGAATGCTCTTCGGCGCAATATCGAATAGATTCTCTCTCCATTCGCACGCGGCAAGATAGTAAGTATTATCATCCCACTGGAATTCCGCTACATTATTGTAATACTTCTCTCCGTTCGCCGTAAAGACGAGTCGCCCGCCGTTCTCGTCCTCCTCCCACTCGGTTGTAACATCATAGTCGGTATCCTTTACTGTCTCGCCATGAGAGGACATGACCTTGATATAGACCTTATTTTCTTCATTGTTTCCATTGTCATACTGGATCCAGCCGGTCGCACTGGTTCCTTCCGGTCGGCTAAGATCAAACTGCCAAAGCTTGATTTCCTCGCCGTCGCTATTTGTCGGATGCAAATTTTTAACAACCTCGCCGTCCACGCGCAGTCGGTCAGCTGCAGTGATTGAGTTCGTATTTTCCCTGTCCTTCACCATCAGTGCCACTTCATACTCACCGGCAGACAGCGTGGCGGTCTCCCCCGCAAAGTAGTCTCTCCCATTGTATTGCATCACCAGCCCGCCGGCCAGCGGCGCGCTGCCCGCACGAAGCTGCGCATCGAGCTTGTACCACTGATTGTTGCAGTGGAACATGAGCACATAGTCGTCCTTCTCTGCTTCACTCCAATTCAAGTCCTCAGGAAAGTCTTTCCACAATGCAAATAGCCCCTCAGGGTTTTTATGAACTTCAACTTGTCCAAACTGTGTGCGAATTCCGTCTGCCGCTTTCTGAATGGCATAGCATTCAGCCTTACTCTGAAAAAACGTAAGGAATGCTGGCACGACCGCATTGTCGCTCTCATTCACATAAACCAGCCACGGCAGGCGAACATTCTCATCATACTGATACCGTGTGTAAGAGGTCGCGCCACCTTTTTTCTCGACATAGAGCTGAATGGCTGTCTTTTCATTCTCTTCTGTCGGCAGCTGAGATTTCTCTCCATCGCCACCCTGCTGAGAATCATTCTCCCCCATTTCAACGGTTTCCTCTTGTTCCTCAGCGCCCGTGTTCTCTTCTGCTCCATTTGCTATCGCGGCGACCGGCAGTAAACTCACCACCATCAACAGCGCTAACAGCATGCTCAGTGCTCTATGCTTCATGTGTGTTCTCCTCATTTCCTATAAATTTCCGGGGTCTGTACATTCTTTATCAGCATACACGCTTCCGTGCGGGAAAACAATATGCTGGGAGCATACCCTTTGCAAAAAAAGGAGGAAACGCCGCGTTTCCTCCTTTTCTCTTTAATTGTCCGCCGTTACGATCTGCGAGAGGTCGACGGTGTATCCTGCCGCATTTTCGACATTTACCCCGTTGCCTCGGAACACGCAGTTATTGAAATCCAGCGTCTCTGTGCCCGGCATCGCGGCGATGCGCACGGCGGTGCCGTTGTCTTCGTACACGCTGTCGCCATAGTAGCTGCCCGAGCACGTCGCGCCGCCGCGGTTGTCGAGCCACAGCCCCACGCCGTTGCCGCGGAACGTGCAGCCCGTGGCGTTGACCCAGCTGCCGAGGCCGCCGTAAGCGCCGATCTCCCAGTTTTCAAACGTGCAGTGGTGCAGGAATGCTCCTTCGCTCGCGGAAAGGCCGATGCCCGTGCCGTCGCCCACAAAGCGGACGTTCGTGATGTTTGAGGGGTGAATGCCGCGCGTCGCGATCGTCACCGTGCCGGTGAACGTCGTGCCGCCCTCGCTGCCGACCAGATCGCAGCAGAAATTTTTCATCGTCAGTCCACCCTCGTACGTCACCGCGGGCAGCTGCAAAATGTAGACCGACTTTCGATCCGCCTCGTGCGCGAGGGTGTCGAGCAGCACGTTCAGATCGTCGACCGTCGCCATCGGGTAGTCGTTCTCCGTCAACGTCACGACCGGGACGCGCGTGATCTTGACTGTGTGGCGCAGACGCAGCGTGTCGCCGTTTTTGAGGTAGATCGTCCAGATGACGTTGCCCTCCCCCTCCTTGAGCTGCTCGGTGTGATAGCTCGGGATGGCCTCGATCGCCGCGTTGGAGGTTGTCGGGATGCATGTCTCATCGATCTGCAAAAGAGTGATGCCATCGCACGGCGTGGTCGTCACCTCGTAGTTATCCACAAGGGCGAGAAATTCATTCTTCTTGTCCACGCCGCCGCCATTGTCGACAAAAACGCGGGAGCTCGACACCTGGCCGCGCACCTGATCCTCGCGGACCTCTACGGTGAAAAGCGGCTGGCCGAAAAACGGCGCGCCTCCCTGCGATTCAAAGCTCAGCGCCAGATGGAATGTCTGCCCGTCCGTTTCGTAGGTGAGCTCCGCGCCCTGCGCGTCGATGATCTTTCCTCGGTTGGCAAATCCAACCGCCGTTAATGTCACCAACAACACCGCCGTTAGCAAGATCGCCGCGGTGATGCGCCTGCGGCGTTTCGGCTTTGGCATTTCCGCAGGGCGCTTTTCGATCAGCACGCTTTCACAGTAGGGGCAGAACGAAGCGTTTTCGACAAGCAGCGCGCCGCAATGCGGACAGCGCTTTTCCTCAAAATTCATCTCACAGCACCTCCATCAGCGCTCGCGCGCTCTGATAGCGCTGCTCCGGCGCGGTCATCGTGCATTTGCGCACGATGCGTCCCATTTTCCCCGCCGCCATCTCGCGCGAGGGGTGCTTGCCTGTAAGCATGATATTGAGCAGCACGCCGAGCGAAAAAATGTCCGCCCGCTCGTCGGACTGGAAGATGCCGTACTGCTCGGGCGCGGCAAAGCCCGTCGTGCCGAGCACCTGCGTGTCGCTCTCGGACTCGTCCTTGTAGATGCGCGCGGCGTCAAAGTCGATGAGCACGGCGTCGCTGCCGCGCAGGATGACGTTTTCCGGTTTGACGTCGCGGTGCACCGCGCCCATCGAGTGCAGCACATGCAGCGCTTGGCAGAGCTGCATCGTGACCTGCCGCGCCTCTTTTTCCGTGAGCTTAGCGCCCGTCAGGAGCTCTGCGAGCGTGTCGCCCTGCACGTATTCCTCCAGCACGGCGGTTTGGCCGTCCTGCTCCGCCGCTTCCATGATCTGCGGCAGATGCGGGCACAGCACCGGCAGCAGACGGCGATAGACCTCGCCGCTGCCGCTGTAGCGGCGGAAGACATAGCGCGTGCCGCTTTTCTTATGCCGCACGACGGAGACCGTCCCGCGCGGACTCCGCTTCAGCACGTGAAGCGTGTCGTATTCGGTTGTCACGGCCTCCAGAAGGCTTTCGTACAGCGTCACAAATTTCACACCCTATGCAGTCAGCATATTGTTTTCGCCTGTTGAAAACGGTAAAATGAACAGGAAATATTATACTGAGAACTTGAGTTTTTGTAAAGGCGGAAGATGGATGAAGATGGAAGTGGAACGGAAAAATACGGACGGACTACGCAACGAGCTGATGGACGCGCCAAATTTGCAGGCGTTTCTCTCTGCAAACGAGGCGAATTTTTCTTCGGAGAGCGCATCGATGCTGCTCAACGAAATGCTGGAGCGAAAGGGCATCTCCAAAGCCTCGCTTGCCAAGCAGTCCGGCATGAGTGAAATTTACCTGCACCAGATTTTCGCAGGGCGGCGCAATCCCTCGCGCAGCCGCGTGCTGTGCCTGTGTTTCGGGCTGAACGCATCGCTCGAAGAGGCACAGGAGCTGCTGCGCAACTGCGGCTACGCTGAGCTCTACCCCAAGGTCCGGCGAGATGCGATCATCATTTACGGGCTGCTGCACGGCATGGACCTTTTCGCCGTCAACGACCGGCTGTTCTCCGAGGACGAGGAAACGCTGTTCTGACACTTATACGCTGAAAAGCGACACGACCAGACAAAAAGCACCTGCCTTGAAGGCAGGTGCTTTTTGCTATTCTCTTCCGCCTGACGTTTTCTTCGCGCGCTCCAGTGCGCGCCGCAGCGGCGGGAAGAGCACGAAGACGAGGACCGTATTTGACACGCAGTGGATGACGTCATACGGGATGCCCGAAACCCACCACGAAAACGCCATCTGCCATCCGCCGATGAAAAAATACGGAATGGTGCACAGTGCGCCGAAGCACAGCCCGTGCAGTCCCGCGATGGCCGCCCAGAATGCGCGGCTCTCGCTTCTGCGAAACGGCAGCGCAGCGAGCACGACAATCGGCCAGACGTAGAGATACATCAGGTTCCAAAGCCCCGCGCCGTAGAGCGCGATCTCGAGCAGGGCAAAGCCGAACGCCGGATAGAGCGCCTTCGCCCCGTACACCGCCGTGGCCAAAAGCAGCAGCGTGACGGGATGCACGTTCGGGATAAGGCGCAGGCACTCCTTGCCCGCGACCATCAGCGCGCAGAAAAGCGACAGCTCCGCGATCTCGCGGATGCTGAGTCTTGCGGACTTACCAGCCGACATTCAGCACAAAGTCGTACACATCGCCGTCCGCGACGGGCTGGCTGTCCACGCCGAGCTCGGCAAACGTGCCGTTCACGCTGTAGCCCCACCACTGCTGCTCGCTCTCGTCGGCGGTCTCGCCGTCCACAGTCAGCACATAGAGGCCGTACTCGCTCTCTGTGCCCTCGATGAGGTCTTCCTGCTCGAGCGCGCCGCGCAGGTACTCTTCGTCGGTGTGGATGGTGAAGGTCGTGTCATCGCCGTTCAGGTGGTCGACGTTGATGGTGATCTCCTTACCGCCCTGCTGCGTCTCCGGCTTGTTTGTCTGCCAAATGACGAGCGCGGCAGCCGCCAGCACAAGCACGATGATGAGGGCGATGACGCCTTTGTTGTTTTTCTTCTGCATTTTGCTTTCTCCTTCTCTTGCTGAAAAACGCCGCCTTTGAGCGGCAAAGCGAAGCATTCGATGCCTTTGAACGTTGCGTCGTATTTTACCGCCAAAGCGGCAAAATGTAAAGCCCCAGCCGTCGCGCCGATCCTCCGCCTTTTTTCTGCGCAAAAGGCTTTGCGCATCGCCGCGCGATGCGGTATAATAAATTTTGCGTTCCGCCCGCTTTCGGGCGGACATTGCTGATTCACTTGACCGCGCCGCTTCGGCGCCCGATATACGAAAGGAACATTTTATGGATCTCATTCAGGCCCTTGCTGCCGAGCTCGGCAAAGACCCCCGGCACGTTGAAAACGTCGTGCATCTGCTCGACGAGGGCAACACCATCCCCTTTATCGCCCGCTACCGCAAGGAGCTCCACGGTGCAATGGACGACACCTCTCTGCGCACGCTCGAAGAGCGGCTCCAATACCTCCGCGGTCTTGAAGAGCGCCGCGAAGCGGTGAAAAAGTCCATCGACGAGCAGGGCAAGCTGACCGATGAGCTCACTGCCGCCATCGACAGCGCCAAAACGCTCGCCGAGGTCGAAGACCTCTACCGCCCCTACAAGCAAAAGCGCCGCACCCGCGCCACGATGGCGAAGGAAAAGGGCCTTGAACCGCTCGCCGCGCTGCTCTTCGCGCAGGAGCGTGACTGCCCGCGGCCCGAGGAGGCCGCGCGCGCCTTTGTCGACCCCGAAAAGGGCGTCGAGACGATCGAGGACGCCCTGCAGGGCGCGAGCGACATCATCGCTGAGCAGATCTCTGACGACGCCGCCATCCGCAAGAGCCTTCGCGCGCTCATTTCCCGTCAGGGCCAGCTTGTGAGCAGGGCCGCGACCGAGGACGACAGCGTCTATCGCCTATACTACGATTTTACGCAGTCTGTCGCCCGCTTGCAGGGGCATCAGGTGCTCGCCATCAACCGCGGTGAAAAAGAAGGCATTTTGAAGATCTCCATCACGCTCGACCGCGAGCAGGCGCTCCCGCTGCTGCGCCGCGCAGTCGTGAAGCCCGGCTCCGCCGCCATGGAATTCGTCAAGTCCGCCGCCGAGGACGCCTACGACCGTCTCATCTTCCCCTCGCTCGAGCGCGAGGTGCGAAATCAGCTCACTGAGCAGGCAGACGAGGGTGCCATCGGCCAGTTTGCGCTCAACTTAAAGCCGCTTTTGATGCAGCCGCCGGTCAAGGGCAAGGTCACGATGGGCCTTGATCCCGGTTACCGCATGGGCTGCAAGGTCGCCGTCGTGGACGGCACAGGCAAGGTGCTCGATACCGCCGTGGTCTACCCGACCTACGGCGAGCGGCAGAAAAATGAAGCCATCGCCGCGCTGGCAACGCTCATCAAAAAGCACGGCGTGGAGCACATTGCCATCGGCAACGGCACCGCCAGCCGCGAGACCGAGCAGATGGCCGTTGAGCTGATCCGCCGGGTGAACGAGAGCGGCGCGCACGTCAGCTACATGATCGTCTCCGAGGCGGGCGCATCCGTGTACTCGGCAAGCAAGCTCGCCGCCGAAGAGTTCCCGCAGTACGACGTGAATCTCCGCTCGGCCGTGTCCATCGCGCGCCGCTTGCAGGACCCGCTCGCCGAGCTTGTGAAAATTGACCCCAAGGCCATCGGCGTGGGGCAGTATCAGCACGACATGCCGCAAAAGCAGCTCGACGAGGCGCTGAACGGCGTGGTCGAGGACTGCGTCAACGCCGTCGGCGTGGATATCAACACGGCGTCGCCGTCACTTTTGCAGCGCGTCGCGGGCCTGAACGGCACAACGGCGAAAAATGTCGTCTCGTACCGCGAGGAGAACGGCGCGTTCACCTCACGCGCGCAGATCAAGAAAGTGCCGAAGCTCGGCCCCAAGGCCTTCCAGCAGTGCGCAGGCTTCCTGCGCGTGCCGGAGAGCAGGAGCGTTCTCGACAACACCGCCGTCCACCCCGAGAGTTATGACGCCGCGAAGGCGCTGCTCGACCTGACCGGCCACACGCTCGCCGACGTGAAGGACGGCAGGCTCGCCGATCTGCCCGATCGCGTCAAGGCCTACGGCGAGGACAAGGCCGCGGGTGAGATCGGCGTCGGCGTTCCCACGCTGCGCGATATCGTCTCGGAGCTCTTGAAGCCCGGCCGCGACGTGCGCGACGAGCTGCCAAAGCCCATCCTGCGCACCGACGTTCTTGAAATGAAAGACCTAAAGCCCGGCATGGTGCTGACCGGCACGGTGCGCAACGTCATCGACTTCGGCGTGTTCGTGGACATCGGCGTGCATCAGGATGGACTTGTCCACATCTCGCAGGTGTCGAACAAGTTCATCAAGCACCCGTCCGAGGTCGTGTCCGTCGGCGACGTTGTCAGGGTCGTCGTGCTGGAAGTGGATGAAAAGAAAAAGCGCATCAGCCTCTCCATGAAGCAGGCGAAATAAGTTTCGCCTTGCAGTTGACATAAAAAACTCCCACGGTTCCGGTAATGAACTGCACCCCATTTGTTAGACAGTATGATATACTATCTAACAAGTGGGGTGTTTTGCTATGCCAAAAGGAGTACCAAACAAACGATATACGCCGGAGTTCAAGAAAATGGTTGTAGAAACCATGAAAAAAGAACATCTGAGTATCTATGCAGCAATGCAGGAATTTGGAATTAACGACCATAAAATTATAGAGCGCTGGGAACGCATTTATTTGGAAGAAGGGCCGGAAGGGTTAGCCATCGAACGGCGTGGCCGCAGCAGTAAGGGTCGTCCGCCAAAGCAGTTGCCGAAGCAGGTGGAAGAAAATCTGCTGGCCGAAGTGCAGCGACTGCGTGCGGAGAACGATTATAAGGTCAACCTCAAGACAGAGATCATGATCGAGGATCTTTACGACAAGGTCAATGCCATCCTGGCCAGACAGACCGCACTGGAAAAACAGCTGACGGAGAAGGGTGAAAGCGCATGGCAAAAATGAGGGAGGACAGAGCCGTCCTCCCTCATTTTTTGCTGTTTTTGCACAACGCGGAATCCTCCTCCGCAAACCTGCGCGCTTTTGTTGAGATGCCTCTCCGGCGCGTAAAGCCCTTATACGTGCAAGACTCTATGTTGCTTTACAGCCGGAAGTGCTTCTTAAGTTCTTGGTTTTCCCCCAGCACCAGCAGCGTCATATCAGCGTCCAGCACAGTTTCCGGGGAGATGTTCACATCGGTCTTGCCGTTCCGCTTCACGCCGAGGATGTTGACGCCGTATTTTCTGCGGATGTCCAGCTCGCCGATGCTGCGGCCCTGCCAATCCTCCGGCACGGCGACCTCGATAATGGCGTGCTGCTCGTCCAGCTCAATGTAGCTGAAAATATGGTTGGAGGTATAGCGGATGGCCGCCCACTTCGCCAGCTGCTTTTCCGGGTAGGCGACCGCGTCCGCGCCGTTGCGCAGCAGAAATTTCGCCTGCACATCCCGCTCGGCGCGGGATACCACATATTTTGCTCCCAGCTCCTTGAGCAGCGACGTCGTCTCCAGCGAATTCTGAAAATTTCCGCTGATGGTGACATAGCAGACATCGTAATTGCTCACGCCCAGCGAGCGCAGAAAGTCCACACGGGTGCTGTCGCCGATCTGCGCGTTGGTGACAAAGGACATACACTCGTTGACGCGCTCCTCGTCTTTGTCCACTGCCATCACCTGATGGCCCAGCTCGTTGAGCTGCATGGCAAGATGCCGCCCGAAGCGGCCCAGTCCGATCAATAATACCGTTTTCATCGTGTGCTCCTTTCAGCCTACGGTAATTTTCTCCTGCGGATAACGGGCGTAAGTCAGATCATGCCCGGAGAATGCGGCGTAGATCAAGGTCAATCCGCCGACGCGCCCAAAAAACATCAGCAGGATGAGAATGCTCTGCGACAGGACTCCCAGCTGCGGCGTCAGCCCCAGCGTCAGGCCCACCGTACCGGCGGCGGACGCTGTTTCATAGAGACAGGCACCGAGGGGAAGCTCCTCCGCTGTGCTGATGACCGCCGCCCCCGCAAAGGTCAGCCCCAGATACAGCAGCAGAATGGCGGCGGCGTTGCGGACAGTGGATGTCTCCAATCTGCGGCGGAAGAGCTGCGGATCCTCTCGCCTGCGGAAGGCGGCAATGGCGTTGGCAATGAGAACTGCCAGCGTCGTGACCTTCATGCCGCCCGCCGTGGAGCCGGGTGCTCCGCCGGTGAGCATCAGCAAAATGGTGACCGCCTGAGAGGCATCCGTCATCTCCGTCAGATCCACTGTGTTATAGCCGGCCGTCCGCGGCGTGACCGACTGAAAAAGGGAGGCCAATATCCGCTCTCCCACGGGGAGGTCCGCAAAGTCTGTCAGATAAAAGAGAAACGCCGGAATCGTGATCAAAAGCGCCGTCGCACTCAAAATGACCTTGCTCTGCATCCGGTAACGCCGCAGGTGCAGACCGTGCGTACAGATATCGTCCCACGTTAGAAAGCCGATGCCGCCCACGATGATCAGCAGCATGATGACGATGTTGACCAGCGGGTCTGCGGCATAGGCCGTCAGCGAAGGATAGAGGGCGTCTGCCCGCCCCAGAATATCGAAACCCGCATTGCAGAAGGCGGAAACGGAATGGAAAACGGACATCCATACGCCCCGCAGCCCATAGTCCCGGCAGAATGCTGGTAGCAGCGCCAACGCGCCCAGCAGCTCGACAATCAGGGTTCCTCTCAGGATAAACCGCGTCAGGCGCACGATGCCGCCCACCGCGGGAGCGGAGATGGCGTCCTGCATGGCGCTGCGCTCCTTGAGCGTGATGTTCCGCCCGGCGAGCATCAGGAAGGTCACCGCACCGGTGATCACGCCCAACCCGCCGATCTGGATCAGCAGCAAAATCACCGTCTGACCAAAGGCAGACCAGTAGCTGCCGGTATCCTGCACCACCAGCCCCGTCACGCAGACAGCGGAGGTGGAGGTGAACAGTGCCTCATGAAACGGCGTCCAGACCCGCTGTACTGTGGCGATAGGCAGCATCAGCACCAGCGCCCCCAGCAGGATCACACCCGCAAAGCCCAGGATCATGATTTGAAAGGAAGTCAAATGACGCTTCAGATGGAGTATGGGTTCTATCACCGTGCACACCTTCCCTCAAATACCGCTCCTGATTTTGGCACATAGTATAGCACGGTTTTCGCAGCCTGTCTATGCAGGTTTTGTAAAGGTTTTGCAGAATTTGATGAAGCTCAATATTGACGATGTTGTCAGATCATAGCTTGTTCAGCACGCCATAGACCTCCGCCAAGGCGCGGACATACTGCGGGAAATTGCACCGCAGCTCACTGTCCTCCCCCGGCGGTGGAACCGGTCTCCGCATCATACGATGAACAGTCCTCCATACCTGAAGCCTGCTGCCGGGATAGGATTCTCTCAGCTTCTCGACCGCGCGGTTCTTCGCCTTCTCCACGGCGGACTCCTTCATCATGTGATACATCCCGATCTCTTTCAAGGTCGCCTCCGGGTATCCGAACACGCCGTAGGATTTGCCGAGGATGTCCCTATCCTTCTTCGGCAGGGTGTCGAACAGCTCCCGGAGGAGCTCGATGCAGACCTTGCGGTACACGGCCTGCTCCGCCGAAACGGAGAGCATCCCCGGCATCAGCCATTCGTAGGGATCGCCGTCATAACTCTCCGGGACAAGATCATGCACACCGAGGAAATGGGTGTTGTAGCGAACATACCGGCTGACACGAGCCTCGGAGATGCCCAACTCCTCCGCAATTTCGCCGGTATCCTTCCATGCAACATGATACAGCCTCTGCACCTGCCGGACGGCAGTCATCTCGTTCTTGCTCAATGCCATACAGCCAATATTTTGCTCCAGCCAGCGGGTCATGCGCCCCTTCAAATGCGGGTAGAGGTAGGTGGTGAGCACGGCGCGGCTTTCGTCATATTCTCTGCTCTGTATCCGCGTCAGAAGCTCCAACGCGCCTTCGCCGCAGAGATCGTCCAGAATCGTTTTCGTATACGCGGAAAATTGATTCGGATGATGCTGATTCGCCGTCAGGCAGTTGAATTCCGCCGCGGTTTCCTTGGCGATGCCGCGGATCAGACCGATGTTTTTATGGTATATCTTTTCCAGCGCGGTCTCGTCACCGTCATAATATTGGCGAACCAGTTGCTCGTTGGTCATGCTTGCTCACCCGCCTTTTTCTTCGGCGGACGGCCCCTCGGATTGGCCGTTCTGGTGATCCCGCAGCGCTGGTAGACATTCTCAGACGAAACGCTCTCTTCAAAGGCTTCTACAGAAATACTTGCGTCGCGCAAGGCGTCATAGAGCAGGTCCCGCACATAGTCCTTGGCTTTTCTTGCGTCCTTCTGTGAGATCGCGTTCCGAGACAGATCCTTCGTGATGCGGGCAAAGGCGGTCACCTTGACTTTGACCTTGGGAATGTCCTTCGCCAGTTCCTTCTGCACCTCCACAGAACCAAACTGCCGGCAGGTGTAGCCGGGCGCGTGGGGACACGCCCCTTCGCAGTATAACGCGTGGACGCCGCTCTTGAGCAGGAAATACCGTCCGCAGATGATGCAGCGGCGGACGTTGTGTCCGCTGTTCAGCGCCAGCATATAATCCGCCTTCATCAGCGCCTGCAAGCTGTCGGTCACATGCTCCTGACAGATAGCGACAGAGCCGTCCGGCAGCGGCCGCGGCACATAGGAAAGCTCGTAGGCATCGTGGGTCGTATAGCAGTCGCCATTGTTGCGGATGGGATTGACGATGAGCTTTTCCGCGATACGATCATCATTGTAGAAACCGTAGAGCGCCTTCGCATACTCCTCCGGACTGTTGTGTTCCAGCTTGGATAAGCCGAACCGGATAAAATTCTGAATGGTCTCGTTGAAGGCGCGGATGTCATGGAGGTACAGCGCATAGCGGTCAAGACGCTTTTGGTAGTCACGCCATGCACCCCTGGTGGGACCGAAGGCGCGGAGCATCTCATAATAAAAAGCCATCCCATCTTCCAGATCTGCCTCACTCGGATGGAACAGGTCGAGGGGAGCATACTCGCCGTGCTGGGAGAATTGATTTGCCACGCGCTCAAGCTGTCTCTTTTGCGCTTCCGCTGTCGGTGCTTGATTCTCTGTGGGAAATACGCTGAATTGCTCCGTGATCTCCCGTATGGCAGAGAAGAAAGCGTCCTCGTCTTCGTCCAGCAGCAGGCGGAACACCTGATACCGGCGCAGTTTCTGGCAGAGCGCATCCATCTTCTCATTCAGCTTCCACCAAAGCGCTATGTCCCGTTTCCGCTCATATTCTTCCGCAAGATCGGTGATCTGTGTCATACGCTTTTTCAGGCGCATGTATTCGTCCGGAGACAGATTCAGCAGATCGGCGGTCAGCATACCGGCGGTCAACTGCTGGCCGTTCAGCTCCAAGATGCTGCCATAGGTGTAGAAAATGACGCTGCCTCCCATGTGTATCCTCCTTTGCAAAAATTGTCCTACCTGATTTTTAATTTGTCCGCTCTTTTTCTCAGCATAGCATGAATTCCTCCACAATACAAGCAGAGGGAAGAAACCACGTGCCGTTCCGTGGTAACTCCCCTCTGCTTTTTCCGCTCTCACCGTTCCGATGGGAGCAATTTTTTTAAGGAGGATTCAAAATTGAAAAAAGAAAACAGATTGCTGACCATCGACGGTGAAACGCTGATGAGCCAGCCGCTCACGCCGCTGAACTTCGTAGTGGATACGTTGCTGTCCCAGGGCCTGCACATCCTCGCAGGCTCTCCCAAGGTGGGTAAGTCCTGGCTGGCGCTGTGGCTGGCCGTCACGGTGGCGAAGGGCGAAGCCGTTTGGGGCATGGGCGTGAAACAGGGCACCACGCTCTACCTCTGCTTGGAGGACCCCACCCTCCGCATCCAGAACCGCCTGTTTGAGATCACGGAGGACGCCCCAGCCAGCGTCCACTTCACCACCAACAGTGACACTCTTGGCAAGGGGTTGGAGGAACAGCTCCGCGCGTTCCTTTCTGAACACCCCGACACGGTACTGGTCATCATCGACACACTGCAAATGATCCGCGGTGCCGGTTATGACAACACCTACGCAGCGTCGTCGCGGACTTCATATCTTTCGTTTCCGCCTGCGCCGAAAACTCACTCATTCCGTCGCTCCTCCTTTTCCGTTCAGAACCGCTTTGCTGGGTTCTGAACGGAGAGACGCGCAAAGCCGTTGGCTTTGCGTGGAGAGGCGATGCGGCAAAAAAGTGATCTTCTTCTCAGAAGGAAGAACGAGTGAGAGCACCGCAAAGTTCTTCTGCATCGGGCGTGACATTGAATATCGTGAGCTGACGCTGGAGCGCAACGCGGAA
>OLGI01000608.1_pt1 | contig 36140 bp, 30 predicted proteins | sample 1605221 | NCBI WGS metagenome assembly OLGI01 (sample SAMEA3888915, study PRJEB22519) | human gut metagenome | biome: human gut; feature: human-associated habitat; material: faeces | place: Denmark | collected 2010 | reverse complement strand
CGGCCGCTGCCCGTGATGAAGCTGAATCCGGACATCGAATCGATTTTCGACTTCCGCTACGAAGATTTCTCGCTCGAAGGCTACGATCCCTATCCGGCGATCAAAGCCCCGATTGCAGTATAACCAGCGCCCCACGGCACTCCGGGCGCAGGCTGCCCGGACGCCCCGGAAGAGCCGGCAACCTTACCGGACCATACGATACAAACAAACAGACAAAATGCTTTCGATTATCGTCGCCATCGCCCGCAACGGGATCATCGGGTCGGGCAACAGCCTGATCTGGCACATCAGCGAAGACCTGCGCCGCTTCAAGGCGATCACTTCCGGTGGTGATGGGCCGTAAAACGTTCGAGTCGATCGGCCGGGCGCTGCCGGGGCGCACGAACGTCGTTATCACGCGGCAAAGCAGTTTCCTGGCCGAAGGATGCACGGTCGTCCACTCGCTCGAAGAAGCCCTCGCACTGTTTCCGGAGAGCGAAGAGGTCTTCGTTATCGGCGGCGGCGAGATCTATGCGCAGGCATTGCCGCGCGCCCAACGCTTCTACCTGACCGAAGTGGACGCGGATTACGAAGGCGATACCCGTTTCCCCGACTGGGACCGGTCGCAATGGCTCCTCACGGAGCAGGAACACCATCCGCACGGCGAGAAGTTTCCATCCCCTTTTACGTTCCTGACCTACGCACGGAAGCCTGCCCGGTAATCCGGACGTCTATCCTCTCTCCCCTACGGCGACAGCCCGCCCCGGGTTCCATACGACCGAAAAATTCTCCGCAACCGGGTTCCGGGCAAGCGGTTTTCCGAAATCTTCCCCGTCCATCAATGTGCTTCGAGCCAGTTGCGGCCCACACCGGAGTCGGCCAATAACGGCACTTGCAACGGATAGGCGTTTTCCATCTCTTCGCAGACGATAACTTTTACTCTCTCGATTTCCTCGACGGGTACATTGAAATTGAGTTCGTCGTGTACTTGCAGAATCATTCGGCTTCGTAGATGCTCGTTTTCCAATCGTTTGGCGATACGTATCATAGCGATTTTGATGATGTCGGCTGCACTCCCTTGTATCGGGGCGTTAATAGCGTTTCGTTCGGCATATCCCCGCACGACGCTGTTATGGGAATGTATGTCGGGCAACATTCGTTTCCGGCCGCAAATCGTTTCCACATAGCCTTTTTCCCGAGCAACTTCGATACTTTTATTCATATACTCTTTGATTTGCGGATAACTTTCGAAGTATCCGTCGATCAATATTTTTGCTTCGCTCCGTGGTATATTCAGTCGTTCGGCGAGGCCGAATACCGATATGCCATAAATGATACCGAAGTTCGCTGTTTTGGCCTTTCTTCTCATATCGGCAGTTACGGCATCGATAGGAACTTTGTAAATTTTTGCGGCTGTGGCTGCGTGGATATCCGATCCCTCCCGGAATGCTTCTATCATGTGCCGGTCTCCGCTCAGGTGTGCCATGATACGCAATTCTATTTGCGAGTAGTCGGCCGAGAAGAAAATGCAGTCTTTATCCGGTACGAATGCACGGCGTATTTCCCGCCCTTCGTTGTCGCGGATAGGTATGTTCTGCAAGTTCGGGTTGCTGGAACTGAGTCGTCCGGTGGAGGTAATCGTCTGGTTGAACGAGGTATGTATCTTTCCCGTTTTGGGATTGATCAATTCGGGCAGGGCATTGATATAGGTACTCAATAGTTTGCGAATGCCTCTTTGATCGAGTATTTTACCCACGATGGGGTGGCGGGACCGAAGTTTTTCCAATATCTCTTCGGTCGTGGAATATTGTCCCGTCTTTGTCTTTTTGGCTTTTTCATCGATTTTCAATCGTTCGAAAAGGACTTCGCCTACCTGTCGTGCCGAACTTACATTGAATGTAACGCCTGCCAATTGGAAAATCTCTTGTTCCAACTCGTTCATGCGCCGGGTGAGGATATCCGAGGAGCTTTTTAATTCGGTTATATCTACATTGACTCCGGTTATTTCCATGTCGGCGAGAACTTTTGTCAATGGCATTTCGATGTCGTAAAAGAGCTTTTCCATTTTTTCGGTCTTCAACTCTTTTTCGAGCCGGTTTTTCAGTTGCAAGGTAACATCGGCGTCTTCGGCGGCATATTCGCAAACTTGCTCTACCGGGACTTGTCGCATGGAAAGTTGTTTTTTCCCTTTCGGACCGATGAGTTTTTCGATGGACACAGGCTCGTAGTTGAGATATACATTCGCCAGATAGTCCATATTGTGGTACTGTTCGGGTTGTAACAGGTAATGAGCCACCATTGTATCGAAGAAATCGCCTTTGACATGTATCCCGTAGTTATGCAGGACGATATAGTCGTACTTGATATTTTGTCCTATTTTCAAGGATTTGGGATTTTCCAGAGCCGATTTGAAGATGTTTACGATTTCCCGAGCTTTTTCTTGGTCCTCTGGAATGGGAATATAATAGGCTTCGTGCTCTTTTAGGGCGAAAGAAAGTCCCACCAACTCTACATTCATCGGGTCTACACCGGTTGTCTCCGTGTCGAATGCGAATGCCGATGCGCAGGATAGCAATGCCGCCAAGTCCCACATCTTTTCAGGGGTGTCGGTTAAATGATAGGTGTGCGGAATCGATGCGATATTAGCCAAATTCGACTGGGGCGCGGAGTCGTCTGTTTGTTCAGTTTCGGGGACATTGTCGAACAGGGAGGGTTGTACCGTTTTTTTAGGTGTCGGCGTTGTCGGTTGGTTTCCCAATACTCTTTCGGTAAGGTTTCTGAATTCCAATTCTTCGAAGATGGGTCTCAGTTTTTCACTGTTTACAGGTTCCCGTCGAAGTGATTTTTCGTCGAAAGTCAAGGGTACGTCGGTCTTGATGGTTGCCAAGAACTTGGAAAACTCTATTTGCGAGCGGTTTTCTTCCACTTTGGTTTTCAAGGCTCCTTTTAACCGATCGGTGTTTGCAAGCAGGTTTTCTATACCTCCGAAATCGGCAATCAGTTTGACCGCCGTTTTTTCTCCCACTCCGGGACAGCCGGGTATGTTGTCGGAACTGTCACCCATCAATCCTAATATGTCGATAACCTGTTCGGGTGATTGTATGCCGTATTTCGTTTTTATCTCTTCCGGTCCTAAAATTTCGAAATCGCCGCCGAACTTGGGCCGATACATGAAAATGTGTGACGATACCAATTGCCCGTAATCTTTATCGGGTGTCATCATGTAGGTGTCGAAGCCCTCTTTTTCGGCAAGTTTTGCCAGCGAGCCTATGACATCGTCGGCTTCGAAGCCGGGAACTTCTATAATGGGAATGTTGTAGGCTTGGATAATCTCTTTGATGATCGGGACCGAATAGCGTATTACTTCGGGAGTTTCTTCCCGTTGAGCCTTGTATTGTTCATAAGCCTCGTGGCGAAATGTGGGGCCTTGCGGATCGAATCCGACGGCAATATGCGAGGGGTTTTCTTTTCTCAACAATTCTTCGAGCGTGTTGACGAACCCCAGAATGGCAGAGGTGTTTATCCCTTTGGAGTTGATTCTCGGATTCTTGATGAACGCATAGTAAGAACGGTAAATCAGTGCGTAAGCGTCTAATAAAAATAGTCGTTTTTCTTGCATAAGGGTATGCTGTTTGTAGATAAGAATTAAAAAAGCATCTTTGTAATGCGGTAAAATTACGATAAAAATACGGATTCTTTTGTTTTATTACTATTTTTGCACCAGAATAAATTGATATGGATAAACTTTTTAGCATACGGCAGCCGATAACCGAGGAGCTTGCTCTACTGAATAAAACCCTTACTGAATCTTTGCATACGACCAGTCCTCTGATGAATGAGGTGATTCAGGCTTATCTCGAAAGCAAGGGGAAACAGATTCGGCCCATATTGGTGTTACTGTGTGCGAAGTTGTTCGGTGAAGTTCCTCGTGAAGCCATTGACGCAGCAGCTTCGTTGGAAATGTTGCATAATGCCAGTCTGATTCATGACGATGTAGTCGATGAATCGCAGAAACGCAGAGGGCTACCGACGATCAATCATTTATATGATAACCGTATAGCGGTTTTGGTTGGCGATTATTTCGTGTCGTGTGCTTTGGCTTGTTCGATAAAAACGAACAAGATGCCGATTGTTTCTTGTTTGGGTGTCTTGGGACGGGATTTGGCTCGGGGAGAGATCGACCAGCTTTCCAATGCCCGCAATCACTTGCTTGACGAGAATGCATATTTCGAAGTGATTCGGCGAAAGACAGCATCGTTGTTCTATGCTTGTATGCAGGTGGGTGCACTGTCTGCCGGCGCTTCTGCCGAAGATGTCGCGAGATTGGGAATGTTTGGAGAAAAGTTAGGGCTTTGTTTCCAGATTAAGGACGATATTTTCGATTATTACGAGGATAAAGTTATCGGTAAACCCACGGGAAACGATTTGCGGGAAGGGAAAATAACACTGCCGCTTATTTATGCGATTACTCATGGCGAGGGCTCTGAAAACGAACGAATGAGAGATTTGTTGTTGAGCGAGGAATATTTGTCGTCCGACAGCGTGCATACACTCATCGAGTATGCTAAAACACAAGGAGGTATCGAGTATGCCTATACAACTATGGGGCGTATCCGCAACGAGGCTGTGGACCTATTGTCCGTTTTTCCTCCTTCCGAAACGATCGATGCTTTGATTGCTATCTTGGACTACACGATAGAGCGGGAAAAATAGAATTTTTAGGATAGTGGGGTTGTGTCGACCCCTGTGGGCGCTCCCTTTATATCACTGCGCGATACCCCGTAATACTTATGGGACACGGCAGGGGGAGAGGGCTAAAATCCATTTCGAACATTTTTAAACTCCTCCCCTGTGTTTGGTTGTTAAACAAAATATAGGGGAGGTGGCACGTAGTGACGGAGGGGTTGAAAACAACATCTCATCGGATATTTGACCCCCTCGCCCTATGGCACTCCCTCTATACTCTTTGCAGGAACACTCTGCAATACTACGAGACACGGCAAAGGGAGAGGGGGTAGAAGTATGAAAAGACAATCCCTGCTGATTCCCTATTGAGTTGATATCTCCACTAATTATCGAAAACGACCACTTTCAAAAGTGGTCGTTTTCGTTTTCGATTTGCCCTTCATGTCGTCAATATTTGAAGCTGCTGCCGCCGAGAAACTCTCTGAGAAGAGAAGTAGGAGGTATTTCGCGTTGATTGATGGATTGAAAATATCCTAAGAAACGGAGCAAACGATGAGCTTCGGCATATTCGGGACAATCATGGGGTACGGCGCTGAGTATGGGTTGTGCATAATCTTTCATTACCGCCAGTTCGAAAAGGAGTGAAGAGTTGAACATGGCATCGGCGTTTTCCTGATAGGGGAATATCCATTTTTCTTCTCCTCGTCTCACGCTTCCCCAACGGGCTATGGTGCTCTGTGCCGATGCCCCGCGATACTTATGATCGCGGATAATGCGGCGTAACAGACGGTTATCGGCAGTCGGTATCCAGTTGTGGTCGTCGATGGAGATGGTCGTCAAGGCGGAAACATAAATGCGATATTTCAAATGAGTTTCGATTTGAGGTGTCAAATCCGGGTTTAATCCATGTATGCCTTCCAAGATGAGAACAGACCCTTGTTCCAATTTCAGAGTATTCCCTCTGTATTCTCTTTCGCCGGTTTCGAAATTATAAGTAGGCATCTCGATTGTTTCGCCTTGTAATAATCTGTTGAGGTCTTTATTGAACAAATCTAAATCCAAAGCGTAGAGCGATTCGTAATCGTAGTCGCCGGTTTCGTCGAGAGGGGTGTCTGTTCTATTGACAAAATAGTTGTCGAGAGATATGGCTACCGGTTTCAACAGATTGGTCATGAGCTGAATCGATAATCTTTTGGAGAATGTGGTTTTCCCCGAGGAGGAGGGCCCTGAGATAAGTACGATACGAGTACCGTTTTCGTGATAGCGTCGGGTTATATCGTCGGCGATTTTACCTATTTTCTTTTCATGAAGGGCTTCGGCAACTTTGATTAAGTCGGTTGCCTGTCTTGTTTCCACGGCTTTGTTGAGGTCTCCTATATTGCTCAATCCGATAATTTGGTTGAACGTGAGGTATTCTTTGAATGCATTCAACATTTTTTCTTGCGGTTCTATCAGAGCCGGTTCGGTCGGTGCATCGGGCGTGGGAGGAACTAACAACACCCCTCCGTTATATTTGACCAAATCGAATCCCTGTAAATATCCTGTCGACGGAGTCAGCCAACTGTAATACGAGTCGGCGAGACCGTCGAGAGTATGGTATTGAGTATATAACTCGTGTGTGGTTTTCAGCAATTCTATTTTATCGAACATACCTTGTTCCCGAAAAACTTCTATGGCATCGGCCGTGTGGCATTCTATTTTTTTGAACGGAATGTCGGCGGCTATAATTTCGGCCATGCGATGCTTTATTTTATCGATGGATTCGGGTTCGAGGGCGTTTTCATTATCGAGTAGGCAATAGTATCCGTGAGATAGGGAATGTTCTATACGCAATCTTGTTCCCGGGATAATGTCGTTGATTGCTTTGTACATGACAAAACAGAGGGAACGCACATATGTGCGCATGCCTGCCGGGTGAGAAATATCGAGAAATTCGATGTCTTTGGGCCCGAATACCCGGTATTTCAATTCTTCGGTTTTGTTATTTACGTAAGCGCAAATCGGGCGGTGAGCCAGTCGAGGATTTGCCAGTTTATAGATTTCGAGGAGGCTTTCACCTCCGTTTACACGTATCGTTTTTCCTGTGTTTACACAATAAACGTCAAATTGTTCTTTTTCCATAATGTTGATGGGATATAATTTCGATGGTATTCTTAATTGTTAATAAAAATAAAAACGGCAATTTCTACCTGATGTAAATCTTTTTATTTGTATAATTTTGCAAAGGAATCATTTCCAGATGCAGATTGTGAGTTAAATATACTACAAAGAGGATAATAAAACAACTATTTAAGAAACTTTCATGGAATACACATTTCTGGACTTCTTGACTTTGATCGGGTCGGTCGGTTTGTTCCTATATGGAATGAAGGTCATGAGCGAAGGGTTACAGAAGGTAGCAGGAGACAGACTGCGTAATATCCTTGCCGTGATGACGAAAAATCGGTTTTCAGGAATGTTGACCGGAATATTGATAACAGCATTGATTCAAAGCTCGTCGGCTTCGACGGTAATGGTCGTCAGCTTTGTGAATGCCGGGTTAATGACGTTGGGGCAATCGATGGCAGTCATTATGGGGGCGAATGTCGGTACGACAGCCACGGCGTGGCTTATCTCTCTTTTTGGATTCAAGGTCGATATCACAATTTTTGCTTTGCCGTTGATAGGTTTGGGAGTTCCTTTGTTGTTTTCGAATAAAAGTTCTCGTAAATCGTGGGGCGAGTTTATAATCGGATTCTCATTTTTGTTCATGGGGCTTAGTTATATAAATAACTCGGTTCCCGATTTGAGAAGTAATCCCGAGGTGTTTGAGTTTTTGTCTTCTTACACGCAGCATGGGTTCATTTCTATTTTGGGATTTTGTGCTGTGGGGGCGATTCTCACGATGATTGTGCAGTCATCGAGTGCGTCGATGGCGATATTTTTAATCATGTGTAGCAAAGGTTGGATTTCATTCGACATAGCTGCCGCTTTGATTTTGGGTAGTAATATCGGTACGACGATAACTCCTCTGTTGGCTTCTATCGGTGCGAATGTGTCGGCGAAAAGGGCAGCGATGGGTCATTTGCTGTTCAATATGCTCGGTTCCATGTGGGCACTTGTTTTGTATTATCCTTTCATTCGTTTTATCGTGTGGATTTGTACTTCGTTGGGGGTAGGGAACCCGAATGACTTGATGTCGTTTATTTCCACTTGGGAGCAATCCGATCCTGCATTGGTTGCCGCGCTGAATAGCGGACAGAATTTGGGTTCTGCCGATTTCGAACAGCAAAAAGCTCATTTTGCAGCCATGCAGTTTTCTGTATCGTTCGGGTTATCGATGTTCCATACGGTATTCAATGTAATCAATGTAACCATTATGATTTGGTTTACAGGTTTATATGAGAGGATAGTTACCCGCTTGGTGAGGGTAAAAGATAAGAACGAAGAGGAGTTCCAATTGAAATTTATTTCGCGGGGTATGTTGTCGGCTTCGGAATTAAACCTACCGCAAGCCCATCAGGAGATTGCCGTGTATGCCGAGCGGGTACAACGTATGTTCGGTATGGTAGCCGATTTATTACATGAAAAGGAAGGAAGCGAAGCCTATTTGAAATTATACAATCGTATCGAGAAATACGAGCAGATTTGCGACCGTATGGAATTGGAAATTGCCGGATTCTTGAACTTGGTTGTCGGCGGTCGGTTGAGCTATGAAGGAAAAATGATGGTAAACAGTATGCTTACTATCGTGACCGAGATTGAGAGTATAGGAGATTGTTGTTATAACCTCGCTCGTACTTTGCAACGGAAGCAAGACTCTCATATCGATTTTAACGACGAGATTGTAAGTAATATCGATGCGATGTTTAAACTCGATTCCGAAGCGTTGTCCAATATGGTGGCGCTCCTATCGAGTAACGAACCGCTTATGAGCGAGATAATGATTTCGTATAATAAAGAGTGTGAGATTAATAATTATAGGAATCAACTGCGCGGGGCTAATGTCGAAAACATCAATAATAAGCATTACGAATACCAATCGGGAATATACTATATGGATATGATTTCGGAGTGTGAACGGTTGGGCGATTACGTTATCAATGTGGTCGATGTCATCAAACAGCAGCAGGTAAAACACGCTTGAAATGAGGCGATACGATAAAAGCCGTCCCGAATATTCGGGACGGCTTTTATCGTTGGTAAGAGAGATTATCGTCGTAATAATGCGATAAGCTCTGCCACACCCTCCGAGGCTCCCTTTTGGATAACCCGAACGGAACGATCGACAGGAACTTTTACCTCTTTGGGATCGATGAGGTATATCGGTACTTGCGGACGTACATAACGGAGCAATCCTGCGGCGGGATAAACGTTCAGCGATGTTCCGATGACGACGAATATATCGGCTTCTTCGGTGATTTCGATAGCCGGCTCTATCATGGGTACGGCTTCGCCGAACCATACGATGTGGGGTCTCAGCTGGTCTCCGTATCGGTCGGTTTCGTCGGCTTTTATTTCATAATGGTCGGGAGACAATTCATAAATGCGATTTTCATTTTTTGTCGAGCGTACTTTGGTGAGTTCTCCGTGCAGATGAATTACGTGAGTACTCCCGGCGCGTTCGTGTAGATTGTCTACATTTTGAGTGATGACTGTTACATCGTAATCCTTTTCGAGAGTCGCCAATCCGAAGTGTCCTTTATTGGGTTCGACGGTGAGGAGTTCTTTGCGCCTTTTGTTATAAAACTCTTGTACCAAAGCCGGATTTCTTTCCCAGCCTTCCGGGGTTGCGACATCTTCTACGGGGTAACGGTCCCATAATCCTCCACTGTCTCGGAATGTAGAAAGCCCGCTTTCTACACTCATTCCTGCGCCTGTCAATACAACTAGTTTCTTTTTCATATCTTTTGTTTCAACAAGATGGATTTCATCTTAAATAATTAAGATAAAGTTAGAGTAAAACTTCGGCGGCTGCAAATGTTTTTTAATAAAATGTGTTGAGATTTTGGAATGGGTGACACTATTCCATCGGGAATTATGTTTTTTTTTAAGGAGAATTTATTGAATTAAGTATAAAAGCCCTATCTTCGCTTCGCAAATATTGTTATTATGTTTGCTTAAATACAATAAAAATAGAAAATGGACAAATTAAGTTATGCATTAGGTCTCAGCATGGGGCACAATTTTTTAGGCTCGGGTATCAAATCGTTGAACGTCGAGGATTTTGCCAAAGGTGTAGAGGCCGTATATAAACAGGAAAAACCGGAAATCAGTTTCGATGAGGCGAAAAAAATCATCAACGAGTTTTTTTCCAATTTGCAAGATGAAATCGCCGAGACGAATAAACAGGCCGGAAAAGAATTTTTGGCAGAGAATGCCAAGCGTTCTGGTGTGGTGGTACTTCCCAGCGGTTTGCAATATGAAGTGCTTGCCGAGGGAAAGGGTCGTAAGCCGAAAGCTACCGATAAAGTTCAATGTCATTATCATGGAACTTTGATTGACGGACAAGTGTTCGACAGTTCGATACAGCGGGGTACTCCGGCAGTGTTCGGGGTCAACCAAGTGATACCCGGTTGGGTGGAAGCCTTGCAGTTAATGCCCGAGGGTTCTCGTTGGAAATTATATATACCTTCTGATTTGGCGTATGGAGAGCAAGGAGCCGGCGGAAGTATTCCGGCAAACGCTACTCTGATTTTTGAAGTGGAACTAATAAAAATATTATAATTATTTACCCAATAAACAATGAAAAAGACTATTTTATTTTGTGTGGCACTCGCCGGTTTGACGGCAATGTCTTCTTGCGGAAACAAGGCCGCTACTAAGTTGGAAAATGCAGCAGATAGCGCAAGCTATGCTCTGGGTGTTTCTAATGGCGCCCGTTTTGGAGAAGCCCTGAAATCGGGTATGTACGAACAGCTTAAAAACATCGATCCCAATGATTTTATGAAAGGTTTGGCCGCTGCCTTGAAAACCGATTCTACACAACGTTCTTATGAAATGGGATTGAGTCAGGGTCTTTATATTAAGGAGATGTTGAATAATATCAAACAAGGAACCGGCGTAGAGATCGATATCCCGACATTCGTTCAGGCTTATAAACAAGCTATGGACGGCGATACGGCTTTGTTGATTTCGGCTATGCAATCCAATTCGGTTCTCGATGCTATTTTCAGAGCAGCTGCCGAAGCTAAGGAAAAAGAAGAACTCGCTCGTTTGGCCGAGACTCCCGAAGCCAAAGAAAATTTGGCGAAAGGCGAGGCTTTCCTTGCTGAAAAAGCCAAAGAAGAAGGTGTGGTAAAAACGGAATCGGGACTTCTTTATAAGGTCGTTAAAGAAGGAAAAGGCGATAAAGTACAATCCAATCAACGTGCGAAAGTATCTTACAAAGGAACTTTGATCGACGGAACCCAATTCGATGCCAATGCAAGCGCTACTTTCTCTCCTACGCAAGTCGTTAAAGGCTTTGGAGAAGGTTTGCAGTTGATGCAAAAAGGCGGTAAATATATCTTGTATATTCCTGCCGAACTGGGTTACGGAGTTCGTGGCGGAGGTGATAAAATCCCGACCAATTCGACTCTCATATTTGAAGTAGAGGTTTTGGATATTGTCAAATAGATAGATTTTCTATAAATATTTTGAAGTGCCGCTCTTGTTTGAGTGGCACTTTTTTGTGAAAAAATGTCAGATAAAATGCTAATAATAGATTAAGAATAAACTTTTGTTTGTCTTTTTGTCAAAAAATAGATAAAATATAGCTGTTTATTAAAAAAGAAATGATATTTTTGTCGCAAAATGATTTATATATTAAAATTTTATGGAAAAGATTGATAACCTTGATCGTCAGATTCTCGAAATTATAATGCGCAATGCCCGCATTCCGTCGAAAGATGTGGCTGCCGAATGCGGTGTTTCCCGCGCTGCTATCCATCAACGTATTCAGCGTATGATCGACATGCATGTTATTACCGGATCGGGATACCATGTAAATCCTAAATCTTTGGGTTTCAGGACGTGTACTTATATCGGGGTGAAATTGGAGAAAGGTTCGATGTATCGCGATGTCGTTCCCGAGCTCGAAAAGATTCCCGAAGTAGTAGAATGTCATTTTACGACGGGTCCTTACACAATGCTTTGTAAATTATACGCTCGCGATAACGAGCATTTGATGGAGTTGCTTAATGACAAAATACAGAATATTCACGGGGTGGTTTCGACGGAAACTCTTATTTCGTTGGAACAAAGCATGAATCGCGAAATTCCGGTCATGAAGAAGTGATTATTTTTCGTAGAGTAAAATAGGGAGAGTCTGTCTTGGGGCAGGCTCTTCTCGTTTTAAATCACCGGGTAATAACCGAATTTTTATTTTGTAGTTTTTTATCGGTTCTCCAAAGTAATAACAGAGTGATGGCGGTAGCGATTGTATCGGAAACCGGCATGGCTATCCATATACCGTTCAAGGCATATATTCGGGGAAAAATAAGTAGTAACGGAATCAGGAATATGACTTGTCGGGTCAAGCTGAGGAAAATGGACTTAGAAGCCATACCTAAGGATTGGAACAGGTTGGTGGTGACGATTTGGAATCCGACAATCGGGAATACACCCATAACGATGCGCATCCCGTGTATGGCTACATCGATGAGGTTCGTATCGGTAGTGAAGGCCCGTATAATGTAATACGGGAAAAAGGTTGAACCTATCCACCCGACCGTGCAACAAATGGTCGCTACGATGCCGGTTAAAACGAATGCTTTTTTCATTCTGGTGTAATTACCTGCACCGTAATTGTACCCTACGATGGGTTGCATGCCTTGACACAACCCGATAATGAGCATAACGACCAATGTGGCGTAACTGTTGAAAATACCGAATGCACCTATCGCCTCGTCTCCTCCATACCGATAGAGCGATGTGTTGATGATTGCATTGATAACGCTGCTGGCTACATTGACCAAAAACGGAGCTAACCCGATGGAAACGATGTTGAACAGGATTCCCCATTCGAGTTTGAAGTATCGACGATGGAATCGCAATTGGCTTTTAGGGTTGAAGAAATGTATCATGACAAATGCTGCCGAAATGGCCATAGCTATATCTGTCGCTATGGCTGCGCCTTTTATTCCCCAATCTAACCAGAAAATGAAAATCGGTGCGAGGATAAGATTGGAGAAAGCACCTATGAGCATGGTGTACATGGCTTTCCCCGGATACCCCGAAGCTCGCATCATATTGTTGAAACTATAACAAAGATTGGTGCAGAGCATACCCGGCATGATGTAGATGAGAAACTCTCTGGCATATGGAATAGTGCGGTCGCTGCCGCCGAAACTGCGCAGTATATCGTCCATGTAAACCGAGAAGAAGGTAAGGTAACAAACGGCAAACGAGAGCGAAAGTACAAGACTGTTTGCCAAAATTTTTTCGGCTTTGACTTTGTCGTTCTGACCCAAAACGATTGAAATGCGAGCCGATGCACCCAATCCTACCAACATACCGATAGCCCCTGCCAACGACATGATAGGAAAGGTCAGAGCTAAGCCCGAAATGGCATCGGCTCCTACGCCCTGACCGATAAAAATGCGGTCGATAACATTATACAGAGACATAACCATTGTACCGACAATCGCCGGAACAGAGTACTTCCAAAGCAGTTTCCCTACCGGAAGTGAAGTCAGTTCTCTGTGAATATCGTTTTGGTTTTCCATGTTTGGAGTAGTCGGCACTTAGGAAGGATCGCTCCAATCGCCGTGGGCTTTGATGAGAGCTATCAGTTTTTCGATAGCCATCTCTTCGGGTATGTTCTTTTCGATACACTCTTTACCTTTGTACAAACTCACTTTGTCGCGCCCGGCTCCTACGTATCCGTAGTCGGCATCGGCCATCTCTCCCGGCCCGTTTACAATGCATCCCATGATACCGATTTTTAGTCCGGTAAGGTGTGAGGTCGCCGCTTTGACACGGGCGATTGTAGTTTGTAAATCGAACATGGTTCTGCCGCAACTCGGACAAGAAATATATTCTGTTTTACTGAATCGCTTGCGTGCGGCCTGTAAAATCGTGAACATATAGTCTGTGAGTCGCTGGGACGAAATATTTCCATTATTGCGAAGGAATATGCCATCGATAAGATTATCGAGCAGAAACGGCCCGAAATCGGCCCCTGCTTTCACTTGCAGGTCTTCGATCTCTTTTTCTTCGTATTCGACCATGAATACGACCGGAAGTTTGCAGTTTGCCGCAGTAAGCCGTGCCAATGCCGCCCGCAGGTCTCCTACCGGGTTGGTATGCCGAGAGGAGAGAATAAGAACTATTCCCGATTCCTGCGACAGCTCGCCGATAATTTCTTCCGATAGGTCGGCTGCATCGGCTTGTAGGAAGCGGACAGTCGCCGGAGTCGATTTCAATGCAGATAATTCGTGCATTTGAAATAACGGATAGGAGTCGTTTTCCCCGTGATAGTGTGCAAAATCTACGATAGATCGAATATCGCCGCCGACTGTTCGGTCGTGTGTGTAGTAGAAATCGGCGCGTGTCCCTGTTTGAGGCACTCCTTCGGCGATAACTACGGGCTGTTGGTTGCCGCCGATACAATTACAACTCTCTCTCTCTCGGGCTGCCATTTGTTCCAGCGATACGTCGGGGGCTGTTATCGGTTTGTGGCCGGTTCTTGCCGTAATATAATTCACCAGCTTGCAAGCTACCGGGATTTCGACTTCGGGAGCCTCGCTTAACGACACTCTTATGGTATCGCCTATCCCGTCGGCCAGCAGTGTTCCTATACCTACCGACGATTTTATTCTTCCGTCCTCACCGTCTCCGGCCTCGGTGACTCCCAAATGAAGCGGATAATTCATACCTTCCGATTCCATCGTTTCGATAAGTAGCCGAACGGTTCGTACCATGACTACCGTATTTGATGCTTTGATGGAGATTACCACGTTGTCGAAATTTTCCGAGCGGCAGATTCTCAAAAACTCCATACACGACTCCACCATACCTTCGGGGGTATCTCCATAACGGCTCATGATACGGTCCGACAGAGAACCGTGATTCACTCCTAAACGTATTGCCGTGTGTTGTTCTTTGCAAATATTCAGAAATGGAATGAACCTCTCTTTGAGCTTTTGCAGTTCGGCGGTATATTCTTCGTCTGTGTAGGACAGTCGTTTGAAAGTGCGGGCACTATCGACGAAATTACCCGGATTTATACGCACTTTATCTACGGTGTAGGCGGCGGCATCGGCAGCTTTCGGGTTGAAGTGGATATCGGCGACCAAAGGTGTCGTATAGCCTCTGGCAATTAACTCTCTTTTGATTTCGCCTAAATTTTCCGCTTCCCTCACTCCTTGTGCCGTGAGCCTCACATAGTCGGCTCCCGCTTGAATGATGCGTATACATTGGTCCACACTGGCCGCGGTATCCAGCGTGGAGGTATTGGTCATCGATTGTATGCGTACGGGATATTCACCTCCGAGAGGTGTGTTTCCTATCTGTACGATACTGCTTTTCCTGCGGTGGTAATTATAGTAGTCCATGACAAGGGAAACTATGGAATCAATTGGTCTTGAATTTATATTTTATCGATGCGAGTTCTTGGTTGGCATCAACGATTTTTTTCGTAAGTCCGGTTTTGTATTTTTCTACTTTCGAAGCGACGGTTTCGTCGCCGAGCGCCAAAATCTGAGTGGCGAGAATAGCTGCGTTGAGGGCTGCGTTGACTCCTACCGTCGCTACGGGAATTCCGGGAGGCATTTGCACGATGGCGAGCAAGGCATCGAGTCCTTCCATACCCGATTTGATGGGAACTCCTATCACGGGCAGTGTAGTCATCGAAGCGATAACACCGGGCAGGTGTGCGGCCATACCTGCGGCGGCAATGATAACTTTTATTCCTCTGGAACGAGCATTTTTGGCGAATTCCTCAACTTCCGCAGGGGTACGATGTGCCGATAAGGCCAACATTTCGAATGGGATTTCGCACTCGTCGAGCAGCTTGGCGGCTTTTTCCATAATAGGAAGGTCGGACGTACTGCCCATAATTATACTTACGATTGGTTTCATAATAAATATAAATTGTCTGTGATTGGTTTTATATGAATAGGAAAAATAAAAATCCGCAGCACATGGCTCCTAATGCAAATCCTGCACCTACTTGGCCGATCGTGTGTCGATTCAGTAAAATACGAGAAGAGCCGATGAGTCCTGCAAGTAAAATGATGGTTATTTGCAAGGGGAATATATAGGGCGTGAGCATTAATCTATAAATGCTCATTAGGAATACCAATACAACCATCGCTCCGGCCGCTACCATGTGTGCGCTTATTTTCCAATATCGGTTGATAAATAAAGAAATGATAAGCGAGACGATTGCACCCGCTATGAAAGAGAGTATCCAATTCGGTATTCCGAAACGGTATAAGTAGAGATAACATGCGATATAACAAACGAAGTTGATGATATACGGAACGGTACGCTCGGTGCGGTTGTGAAGTCTGAAATCGCTGATATGACCTGTTTTGTAGAGGATAAATATGCCTAAGGACGGAAGTATGCAAGTGGTGAGCAATACGCCTATGACGATGATTCCTAACAGTCTGTCGCCGAAGACTCTCATATAGGACGTATAAAGTGCGATGGCGATTCCGTAAGTTGGCATCAATAACGGGTGGAATATAGTCGATAGAATCGTGGCTAATAGTTTCATGTGTCGTTCGGTTTGATTCATTCAAATTTCTTTTCGCAATCGGGCTACCGGTATCGATAGTTGTTCCCTGTATTTAGCGATCGTACGCCGGGCTATCGGATAGCCTTTTTGTTGCAGCAGCTCGCACAGCTTATCGTCCGAGAGGGGTTTATGTTTGTCTTCGTGGTCTACCAGTTCTTCTAACAATCTTTTGATTTCCCGTGTAGAAACCTCTTCTCCGGCATCGTTTTGCATAGATTCGGAAAAGAAATATTTTAACGGATAAATGCCGAAATTTGTTTGCACGTATTTGCTGTTGCTGGCTCGGGAGATGGTAGAAATGTCATATCCCGCACGTTCGGCGACATCTTTCAGAATCATGGGTTTCAAGTTGCGTTCGTCGCCGGTGAGGAAAAAATCTTTTTGTAAATCTACGATGACTTTAATTGTGCTCAGCAGTGTTTCCTGTCGTTGTTTTACGGCATTGACAAACCATTGCGCCGCATCGAGTTTTTGTTTGACGAATAACAGGGCATCCCGTTTTTCCCGAGTCTGGTTTTGTTTGTTCGAGGAATAATCGTCGAACATATCCTGATAATCCCGGCTTACGTGTAGTTCGGGTATATTCCCGTTATTTAGCCCGATGGTTAACTCCCCATCTTGCGCTTCGACAAAAAAGTCGGGAATAATGTGATGTTCCGAGCTGCCCGAATAGCTGTTGTTCCATGCGCTTCCGGGCTTGGGATTAAGTAGCGTGATTTCTCGTATGGCTTGTTTCAGTTCTTCTTCGCAAACATTACATTGGCGCATGATTTTGTCGTAATGCTTTTTAGAGAATTCTTCGAACATTTTGTCGATAATCTTGTAAGCCAATAAGTTGGCAGGAGTCCCTTCGTGGCGTTCTAATTGGAGTAACAGGCATTCCCGTAAATTCGAAGCCCCGACACCGGCCGGTTCGAACTCCTGAATCATTTGTAAAATATCTTCTACTTGGCTCACCGGAACGTCTAAACCTACTTGAAAAATAAGATCGTCCGAAATAGCTTGTATCGGTCTCTGTAAATAACCGTTGTCATCTATATTCCCAATAATGTATTGAGCAATTTGATAGGAGGTTTCGTCGAGAGAAAGCTCTCCCAACTGGCTTTCGAGGTAATCGTGAAATGAAGAGGCCGATACGAATGGAATGTCTTCTTTTTTGTCATCTTTCGAGTAGTTGTCGGCTTCGAGTCGGTAGTCCGGTATATCTTCTTCGTTGCGATAATCACCCAATGTAAGTTCCTCTGCCGATTCTCCCGGATTTCCGTCTTCATCGGCGTTGGCATCAAATTCGTTTATACTGTCCGGGATTTCTTCCCGTCCTTCTTCTAAGGCGGGATTATCGACCAGTTCTTGTTGTACGCGTTCTTCAAATTCGATTTCGGTAAGTTCGAGGAGTCGAATCAACTGTATCTGCTGGGGCGATAGTTTCTGTTGCAATTTTTGTTGCAACTGCTGTTTCAGTGCTGCCATAAGCTGTGAGTGATTTGCAAACGAAGATAGCTATTTTTGCTCTAAATAAGTAAAAAAATGAGAATTTTTAGAAGCTGTTTTTATTTTTTCAGCCTGTATTCGAGAGCTGTTTTTCAAGGGTATTTTACAAATAAAAGAAATATGAATAAGTTGGAGCTACATTCTTTCGGAATGATTGCTGCCGGTGTTTTTGAAACTATATGGTGAGACTCTCTGCTGCTTTCGGTTCAGTAAAACCTCGTGGGATAGACATGAATTTTAGCGATGAAATTTTTGTAGATAACCACATTCCGGACTTTTCGGTGAAAGGTTGATTCTTGCTTAATTAAAACCTCCTCCCCTGTGTTTGGTTGTCAAACAAAATATAGGGGAGGTGGCACGAAGTGACGGAGGGGTTGAAAACAACATCACATTAGGCTGTTTGTATCGGATATTTAATCCTCTCGCCTTACGAGCGTTCTCCCTATCTCATCTGCGATGAGCTGAGGGTGGGGAACTAAGATGTCACTGCGAATATTCTTTTCACTCCTACTCGCAAATACAAGAGAGAATTTAAAAGACAATCTTCACTAATTTCCTCCTGAGCCTTGCTTTCCATAGTATTAAGGGGGATTCAACGCTTCTTCGCTATATCTTTTGCGAAACATGAGGGGGAAGAGCTTGTTCTTATTGCGAATAAAAAAAGCCGTGTATGGGAAATACACGGCTTTTATGCGGCAAATAAGTGATTCTTATTGGTTGTTGTCGTTACGAGAATGACGGTCGCTGCGGGGAGCTCTTTCGGGGCGGGGCAACAACGCTTTCATAGACAAGCGGTATTTACCGGTTTTTTTGTCTATTTCGATGAGTTTTACCGTTACTTCGTCTCCTTCGTGGATGCCCGATGTCTCCATCGATTCGAGGCGATCCCAGCTGATTTCCGAGATGTGGAGTAATCCGTCTTTCCCCGGAAGAATTTCTACGAACGCGCCGAAGGGTAAAATCGATTTAACGACTCCGGTATAAGTTTCTCCCTCTTCGGGTTGAGCCGTGATAGATTTGATACGACGTATGGCATCTTTAATAGAATCGAGATTAGCGGCAGATATTTCTATGTGTCCCTCGTTGTTGATTTCATCGATAGTAACCACAGCTCCGCTGGCTTCCTGTATGCTTTGGATAATTTTCCCGCCTGGGCCTATTACGGCTCCGATCATGTCTTTCGGGATAATCATCGTTTCGATACGAGGCGCATGCGGTTTCAAGTCGGCGCGAGGTTCGGCGATAGTGTCGGTGATAATATTAAGAATGTGCAGACGACCTTCGCGGGCTTGGTTCAATGCTTTTTCCAAAACTTCGTAAGAAAGTCCGTCGCACTTGATATCCATTTGGGTCGCTGTGATACCGTCGCGAGTTCCGGTCACTTTGAAGTCCATATCCCCGAGGTGGTCTTCGTCACCGAGAATATCCGAGAGAATGGCATATTTCACATTGTCTTTATCGGTAATCAATCCCATAGCTATACCCGATACCGGTTTCTTGATTTTCACACCGGCATCCATAAGAGCCAATGTCCCGGCACAAACCGTTGCCATCGAGGAGGAACCGTTTGATTCGAGAATATCCGAAACTACACGTACCACGTAAGGATAATCGGCAGGAATCATGCGTTTAAGCGCACGGTTCGCCAAGTTTCCGTGTCCTATTTCACGACGACCTACGCCACGTTGAGCTTTGGCTTCACCGGTGGAGAAGGGGGGGAAGTTATAGTGCAACAAGAAACGGTCGCGACCTTGATTCAACACGTCGTCGAGAATTTTCTCGTCGAGTTTGGTTCCGAGAGTTACGGTCGATAAAGATTGCGTTTCACCGCGAGTGAAGACTGCCGATCCATGAGGTCCGGGTATATAATCGACTTCGCACCAGATAGGACGAATTTGTGTGGTAGTACGTCCGTCCAAACGAATACCCTCATCGAGAATACAACGGCGAACAGCTTCTTTTTCTACATCGTGGTAGTAGCGTTTTACAAGAGCTCCTTTTTCGGCGGCATCTTCTTCACTCATGCCGGCTAAGTATTCGTCGACAATCGCATCGAAAGCGTTTTGGCGGGCATGCTTGTCGGCATTTCCCGAACGTGCGATAGCGTATGCTTTGTCGTAGCATTTTGCCCAAACGTCTTTTCTCAACTCTTCATCGTTGGTCTCGTGGCAATATTCTCTTTTCACGGTAGAGCCTACGGCTTCTGCCAATTCTTTTTGTACAAGGCAATGAACCTTGATAGCTTCGTGGGCGGCTTTCAATGCTTCGAGCAAATCGGCCTCCGAAACTTCGTCCATTTCGCCTTCTACCATCATAATATTTTCATAAGTGGCTCCCACCATTAAGTCCATATCGGCTTTTTCCAATTCGGCGAAAGTGGGATTTATCTTGAATTTACCATCGATACGGGCAACTCGTACTTCCGAGATAGGGCCATTGAAAGGAATGTCCGAAACGGCCAAAGCTGCCGAAGCGGCAAGACCGGCCAAAGCGTCGGGCATATCTACGCCGTCGCTCGAAAATAACATGATGTTCACGAATGTGTCGGCATGATAATTTTCGGGGAACAAGGGGCGCAATACACGATCCACTAAGCGGGAAGTAAGTATTTCGTAATCCGAAGCACGGCCTTCTCTTTTGGTGAAACCTCCGGGGAAACGGCCGAAAGCAGAGAAACGTTCTTTATATTCTACTTGCAGAGGCATGAAATCCACGCCTTCACCGGCTTCTTGGGCCGAACATACGGTAGCCAGCAGCATGGTGTTGCCCATGCGAACCTCGACGGCTCCATCGGCTTGCTTGGCTAGCTTGCCGGTTTCGATGGTGATGGTCCTTCCATCACCCAAATCGATGGTCTTCTTAATAACTTGTTTAATCATAAAATCGATTTTTCTTTATTTTTTCCTTCTCAAAATCGTGCAAAGATAATGAAAGTTTGAAAGTAAAACTATGATTATGAAATAAAAATGCGAAAATAGAATACGTAGAGAGGAGTCTGAGTCGGTTTAATTTCGTTTTTTTATACTTTCTCCTGACATTTTGCTTGCGCGAGCTTCTCGATTATGTGACCGTTTACGGCGAATGCGGGAGTAACCTGTACCTCGGTATATGTCGAGTAAACTTGTTTCTACTTTCGATTTGCACTATTTTTGCCATTGATAGTGAAAATCAATGTAATTGAAATGTGTTTTGCTTCTGTCTTCATTTGCATTATCTTTGCATAGTGCGAAATAGGTTATGCCCCGGTATAATCAAGTGAATTTGCTTCTACTCTCGGCGTATACTATCTTTGCAATTGAAGAAAGGAACATAATTTATAACATATACGGAAATGAAAAAGTGGGTATTTGGGTGTGCAATGGCGTTGGTGATAACCTCGTGCGACAATAAGAAATTTTCCATTCAGGGACGCGTGGCCGATGCCGATGGACAAGTACTGTATTTAGAGTCGTTGGCTGTGAATGGTACAGAGCTTCTCGATTCTGTCGAATTGGATAAGGACGGTCGGTTTAAATTCAAGTATCATGCTCCGCAGTATCCTGAGTTTTATCAATTGAGATTGGACAAGTCCATCATACATTTGGCCATAGATTCGACCGAAACATTGAACCTCTCGGCGAATGCGGCCGATTTTGCCAATGACTATGAACTTATAGGGTCGGACGAATGTGTGAAGATGCGCATTGTCGCTCAGGAAAGCGCCAAGTTAAAAAAACGAATCGATGAACTGTCCCGAGCCATGTCTTCCAATAGCGACCGTGTCGACGATTTGCGGAAGCAGGCAATCGAAGATTTGGCCGCCTATAAAAAGAAAATGTTCGATTTGGTATTGGAAAATCCGGCCTCGGCAACTGCATATTATATTGTTTTTCAAGAAATAAACGGAGATAAAATATTTGATCCTTATGATGCCGATGACCGAAAATTGATAGCTGCCGTCGCTACGGGATTCGATTCGCTTTATCCCGATTCGCCTCGATCCAAACAATTGAAGAACATGACACTGGCTGCTATTGCCGCTGAGCGTGCTGCGCAAAAGGAAAAGCCCGAAATCGAAGCGAGCACAGCCAATTTTCTGGATATGGAATTATACGATTTGCGAGGACGGAAAAAGGTCTTGTCCGATTTTGTCGATGCTGGTAAAGTCGTTCTTCTGAGTTTTACCGCCTATCAGGCCGATTATTCTCCGGTGTATAATATGAAGTTGGCCGAGCTCTATAAAAAATACAAGTCGAAAGGGTTGGAAATATATCAAGTTTCTTTGGATGCCGACGAGCAGGCTTGGAAAGTTGCGGCCGATAATCTCCCGTGGATTTGTGTGCGAGATCCTCAAAGCGTTTATTCGCATAATGCCGCCATGTATAATGTGAAGACATTGCCTACATGCTTTGTTATCGATAGGAATGACGGTATTGTAAAACGGATAGAAAAAGTCGATGAAATAGAAAACGCGGTACAGTCTCGGCTTTAAGGTTCGGTACGAGACTCGAAAAATGAACTTTTGGACGAATATCGTTGTTTTTTTTTGGAAGATAAAAAAAAGAGAGTATCTTTGTCACATTGAAAGCACAAAAAGGAGTCCCGACAAACGGCGGGATTTCTTTTTTGTTTAGGAGCCGTTTTGAAATTTCCAAGTGATATTGGAACCTTCGAAAAATTGAAACGACATCTCGATGAGAAAATTATTTAATATAAACTATAGGAGTTAGATTATGGCTATTACGTACATGACCGAAGAAGGTTACAAAAAATTGATGGAAGAGATCGCTTATCTCGAAAATGTGAAGCGTCCCGAAATCTCACGGGCTATCGGTGAGGCACGTGATAAAGGAGATCTCTCGGAAAATGCCGAGTACGATGCCGCCAAAGAGGCGCAAGGAATGCTCGAAATGAAAATTTCTCAGTTGAAAGATTTAGTGGCGAATGCACGCTTTATCGACGAGAGTAAATTGAACACCCATACGGTTCAGATTTTGAATACAGTAAAAATTAAAAATGTGAAGAACGGTGCGGTAATGACCTACACCATCGTATCTGAGTCCGAAGCCAATTTGAGAGAAGGAAAAATCTCGGCCACGACGCCTATCGCCAAAGGACTGTTGGGCAAGAAAGTCGGAGACATCGCAGAGATTCAAGTGCCTTCTGGATTGATGTCGTTCGAGATCGTAGATATTTCTATTTAGGCATAAGCCGATGTGCGAGTTATGCACACCGGCTTTTTTATTATAGATATTCCCCCTTTCTCTCCTATAGTTCGCAGAAAGGGGGAATATTTTTTGTCACCCTGTTTCTTTTCACATTAATATAGAGTGTCTTGTCGAAAAGTCTCAGCGAGCTTAGCTTTTTTGTGTTTGATTTTCGCTATATTTATGGGATACGGTTCGGCATAGCCGAATCGGAAATATGATTTCCATTTGTCTTTGCACTCAACTTTCACTATATTTGTAGACCTAAAATCACGAAATTATGGCATCTATTTTCAGTCGTATCGTTGCCGGTGAAATACCGTGCTATAAAGTAGCCGAAGATGAAAACTACTTTGCTTTTTTAGACATCAGTCCCGTTGCCAAAGGTCATACTTTGGTTATTCCCAAACAAGAGGTCGATTATATTTTCGATTTGGACGATGAGACTTATGTGGGTCTTACCCGATTTGCCAAACGGGTGGCGAAAGCTATCGAGAAAGCGATTCCTTGTAAGCGAGTGGGAGTCGCTGTTATGGGACTCGAAGTCCCGCATACCCATATTCACCTCGTTCCTATTAACAAGGAAGCGGATATGAATTTTTTCCGGGACAAACTTTCTCTTGAATCTACCGAGATGCAAGCTATTGCCGAGGCTATCGCTCGGGAAATGGAATGATTCTCAGTGCCCTTAAAAAGCGTAGGCGTTGGTTTTAATGAATCTTTCGTCGGTCATCATAAGATGAGATAGGGCGGGTGACATGCAGTGACGGAGTGTGGTAGGTTATTGTTCGTTTTGTTTGGCTGTCAGAAGTCTTTTTCTCAGAAATTTGGCCGGATACCAAGCGGTCACGAATCCCAGAATAAGGACGATGGCTGTGACTGCCAGCGTGTCGAGGAGTTCCAGCTTCACCGGATAGGCGTCGGTAATAAACACGCCTTCGGAACTGCCCAATTTCAGTATTCCGTATTCTTGTTGCAGATAGCAGAGTATGACTCCCAAGATGAGTCCCGAACCAGCTCCGATAGCCGAAATGAGCCACCCTTCGACGAGGAAGATTTTAGAAATGAGTCTGTCGTCGGCTCCGAGGTTTTGTAGTGTATCTATATCCCGTTTTTTGTCGATAATAAGCATCGACAAGGCTCCGATTACGTTGAATGTGGCAATCATCAGAATGAACGATAGAATAAGAAATGTGATCCATTTCTCTATTTGCACCCATTTGTACCAGTCGTTTTGTTGTATGTGGGTCGCCACCCGATAAGCGTCACCGAGGTGCTCTCTCAATTTTTTCGCAAATTCGTTTTCATCTGTCGTTGGAGTGAGGCGCAATTCGATAGCGGTCGCTTCGGTAGTGTAACTGAACATCTCGCGAGCCGTCGACAAGGGTATGATGGCGAGCTGGTCGTCATAGATGGCTTGGTTGGTGCAGAATGTCGATGAGACGAAAATACGTCTCCCGTTGAACGACTGTGACGGATTGGCCAGATTGACTTTTCCCAACCGATTGGGAGCGTACAATTCTACCGGATAAGGGGAGTTGGCGACAACGCCGAGTTGTCCGGCTACACCGATACCTAATGATACGTAGTCGATTCTGCCGTCGTTGAGTTGGAACGTTCCGCTCGTGACAATGTCTTGTATGTGGGAAAGCTCTGTATAATTGTCGGGTACGCCTTTCACTAAAACAGGCCGTTGCCGGTCTTTGTATATGCAGAGGGCGTTTTCTTCGATGACGGGTGTGAATGTTTTCACCTCGTTCCATTCGGCGATTTGCTCGATAGCCTCTTCTTCGGTGTCGAGAGTTTTGCCTTGCAACGGAGTTATTTTTATCTGCGGGTCTATTTGGGAGTAGAGCGATCCTATCAGCTCCGTAAATCCGTTGTAGACCGATAGCGTGCAGACGAGAGCCAACGTAGTGATAGCCACCCCGCATACCGAGACAATCGATATGGCATTGATGGCGCTATGCGATTTTTTTGAAAACAAGTAACGCCATGCTATTTTCCGGGCGAGGCGGTTCATAGGGAGCGTTTACTTTTTCAGTAGAGAATCTATGTTTTCGATATAGTCGAGCGAATCGTCGAGGAAAAACGACAGTTCGGGAGTTTTTCTCAACTGGTAACGTACCCGCTGTGAAAGCTCGTACCGAATGGTTTTCGTATTGGCATTGATGTTTTCTATCATTTCAGCGCTCTTTTCCGGCGGGAAAATACTCAGGTAGGCTTTTGCCGTACTCAGGTCGGGACTTACCCTCACTACGCTTACCGATATGATTATCCCATGTGTTTTACGGGTTTCTGCCAAGAATATGTCGCTCAATTCTTTTTGGAGCAGTCGGCTTATTTTGTTTTGTCTGGTTGTTTCCATAATAGGTGGTTTTAATAAATAACAAAGTTTTACCTCGTATATCCGGCGAAATTATGGTTTTTTCCATAAGATCGTGAGTCCGTCTCGTAAGGGAAGTATAATTTTTTCTACCCGATTGTCGGTCGCGATGAAGTCGTTGAACCGTTCTATTCCTATGGTTTGGGCATCGCGGCTGTTCGGGTCGGTCACGACTTTCCCGTCCCATAGGGTATTGTCGGCAAGAATGAACCCCTCCGGTCGCACCTTCGGCAATACAAGCTCGTAATATTTCAAGTAATCCCTTTTGTTGGCATCGATAAACACGATGTCATACGTGTCGGTTAGTGTCGGAATGATGTCCGAAGCATCGCCTATAATCAATTTTATCCGGTCGCGTAACGGAGATTTATCGAAATAACTGCGGGTGAAATCTTCTATCTCGTCGTCGATCTCTATGGTGTGTACTTCGCCGCCCTCGGTCAGTCCTTCGGCCAAGCACAAGGCCGAATATCCGGTGAAGGTTCCCAGTTCCAATATTCTGTGCGGCCGGATCATGCGGCAGAACATTTTGAGAATCCTCCCTTGCAGATGACCCGATACCATGCGCGGACGCAAGTGGTAGAGATGGGTGTTTCTGTCGAGAGAAGCGAGCAGCTCGTCTTCCTTGTCGATGTGGGTCAATATGTATTCTTCCAGTTCGGGCGTCATGCTTTGGTATCTTCCATGTTGGGTAGCGTATAGTGGTCGAAGTTATCGAGAACTTCTCCCACTCGATTGATTTCCAAGAAAGTCGTTCCTTTTCCTTCACCGAATCCACCACCCAGATAGGCGATTAAATCGTCGCGGTTTATCAGGTGTTGTTCCATGAGATGGTTTAGCCCGTTGAATAAATATTCGCGGGAAGTACGGGTTCGTTCCTGATATAACGGAAAGACACCGTATGAGAGGGCCAGTAACCGTATTGTCCGCTCGTAATAGCAAATCGCCAATACCGGGTATCTGCCGCGAAAGGCAGCGACATAACGGGCGGTTCGTCCTGTGTAACTGTCGGTAACGATAGCTTTCGTGCCCAATTTGTTAAACGTTTTTACGGCTTGTTTGGCAAGGAACGAAGTGACATCGGGGTCGTCGGTCGAGACTACCCGAATGTTGTTTTCCGTGAGTTTGTTGTTTTCGGCCTCTTCGGCTACACGGGCCATAGTCGCCACCGCTTCGACAGGGTATTTCCCATAAGCCGTTTCACCGCTGAGCATAAGCGCATCGGTATGTTGATAAATGGCATTGGCGATGTCGGTAACTTCGGCACGGGTAGGCCGGGGATTTTTTATCATCGAGTGCAACATTTGTGTCGCTACGATTACCGGTTTCTTGGCCTGTATGCATTTTTTAATCAGTCGAGCCTGTATGCCGGGGATTTTTTCTTGGGGAACTTCTATTCCCAAATCGCCTCGCGCGACCATTACCCCATAGGCGGCTTCGAGTATCTCGTCGATATTATCCACACCCTCTTGATTCTCTATCTTGGCGATAATCTTGATGGGGCTTTTGTACTCGTCGAGTATAGCCTGTATATCGAGAACATCTTGTTTGCTGCGTACGAACGAGTGAGCGATGAAGTCGATATTTTGTTTAATGGCATAGCGGATATTGCGAATGTCTTTTTCTGTGAGGGACGGTAGGTTAATCCGTACTCCCGGGACGTTTACGCTTTTGCGTGCACCCAGCTCTCCGTTGTTGAGCGATTCGCACAGCAAATCGTCGTTCTCTTTTTTTCGCACGACAAATTCGAGCTCTCCGTCATCGATAAGTATGTGGCTGCCTATGGAAAGGTCCTCTGCAAAACGGGGATAACTTACCCCGATATATCCGTTGCCGGTCAATGTTCCTTCTTTTCCCGTGATGCGAACGATGTCGCCCGTCGAAAACAAAATGTTTGAATCCCCCGACAATGCGGTAGTGCGCACTTCGGGTCCTTTTGTATCCATTAAAATGGCTATTTTGTTCGAAACGGCACGCACGTTGTCGATGATTTTTTGAAATCCTTCTTCTTGCAAATGGGCTGAATTCATACGCACCACATTCATGCCGCTTTCGTATAGCTGCTTGATAAAATCGACGTCGCAACGAGCGTCGGAAATGGTGGCTACTATTTTGGTATATTTGGACATATATGATTAATTTATCGTTCGTTTTCAGTTAGAGCTTCTATGGCGAGCCGGTATGAGTCGAGTCCGAATCCGATGATTGACCCCTTCGCTGCGGCGGCTATCATTGATGTGTGTCGATACTCTTCCCTGGCATGTATATTGGAAATGTGCACCTCTATAACGGGGGCGGGTACTGCTCGTATGGCATCGCCGATTGCAATAGACGTGTGTGTGTATGCACCGGCGTTAAGGACAATGCCGTCGCAGGAAAAACCGGCTTCTTGAATTTTTCCGATGAGTTCGCCCTCTATGTTGGATTGATAGTATGTAATGTGGTGTTGGGCATAACGTTGCTGCAATTCACAGAGATAATCTTCGAAACTTTTTTCTCCGTAAATGCTTTTTTCTCTCTTCCCCAAAAGGTTAAGATTCGGCCCGTTAATAATAAGAATATCCATAAATCACTATCTTTGTAAGGAGAAATACATGTTTCGTATTCTCTTCGATTTTGCCTATTTTCATCAAGATACGGAATAGTCTGCCATTAGCGTAGCTTTGTTTTGTATAAAAGCTCAAAAAAACTACTCCTGAATTTAGTGCAAAATTACAGAAAAAAAATGAGATATCGGATAAAAAGAAAATGGCATTAGTTGGTACGGATAATTTGTTAAAACGTTTTAGTCGTTATTTGAGACTGGAACGAGGGCTTTCGGAGAATACGATAGCCGGTTATATGTCCGATGTAGAAAAGCTGGTCGACTTTATCGACTCGGAAAATTTGGATTGGAAAACCGTTACAGGAGCCGATTTGCATCAGTTTGTCGCTACATTACAAGATTTGGGTATCGGTGCACGGTCGCAGGCTCGTATTATTTCGGGGATAAAATCTTTTTTCAATTTTTTGAGAATGGAGAAATGCATCGATACGAATCCTTCGGAATTGATAGAGACTCCTAAATTGGGTATGAAGTTGCCCGACGTGCTGACAGTAGAGGAGGTGGACGAGTTGGTTAACTCGTTCGACCTGTCGAAACCGGAAGAACGCCGCAATCGAGCGATTGTAGAAACATTGTATAGTTGTGGCCTTCGTGTTTCCGAATTGGTGGGGCTTCGTATGTCCAACCTCTATTTTAACGACGGTTATATCATCGTGGAAGGTAAGGGTAAAAAGCAGAGGTTGGTTCCTATTTCAGAGAAAGCGATTAAAGAAATTCGTCCTTATATAGATGATCGGCTATCCCTCGATATAAAGCGGGGCAACGAGAATATTTTGTTTCTGAATCGCCGGGGGACACAACTCACCAGAGTAATGATCTTCTATATTATCAAGAGGGCTTGTGAAAGATGTGGCATTCGTAAGAAAGTCAGTCCGCACACGTTGCGGCATACATTTGCTACCCATCTGTTGGAAGGAGGAGCCAATTTACGGGCAATACAACAGATGTTGGGCCATGAAAGTATCACTACGACAGAAATATATACTCATCTCGACCGGCAGTTTTTACGACAAGAGATATTGCAACACCACCCCAGAAATAAGAAAACCTTATAAATTATGAAGGTTAGATAAAAAAATTTGTATAAAAATAGTGGGAGTGTTCTATTTTTGTTTATTTTTGCCTTAAATATTAACCGCAATAGGAGTATTTTGTTTTTAAACAGTTGACTATAAAAGTAATATTTCAAAAAATAAGTGTAACCAAACAATTATTATTATGATTAAGAAAATCTATCTTCCTCTAATGCTTCTCATGACACTAGCATTTGTAGGGTGTAACAAAGACATGAAGCCGTTATCGGCCGATTATTTTACGGTAACCCCTTCTCCTCTTGAAGTAGTGGGCGGTCAAGTTCCTGCAACGGTTACTGGAACTTTCCCTGAAAAATATTTCGATAAGAAATCGGTTGTAACCGTAACTCCGTATTTGGTTTATGCCGATGGTGAAACTGCCGGAACTCCGTTTGTTTATCAAGGTGAAAAAGTAGAAGGTAACGACCAAGCCATTTCTTATAAAATGGGTGGCGTTGTTTCAATGCCGGTTAATTTCAAATACATTCCTGCTATGCGGAAATCGGAATTGCAATTGGCATTTAAGGTACAAAGAGGCAAAAAAACGTATGACCTTCCTCGTGTAACTGTTGCAGAAGGCGTTATTTCTACGGCCGAGATCGCTAACGCACAAGAGTTGAATCCTGCTATTACGCCCGATAAGTTCCAACGTATCATAGAAGAAAAATATTCTGCCGACATTATGTTCCTTATTCAACAAGCCAACTTGCGTTCTGAGCAATTGAAATCGGAACAAATGAACGCTTTGCACAATGAAATCAAAGCTGCTACCGAAGCTCCTAATAAGGAATTGACCAATATCAATGTCGCTTCTTACGCTTCTCCCGATGGTGGTGTTAAGTTGAATACGACTTTGGCCGAAAACCGTGAGAAAAATACGGTTAACTATATGAAGAAGAGCTTGAAGAAAGGTAAAATCGATGCCGATATGACTGCCGAATTTACAGCTCAAGACTGGGAAGGTTTCAAAGAATTGGTTTCGAAATCGAATATCCAAGACAAAGAACTTATTTTGAATGTTCTTTCAATGTATTCCGATCCTGAACAACGCGAACGTGAAATCAAGAACATGTCTTCTGTGTTCAAAGTATTGGCCGAAGAAATTCTTCCCCAATTGCGTTATTCTAGAATCACAGCTTCTGTAAACGTTATCGGTAAATCTGACGAAGAAATTTCGAAATTGGCTAAGGAAGATGCCAAAGCTCTTTCTGTTGACGAATTACTTTATGCTGCTACTTTGGTAAAGACCAATAAAGAAAAAGCCGCTATTTATGCAAAAGTCGTTGAAATCTATCCTAACGATTATCGTGGATACAACAACTTGGGTATGGTTCAATACGAAGAAGGCGATTTGGCTGCTGCTCAAAACAACTTTGCAAAAGCTGCCCGCATTGCTCCCAATACTCCCGAAGTTGCTATGAATCAAGGCTTGATCAGCTTGGCTAATAACGACTATGCTAAGGCAGAACAAGCATTTGGTAAATCTGCTGGTGTAGAAGAATTGAACGAAGCATTGGGTGTATTCTACATGAAGAAAGGCGACTATAACGCAGCTGTTAAAGCATTCGGCGATGTTAAATCCAACAATGCTGCTTTGGCTCAAATCTTGACGAAAGATTACAGCAAAGCAAAAGCTACTTTGGCCGGTGTTGAAGCTCCTAATGCCAATACATACTATTTGATGGCTGTTTTGGGTGCTCGTACCAACAACGAACAAATGGTTGTTTCCAACTTGAAGAAATCTATCAGCATGGATTCTTCGAAAGCCCAACAAGCTGCTACCGATCTTGAATTTGCAAAATTCGATATCGCTTCGCTTGTGAAATAAGATAGAAGATAAGTCTTTATTAATAGAGCCGGAGTTGCCCAGTGCAGCTCCGGCTCTATTAATAAAGGAATAGAAGATAAACGTTTTTGTTTCAGATTGTTCTTCTTGAAGTGGGATTATTTCGGTTAAACTCGTACATTTGCACAGAATATACAGATTTGGAGAAATGAAAAACCATAGGAATTTTTGGGCATTATTGCCGGTATTGGTGTTTGTATTATTATCGTTCGTTTATTTTTGTCCCGATGTAATCGAAGGGAAAATATTGTTTCAACATGACACCCAACAAGGTTTAGCTATCGGGCATGAGGCGAAAACGTATGCCGAAGAGACCGGAGAAATGCCTCGTTGGACGGGTACGGTATTCTCCGGTATGCCCACGTTCCAAATAGCTCCGAGCTATGCGAGCAATGAACCGTTGAAAGGATTGCAAAAGATCTACAACTTGTGGCTGGTTTCGCCGGTGTCTTTGTTGTTTATCATGATGTTGGGCTTTTATATCCTTATGTTGTCGCTGAATGTCCGTTGGTATCTGGCAGCCTTTGGGGCGATAGCCTATGCGTTTTCTTCCTATTTTTTCATTATTATCGCGGCGGGGCACATTTGGAAGTTTATTACTTTGGCTTATATCCCGCCGACGATCGCCGGTATCGTGCTGGCCTATCGGGGTAAATATCTGTTGGGTGGAGCGTTGGCTGCTCTGTTCGGGGCATTGCAAATCATGTCGAACCATGTGCAAATGTCCTATTATTTTTTGTTTGTTATCCTTGCCGTAGTGATAGCCTATGCGGTAGAACATTATCGTTCGCATATGTTGCCTCGCTTTTTCAAAGCCACCGGAGTATTGGTTGTCGCCGCTTTATTGGCTGTCGGAGCGAATGCCTCGAATCTGTATCATACCTATAAATATTCGAAGGAATCCATGCGAGGTGGACATACCGAGCTGACATCGCAAGACAATTCCCAAGAAAATACGGGCAGCGGATTGGATAAGGATTACATTACTCAATGGAGTTATGGCAAGATGGAGACGCTTACCCTGCTTATTCCCGACAGTAAGGGAGGAGCCAGTGGACTGCTCTCCGAGAACGAGAATGCGACGAAAGCAGCCGATCCTCAAATCCGTCCTTATCTGTCTCAGGTCGACCGATACTGGGGTGACCAGCCTTTCACGTCTGGGCCCGTTTACGTGGGTGCGTTGATCTTCTTTTTGTTCGTATTGGGGTGTTTTATCGTTCGTACTCCGTTGAAATGGGCTTTGCTTGTAGTAACTATATTGACCGTTATGCTGTCATGGGGGAAGAATATGATGTGGTTTACCGACTGGTTTATCGATTATTTCCCCATGTATAACCGGTTCCGTACCGTTTCGAGTATTTTGGTCGTTGCCGAGTTTTGTATGCCTCTGCTCGCTGTGTTGGCATTGAAAAAGATATTCGACGATCCCTCGATTCTTAAAAGAGAAAAATGGTGGTTCTATTTGAGTGGCGGCATAGTGGGGGGGATTGCCTTATTGGCGGCCTTGTTCCCCGGTTTGTTCGATGATTTCTTGAAAGATTATGAATTGGAGGCTATACAGCAACCCGGTTATGGAGAGTTATTCGCCGGGATAGCCGAGGCTCGACGAGCTATATTTACGGCCGATGCATGGCGTTCGTTCGTTATTGTTGCATTGGGCTTTGTCGCTTTGTGGCTTTTGAGGGAGAAGAAGTTAGGTTCGACTGTGGCAATGGTTGCATTGGTCGTAATTCTTATCGGCGATATGTATCCAGTCAATAAACGTTATCTCAATAGCGGTAATTTCGTGACTGCCGCCCGGAAAACCAATCCTTTCCCCATGACCGAGGCCGATCGTTATATCTTGCAAGACAAAGATATGAATTACAGAGTATTGAATGCTGCTGCGGGACCAACTTTGGCGGCAAGTTTCAACGAGCCTCGTACTTCGTATTATCATAAATCGGTGGGAGGATATCATGCCGCCAAGTTGCGTCGTTATCAAGACTTGATAGAGCATCAGTTGATGAATGCCAATCCTGCGGTATTGAATATGTTGAACACCCGTTATATTATCCAACCTCTCGAAAACGGAAAAGAGACGGTGGTACGCAATCCCGGAGCTTTGGGGAACGCATGGTTCGTTTCGGAAGTGAAATGGGTTGATAATGCCGATGCCGAGATGGAGGCGATTACCGATTTCGATCCGTCGTTTACGGCGGTGGTCGATCGTAAATTCAAGAATGAAATCGGTGAGAAAATCATTCCTCCGGTTGCCGGTGACACGATTTATGAGACAGCATACAAACCAGACGAGTTGACTTATCGTTACCAATCCCGAAATGGCGGGTTGGCTGTTTTCTCAGAGATATATTTCCCGTGGGGCTGGCAAGTGACAGTCGATGGGAAACCGGTCGATATGGCGAGGGTGAATTATGTGCTGCGGGCGGTAAATCTTCCCGCCGGAGACCACGAAGTCATTTTCCGTTTCGACCCACAATCGGTTCATACGACCGAAGCGGTTGCCTATGTTTCTTTGTTCCTTATCTTGGGAGCATTTGTAGTGGTGGGGCTTGGAGCGTGGAAAAGGCGTAACGATTTGTCTGTGGAAGATTAGGAATACCGTCATGCAAAAAAAGTTCTGGAAGGATTATACGTCGCCGATGAGTCGCATGCGTCAAGCATGGGGATTCGGTATCCATTCTCCTTTTGCGTTTAGACTTATTACGAAGGTCATACGGGAGAAAGCGAGGTACTATGCCTATGATGACATAGAGGCGATTTGTCACGAGCATGTGGACGATAGTCTTTCGCATCGACAGAAACATTTGCGGAAGCGGATTTCGACAAGCCGAGGAAGGCTTTTTTTTCGATTGACCAACTTCTTTCGTCCGGATAACATTCTCGAAATAGGAACTTCATGGGGAATTTCGACTCTCTATTTGAGATTGGCGGGAAGACAATCTGAGATTACGGTTGTAGAACCGTTGCCCGAGATTCATGATTTTGCCGAGAGCCTTTTTGCCGAGGTTGGAGAGAAGGCCGATTTCGTTCGGGAAGAATATGCTACGTTTCTCTTGGACTATTTTCGACAAACACCCGAGCGTCTGTATATTGTCGTGAATCGTTTGCCCAAGCCGTATTATCGGGCATTGCCCGATTTGCTTGCCCCTGTTTTGGATATGCATGCGTTGTTGATAATAGATGGTATCCGCAGTAATAGCGAAGTGAAATCGTGGTGGGAAAAGCTCGTTAAAGACGAGCGTGTGAGGGTAACTGTCGATATGAAGAATGTCGGTTTAGTGTGTTGTGATCCTAAACTGAATAAACAAGATTATCAAGTCTCGTTATAGCGATTTCGGGTTTCAAGATAAAATAGATAGAAGTTGGAATAAATTTGAATTTATTCTCTGCGTCGCGAATCGCTGGAAGTGAGTGAGGAAATTACTCGGATAAGATTTTGCGGATAGTTTCTTTATCTTTAACTAATTGTGACTGTAAGGCCTTTATATCGGCGAATGTTTTCTCCGTGCGTACATATTCGATAAGTTCGACAGATAAGGTCTTGCCGTATAAATCTTCCGAGAAATCAAAAATATTCACCTCTATGCTATAATCGTTCGGTCGGTTTAGAGTCGGCCGATGTCCTATATTAAGCATGCCTCCGTAATGTTTGCCGTCTGGTATCCCGATTCGTACGGCATAAACTCCATTTGCAGGAATCAGTTTGTCCGGGTAGTCGATATTTAAATTAGCCGTGGGAAATCCTATTTTCCTTCCGACCTGAAAACCCTTTACCACATTCCCGTGCAACGTATAAGGATATGAAAGTAATCGGTTGGCGGTGCAAACATCGTCCTGCAAAAGATATTTTCGGATAATCGAAGAGCTTACCGGCCCGAGGTCGGTCACAAATTCAGGGGCATGGATTATTTCTATCCCTAAGTCCTTGCCATATTTGACGTACTCTTCGAAACCCTCGGCCCGGTTATGCCCGAAACGATGGTCATAGCCGATGATAAGCCCTTTTATACAGTATCGGTTTGACAGGATTTTCAAGAAATCGTATGCCGATAATAAGGACATTTCGGGTGTGAAGTCAAGAAAAATAGTTCGATCTATCCCGGTTTTTCGCAACAGCTCGGCTCGTTCTTCGGGCGATGTCAACATGCGAAAAGGTATTTCGGGGTGAAGTACCTGCTGCGGGTGTGTGCGAAATGAGATGACTGCCGACGATAAGTTTCTCATAGCCGCTTCTTCTTTTACTTTTTCGATAACGGCTCGATGCCCCGTATGTACACCGTCGAATACACCGAGTGCTGCAAAAGCGGCTTGATCGTTTGTGATACCTTTATATTCAGAAGTCATCTATCGATTGGGTATTGAAAAATGTTACTATATCCCTGTCGGGTGTTACGAGAAAAGTCTTGAATCCGAGGCTGGCCGCAGCATCTAAATTCTTTTGAGAATCATCGAAAAATAAAGTCTCTTGCGGAACAATACGGGATAGTTCGATCACTTTTTTGAAAATAGCGATGTCTGGTTTACAAGATTTTAATCGGTAGGATAAATAAACGTCATCGAAATAATCGGTTATCGATAATCCCTCTTGTGCAAAGCACTCGGCTATTTTGGTATCGAACATGATAGGATTCGTGTTGCTCAACATCATAACGTTGAATCGCTGTCTCAATTTCCGTAATAGAGTCAAACGGTCGAGGGGAATCCCGATTAAAAGTTCGTTAAGGGCATGGACGATTTCCTCGTCCGAAACGGCTTTCCCTATCTTTTGGCGCATGCACTTGAAAAAGTCGCTTGGGGATATTTTTCCCTCTTCCAAATCCATGAGTGTTCCCCGTTGGACGGATAGGTCCAGCATTTCATCGGCTTTTTCATCGCCTAATGCCGTTAAAGCATCGACGCAACGTTGCCGGTCGAGATTTATAATAACTCCACCTAAATCGAATAATAAATTCCGGATACCCGCCAAAGACGTATTCATAAATACAGTTTTAAGTGCAGCGAAAATAGGGCGAACCGAGGGTAAAATAAATTTGCTTGATTACATTCGGGTGTTACCTATTCTCGCATTTTATGCAAAAGTAGTGAATTTTGTGCGGTATTCTGGCTGCATAGAAAAATTTTTAGAAGCTGTTTTAAATTTATTCCGAGACAGATTAAGACCTATGTTGAAGCAGATTG
>OLGI01000595.1_pt1 | contig 36700 bp, 30 predicted proteins | sample 1605221 | NCBI WGS metagenome assembly OLGI01 (sample SAMEA3888915, study PRJEB22519) | human gut metagenome | biome: human gut; feature: human-associated habitat; material: faeces | place: Denmark | collected 2010 | reverse complement strand
TCACTATTTCGGACTGACGGCGTCCGTTTCCATTCCGATCTTCAACCGGAATCAGGGAAATATCCGTTCGGCGCGATTCGATATCCGGCAGAGCAACACGCAGAAAGAATTTCTCCGCAATCAGGCGGAAACGGAATTGCAAGCCGCTTATATCCGTTTCCAGAATAGTTTGCGCCTCTATCGGGAAACCCCAGGAGGGCTGGAGGAGGATTTCGACCGGCTGATTGCCGAGGTGGAGAAGAATTTTACCAATCGCAACATCAGCGTGCTCGAGTTTGTCGATTACTATGAAAGTTATAAGGAGAGCGCCCTTCGGCTCTATGATCTCAAACATGCGGCGCTTGCTGCGGCCGATGAACTCCGGACGGTGGCTGGAACTGCGATATGGACAGACTAACGCTGAAAAAATGAAGAATAAGAATAAATATTCCGTTTTGATCGTTGCAATCCTGTCGTTGACAGGATGCTGGACCCGTCAGGGGGAAACCGTCAGCGGAACGGTACCGCTTACGCTTACGGACAGCTTGAGGAAGCTAGTAACCGTGGATACGGTCCAGATTAGGGAACGAACCAGCGAGCTCTTGCTCAATGGAAAGGTGGCATTCGACCAGGATCGGATTGCGCCTGTTCCGGTGCCTTTTGCCGGTGTTGTCGAAGAGGTCGTCCCTGAACTGGGCGATTATGTTCGCAAGGGAGAAACGCTTGCTGTGATCCGAAGCGGCGAGGCGGCGGAGGCTGAAAAACAGTACGTGGATGCCGTACAGGGACTGTCCGTTGCCGAACGCAACCTCTTTGGCGATCAGTTCCGGGGCATGTCCCGGGCCTGCGGCGGCCGCCATTGCGGTGCGGCGGGCCTGCGGTTATACATCTGCTCCATTTGTGCCGGAAATTTGTCAAAATAGGATAAATTGCTGTTCAGTATCCCCGATTGTAGATAATCTTTTTTATATTTGTGCGTTAAAACCGAAAAACAATAATCAAAACTAAATAACGCTATGGAAAACAAACTTCAACAGTTGACGCAGAAGCTCTACGACGAGGGGCTGGAGAAAGGGCGCGCCGAGGCCGACAAGCTGGTGGCCGACGCCAAGGCCGAGGCCCGGAAGATCGTCGCCGAGGCCCGCGCCGAGGCCGAAGAGATCGTCAAAAAGGCGGAGGCCAAGGCCGAGGACGTTTCGAAGAACACCATGACCGAGATTTCGCTGGCCGGCAAGCAGGCCGTCGGCAGAATCAAGTCGGAGATCGCCTCGCTGATCATCGCCAAGGCTACGGCCCGGGGCGTGAAGGAGGCCGTCGTGGACCCGGCGTTCATCAAGGAGATGCTCGTCGCCGTAGCTAAAAACTGGAACGGTTCCGATTCGGGCAAGGTCGAATTGCAGGCCCTGCTGCCCGAGGGCGAGCGCAAGAAGCTCGACGCGGCGTTCGAGGAGAGTGCGAAGGAGCTGCTCGCCGCCGGTGTCGAGGTGGGCTGGTCGAAGGAGGTGAAGACCGGCTTCAAGGTGGGCGCCAAGGAGGGCGGCTACTACATTTCGTTCGCCGACGCCGACATCGAAGCGCTGTTGGCAGAGTACCTGCGCGACAAGGTGTTCCAACTGTTGTTCAAGGCGTAAGGCATGTTTGCGACCCAATATTATTGTCTGGTAGCCTCCCTGAAGGAGTACGCGCTCGACGCCGACACCAGGGGCTTCGACGCCCGGGCCATCGTCTCCGGGATTCTGGAGGAGGTGAACCGCGGCGACGCCCGCGAGGTGCGGCTCCTGTACGGCTACTACGACTGTGAGAATATCGCCGCCCTGCGTGCGGGGCGCTCGGCGCACAATCCGCTGGGCAACTTCACGCGCGAGGAGTTGGCGGAGGAGCTGAAAGCTCCGAAGCGGCTTCCCGAGGCGGTTGCCCGCGTGGTGAGGGCCTATGCCGATCCCGAGGGCGAGGACGCCGAGACGGTCGACACGTCGCGGCGTTTCGAGAAGGAGCTGTTCGGGGCCTACTACGCCGCCTGCGGAAAGGCCGGGAGCCGCTTCCTGCGCGAGTGGTCCGCTTTCGACCGGAACCTGCGCAACGTTTCGGCGGCCGTCACGGCGCGCGCCGCAGGGCGTGCGGTCGAGGAGGTCGTCGTGGGCGGCGGCGATGTCGCCGAACAGTTGCAGCGCAGTTCTGCGGCCGATTTCGGGCTTCGGGGCGAACTTCCCTATATCGACGCGGTGATCGCGGCGGTGAACGACGAGGCCAACCTCGTGGAGAAGGAGCACAAGATCGACCTGATCCGCTGGAACGAAGCCGCGGAGCTGGCGACCTTCGACTATTTCGACGTCAACGCCATCCTTTCCTACCTGGTGCGGATCAACATCGTCGCCCGCTGGACGCTGCTCGACGCTGCGCGCGGCCGCGAGATGTTCGCCCGCCTGCTTGCCGAACTGGACGGCAAGGAGCTGATTAATAAGGAATAAACAATAAAAACATACAATGAAAACTACAGGACGTGTAAACGGTATCATCTCCAACATCGTGATCGTCAAGGCCGACGGACCCGTGGGTCAGAACGAGATCTGCTATGTCTGGACGGGCGATACCAAAATGATGGCCGAGGTCATCAAGGTCATAGGCGACGCGGCCTATGTCCAGGTTTTTGACAGCACCCGCGGTCTGAAGATCGGCGACCGGGTCGAATTCGAGGGTCACATGCTCGAAGTCACGCTGGCTCCGGGCCTTTTGTCGCGCAACTACGACGGTCTTCAGAACGACCTCGAAAAGATGGACGGTCTGTTCATCGCCCGCGGTTCGATCACCGATCCGGTCGACTACGATGCCGAGTGGGAATTTTCGCCGCTGGCCAAGGTCGGCGACAAGGTCACGGCGGCGTCGTGGCTGGGCGAGGTGAAGGAGCAGTGGGTGATGCACAAGATCATGGTTCCCTTCACGATGACGGACTGCTATACGGTTAAGAGCGTCGCCGAGGCGGGCAAATACAAGATCACCGACACGATGGCAGTCCTGACCGACGCCGAAGGCCGCGACCACGAGGTGACGATGGTGCAAAAATGGCCCGTGAAGCAGGCCGTGCGCTGCTATACGGAGAAACCCCGCCCGTCGCGCATCATGGAGACCGGCGTGCGTCCGATCGACACCTTCAACCCGATGGCCGAGGGTGGTACGGGCTTTATCCCGGGGCCTTTCGGCGCGGGCAAGACCGTGCTCCAGCACGCCATTTCGAAGCAGGCCGACGCCGACGTGATCATCATGGTGGCGTGCGGCGAGCGCGCCAACGAGGTGGTCGAAATCTTCAAGGAGTTCCCCGAGCTGATCGACCCGCATACGGGCCATACGCTCATGGAGCGCACGATCATCATCTGCAACACGTCGAACATGCCTGTCGCCGCGCGTGAGGCGTCGGTCTATACGGGTATGACCATCGGCGAATACTACCGCTCGATGGGCCTCAAGGTGCTCGTGATGGCCGACTCGACGTCGCGCTGGGCGCAGGCGCTGCGCGAGATGTCGAACCGTCTGGAGGAGCTTCCCGGCCAGGACGCCTTCCCGATGGACCTTTCGGCGATCATCTCGAACTTCTACTCGCGTGCGGGACTGGTGAAACTCGTCGGCGGCCAGACCGGATCGGTGACGTTCCTCGGCACGGTGTCGCCTGCGGGCGGTAACCTCAAGGAGCCGGTGACCGAATCGACGAAGAAGGCCGCGCGTTGTTTCTACGCCCTTTCGCAGGGCCGCGCCGATTCGAAGCGCTATCCGGCCATCGACCCGCTGGAGTCCTACTCGAAATACCTCGAATACCCCGAAATCCGCGAATACCTCGACGAGCACATCGAGAAGGACTGGGTGGACCTGGTCTACGCGGGCAAGACCATCGTGCAGCGCGGCAAGGAGGCCAACGACCAGATCAACATTCTGGGCGACGACGGCGTGCCGGTGGAGTACCACGAACGGTTCTGGAAATCGGAGCTGATCGACTTCGTCATCCTGCAACAGGACGCCTTCGATGACATCGACGCCAACTGCCCGATGGAACGCCAGCAGATGATGTATAAGATGGTGTTGGGCATCTGCAACCAGGAATTTGCGTTCGCCGATTTCGAGGCCTGCTCGCAGTTCTTCAAGGGGCTGATCAACCTCTTCCGCCAGATGAACTATTCGGAGTGGAAGTCGGAGAAGTTCGAGGGCTACCGGAAGCAGATCGAGCAGTATGTGAGTGAACAATCCAAATAAGCGGGAGAAATTATGACAACACGAGCATTTCAGAAGATATATACCAAGATTGACAACATCACCAAGGCTACCGTGACGCTCCGCGCCACGGGCGTCGGCAACGACGAACTGGCCACCGTCGGCGGCAAGCTGGCGCAGGTGGTGAAGATTATGGGCGAGAACGTCACGTTGCAGATTTTCGCCGGAACCGAGGGTCTGTCCACCGACTCCGAGGTCGTCTTCCACGGCGAGCCTCCCAAGCTGCGCGTTTCGGACAACCTCGCGGGGCGTTTCTTCAACGCCTACGGCGAACCGCTCGAGGGCGGCGAGATCATCGAGGGCGAGGCCCGCGAGATCGGCGGTCCGACGGTGAATCCCTTCCGGCGTATCCAGCCTTCGGAGCTGATCGCCACGGGCATCGCCGGCATCGACCTGAACAATACGATCGTGACGGGGCAGAAGATCCCCTTCTTCGCCGACCCCGACCAGCCCTACAACGCCGTGATGGCCAACGTGGCCCTGCGCGCCAAGGCCGACAAGATCATCCTGGGCGGCATGGGCCTTACGAACGACGACTTTCTGTACTTCAAGTCGGTCTTCGAGAACGCCGGCGCGCTCGACCGCATCGTGTCGTTCGTCAACACGACCGAGAATCCGCCCGTGGAGCGTCTGCTCGTTCCCGACATGGCGCTTACCGCCGCCGAGTACTTCGCCGTCGACAAGGGCGAGAAGGTGCTGGTGCTGCTCACGGACATGACCTTGTACGCCGATGCCCTGGCCATCGTGTCGAACCGCATGGACCAGATTCCGTCGAAGGACTCGATGCCCGGTTCGCTGTATTCGGACCTTGCGAAGATCTACGAAAAGGCCGTGCAGCTGCCCAACGGCGGTTCGATCACGATCATCGCCGTGACGACGCTTTCGGGCGGCGACATCACGCACGCCATCCCCGACAATACGGGTTACATCACCGAGGGCCAGCTGTTCCTGCGCAACGACTCCGACACGGGCAAGGTGATCGTCGACCCGTTCCGTTCGCTGTCGCGTCTGAAACAGCTCGTCATCGGCAAGAAGACCCGCGAGGACCATCCGCAGGTGATGAACGCCTGCGTGCGCCTCTACGCCGACGCGGCCAACGCCAAGACCAAGCTGGAGAACGGCTTCGACCTCTCGGACTACGACGAGCGCACCCTGAAGTTCGCCTTCGACTACTCGGAGAAACTGCTGGCCATTGATATCAATATCGAGATCAACCAGATGCTCGACACCGCATGGGGGCTTTTCGCCAAGTACTTCACCCGGGAGGAGGTCGCCATCAAGGAGGAACTTATCCAAAAATACTGGAAGGAGGCGTAACGCGCAATGGCAATCAAATTCCAATATAACAAGACCTCGCTGGGCGAACTCGGCAAACAGCTGAAAATGCGCCAGAAGGCCCTCCCTACGATCAAAAGTAAGGAGTCGGCCCTGCGCTCCGAAGTGAAGAAGGCGAAGGACTCCGCAAGCGACTACCGTCGTCGGCTCGACGCTCTGAAGGCCGAGTACGACTACATGGTGTCGCTCTGGGGAGAGTTTGATTGTGACCTCCTGCGCATTGCCGACGTCGATTTGTCGGTCCAGAAAATCGCGGGTGTGCGCACGCCCGTCCTGCAGGAAGTGAAATTCGAGGAGAAACCCTACGATCTGTTCTCCTCGCCGGTGTGGTTCGCCGACGGAGTCGGCATCCTCAAGCGCATGGCGCAGCTGGGGATCGAGTTCGAGGTCTACAACCGGAAGATGGAACTGCTGGACCATGCGCGCCGCAAAACCACTCAAAAGGTGAACTTGTACGAAAAGGTTCAGATACCCGGGTACGAGGACGCCATACGTAAGATCAAACGCTTCATGGAGGACGAGGAGAACCTCTCCAAGTCGGCCCAGAAGATCGTGAAAACCAAGCAGCAGGCCGCCGGGGAGGGCGCGATGTTATGATAGCCAGAATGTCAAAATACAACTTTGTGCTCTTTGCGGCGCAGAGTGAGGATTTCGTCGAGAAGCTGCGCGGCCTCGGGCTGGTGGACATCACCACCGCGGGTTGGGAACCCTCCGAGGAGGACCGCCAGCTGCTGCTGGACATCGAGAGCCTTGCGAAGGCCGCGGAGTTCCTGAAGAACTTCCGCGCCGGGGAGCGCTGCGACGCTGCCGCCGCGCCGTTCGCTTCGGGCGAGGAGGCCTATGCGCATTACGCCGCCGCGCACCGCGAGGCCGCGACGCTCAACGCCGAGATCGGGCGGCTGGAAAAAGCGGCCGAGGAGCTGCGTCCCTGGGGGGCGTTCGACGTGGAGGCGACGCGGAAACTCGCCGCCCGGGGCATTGTCCTGCGCTATTTCTTCACCCAGCGCAACACCTTCGACAAGCAGTTGGCCGAGTGGTCGGAGCGCTATACGGTTTCGGAGGTCAGCCGCACCGATGCCATGGTGTGGTTCGTCGTCGTGGCCAAGCCCGGCGAGGAGGTTACGCTCGACGCGCAGGAGATGAAGACCCCGACGATGGACATTCGCGAGGCGGAGCGCCGCATCGCCGAAGCCGAAGGGAAACTCCGGACCCTCGACGCTGAATTTTCGCGTGCGGCCGCTTCGGAGGCCCTGCTCGCACAGCACGCCTGCTCGCTGAAGGAGCGTTTGCAGGGCGTGCGGGTGAAGGCTACGGCGCAGGAGGCCGCCGACGGTACGCTGGTCGTCATGGAGGGCTGGGCCGAGAAGGAGACTTCCGGTCGGGTCGACGCCCTTTTGGAGGAGTACCCCAATGTGGTCTTCCTCAAATCGGACCCCACGCCCGAGGACGAAACGCCCGTGAAGCTCAAGAACCGTTGGTTCGCGCATGTCTTCGAACTGGTGGGCGACATGTACGCCCGCCCGAAATACGGGACGATGGACCTCACGCCCTTCTTCGCTCCGTTCTACATGCTCTTTTTCGGCATCTGTCTCAACGATGCCGGCTACGGACTGATCCTGACCCTGATGGGGTGGTGGATGCTCGCCAGGAACCGAAAGCCCGGCATGATGCGTCAGGCGGCGTGGTTCGCCACGTTGTGCGGCGTGTCGACCGTCGCGTTCGGACTGCTGTGCGGCTCGTTCTTCGGCATCAACATGAACACGTGGTTCCCCTCGGTGAAATTCCTCGATTTCCAGGGACAGTTCTTCTCCATCGCGCTGGTTATCGGCGTGGTGCAGATTCTTTTCGGCATGCTGCTCAACATCTGGATGACCGTTCGCTGTTTCGGTTTCGGCCGTGCGCTGGGACTGCTGGGGTGGTTCATCATCCTCGTCTCGTGCTGTCTGGCCATGGGCCTTCCGATGGCGGGTCTCGCCATTCCGGGCTTTACGGCCGGATCGGTGGCCTTCTATGCGGCGCTGGGCGTCGGCGGCGTGCTGATGCTGCTTCTGAACAATCCGAAGCGCAATCCGCTCATCAACCTCGGCGCGGGTTTGTGGGACCTTTACAACAACCTCACGGGACTGTTGAGCGACGTGCTGTCCTATATCCGTCTGTTCGCCATCGGGCTTTCGGGCGGTGTGCTGGCGCTGGTGTTCAACACGCTGGCGTCGGGATTCGTGCCCGAAGGCGCGAACATCGTGGTCCGGCTGCTGATTATGATTCCGATTCTGCTGATCGGTCACGGCATCAACCTTTTCATGTCGACCATCTCGTCGTTCGTGCACCCGCTGCGTCTGACGTTCGTCGAGTTTTTCAAGAACGCCGGTTTCGAAATGGCCCCGCGCAATTTCGACCCGATTCGTAAAATGAACGATACTAACGAATAATAACAATTAAAAAAACTCAAAACATTATGGAAACAACAGCATTGGTATTGGCTTACGTCGGCGTAGCGCTGATGGTGGGTCTGGCAGGTGTCGCTTCGTCGATCGGTACCGCAATTACGGGTCAGGCCGCAGTAGGGGCCATGAAGAAGAACGGCGGCGCTTTCGGCAGCTACATGATTCTTTCGGCGCTTCCCGGTTCGCAGGGTCTCTACGGTTTCGTCTGCTTCTTCCTGGTGCAGAAGGGGCTGACGGACCCGACGATGGTGCAGGGCGCGGCTATCTTCGGCGCCGGTCTGCTGGTCGGTCTGGTGAACATCGCCTCTTCGATCTATCAGGCAAAGGTCTGCGCCAACGGTATCGCCGCTATCGGCAACGGTCACGACGTGATGGGTAAGACGCTGATCCTCGCGGCTTTCCCCGAGCTGTACGCCATCCTGACGGTGGCCGCCACCTACCTGATCGCAACGCTCGACGGCGTGAATCTCTTCTGACGGGGCGGAACGCCCGTCACCGGAAAGGGAGACCCTGCGGGGCCTCCCTTTTTCGTTGCCGTCCTGCTGGCCGGGGCGCTCTCCGAATACAAAGGAACGGTTGTCGTGGGACACCACGACAACCGTTCCTTCGGGGGATATGGGTATTACGGCCGAACCGGCGCTCGTTCCGTGACTACCGTCCTTTGCGGCGCGACGAGGTGCGCACCTTCGGGCCTTTGCCGCGGGGCTCTTCCGTACGGCGCGCCGCGGCCCCGGGCAGCAGCAGTTCGAAGTCTAACTGTCGTTTTTGCAGGTCGGCGCGCTTCACGCGGATGCGTACCGGGCTGCCCAGCGTCATGCGGATGCCCGTCGAGCGGCCGATGATTTCGTAAAGCTGCTCGTCGAAGGTGAAGAAGTCGCCCTCGATGTCGCGCAGGAACGACATGCCCTCGATGTGGGTTTCGTCCAGCTCGACGTAGACGCCCCATTCGGTAAGCCCCGAGATGTGTCCCTCGAACTCCTCGCCGATGTGCTCTTTCATAAATTCGACCATCTTGTATTTGATCGACGCGCGTTCCGCCTCGGCGGCCACGACCTCGCGGTCCGAAGCGCGTGCGCAGAGGTCTTCCAGTTCCGTTTTGTCGGCCGGCTTGCCGCCCGCGAGGTAACGCGCCAGCAGGCGGTGGACCATCATGTCGGGGTAGCGGCGGATCGGCGACGTGAAGTGCGTGTAGTAGGGGAACGCCAGACCGTAGTGTCCGATGTTGTCGGTCGTGTAATAGGCTTTGGCCATCGAGCGCACGGCCATCGTCGCCACGGCGTTTTCCTCCGTGGTTCCCTTTATCTGTTTGAAGAGCTTGTTCAGTTCCTTGGCCACGGCGCGGCCCTTCGTAGCCTTGAAGATGTGCCCGAAGCGGAGGATGAACTGCCGGAAGCGGTCGAGTTTCTCCTCGCTCGGGGTGTCGTGCACGCGGTAGACCATCGTGCGCTCCGCCGAGCGGCCGCTCTCGGTCCTGCGTTTGCCGCAGAACTCCGCCACGCGGCGGTTGGCCAGCAGCATGAACTCCTCGATCATCTGGTTCGACTCCTTCTGCTCCTTGAAGTAAACGCCTAACGGTTTGCCGTTCTCGTCGAGGCGGAATTTCACCTCCTCGCGGTCGAACGAGATCGCGCCGTTCTTGAAGCGCTCCTTGCGCAGCGCCTGCGCCAGCCGGTTGAGCGTCAGCACCTCCTCGGCGTAGTCGCCGCGTCCCGTTTCGATGATCTCCTGCGCCTCGGCGTAGGTGAAACGGCGGTCGGAGTGGATCACCGTGCGTCCGAACCACTCTTCGAGGATGTCGAGGTTTTCGTTGAGCGTGAACACCGCCGAGAAGCAGAGGCTCGTCTCGTGGGGGCGCAGCGAACACAGCTCGTTCGAAAGCCGTTCAGGAAGCATCGGCACGGTGCGGTCCACCAGATAGACCGACGTGCCGCGCTCCACGGCCTCGTCGTCGATCACCGAGTGGGGCCGCACGTAATGGGTCACGTCGGCGATATGCACGCCCACTTCCCAGACGCCGTCCTTTATTTTGCGCACCGACAGCGCGTCGTCGAAGTCCTTGGCGTCCGCAGGGTCGACCGTGAAGGTCGTGACACCCCGGAAGTCGCGCCGCTGGGCGATCTCTTTGGCCGTGACGCGGGCGTCGATGGCCTGGGCGGCCTCCTCGATTTCGGGTTCGAAGCGGTAGGGAAGCTCGTATTCCGCCAGGATCGAGTGCATCTCCGTGTCGTTGTTGCCCGCCATGCCCAGCCGCTCGACCAGTTCGCCCACGGGGCTTTTGCTGCCCGGGAGCCAGTCGGCGATGCGCACCACGACCTTCTCGCCGTCGCGCACGTCGGGATAGGTGCGTTTCGAGAGATAAATGTCCATCGGCATGCGGCGCGAGTCGGCCCGTACGAAAATCTGGTGCGCCCCGACTTCGGCCACGCCCACGTAGGGCTTGCGGTTGCGTTCGATGATCCGCGTGATCTCGCCCTCCAGCTGTCCGTTGCGGCCGCGGTGCATCACCACGACCTCGACGCGGTCGCCGTTCAGGGCGTTCGCGGCATTGCGCTGGTTGACGAAGATGTCGCTCTCCTGCCCTTCGACCTTCACATAGACCGAACCCGAGGGGGCCATGTCGGCCACGCCCTCGTAGTGGGGCAGGTGGGTCTGCATCAGGCGGTATTTTTCGCGCGCGCACTCCTCGACGACTCCCTCTTCGAAGAGGCGTCCGAGGATTTCTAACGTTTCGCGGCGGCCCTCTTTCGTGGCGCCTCCGGAAGCCGAAGCCAGGTGCTTCAGCGAGAACTTATTGTTGGGGAATTCCCGGAACATGCTCAATATGATCGAGGTGCGGTCCGTCTTCCGTGCTCCGTTTTCGGAGCGTTGTTTCTGTTTTTTCATCATTTCTCAAAAATTTGCGGGGCTTCGGTCCTCCGTCGGATTTCCGTTGTGCCCGTTTTGCCGCTGTCGCGGCCGGCCTGTGTGCGTTTTGCGGAACCGGGCGTTATTTTTCCAGGAGTTGCAGGGCCAGTTTCCGCATGTAGGCGATGCCCACGCCGATAGCCGCTTCGTCGGGGAAGAATGTCGCCGTGTGCGGGCGTCCGGCCGCGGCGCCCACGCCCAGCCGGTAGAACAGCGACGGGTATTGCTTGCAGTAGAACCCGAAATCCTCGGCCGTGGTGCGCAGGGGCAGCATCTCGACCTTCAGCTTCTCGGCTTTGGCCAGGGCCGTGGCCTGCTTCACGAGGATCTCGTCGTTGACGACGCACGGATAGCCGCGGCCGATCGTCACTTCGGTCTTCACGCCGTGCCGGGCGTCGATGTCCGCGGCGATGATCTCGATGCGGCGGTGGATGATGCCGCGCTCGCGTTCGTCGAACGTGCGCAGCGTTCCCTCCATGTAGATCTCGTCGGGCACGATGTTCGTCGCGCCCCCGGCCTCCACGCGGCCGATCGAGAGCACGCACTCCTCGCCGTTGAGCGCGATGAGGCGCGTCAGCAGTTCGGCGCCGGCCGCCACGGGGTCCTTGAGCTGCTTGCGCATGGCGCCGTGCCCGCCCGTGCCGCGGACGCGGAAGCGCAGTTCGTCGCTTGCCGCCATGTACTTTCCGGCCCGGAATCCGAGGGTCCCGACCTCCAGCTGCGGTTCGACGTGTTCGCCGACGACGGCCCGCACGTCGTAACCCTCGAACGGCTTTTCGGCCAGCACCAGCGAGGCTCCGCCCGGGTTGCACTCCTCGCCCGGCTGGAACAGCCCGAAGAGCGTGCCCCGGAAATCGGGCGCCTCGGCGAAGGTTTTCAGCACGCCGAACAGCACCGCGGCGTGCATGTCGTGGCCGCAGGCGTGCATCACGCCCTCGTTCTGCGATCTCCACTCGCAGTCGTTCCGCTCCGTGACGGGCAGGGCGTCGATGTCGGCGCGCAGCACCGCGGCGCGCCGGTCGCCTTCGGGGGTCTTGCGGCCCTTGATGCGGGCCACGACGCCCGTCGATGCGATCCGGCGGTGTTCGATGCTCAGTTCGTCGAGCTGCTGTTCGATGAACGCCGCCGTGTCGTGTTCCTTGAACGACAGTTCGGGGTGCGCATGCAGGCGGCGGCGGAATTCGACAGGTTCCATTGATTCTCTGTTTTATCGGTTTGGGTCAGAAAACCGCCTTGACGATTTTCTGTATGTTCGTCGTGCGGCTCATCGTGTAGTAGTGCAGCACGGGCACGCCTGCGGCCATCAGTTCGCGGCTTTGGGCGATGGCCCACTCGGTTCCCACTTCGCGCACGCCGTCGGGATGCGCCTTGACTTCGCGTACGAGTTCCTCGGGCAGCTTCACGCCGAACGTTTCGGGCAGTATTTCCAGGTGGCGCAGCGTCGAGAGGGGCTTGATGCCGGGGATGATCGGCACGGTGATCCCCGCTTCGCGGCAGCGGCGCACGAAGTCGAAGTATTTGGCATTGTCGAAGAACATCTGCGTGATGACATATTCCGCCCCGGCGTCGACCTTGTCGCGCAGGCGGGCGATGTCCGAGGTGATGTCGCGCGCCTCGGCGTGCACCTCGGGATAGCCCGCCACGCCGATCGAGAATTTCGAGTGGTGGCACTCCTCGACCTCGCCGTCGATGAATTTTCCGCGGTTCATGTCGGCGATCTGCCGCACGAGGTCCACGGCGTGGGCGTGGCCCTGCGGATGGGGCATGAAACGCTTTTCGTTCTGCGACTTGTCTCCGCGCAGCGCCAGCACGTTGTGCAGGCCCAGGAAGTCCATGTCGATCAGCGTGTCCTCGATGTCGTATTTCGACAGTCCGCCGCAGATCAGGTGCGGGACCACCTCCACGCCGTAGCGGTTCTGGATGGCCGCCGAGATGCCCACCGTCCCGGGGCGGCGGCGCACGACGTGCCATTCGACGCTGCCGTCCTCGCGCTCGGTCTCCTTGATTCCCTCGCGGTGGAAGGTGATGTTGACGTAAGCCGGGTCGAGGGCCATCAGCGGCTCCACGGCGGCGAATATCTTCTGCATGCCGTCGCCCTTGAGCGGCGGGAGCAGTTCGAACGCGAAGCGGGTGCGCCCGGAGGCGATCGCTTCGTTGATGATCTCTACGACGTTCATACGTTGTTCGGTATAATCTTTTTTACGGTTTCGGCCTCCATTCCGCGGCGGCGTGCGTAGTCGAGCAGCTGTTCGGCGCCGATGGTCCCGACCGAAAAGTAGTCGGCGTCGGAGAACATCAGTCCGCACAGCGCCTCCCCGGGGTCGATCATCCAGTTTTCGGTCAGCTGCATTCCGGTCGTCACCTCGACCGCGAGCAGGTCGAAGACCTCGCGTTTGAGCGAATGGTCGGGCGAGGCCGGGTAGCCGAAGGCCATGCGGCGGCCGCGGTACTGGCCGCGGACTGCCTGCTCGGGGGTGGGCGGCGTGCCCGTTTCGTAGCCCCACATCTCGCGCCGCATGAAGGCGTGCACGGCCTCGGCGAAGGCTTCCGTGAGGCGGTCGGCCAGCAGTTTGGCCATGATGGCCGAATAGTCGTCGCCCCCGGCGCGGAACTTTTCCGCCAGCTCCTTCAGACCGATGCCGGCCGTCAGGGCGAAACAGCCGATCCAGTCGCCGTCCGGTGCGATGAAGTCCGCCAGCGACAGGTTCTCCTCGCCGCGCGTCTGGTTGCGCAGCATCGGGAGGCGTTTTTCGCGCCCTTTCGCGTCCGTCACCAGAATGTCGTCGCCCTCGGAGCGTGCCGGGAAGATGCCTGCGACCCCTTGCAGCGTCAGCAGCCGCTCGTCGCGGATGCGGGCCAGCAGGGCCTGGGCGTCGGCGAAGACCTTGCGCGCCTCGGCGCCCTTTTCGGGATGGTCGAGAATCTCGGGGTAACGCCCCTTGAGTCCCCACGCCGCGAAGAAGAAACTCCAGTCGATGTACGGTTCGGCGTCGGCCACGTCGAAGTCGGGGAAGACCATGCGCCCCGTGTGGAGCGGCACGACGGGTTCGTGCTGCGCCGCGCCGCGCCGCGCCGCGCGCGCTTCGGCGATCGGAATGAGGTCGCGCTCCCGCAGCCGGCGGGCGTACTCCTCGCGCAGGACCTGCTGGTCGGCTTTCACCTTGTCGGCGTAAAGGTCGCCGTCGGGGCCGAGCAGCTGCGCCAGTATCTGGCTGTTGCGGCTGGCGTTCGCGGAGTGGACCGCCACGCCCGAATAAACCGGGGCGATCTTCACCGCCGTGTGGAGGTCCGAGGTCGTCGCGCCGCCGATGATGACCGGAATGCGCAGCCCTCGCCGTTCCAGCTCCTCGCAGACGCGGGCCATTTCGTCGAGCGACGGGGTGATCAGCCCGCTCAGGCAGATGCACTGCGCGCCCCACGCCACCGCCTCCTCGACGATGCGTTCCGGCTCGACCATCACGCCCAGGTCCCGGATTTCGTAACCGTTGCAGGCCATCACGACCGCCACGATGTTCTTGCCGATGTCGTGCACGTCGCCTTTCACGGTGGCGATCAGCACTTTCCCCGAATTATGCGCATTCGCGGCCGACCCCTGTTCGATATAGGGCGTCAGCGCCGCCACCGCGCGTTTCATCACGCGGGCGGTCTTCACCACTTGCGGCAGGAACATCTTGCCCTCGCCGAACAGCGTGCCGACCTGCTCCATGGCAGGCATCAGCAGCGTGTCGATCACGGCCATCGGGCTTCCCAGCGCCTCGTAACCCTCCAGCGCATCCTGCTCCACGTAGTCGGCCACGCCCTTGAGCATCGCATGGGCGATACGCTCTCCGAGCGTCCCCGCACGCCATGCGTCGGGGGCCTGCGGCTGCGCCTGGGCCGTCTGCTGCACCCCGTGGGCATACTCCGCGAGCCGCTCCGCGGCGTCGGCCCGGCGGCAGAGGATCACGTCCTCGACGTGGCAGAGCAGTTCGGGTTCGATCTGGCTGTACACTTTGAGCATCTGCGGGTTGACGATGCCCATGTCCATTCCGGCCCGGATGGCGTGGTAGAGGAACGCCGAGTGCATCGCCTCGCGCACCGTGTTGTTGCCGCGGAAGGCGAACGAAAGGTTCGACACGCCGCCCGAGACCTTCGCATGGGGAAGATGCTCCTTGATCCAGCGCGTCGCGTCGATGAACGCCTTGGCGTAGCCGTCGTGCTCCGCAATGCCCGTTGCGACGGCCAGCACGTTGGGGTCGAAAATGATGTCTTCGGGTGGAAATCCGTTGTCCGTCAATAGCTTGTAGGCTCTCTCCGCAACCTCTGCTTTACGTTCGAAGGTGTCGGCCTGGCCCCGCTCGTCGAAGAGCATCACTACGGCCGAAGCGCCGAAGCGGTGGATCTCCGCGGCCCGGCGCAGGAATTCCGCTTCGCCCTCCTTGAGCGAGATGGAGTTGACCACCGACTTACCCTGCGTCACTTCAAGTCCCGCTTGAAGTACCTCCCATTTCGACGAGTCGATCATCACCGGCACGCGGGCGATCTCCGGCTCCGAGGCCATCAGGTTGAGGAACGTGCGCATCGCCTTGGGACCGTCGATCAGCCCGTCGTCCATGCAGACGTCGACGATCTGCGCCCCGGCGTCGACCTGTGCGCGGGCCACCGAGAGCGCCTCTTCGTAGTTGGCTTCGCGGATCAGCCTTGCGAAACGGGCCGATCCGGCGACGTTCGTGCGTTCGCCGACGTTGATGAAGTTGGCTTCGGGGACGATCCGCAGCGGCTCCAGACCGCTCAAGGTCGTGATGTGCTTCGGCGCGGGAACGGGCCGCGGGGCGTAGTCTCCGGATATTTTCGACAATTCGAATATGTGGGCGGGCGTCGTGCCGCAGCAGCCGCCCACGATGTTCACCAGTCCGCGACGCATATACTCGCCGACATCCCCGGCGAACATTTCGGGCGTCTCGTCGTAACCGCCCATCACGTTGGGAAGCCCTGCGTTCGGGTGCGCCGAGATGCGCGTTCCGGCCACTGCCGCCAGCCGTTCGAGGTAGGGCAGCAGCTGCTTGGCCCCGTAGGCGCAATTCAGCCCGACCGACAGCAGGTTCGCATGCGACACCGAGACGGCGAAGGCCTCGACGGTCTGCCCCGAGAGGGTGCGGCCGCTGGCGTCGGCGAGCGTTCCGGAGACCATCACGGGGATCGCGCGGCCCAGCCGCTCGCAGAGCGTGTCGATGGCCCAGAGGGCCGCCTTGGCGTTGAGCGTGTCGAAAACGGTCTCCACCAGCAGGATGTCCGCCCCGCCGTCCACCAGTCCCCGCACCTGATCCGTATACGCTGCGACCAGTTGTGCGAAGGTCACCTCGCGGGCCGCGGGATTCTGTACGTCGGCCGACATCGAGGCCGTGCGGTTCGTGGGACCCACCGATCCCGCCACGAAACGCGGCTTCTGCGGGTTGCGGGCCGTGAACTCGTCGGCCGCGCTGCGTGCGATTCCGGCTGCGGCCTTCGAAATCTCGTAAGCGCACTCTTCGAGCCGGTAGTCGGCCAGCGACACGGCGTTGGCGTTGAACGAGTCGGTTTCGATGATGTCGGCTCCCGCCCGCAGGTATTTTTCGTGAATCTCGCGCACCACGTCCGGGCGGGTCAGCGCGAGCAGGTCGTTGCAGCCCTTGAGCTGCACCGGCCAGCCGGCGAACCGCCGGCCGCGGTAGTCCTCCTCTTGCAGTCCGTAGCCCTGCACCATCGTGCCGAAGCCTCCGTCGAGCAGCAGGATGCGGCGCTCCAGTTGGTCGTATAGCGTTGTCGTCATTTATTTTTCGGTAATTTCTATTTCGTAGAGTTTCGGCCAGTTTTTGCCCGTCACGAAGATGCGGTCCCCCTCGGCGTCATAGGCGATGCCGTTCAGCACGTCGGTCGTCGCGGTCATTTCCGTTTCGGGCAGCAGCCCCGCGAGGTCGACGACGCCCTCGACGACGCCCGTCGCGGGGTCGATGACGACGATCTGGTCGGTGGTGTAGACGTTGGCCCATATTTTGCCGCCGATCCACTCCAGTTCGTTGAGGTATTCGACCGGCGCGCCCTTGTAGGTCACCGTCACGCGCTTTTCGCGGCGGAACGTCGCGGGATCGACCGTGTGGATCGTGGCCGTGCCGTCCGACATGTAGAGCTTCTCGCCGTCGGTCGTGAGGCCCCAGCCTTCGCCCGGATAGCGGAAGTCGCGGATCTTTTGCAGTTTTCCGTTCTCCAGCGAATATACGTGCGCGGTGTTGGACTGCCAGGTCAGCTGGTAGAGCTTTCCGCCGAGCAGGGTGATTCCTTCGCCGAACTCCGAACGGGGCAGGCGCGCCATGACCTCGGTTTTTCCCGTCGCGAGGTCGGTCTTCCGAACGACCGATTCGCCGTGCTGGCCCGTACCTTCCCACATCGTCCCGTCGACGTATTGCAGCCCCTGGGTGTAGGCGTCGGTCGAGTGGGGGTAGGTCGCCGCGATGCGGTAGGTGTACGTTTTCGGCTCGGCCTGTACGGCCGCCGCGGCCTGCGCCTTTGCGCCGGGGCGTTTGGCGCGCGCCGCCGGACCGCCGCATGCGCCCAGCAGCAGGATGGAAAACAGGAATATCGGGGTCGTTTTCATTGTTTCGGAACAAAATAGCTCACAAAGATACGAAAAAGTCGGATGGGATCAAAACGGAATTGCGTGCGGTTCGGTAAAACCTTTCGGCTGGCAAAAGGGGCGTTGCGACTCCAAAGGCTGCGGAAAAGCCGGATGGGATCAAAACGGAATTGCGCACGACTCGGTAGAACCTTCCCCGGCAAGCGGGGCGTTGCGGCCCCAAAGGTACGAAAAACAAACCGTATATCATAATTTGACCGTATTATTACGGGTAATGTCTTGCCGGAAATGGAATAATTTCGTATCTTTGCCTCCCGATTCTGAACGGAAATACGAAGAATAACAAATATAATTCATTCATTATGAACATTGTAAGAGAACAACGCGGCGAGAATAACTCGCTGATCCGCGTGACTGTCGGCGAGGCGGATTACGGGCAGGAGGTCGAAAAGTCCCTGCGCGAGTACAAGCGCAAGGCCAACATCCCCGGATTCCGTCCGGGCATGGTCCCCATGGGCATCGTCAAGAAGATGTACGGCAAGGGCGTCCTGGCCGAGCAGTCCTACCGTCAGGCTTCGAACGCCGTTTTCGAATATCTCCAGAAGGAGGGCATCGACTATCTGGGCGACGTGATTCCCGCGGAGGAGCAGGGCGACTTCGATTTCGACAACGCCACCGAGTTCGAATTCGTGTTCGAGATCGGCGAGGCTCCCGAGATCAAGCTGGAGCTTTCCGACAAGGATAAGCTGACCTACAACAAGATCAAGGTCGACAAGAAGATGCACGACGACTACCGTTCGAACTACCTGCGCCGCTTCGGCCGCCTGGTGGACGCTGAGAAGGTGACTTCGGACGAGGCGCTGTCGGTGACGCTCGACAACGGCGAGATGAACGTTGCGGACGCTTACGTGGGTCTGATCTCGATGGATGAGGCCGATCGCAAGCCTTTCATCGGCAAGAAGGTCGGCGACAAGATGAAGGTGAATATCAACGAACTCTATAAAAATCCCGCCCAGCGCGCCGCCTGCCTGCAGGTCAAGGAGAACGAACTGGAGGGCGTCAACCCCGAATTCGAACTGGAGATCACCAAAATCCGCAAGTTCGCCGAGCCGGAGCTGAACGAGGAGTTCTTCAAGATGGCTTTCCCGCAGGGCGGCGTCACGGACGAAGCCGGGCTGGACAAGTTCATCGACGCGCAGATCGAGGCCGAGCTGCGCCGAGAGAGCGACTACCTCTTCACGTTGCAGGTGCGCGACTATCTCGTGAAGAAGGCCGACCTGAAGATGCCCGCGGCGTTCCTCAAGCGCTGGCTCTACACGATCAACGAGGGCAAGTTCTCGATGGAGGACATCGAGAAGGATTTCGACCAGTTCCTGAAGATGTTCACTTGGAACTACCTCCAGAAGCACTTCATCAAGACCGACGGCATCTCCGTTTCGAAGGAGGAGGCGCTCTCCGAAGCCAAGGCGCTGGCCGCCTCGCAGTTCGCACAGTACGGCATGCCCTCGGCGCCGGACGACATGCTGGAGGGTTACGCCGAGAAGATTCTCGCCGACAAGGATCAGGGCCAGAAGATTTACGAGAAGCTCTATGAGGTGAAGGTCGTCGAGGATGTCAAATCGAAGGTCAAGGTAACTGAAAAAGCCGTATCTGCGGACGATTTCGCTAAATTGGCGAAGGAACTTTAAGTTTCGCGGAATTTTATCTATCTTTGGACTTTGCAGGCGTGATGTTTGCAAAGTCCTTTGTGCTTTAAGAACGCGCTTTTAGGGGCGGCTGTGGGTTTTCACGCTTCCCATCCGGTTCTGCGCTCCCGTCCGCCCGCCTGGGAGGCGGCTTTCGGGAGCGACGGGGGCCGGATCGCTTGCGGCGGTTTTCGCGCCCGCTTTAAGAAGCGGGTTTCGGGGGCGATGGGGAATCCGGAATGCTTCCGGCGGCTTGTGCGCTCCTGACCGGCAGAAGGCAGAATATGAAGAGTAAATAAATACGACTATGTCAGAATTTGAAAAATACGCACGGAACCACTGCGGGATCAGTTCGCTGAAACTGCACGATTTCCAGTCGGTAAGCGCGGCCTACGTGTCGCCTACGATCATCGAGGAGCGTCAGCTGAACATCGCCACGATGGACGTTTTCTCGCGCCTGATGATGGACCGCATCATCTTCCTCGGCGCGCCGATCTACGACGACGCGGCCAATATCATCCAGGCCCAGCTGCTGTTCCTCGAATCGGTCGATCCCGAGAAGGACATTCAGATCTACATCAACTCGCCCGGCGGGTCGGTTTCGGCCGGACTGGGCATTTACGACACCATGCAGCTGGTGAACTCCGACGTGGCGACCATCTGCACGGGGCTTGCCGCCTCGATGGGCGCCGTGCTGCTCACGGCGGGCGCCAAGGGCAAGCGTTCGGCGCTCCCGCATTCGCGGGTGATGATCCACCAGCCGCTGGGCGGCGCGCAGGGCCAGGCCTCGGACATCGAGATCACGGCGCGCGAGATTCTGAAAACCAAGCGCGAGCTGTACGAAATCCTCTCGGTCCACTCGGGCGTCCCGGTCAAGAAGATCGAGAAGGACGCCGACCGCGACTACTGGCTGTCGGCCCGCGAGGCGAAGGATTACGGACTGATCGACGAGGTGCTTTCCAAACGAGACAAGTAAACCGCATGGCACAGAATAAGAACAACAACAAGAACGGCGGCGACTGCTGCTCGTTCTGCGGCGCCAAGCGCACGGACGTGGAGATCATGTTCCAGGGTTCGGACGGCGCGAATATCTGTAACAAATGTATCGAGAACGGCTATAAGATCATCGTCGACAACGACATCGCCTCCGAACGGGGACGGCGTCCGGCGGCGGCTCCGCTCAAGATGGAGGAACTGCTCAAGCCGGCGCAGATCAAGGAGTTCCTCGACCAGTATGTCATCGGGCAGGATGCCGCCAAGCGGTATATGTCCGTGGCGGTCTACAACCACTACAAGCGGCTGCTGTACGCCCCGAAGGAGGACGAGGTCGAGATCGACAAGTCGAACATCGTGCTGGTCGGTCCGACGGGCACGGGCAAGACGCTGATGGCCCGCACGATCGCCAAGCTGCTGAAAGTGCCGTTCACGATCGTCGACGCGACCGTTCTGACCGAGGCGGGATATGTGGGCGAGGATGTCGAGAGCATTCTCTCGCGGCTGTTGCAGGTCGCCGACTACAACGTCGAGCAGGCCGAGCGCGGCATCGTCTTCATCGACGAGATCGACAAGATCGCGCGCAAGGGCGACAACCCCTCCATCACGCGCGACGTTTCGGGCGAGGGCGTGCAGCAGGCCCTGCTGAAAATCCTCGAAGGAACGGTGGTCAACGTGCCTCCCCAGGGCGGCCGCAAGCACCCCGAGCAGAAATTCATTCAGGTCGACACGCGCAACATCCTCTTCATCTGCGGCGGTGCGTTCGACGGCATCGAGAAGAAGATCGCCCAGCGGCTGAACACCCGCGCGATGGGTTACGGGCGGCTGAACGCAGATCCCATCGACCGCTCGAACCTGATGCAGTACGTCACGCCGCAGGACCTCAAGTCGTTCGGACTGATTCCCGAACTGGTGGGACGTCTCCCGGTGCTGACCTACATGCAGCCGCTGGAGCGCGCGGCCCTGCGTTCGATCCTCACCGAGCCGAAGAACGCCATCGTCAAGCAGTACAAGCGTCTGTTCGAACTCGACGGCGTGAAACTCGCCTTCGACGACGACGCGCTGGACTACATCGTCGACAAGGCCGTCGAGTTCAAGCTCGGCGCGCGCGGTCTGCGCTCGATCTGCGAGGCGATTATGATGGACACGATGTTCGACATCCCCTCGACCGATGCCCGAAAGTTCACCGTCACTTTGCCTTATGCAAAGAAAAAGATAGAAAAGGCAAATATTTTAGAACTTAAACAAGTCGGATAATTTCTTTTTGGCTATCTTTGCCGGGAATAAACAGCTAAAACGCATAAAATACTAACTCCATGTCTACAACGAATTCAAAACTTACGCGCGTTGCCGATAATATCCGCATCCTTTCGGCCGCGATGGTCGAGAAGGCCAAGTCGGGGCATCCCGGCGGCGCCATGGGCGGCGCGGATTTCATCACGGTGCTCTTCACCGAGTTCCTGCGTTACGACCCCGATAATATGGCGTATCCCTACCGCGACCGTTTCTTCCTCGATCCGGGCCACATGTCGCCGATGCTCTATGCGACGCTCTCGCTGGCCGGGCACTATTCGACCGAAGATCTGCAATCGCTGCGCCAGTGGGGCAGCGTGACGCCGGGGCACCCGGAGGTGGACGTGATGCGCGGCGTGGAGAATACGTCGGGACCGTTGGGACAGGGCCACGCCATGGCGCTGGGAGCCGCCATTGCGGAACGCTTCATGGCCGCCCGTTTCGGCGAGTGGATGGCGCACAAGACCTATGCCTATATTTCGGACGGCGCCGTCGAGGAGGAGATTTCGCAGGGCGTGGGCCGCATCGCCGGCCATCTGGGCCTGTCGAACTTCGTGATGTACTACGATTCGAACAACATTCAGCTCTCGACGAAGGTCGACGAGGTGATGACCGAGAACGTGGCCATGAAGTACGAGGCGTGGGGCTGGAACGTGTTGTCGATCGACGGGCACAACATCAATGAGATCCGCGAGGCGCTGGTCGCCGCCGAGAGCGAGACCGAGCGTCCGACGCTCATCATCGGCCATACCGTCATGGGCAAGGGCGCCAAAGGCCCCGCCGGAGAGAGTTTCGAAAACAAAGTCTCGACCCACGGCCAGCCGCTGACGGCCGCCGGGGCCGATTTCGCCGCTACGGTGAAGAACCTGGGCGGCGATGCGGAGAATCCGTTCGCCGTCTTCGCGGAGAGCCGCGAGGTCTTCGCCGAACGTCGCGAGGCGTTGAAGGAGTGGGCCGCGAAGCAGGCCGCCGTCGAGAAGTCGTGGCGCGCGGAGCATAAGGAGCTGGCGCGCAAACTCGACGATTTCCTTTCGGGCAAACTTCCCGAAATCGACTACAAGTCCATCGAGATGAAGGCCGACGTGGCTACGCGCGCCGCATCGGCGACGGTGCTGGGCGTCTTCGCCGAGAAGATCGACAACATGATCGTGGCTTCGGCCGACCTGTCGAATTCGGACAAGACCGACGGTTACCTGAAGAAGACCAAGGCGTTCACGAAGGGCGATTTCAGTGGGAAATTCTTCCAGGCGGGCGTCTCGGAGCTGACGATGGCCTGCGTTGCGAACGGCATGGCGCTGCACGGCGGCGTGATCCCCGTCTGCGGCACGTTCTTCGTCTTCTCCGATTATATGAAGCCCGCCGTGCGCCTCTCGGCGCTGATGCGCCTGCATGTGGTCTACGTCTGGACGCACGACTCGTTCCGCGTGGGCGAGGACGGCCCGACGCACCAGCCCGTGGAGCACGAGGCGCAGATCCGCCTGATGGAGCACCTGCGCAACCACCACGACGAGCGTTCGATGCTCGTGCTGCGTCCGGCCGACGGCGATGAGACCGTCATGGCGTGGAAACTGGCCGTCGAGGAGCACCGCCCCGTGGCGCTCGTGCTGTCGCGCCAGAACATCAAGACCCTGCCGACGCTGGGCGCCATCCGCCGCGAGGAGGCTGCGCAGGTCGCCAAGGGCGGTTATGTGGTGATGGATGCCGCCAAACCCGCCGCGGTGCTGATCGCCACGGGTTCGGAGGTCGCAACGCTGGTCGAAGGCGCCGAACTGCTGGCCGCCGAGGGCATTCCGGTCCGCGTGGTGAACGTCCCGAGCGAGGGACTGTTCCGCGACCAGCCCCGTTCGTACCAGGAGAGCGTGCTGCCTGCGGGCGTTGCGCGCTACGGCATGACTTCGGGTCTTCCGGTCAATCTCCGGGGACTGGTGGGCGAGAACGGCGTGATCCACGGTCTCGACCATTTCGGCTGGTCGGCTCCCTACAAGGTGCTCGACGAGAAGTTCGGCTACAACGGGGCAACCGTTGCCGCCGAAGTGAAGAAGATGCTCGGGAAATAGCGGAGACCGTCCGGGTTCGGCGGCAACGATTTTCGAGTTGCCGCCGAAGTGACCTATATATAAAATGTGCAGGAGCCACCGCCCGACGCGGTGGCTTTTGTTTTGCAGATTCCGAAATTATGCCTATCTTTGCAGTCCCGTCTGTCAAGCGGGGAAATGTGGAAAGATTTGACTGATTGCAAACCACAATAAAAAATCGCTAAAACAGCACATTTTTTATTTTCAACAGCCAATTTTTCCCATTTTATACGTTTAACCATTAAAAATGTATGAAAATGGGCTTTTTATTTACATCGGAATCGGTGTCCGAAGGACATCCCGACAAGGTTTCGGATCAGATTTCCGACGCAATCCTCGACGAATTCCTGCGCCGCGACGCCAACTCGAAAGTCGCCTGCGAAACCCTTTGCACCACGGGACTCGTGGTCGTGGCGGGTGAAGTGCGCTCGGAGGCGTATGTCGACGTGCAGGGCGTGGCGCGCCGCGTGATCAACCGCATCGGCTACACCCGGAGCGACTATCAGTTCGACGGCAACTCGTGCGGTATTCTGTCGGCCATTCACGAACAGTCGTCGGACATCAACCAGGGCGTCGTGCGCGAAGCCGAGGAGGAGCAGGGCGCCGGCGACCAGGGCATCATGTTCGGCTACGCCTGCAACGAGACCCGCGAGATGATGCCCGCGACGCTGATCCTGTCGCACGTGATCCTCAAGGAGCTGGCCGTCATCCGCCGCGAAGGCGAGGTGATGACCTATCTGCGTCCCGACTCGAAGTCGCAGGTCACGATCGAGTACGACGAGACGACGAACAAGCCGCTGCGCGTGCATACGATCGTCGTCTCGACGCAGCACGACGAGTTCATCCTCCCGGGCGAGGGCCGCAGCGAGAAGGAGGCGGAAAAACAGATGCAGGACAAAATCCGCGAGGACGTGCGCACGATTCTCATTCCGCGGGTCAAGGCGCGTCTGGAGCGCGCCGGCGACCAGCTGGCCGCACTGATCGGCGACGACTACATCCTGCACGTGAACCCCACGGGCAAGTTCGTGATCGGAGGGCCTCACGGAGACACGGGACTTACGGGCCGCAAGATCATCGTCGACACCTACGGCGGCCGCGGCGCGCACGGCGGCGGCGCCTTTTCGGGCAAGGACTCCTCGAAGGTGGACCGCTCGGCGGCCTACGCCGCCCGCCATATCGCCAAGAATCTGGTCGCCGCGGGCGTTGCCGACGAAGTGCTGGTCGAGCTGTCGTACGCCATCGGCATCGCGCAGCCGCTGTCGATCTACGTCGATACCTACAATTCACCCCGTCCCGCGGCGTTGGCCGGCATGACCGACGGCGAGATCGCCCGCCGCATCGGGAAGCTCTTCGACCTGCGTCCCGCGGCCATCGTGAAGCGTTTCGGCCTGAAAAACCCGATCTTCGAGGCGACGGCCTCCTACGGGCATTTCGGCAATCGTCCTTACACGAAGGTGGAGAAGGTCTGGGAAAACGGCGTCGAGACCGAGCGCGAAATCGAGTTCTTCGGCTGGGAGAAACTTGATGCCGTGGAGCAGATCAAGCGGGAGTTCGGCCTTTAGCGTCCGGATACGCTGAAAAATCGGGGCGTCCGTGCAGGATGTCCCGATTTTTGTGCGAAAAGGACATACTAACCGGACGTTATTGTGCGTTTGTCCTTCGAAATTGAAATTTAAACGTACAGCTTATGTAATGAAGTTGCCTCTGATTAATAGAACCAAAACATTTAATTCATTATGAAAAAGGCATTTTTGATTTTAGGACTCGTAGCCGTGTCGGCCGCAGCCGGCGGACTGACGGCTTGGACGGTTTCCGCGGACCGCGGAGGTTCCGTCGCATACATCGAGCGCGAGGTGGAACGTACGCCCGCGCTGGGAACCCAGTTTACGTCTTACCAGGCCGAGCAGTATCCCGACCTCACCTACGCCGCCGAGAATGCGGTGAAGGCCGTCGTGAACATCGAGGCCATCCAGCAGGTCGAGATGCCCCAGCGCCGGGGCTACGATCCGTTTCTGGAGTTCTTCGGAATCCCGCAGGATTATGGCCGCGGCGACGGAGGTCCGCAGTACCGCGAGCAGCGGGCCGGCGGTTCGGGCGTGATTATTTCGGAGGACGGCTATATCGTGACGAACAACCACGTCGTGGACGGGGCTTCGAAACTCAAGGTGAAGCTCAACGACGGGCGTTCGTTCGACGCCAAACTCATCGGCAAGGATTCGGCGACGGACCTCGCGCTGCTGAAGGTCGAGGCCAAGGGGCTGCCTACGCTGGCTTTCGGATCGTCCGATGCGCTGCGTCTGGGCGAATGGGTGCTGGCGATCGGTTCGCCGTTCGACTTGCAGTCGACCATCACGGCCGGCATCGTGAGCGCCAAGGCGCGGCAGCTGGGAGCCATTCCCAACGATTTCAGGATCGAGTCGTTCATCCAGACCGACGCGGCGGTGAACCCCGGCAACTCGGGCGGCGCGCTGGTCAACACCCACGGCGAGCTGGTGGGCATCAACACGCTCATCAAGTCGCAGACGGGAAGCTACGTGGGCTATTCGTTCGCCATTCCCGAGTCGATCGTCCGCAAGGTGGTGGTCGATCTGAAGGAGTTCGGCGTCGTGCAGCGCGCCCTGCTGGGCGTACAGTTCCGCGTCGTGGATCAGGATTTCCTCGATACGGAGGGTAAAGAGTTGGGCATCAAGGATCTGGGCGGCGCCTACGTGGCCGCAGTTGTCGAGGGCGGAGCCGCTTCGGAGGCCGGAATCCGCAAGGGAGACGTGATTCTGGACATTGATGGCGTGAAAATTGTTGAGCCTTCGACGCTTCAGGAGCAGATCGCCAAACGCCGACCCAACGATACGGTTAAATTATCCGTAAAAAGAGACGGAAAGGTGAAACAATTTGATGTTACTTTGCGTAATAAAGCAGGTAAAACGGAATTGGTTACCAAGGAGGACGTCGACGTTGTCGATGCGCTCGGAGGTAAGTTCGCCGATGCGGGCGCCAAACTGTGCCGCGAACTTGACATCAAGGGCGGCGTGCAGGTGGTCGGCATCAAGGCCGACGGAATTCTGGCCCGCGCCCGTGTTAAACAGGGATTTGTGATCACTCACATCAACGACCGCCCGGTCTATTCGCTCGGCGACATGCAGCGGATGACGGAGAAGGTCCGTTCGATCGACGGCGTTTATCCCAACGGCCGTTCGGCAAGCTACACGCTGGTGGAGTAAATCGCAGCCCGGGCGGGTTTATGGATTGCAGTATTATTAGGATAGTTAGAAAAAAATATGCGTCAATTAAAGATTACAAAGTCCATCACCAACCGCGAAAGCGCCTCGCTGGACAAGTACTTGCAGGAAATCGGCAAGGAGGAGCTTATCACGGTCGAGGAGGAGGTGGAACTCGCCCAGCGAATTAAAAAAGGAGACCAGGAAGCGCTTGAGAAGCTCACCAAAGCCAACCTGCGTTTCGTGGTGTCCGTCGCCAAACAATACCAGAATCAGGGATTGAGCCTCCCGGACCTGATCAACGAGGGCAACCTCGGGCTGATCAAGGCCGCCGAGAAGTTCGACGAGACCCGCGGTTTCAAGTTCATCTCCTATGCCGTGTGGTGGATTCGTCAGTCGATTCTCCAGGCTTTGGCCGAGCAGTCGCGCATCGTGCGTCTGCCGCTCAACCAGGTGGGTTCGCTGAACAAGATCAACAAGGCGTTCGCACGCTTCGAGCAGGAGCACGAGCGCACGCCGTCGCCCGAAGAGCTGGCTACGGAACTGGAACTCCCGAAGGAGAAGGTCACCGACACGCTGCGTGTCGCTGGCCGCCACGTATCGGTCGACGCTCCGTTCGCCGACGGCGAGGACAACTCGCTGCTGGATGTGCTGGTGAATCCCGATTCGCCCAATGCCGACCGCGGGCTGATCAACGAGTCGCTGTCGACCGAGGTGGACCGTGCGCTGGAGACCCTCACGGAGCGTGAGCGCGACATCATCAAGTACTTCTTCGGCATCGGAACCTCGGAGATGACTCTCGAGGAGATCGGCGAGAAGTTCGACCTGACGCGCGAGCGCGTGCGTCAGATCAAAGAGAAGGCGATTCGCCGCCTCCGGCATTCGTCGCGGTCGAAACTCCTGAAATCCTATCTGGGATAAAGTTTATGGGATTAGAAAACCGGTCGTGTTGTATACACGACCGGTTTTTTGGTGTCTAATCTTCGTTGATCGGTTGTGGCTTGCCGTTGCGCAGGAAACTTTTCAGGTCGGGTAGTGTGACGTAGCCGTACGACGTTCCCGAAATGTAGAGCGTATCGCCGCAAATGCGTAGGGGCGTGGTCTCTGGATCGAATGGGCTCCAGAAACCGAGCGTTTGCGAACTTTTTCGTCCCCGACTGGCTTGGATGTAATTGTCGCCTTCGACCGAGAGAACGTGGATCGAAGTCTTTTCCAGTTGTGTAATGAGCGCTTTGCCCGATGCTTCGGCCCGTTTGTACTCCTTCAGGATTGCCGCGCTGTTGCCGGCGGTAAAGAGCAGGTAGGCAGCAAATGCCGTCGAGAGGATTTTATTGCTTGTTTTCATGACTTTTCCGTTTTAAATAGTTGTTGTGGAGAGTCTGCAGGTCGTTCATGTCAATGCCCAGTTCGTCCATGCGGGCGAACATGGTGTGCAGTTCGACCCGAATGAATTCGTGTCGCTGGGCTTCGAGTGTCCGAGCCTGCGAGCCTTCGGCGACGAAGAATCCCATGCCGCGGCGGATAAGGATCAGTCCGTCGCTTCCGAGTTTATCGTACGCCCGCATCACCGTGTTGGGGTTGACTTGTAGTGTCACGGCGAGTTCGCGTATCGAGGGGATGCGCTCCCGCTCGGGCCAACGGCCGGAGACGATGGCGCGGCAGGCGTGGTCGTAGATCTGGAGCCAGATCGGCTGGTTGTCGTTGAATTGCATGGCCGGATTATTTGAGAGTTTTTTCCCGGAGCTTGAAATATCCGGTCACCCAGCTTACGAGAGTCCAGTATCCGAAGATCATCGTGTAGGCGCCGTATTCCGGGAGTTGCTTCCGGAGCGGAAAAGAGAGCCTTGCGGTGTCGGAGTGTATGTTGACAGTGAATTCGGAAAAGGGAATGCGGACGAATAATCCGTCTGATGGCATCAGTACCCAGTAGTAGATGATGAAGAATAGGATGAAAGCTCCGGCGAGCAGCAGGAATATTTTCATCGGGTATTCCTTGCCCCAGCAACAGGCCAGCAGCAGCCCGGCCTGCACCGTGAAGATCGTCAGCCATGTAGGATAGATCATGATTCGGATGATGTTGCCGTCGGGGATGTCTGCCGCGGCTGTGACAGGCCACAAGACGAGGCTGAAAAGCAGGGTGGCGATAACCGTTGTGTTGAACCAGATGAAGAGGTATTTCTCCGCCGCCGTGACAGGCAGCGTGTAGGAGCGTACCATCGGCAGCCGCTTGTAGAGGTTACGGCAGCTCAAGCGGGTGACGTAATACATGAATCCCAACATCGTGAAGCAGGCGGTTACGCGGAATTCCCCCGGATCACTGCGCCATGATCCGTAAAACCACGCGAAGACAGAGAGCAGAATCAGAATTGCCAGCAGGCCGTAGCCGTAGTAGCGGGCATTTTCAACGTAATGTTTGCGTGCATATAATACAGTGCGCCGAAAAGAGATGGAGTTATTCATGATTGGTGGGATTTGTGTGAAGAATCGAGGGAATGGTCATGCGGTCGTGGGTGGTGGCTGCGAAGATCAGTTCGAGGTCCGGACGGCTTTCCCGGCCGGTCGTATTGAGGGCGATGCCCTCTTCGCCCGAGAACGAGGGGGTGCTGTAAATCGCTTTCGCGTCTGCGGGCAACGGCCCAAACGTGAGGCGGTGCGACAATTCTTCCGTGGTTGCGGCGAGCACAAGGCCCTGTTCGTCGAGGATGACGATTTTGTCGATCAGGTTCTCGACTTCGCGGACTTGATGGGTCGAGATCACGATGGTGCGTTTCTCGTCGGCGTAGGCCGCCAACAGGCTGCGTAGGATTGTTTTCGACGGGATGTCCAGACCGTTGGTCGGTTCGTCGAGTAGCAGGAACTGTGGATTGCAGGCGAGTGCGAAGGCGATGTAGCCTTTTTTGCGCTGGCCCATGGACATGTCGTGGGGATTTTGTGACGGATCGATTTCGAGTGCTTCGCAATGACTTTCGAACATTTCTGCTGAATAACCGGGGTAGAAGACACCTGTGTGTGAGGCAAAACGGCGGAGTGGAATATTCGGCAGGCTCAGTTCTTCCGGGATCAGCATCAGCCTGGACAGAAAATCCACGCTCCGCTGCCGCGGGGTGAATCCATCGACGGCAATGTGCCCTGTATCGGGTTCGAGCAGTCCGCAGATAAGTTGCAGCAGCGTGCTTTTGCCAGTGCCGTTGCGTCCCAGCAGGCCGTGGATGTGCCCTTCGCCGAACGTCAGCGAGAGATCTGCGAAAACCTTCCGGCGACGGTTGTAACCGAAAGAAACGTTTTGAAAAGCAATCATGGCTGTTATTGTTTTTGTGTATTAGTGTAGTAGTACACTACAAATATAGGGCGATAATTTTATATTCCAAATTTTTTCGGAATTTTAAAAAAAAGGAAATGGCTACGCGTCTTAATGGATCGTGGCGTTTTTGTAACCGTGTGTTCGGTGGGTCTGGGGAGCAGGCTCCAACAGCATGACTGTGATCAGAAGTGCGAGTTGTCTAATTGGGTGATTCTGTTAAATGTTGTTACCACACGATCGGCTCCTTGCCCACGGAGCGGAGGTATTCGTTGGCGCGCGAGAAGTGGCGGCAGCCGAAGAATCCCCGGTAGACCGACAGCGGCGAAGGGTGCACGGCTTTGAGGATCAGGTTGCGCTGCGGGTCGGCGATGGCGCCTTTCTTCTGGGCGTAGCTGCCCCAGAGCATGTAGACGATGCCCTCTTTGCGCTGGGCGATGGCGCGCACCACGGCGTCGGTGAAGGTCTCCCAGCCGCGGCCGGCGTGCGATGCGGCTTCGTGGGCGCGGACCGTGAGCACGGCGTTCAAAAGCAGCACTCCCTGTTCGGCCCAGCGGTCGAGGTTGCCCGTAGACGGTATGGGCGTGCCGGTGTCGTCGGAGACCTCCTTGAAGATGTTTTGCAGCGAGGGCGGGAAGGGAACTCCGTCCGCGACCGAGAAACAAAGCCCGTTGGCCTGTCCGGGACCGTGATAGGGGTCCTGGCCGATGACGACCACTTTCAGGCGGTCGAACGGGCATTTGTCGAAGGCGCGGAAGATGTTGCTGCCGCGCGGGAAGATGCGCCGCGAGGCGTATTCCTGCCGTACGAACTCCGTGAGCTGCGCGAAATAGGGTTTTTCGAACTCCGGGGCGAGGAGTTCCTTCCAGTCGGGGGCTATCTTTACATCCATGTTACGAGCGGTTAAAGTCGTGTAAATGTAGTAAAAAGTTCCCGGAATGCCGTGTTTTTGCGGCGGATTTCGGCGGGCAGGGCAAAAAACGGGCGGCATCCGCTGAACTTGGGGTGGACGCCGCCCGTCGCTGATGGTAAGAAGGGGGCTATTTTGAGGTTGCGCCGTAGCCCACGACGAGGATTCCGTCGAGACTGCCTTGGGGTTTTTCAGGCCGTTCGGAGAGCTTGTCCCCGCTGCCTTGGAGGTAAAAATCGACGGGCAGCGTATATTTCACGCGCACCTTCTCTCCGCGCTGTTCGCCGGGCGTCCATGCTCCGGCGGGCGAGGAGGCGATCACGCGGCGGGCCTCGTCGGCAAGCAGTTTGTCGGGCGATTGCAATACCAGGATGTTGCTTGCCGAACCGTCCTTTTCGATGGTGAACGTCACGACCACGCGGCCCTGAATGTTCCGTTCCACGGCCTCGGCGGGGTATTGGAGGTGCTCCTGCACCCACGCGCGGAAGTCGTTGAGGTCGCCGCCGCGGAACGAAGGCATCTTTTCGACGATCAGAAACGGCATGTCTTCCGTGGACGCGGAGGCGATTTTGACCGATCCGGGTTTCTCGTTGAAAACGGCTTCGTCAGCCGCCGGTTTGGCTGCGCCTTTGGTGGTGATCACGATCACGCCGTTTTTACCCCGCGAACCGTACACTGCGGTGGAGGACTGATTTTTGAGGACGCTGATCCGTTCGATCGTATTGGGGGCGATGTCGTCGATGCTCGTCCGCTCGACGCCGTCGACGATATAGAGCGGTTTGGCTTTCCGCTCCTTTTCGGCTCCTGCGGCGCTTTGAGGCGCGGGCGTTTTTTGGTCGCCGGGGGTTACGCTGACGGGGTCGAGCTTGTTGCTCTCGGTCTCCAAGGTGATTTCAAAACTCTCTGCGCCGGATTTGTCGGAGACGCGGACTTTCCGGGTCTGGCAGCCGACGTAGGAGATGACAAGTTCATTGCCGGGAGCCGCTGAAATCTGCGCCGTGCCCTCCTTGCCGGTCACGGTTCCGACGTTCGATCCGCTGATCAGTACGATTGCGCCCGGAAGCGGCTGGCCGTTCTGGAAGACGGTTACGGAGACTTTTTTCTTCGTTGCGTCCTGGGACGCCGTTTCGTCGGCCGGGGCCTTTTCGGTTTCTGCAATCCGGACCTCGGCGGCGCGCGTGGTCAGCGAGAAAGCGCACAGGAGTCCTATCACGGCGGGAAGCGTTCCCGCCAGCCGCAGCAGGGAGTGCCTGCCGGAAGTTTTCGTTGTCATCATTTTAAAGCGTTTTTTGGTTAAGGAATCCCGCAGCCCGTTGGCTATTTCCGGACTATAACCGAATAGCTGCCTGAATATGGTTTTCATGTAATGTTCGATGTCGTACCCTTCGGCCAGCACGTCGCTGTCGGCTTCGAACTCCTCGGCTTCGGTGAGCCGCCGTGCGGCGAGCCATACGAAAGGGTTCCACCACAGCGCGGCCTTCATGCATTCCATCGCCACGCGCTCGGCGGAGTGGCGGTGGGCGACGTGGCTCGCCTCATGGGCTACGATGGCCTGCAACTCTCCGGCCGGGATCTGGTCCCAGAGGTAGATCGAGCGGAAGAACGAGAACGACGCGATCCGCTGCGGGGTGCGCACGAGCGTGAAACGCTCCGTGCGGGTGATCGCCGCACCGCGCCGCAGCCGGCGGATGCGCACGACATGCCACAGCATGACGCCCGCGACCAGCCCGACCCCGATCAGGTATACCGCCAGGCATATCGCTTCGGGCGTGACGGCCGGAGCCGCCTCTTCGACCACCTCGGCGGTCCATTCGGCCTCGGGCAGTGCGACCGTCGGGGCGACCTCGATCACCTTGCCCGGCCAGACGGGGATGCGCAGCAGCGGAATGACCGCCGCCAGGAGGGTCGATGCGAGCAGGTAGGCCCTGCACCAGCCGAACCGCACGTGCCGTTCGAGCAGGATGGCGTAGGCCGCCAGCAGCACGCCGCTGCAAGCCAGCACTTCGAGGGCGTAGATGGCGAGGGTTTTCACGGCGGTTATTTTTTGGCGTTGCGCATGATTTCGAGAATTTCATCCATCTCCCGGGCGGGGATGTTTTCATGGCGCGAGAAGAACGACACCAGTTGGGCCAGCGAGCCGTCGAAATAGCTGGAAAGCATCGACGACATGACGCCGCGGGCATACTCCTCGCGGCCGATCAGCGGAAAATAGCGGTGGCTCTTGCCCTCGGCCGTATGGCTGACGAAGCCCTTGTTCTCCAGAATCTTGAGAAACGTGGCGACGGTGGTGTACTTGGGGTGGGGTTCGTCGGTCCGGGCGATGATGTCGTTGACCACCGCGTCGCCCAGACGCCAGAGAATCTGCATGATCTCCTCCTCGCCGCGAGTCAGTTCCGTAATCTTGGTATTCATAGGTCGTGTTGTTTCGGGTTTACGACACAATATTACTACTAAATTTTTAGTAAAACAAATTTTCGATCTAAAAATTTAGTAGATAAGCCCGAAATAATTGATACCTATATTTATAAGAGAGGTGGAGAGGCCTGGTCGGGGTGGTCGGAGCTGGGTGCGAGGCTATCGTAGCTGCCGTTCGGCCTCGTTGTCTTTCTCCTCCTTGTCGTCCTCCTCCCAGTCGAACCACGGGAATTCGTGCCGGCCGCCCAGCGCGAAGCGCGTGTAGGTGATCGGAAGTCCCATTTCGAGAAAGCGGGTTTCATAAGCCGTCTTGACCGAAAGCACCTCGTCGGCGAACCCCGAACCGTAGATGTCGGGTTCGGAGACCTCGCAAGTCAGCCCGTAATGGCGGATGACCTCGCCCGTGTAGGCGTAGAGGTGCTTGGAGTCGGTCTTGAGGTTGATCCACCCGTCGGGCCGGAGCAGGCGGGCGTAACAGGCCAGGTAGAGCGGCGAGGTGAGACGTTTCTTGGCCCGCCGGGTCTTGAGCTGCGGATCGGGGAAGGTGATCCAGATTTCGGACACTTCGTTTTCGGCGAACAGCGCGTCGATGAACTCGATGCGTGTGCGCAGGAAGCCTACGTTGTGCATCCTGCGGTCCGTGGCGGTCTTCGCGCCGCGCCACATGCGTGCGCCCTTGATGTCGATGCCGATGTAGTTGCGCTGCGGGTCGCGCTGAGCCAGCGCGACGGTGTATTCGCCCTTGCCGCAGCCCAGTTCCAGTACGATGGGATTGTCGTTGCGGAAGAAATCACGGTTCCAGTTCCCTTTCAGCGGGTGGTCGCGGTGGAACACCTCGTCGAATTTGGGTTGCACGAAACATTCGAAAGTCAGGTTCTCGCGGAACCTGCGGAGCTTGTCTTTGCCCATAGTGGTCTGTTGTTCCGCCGGACTGCGGGGCCGGCAGGACGGTAATGTGTTTTCGGTTATCTGCTTTGCTGCAGGTCGACGCCGACGGCTTCGACCCCGCGGACGGGGCGGACCGGCGTGACCGAGCAGCGGTAGTCGCCGTGCTGCGTGAGGCGGATTCGGCGGCGGTAGGGGATCGCTGCCTCGCGCATCAGGGCCGCGGGACCTTTCGGGTGCGGGATGACGAGCAGGAACCACTCCCCGAAGCGGAGCGAATCGGGGGTTACGGTGGCGATGCGGACCGTCAACGTGTCCTCCGCGAAGCGGTCGTTGCAGCGCAGGAAGATCACGGCGTCGCGCAGCGACACGGTGTCTGCGTTTGGCAGGCGGATTTCGGCCCGCGAGTCCCACCGGGCGGGGTTGACGTCGGTGACCGCCGACTGGTGGGGCGAGACGCAGCTTCCGGCCAGAAGCGCGGCCGCCACGGCCGCGATATGCCCTGCCGAGCGTTTCACCGCGCTATTGGTTTTGATGCGTTCCGCCGTTATTGCCGCCTTCGCTGCCGCCTCCGTTGCCGTTATTGCCGGCCGGGGCGTTTCCGCCGTTGTTTCCGTTTCCGCGGCGGCGGTTGCGGTTGTTGCGGCTGCGGTTTCCGCCCTCACGGCCGCCTCCGTTGTTTTCACGGGGTTCGCGGCCGTGAGGGCGGGGTTCACGGCTGTTGTTTTCGCCTCGGTTATTGTCGCCGCGGCCGTTGTGCAGACGCTCGCCGTTGCTGCCGTTGCCGCCGTTCTGACGCTCCCCTCCGTTGCCTCCGTTGCGCGGACGGTCGTTGCGGCGCGGCTGCCTGTCGGGACGGCCGGGCTGTCCTTCACGCGGCTGGCGGGTCTCTCCGCCGGACTCCTGCGGCGTCTGTCCGTTCTGCCCTGCGGGGCGTCCCTGCTCGCCGCGGCCCTTGTTGTTGCGGCCGCCGCGCTTGCGGCGTTTGGCCTGGTCGAAGCGGGTGATGCTATCCTCCTCCGAACGGTAGGTCGGCTCCTCGATCTCCGGGCGGATGTCGTCGGCGTCCTGCAACCGTTCGACCTTCTTGCCCTGGCGGTTCAGCGCCATGATCTCCCGCACGCGCGAAACGGGCAGCGTGGTGACGTTGGCCATCGCGTCCTTCGACGAAGAGAAGGTCATCGTTCCGGCCAGCACGTCGCTCTTGACGCAGAACCATTCGCCTTCGGCAGCCTGGAGCGGTTCGCGCAGGCGCGGGAACTCCTTGCGGGCGTCGACATAGGTGTCGTATTCGTACATCATGCAGCACTTGAGCTTCGAGCACTGCCCGGCCAGCTTCTGGGGGTTGAGCGAAATGTCCTGCACGCGCGCGGCTCCGGTCGTGACGCTCGAAAAGCTCGACATCCACGACGCGCAGCACAGTTCGCGGCCGCAGGCGCCCAGTCCGCCGATGCGTCCGGCTTCCTGGCGGGCGCCGATCTGCTTCATCTCGATGCGGATGTGGAACCGTTCGGCGAAGACCTTGATCAGTTCGCGGAAGTCCACGCGCTCGTCGGCGATGTAGTAGAAGATGGCCTTGATCTTGTCGCCCTGATACTCCACGTCGCCGATTTTCATGTTCAGGCCCATGTCGGCGGCGATCTGCCGCGAGGCGATCATCGTCTCGTGCTCCAGCGCGATGGCCTCCTGCCACTTTTCGATGTCGTAGGGTTTGGCCTTGCGGTAGATCTTCTTGTATTCGCCGTTGTAGGGGTTGAATCCCGTGCGGCGCATCTGGCGCGCCACCAGGTCGCCCGTGAGCGACACGACGCCGATGTCGTGGCCCGGCGACGCTTCGACGGCCACGATGTCGCCCCGTTTGAGGTCGAGGTTGTTGACGTTCTGGTAGAACGAACGGCGGGTGTTCTTGAAACGCACCTCGACGATGTCGCTCGGCATGTTGACCGGGTATTCGTCGAGCCAGGCCGTTTCGTGGAGCTTGAAGCACCCGTCGCAGAGTTTGGCTTCCGGCTCCGAGCCGCAGTTGCAAAAGGCGCACCCGCGGCCCACTTCGGGTTTGCAGGCGCCCGTATGTCGTTTTTCGGTATCCATGATTGGGTATAATTTGCGTAAAGATACAAAATAATTCACAATTCAGAATTCACAATTCACAATTTTGGCTTATTCGGGAACTATGCCTGCAAACTGAATTTATGAATTGCGAATTGTGGATTGTGAATTCCCGTTTGCATGCAAACGGCTGATGCTGCGGCGGATGCGCACGATCATCATCACGGCTGCGGCCGACAGTCCGAACGAGAAGCCCAGGAAAAGCCCCGAAGGACCCATGCCCATCGTGAAACCGAACAGGTAGCCCGCCGGGAGGTTCAGCAGCCAGTAGGAGACGAAGGCGATCGGCATGATGATCTTCACGTCCTGAATGC
>OLGI01000592.1_pt1 | contig 37060 bp, 25 predicted proteins | sample 1605221 | NCBI WGS metagenome assembly OLGI01 (sample SAMEA3888915, study PRJEB22519) | human gut metagenome | biome: human gut; feature: human-associated habitat; material: faeces | place: Denmark | collected 2010 | reverse complement strand
AGGGTTCAGGGTTCAGGGTTCAGGGTTGTGGTGGCAGCTTCGCTGCAATATATATGGGGCGATGCCCGAAGGTAAGTGGATAGCAGGTTTCCCGTTTAGAATTTCCAATCATTGACCGCCAGGCCGCGAATGACAAAGATTTCTCGCTTCGCTCGAAATGACGATACGGGAGTCTGATGTCTCATGTCTCTTAGTCTCCCAGTCTTCTAGTCTCCTAGTCACAAGTCACTAGCCACTAGTCACTAGCCACTAGTCACCAGTCACTAGTCACCCCGCCCTCACTCATTGTATAATGAGACAACACATTTCCTTTTATAAAGAGGAAGGGGGGCTCACATGAAGGATGAGGAACTGCTCGCACGCAAGAAGAGGCTTTCTGCGATTTTGCTGCATCGGCTGAACCGCCATTTCTATCCGCTTGCATGCCGCAGCTTTTCTTTGGATGCCCTGTCCATCGATCAGGCCTTTGCCGGGGTCGCCACAGGGCTCTCTGCCCGGGATCGGTCTATGGTGGTGAGAATGTATGTGCATTTCCGTCTGGCACTGGCTGAGATGTTTCTGGAGACGGAGGCGAAGGGTTCTTCGTTTCTTTCCCTTACGCTGGCAGGGAAGCTGTCTTTGGATGTGACGGGGCAATTTTCCAAGGCCTTTCGTAAGGTCCGTGATGGGCTCTCGTATTTCTTTTCTTCGACCGGGAAGCCGGAGGCCGGGATCTTGCCGCTCGTGTCACTTCTCTCTCTTGAAACGGGGCTCTCGCTTTCGCCCTATGTGGATTTCTTCCGGAAGGAAACGCTCTCTTATATAGATAGGATGCAGCGCGATGGGACGGATTTCCTTGCAGCGCTGTCTTTCTGTGATCCGGAGTATCACGCCGGGGATACGCGCCTCCCTGCCTTTCTCTGTCTGGCATTGGGCGAGGCCGAGGGGTGTGCCTTGGCAGCGCAGGTCTTTGAAAGCGCTCAGATGCTGGGGACGCTGGAGCAGTGTCTCTCTTCGTTGTATCCGCTGAAGGATGCGGCGCGTGCGCGCTTTCTCTATGCTTATGTACGGTTTCGCGCACATGTTTTCTCCTTCTTCGTGTCGTATCTTAGGCAGGAGCGTGCCATGCGACCGGCGATTCTAAGAGGGGTGCTGACTTCGCCTCGCTTTGCACGCTGGGTGCATCGGATGCAGATGCAGGGATTTCTTTCGGATAGGGATCAAGAGGAGTCGCAGCGTTTTTATCTCAAGGTGAATATGTTCCTGCGCCAGTGGGCGATCTTCGATCCGAAGCAGCCGCAGTATTATTATCATTATTTTCCCGATTTCACGCACTCGATCACGGCTCGGACGGAAGCGGAGGATTTTGATGCGCGGATCACGGTGCTGCTGCAAGAGATCCTTCGCATCACCGGTGCAGATCCGCTTCCGCCGGACGCCATGGGATTCCTCGTACAGGAAACGAAAACGTACTTGGTGAATATGGCGCACACGGTCTATTTTTCTTATTCGCTGGGCCTGCGCCGTCCGGAGGATTTCGTGGCGGCGAGGTACCGGAGGAAGGAAGGCTCGTCGCTCCTGCATCAGATCAAGAGGGCGCTGGGGCTGAAGAGGTAAGGGGGAAGGGTTCAGGGTTCAGGGTTCAGGATTCAGGGTTCAGGATTCAAGGTTCTGAAGGTTCACAGGTTTCTTATTTTCCAAGGATAACGTATATTCAAAACTCCGCGGCGCTTCCATATAACTATGCGCCGCACCACCCCCTTAGAACCCTTAAAACCCTTAGAACCTTCTGCACCTGTTTAACATGCTGAATGGTGGAGGTCCCGTTTTGAGAGCTGCCCACGCTGTCCATTCACCCGCGAATATCTTCTCTCATTCTTGCCCGCCCGGCCCGATTTCCTATATAATGAAGACAAAGAGCAAGGCGCTCCGAATTCATGATAAAGGAGGAAGGAAGATGAAGTACGCAAAGAAGCCGATGGCCCTCATTCTGTCGCTCGTCCTGTGCATGGGCCTTTCTGCCTGCGGAAACGATCCGCCGAAGCCGCCGCCCGATTCGTTTGAAGGCATGGTGAAAGAGTCGAAGATCTCCGAAGAGAGCAGCCGCTATCTGGGAAGCTGGCAGGGCGAAGAAGAGAACCGTCTTGAGATCGAGAAGAGCGGTGAGACAGAAGAAGTGCGCGTCACACTCTATGATGCCAAAGGAGAAATCTATGCCAGCGGTTACCTGCAGCCTGTCAAGAAATATGGAGCAGACTATTTCTACAATGAACACGACGGCATGGCGCACCGCACTTGGATCGACAGCGAGAACAGCGATGTCCTCCGTATGGACGCCTTCGGTATCTTCACGAGAGCGCCAGAAGGTGCGGAGGAAGAGAGCTTTGATTTCCAGCCGCTGGAAGGCACTTGGGCGATGGATGGAGCGAAAAATCCCAAGAGTGTGCTGGATATCGATGACGAAGGCGGCTGGCACCTGCGCGAAAGGCCAGGGAAGAAAGGCAAATTCAAAGAAGTGGACAGCGGCACCCTGCGCGCGAAAGGCGAAGGCCGCTTCGAAGCTGTCTCTGACGATCACGAAGGCGTCGTGTACGACATGACCGTCGTCGATAAAAAGACACTCTACTGGGGCGGAGAAAACGATCATTATCAGAAGATGAAATAGCAAAAAGCCATGGGCGGGCCCATGGCTTTTATGGTGGTTTTTGAAAATCCGTGCAAAGAGGTTTAAGGCTTGAATACCACTTTTGGGCATCACCATTTACCAAAATCGGCGAAAAGCGCCGCACTTGAGACGCTCCTTCCCACTCGCTTTCATATCGCCTGTGCCCTATCCGCCCCTTCGGGGCACCTTCCCCTTGAGGGGAAGGCTGACGATACGAGGATGCCATCCGCTCATAAAGCCTTCAGGCATCGCCCCGTTTCGTCATCCTGAGCGGCAAGAAACGTCGTATGTGAGATAACGAATGCCAGAATAGCTACGACCTGAATCGAAGGATCTCGGCGATGCCGCCACCTGAACCCTTTGAACCCTTTGAACCCTTTGAACCTTCTGAACCTTCTGAACCTTCTGAACCTTCTGAACCTTCTGAACCCTGAACCCGCCAACAAAAAAGCGAACCCCTTTCGAGGTTCGCTTTTTTCATACCGCTGTTCGTTTATTTTTCATCTCTATGCTTGATGGCTGCTTCGACGAGGCCGCGGAAGAGCGGGTGCGGACGGTTCGGGCGGCTCTTGAATTCCGGATGAGCCTGGGTGGCTTCGAAGTACGGATGATCCTTGAGCTCGATCGTTTCGACGAGGCGTCCGTCCGGGCTGGTGCCGCAGATGACGAGACCTGCTTTTTCAAGCTCCGGACGAAGGGCATTGGAGACTTCGTATCTATGGCGATGACGTTCGTAGACGATCTCCTGACCGCCGTAGAGTTCTCTGGCTTTGCTGCCTTCTTTGAGCTTGCACGGATAGATGCCAAGGCGCATGGTGCCACCTTTTTCAGTGACGTCTTCCTGGTCTGGCATGAGGTCGATGACAGGGTACTGGGTGTCCGGGATGAATTCGGAGGAGTTTGCACCGGTCATGCCGCATACATTTCTGGCAAATTCAATGACGGCGCACTGCATACCGAGGCAGAGGCCGAGGAACGGGATCTTATTGACGCGCGCATACTTGATGGTGTCGATCTTGCCTTCGACGCCGCGGTAGCCGAAGCCGCCGGGGACGACGATGCCGTCGATGCCCTGGAAGACTTCGCGAAGATCCGGTTTCTCTTCTTCGAGGACTTCAGAATTGATCCAGTGGACCTTGACCTTGTTGCCGAAGGCGTAGCCGGCATGAGACAGGGATTCGACGACGGAGAGGTAGGCGTCATGGAGTTCGACATATTTCCCGACGAGAGCGATGTTGACCTCTTTTTCAGAGGAAACGATGCGATCCACCATGGCTTTCCAGTCTTCCATGTCGCACTTAGTATCTTCCATGCCGAGTTTCTGGAGGACGATGTGATCAAGGCCTTCTTCCTGCAGAAGGAGCGGTACTTCATAGATGCTCTTGACCGTGAGGTTATTGATGACAGCTTCCGGCTCTACGTCGCAGAACATACCGATCTTTCTCTTCATATCCGGAGAGAGTGCCTTCACGGTACGGCATACGATGACATCCGGCTGGATGCCGATGGAGCGCAGCTCCTTGACGGAGTGCTGGGTCGGCTTTGTCTTGAGTTCGTCAGCGGCTTCGATGTATGGTACGAGTGTGACGTGAATATAGATGACGTCATTTCGATTCGGTACGTCTTTCTTGACCTGACGGATGGCTTCGAGGAATGGCAGGGACTCGATATCACCGACGGTGCCGCCGATCTCCGTGATGACGATGTCTGCATTGTCATTTCTGCCGACACGGAGCACGCGGTCTTTGATCTCGTTCGTGATATGCGGGATGACCTGAATGGTGGAGCCTAGGTATTCTCCCTTTCTTTCTTTGTTGATGACAGCCTGATAGACCTTGCCTGTGGTGACATTGGATGCCTTGGACAGATTTTCATCGATGAATCTTTCGTAATGACCGAGATCCAGATCGGTTTCCGCGCCGTCATCGGTGACGAAGACCTCGCCGTGCTGGTACGGGCTCATGGTGCCCGGGTCGATATTGATGTAAGGGTCGAATTTCTGAATGGTGACTTTGTAGCCTCTGTTCTTCAGCAGTCTGCCCAGGGATGCAGCAGTGATGCCTTTGCCCAGGGATGAAACGACGCCGCCTGTTACGAAGATGTATTTTGTCATGGGACCTCCTTTGAGATAGGGTGGATGGGAAGAGTGACTGGTCGCTGGTGACCAGGAAATGAGCTGTGATAGGTTCAGCAGGTGTGGTGCGGCGCATCCTATGACGCCGCGAAGCATTTGAACCTGTGAGGCCTATCCTTTTCTTACATTTTTTCCGGAGCGGTAATGCCTAAGATGGTGAGGGCGTGGACCAGGACGTACTGGACGGCGGTGATGAGACCGAGGCGCGCCTGCGTGACTTCGCTGTCTACACCAAGGATACGGCATTCTCTATAGAAATGATGGAAGAGGGCTGCCAGCTCGTACGCATATTTGGCGATACGCTGCGGAGCTCTTTCTTTTGCGGCTCCATCGACGAGCTGGTGATAGTTTTCCATCTTTTTGATCAGATCCATTTCACATTCTTCTTTGAGGCAGGTGAAATCGACGCCGGTGAACTGGGGATCCCAGGTGACCTTGGCTTCCTTCGCCTGACGGAAGAGGCTGTGAATGCGGGCATTCGCATACTGGATGTAATAGACCGGGTTATCGCTGGACTGTTTCTTGGCCAGGTCGATATCGAAGTCCATCTGGGAGTCCAGTGTGCGGGCACAGAAGAAATAGCGTGCTGCATCGGTGCCGACTTCTTCCATCAGCTCGCGCAGCGATACGGCCTGTCCGGTACGCTTGGACATTTTGACCGGCTGTCCGTCGCGGAGAAGTGTCACCATCTGGAGCAGCATGATCTCGAAATCATCCGGGTTGTAGCCCAAAAATTTCATGGCTGTCTTCAGACGGATGATGTAGCCATGGTGATCCGCTCCCCAGATATCGATGAGCTTGTTGTAGCCGCGGCGGATCTTATTTCCTACATAGGCGATATCGGAGCAGAAATAGGTCGGCACGCCATTCGTGCGGATGACCACGCGGTCCTTGTCATCGCCGTTCTTTGTGGTGCGGAGCCAGAGAGCGCCGTCCTTCTCGTACATATTGTCTTCGTCCTTCAGGACTTTGAGCGCTTCATTCACCTGATCCGGATAGAGAGATCTTTCGGAGAACCAATTGTCGAAGTCGACGTGGAATTCCTGCAGATCCTTCTTGAGGTCTGCGAGCTTTTCCTGAAGGCCGAGCTCTTTGAAGATCTCCAGACGTTCTTTCTCATCCATATCGAGGTACTTCTTGCCATCCTTAGCCAGGATATTCTTCGCTGTATCGATGATATCCTGTCCATGGTAGCCGTCTTCCGGGATCTCGGCATCCAGACCGCAGAGCTGGAGATAGCGTGCATTGATGGATTCCGCCAGATGATCGATCTGGTTGCCGGCATCATTCACATAGTATTCCGACAGTACATCATAGCCGGCCGCGCGCAGCAGATTCACCATCGCCGAGCCATAGGCAGCGCCTCTGGCGTGTCCGATGTGGAGAAGGCCGGTCGGATTTGCCGAGACATACTCGACAAGGATGCGGTCTTTTTTATTTTTCGGCAGATCTCCGTAGGAAGGGCCAGCCTTCAGGATCTGCTTCAGCTCGCTGTACACCGTATCTGCGGCAAGGTAGAAATTGATGAAGCCGGCACCCGCGATCTCCGTCCGAGTGACCAGCGGTGTGTCCAGATGCTTCACGATGGATTCTGCGATCATGCGCGGTGCTTTGTGCGCTGTTCTCGCCCACTGCATAGCCGCATTGGTGGAATAATCACCAAATTCCTTGGATTTCGGCACTTCCAGACGCTGTACAGCCGCGTAATCGCCCTCCGGCAGTTCACCGGCAGCGATGGCTGCCTCTTTCGCTTTCTCAATGATTTCTTTCAGTTCTTCTCTGACTTCCATGAATCCTCCGGATCCTCCCGAACTTCTACAATAATTTCATTCAAATGGTTAAACAGGCCTTTCAGCTCCACATCATAGGAAAGGCGCATACGTCCCTTTCCCGCCTCGATCGAGTCTTCGATCTCGCGCGTCACGACGTAGATATCCATCGTGCCCATCGGGGTCTCGTACAGGGAGTGGTTCTTCTCTCCGATGCGGTAGACCTGCTCCTGCAGGAAGCTGCCGTCTCGGATGAGGCGCACGTGGTCTTTGTGGATCTCCAGCGTGGTCGTCGTCCCTTCCATGCCGGCCAGCTTGGTTTCCTCATAGGAAACGTACTTCATGCCGTCCTTCTCGCCATAGATGCCCGGCGTTTCCAGGGTGATTTTCTCATCCTTTCCCGCCTCATTCCGCTGCAGAGAAGTGACATTGATGATGACCTTTTTTTCCAAGACTGACCGCCCCCCTTGTTCTATTTATAATCCTATTTATTATATCATAGAAAGCCGCCTTTTCTAAGAGCTTCTACGAATTTCCATGACTACTTATTGTAGCGTAGTTTTGGGCGGCGGTCAAGGAGGGAGGGTTCGGGGTTCAGGATTGTGGTGGCGGCTTCGCCGCAAGTATAAATAGGGCAATGCCCTAAGATGGTGTGTGATGCGGTATCCTAGCATCGTCATTCCGAGCGAAGCGATAAATCTTTGTCATTTGCGGTCAGGCGGTCGATATCAGGGAATCCAAAACGAGAAACCTGCTTATCCGCAGACCTTCGGGCATCGCCATTATTTATACTCTGCGGCGCTTCTATATTCTGATGCGCCGCACCGCCATTTCGCATTTCTCATTTCTCATTCAAGCAAAGGCTTTCATTCCCAGTCAAGGGGGCAGCACGCCCCACAGGCTAGCCCTGAACCCTGAACCTTGAACCCTGAACCCTCAATACAAAATCCCGCCGGAGTGACTCCGACGGGATCTTTTCCCCATTATACTTCTGCCTTTTTCCCGATGCGGCGTTCCTTATACGCCGCGAGTCTGGCATCGCGGATCTCAAGATGTCCGAAGTATTTCTTCGTCTCAGAAACGATGACGCCCGAAAGCCCGAGAAGGGCGATGAGGTTTGGAATGGCCATGAGGCCGTTTACGATATCAGCCAGCGCCCAGATGGCTTCCAGCTTCAGGAAGACTGCGGAAGCCAGCACGGCGATGTAGCACACGCGGTACACAGGAATGGTCTTCGTGCCGAAAAGGTATTCCCAGCAGCGTTCCCCATAGTAGTTCCAGCCGATGATGGTGGTGAAAGCAAAGAGCGTTAAGGAGATCGTCAGAAGGAAGGGAGCAAAGACGCCGTAGGTCGTCGCAAAAGCCGCCTGCGTGAGCTCGGCGCCATTGAGCTCTCCCAGCCACTGCCCGGACACGATGATGGTGAGGCCGGTCATGGTGCAGATGATGATGGTATCGATGAAGGTGCCTGTCATGGAGATCAGTCCCTGCTCGGCCGGCCACTTGGTCTTTGCTGCCGCCGCTACGATCGGCGCAGAGCCGAGGCCGGACTCATTCGAGTACAGGCCGCGGGCGATACCGCTTCGAAGGACGAGCATGACGCCGGCGCCTGCGAAGCCGCCGGCCGCTGCGGTACCATTGAAGGCTCCGTCGATGACGAGAGCGATCGCATGCGGCAGTTCACCCGCATTGAGACCGAGGAAGATCACAGTGACGACGAAATAAACGACTGCCATCGCCGGAACGACCTTGGAGGCTGTCTTGGAGATCGATTTCAAGCCGCCAAAGGTGATGATCGCGACAAGGACCGTGATGACGGCGCAGGTGATGTAGGTGGAGACCCCGAATCCTGCCTGCACGGAAGCCGTGATCGCATTCATCTGCGTGGTCGTACCACTGCCGAGCATGGCCGTCATGATGCCGAAGATGGCAAAAGCGACAGCGAGAGGCTTCCATTTCTTGCCAAGACCCATTTCGATATAGTACATCGGGCCGCCGGCGATATTGCCCTGGTCATCCACCCCTCTGTACTTGACCGCAAGGCACCCTTCCGCATACTTGGTCGCCATGCCGAAGAAAGCGGCAAGCCACATCCAGAAGAGCGCGCCCGGGCCGCCGAGCTTGATCGCCGTCGCTACGCCGACGATGTTTCCCGTGCCGACCGTCGCAGCGAGCGCCGTGCAGAGCGCCTTGAAGCTGTCGATGTCGCCATCGCCCTTGTTTCTCGCAAAGAAGATCAGCTTCAGTGCGCGCGGCAGTTTCAATACCTGCAGGAACGAGAGCCGGCAGGTCAGCAGTACCCCGGTGCCAACGAGAAGCACCAGAAGCCATGGCCCCCAAACGAGCCCGTCGATCTGGTTCAAAATATCTGTCATTATGTTTCCTCCTATTTTCCCTTTCTCTGAAAAGAGTGAGCGCCCCAAGGGTCGCCTGTGAACCTAAGGAAACGCTGATTAAATCGCAGAGTCAGATTTCATAAGAATTTTTATACACTGCTTCGTCATTATTCTCCTTAAATAGCGCGCTATTCGCGTCGAATCATTCCTTGCATTTTATAAAAATTCAAGAATGAAATCTGGCAACGATTTAATCAGTGTTTCCCTAAAAAGCCGGTCCTGTATAAAATAAAAACAGAACCGGCTTCATGAGCTTTCCTCATGAAATCGGCTCTGTCCTTTGGCCTGAGAGATTACAGCGTTTCCGCCTATGCCCCTTCGGCTCTCATTGAAGAGATCTCCAGAGATCTGTCCCCATGGAGTTTCGTGTTCACTGAACGCCTGATAGTGTTACTCCTTCGGCAGCCTCGGGCATTGCCCTCGGTCTTTTTCCCCATGGATCATCCAAGTCAGTATAGAGTTGTTATGTTTGTTATTTGAAAATATGGAGCGTTTTACCATAAGGTCTGCGGATGAGATGCATCATTTCAGATCCATTCCGCACTTGCCGGCTTATTCCAGTTCCGCATCCTTCTCTGTCGCATTGACAGCCACAGCGACCGCTGCGTCGCCGGTGATATTGAGGCAGGTACGGAACATGTCAAGCACACGATCGATGCCGGCTACCAGTGCCAGCCCTTCGAGCGGCAGACCGACAGACTGCAGGACCATCGCCAGCATGATGAGGCCGGCGCCCGGTACGCCTGCGGTACCGATGGAAGCCAGTGTCCCGGTCAGAACGATCATGATCATCTGATCAAAGGTCAGCGGGATACCGAAGACATTCGCGATAAAAAGGGAACAAACGCCCATGTAAAGAGCCGTCCCGTCCATATTGATGGTCGCGCCCAGCGGAAGGACGAAAGAAGCGATATCTCTCCTGACCCCCAGCTTCGTCTGGACATTTCTCATATTGACAGGAAGCGTACCGGCAGAAGAGCAGGTGGTGAAGCCGATCGCCATAGCTTCCGACATGCCGCGGAAGAATGTGAGCGGACTCATGTGTACAGAGACACCGGCAAGCGTCGAGTATACACCGACGGCATGGATGCAGCAGCCGATCGCCATACAGAGGATGACCGATAAGAGCGGAAGCAGCACCTTCGGGCCATTCATGACGACGACCGGAAGCAGCAGGCAGAAGACGCCGATCGGTGCAAGACGCATGATCATGGCGATGATCTTGTAGCATACCTCAGCCATCGCATCGAAGAAGGAGATCAGGATCTCCGCACGCTTTCCGCCGACGGAAATGATACCCGCCCCAATGAAGAGCGCAAAGATAATGATCGGAAGAATATCCGCCTTCGCCATGGAAGCGATCGGATTCGACGGGATCATTGCGACAAAGACCTGCATGATCGACGGCGCTTCCTTCACCTTCGGTGCTTCTGCCGTCGGCAGAGCCATGCCGATGCCCGGCTCGATCGCCATAGCGACGGCAAAGCCGATCACGATCGCGATCGCTGTCGTCACCATGTAAATGACGAGTGTCTTCACTCCGATGCGACCCAGCTTCTTCATATCCCCCATGGATGTCATACCCACGATGAGAGAACAGAAGACCACCGGAACGATCATCATTTTGATGAGATTGATAAACATGGTGCCGATCGGCGCGATCCACATCTTGACCGGAGCCGCCGCACCCTCTCCCAGCATCAGTCCTACCACCACAGATAAGACCAATGACAGAAAAATTTGAATAGACAGATTCATTTCTTCCCTCCTGCACCAGAGCGGCTGCCCCATGGACGCCATTGCCCTGACCTATTAAAATCAATGACTATATTATAGGCGCACCCATGCTGAATGACCAATAGATTTGTGAAATCATCCATACTTTTTCATATAATTTGTAATCCGATGTTTAATAAATTATATGATTTCATTTTCTTATGTTTTACATTATATAATTTTTGCCTTTTTTCTATATTTTTCATTTTTTATAATCATTTGTTTATTGATGTATACGCTCGCAATAATTGGTGTGTACGCTTGTCTCGCCTCAAGGGGAGAGTGACTGGGGACCGGCATGCCTCCCTATCCCGCTTCCAGAGAAGCACCGAGAAGCCGCTTCCCGATCTCACGCTTTCTTTATCCAAGGCTCCTCATCCTCTTCCTGCAACCCCTGATCCGCTCCTTGGGAAGGGCTCCATCAAAAAGGAGCAGCCGCCTGACGGCAGCTGCTCGCTCATTCCTAAGGGATTTCACTATATTTATTTTATACCTTATATATAGGCATCAGATCTTCTGCGCTTCTTCTGCTTCCGCAAGAGCTTCCTTGCGAGCCGCTGCCTTTTCCTTTTCGATCACAGCCTGGAAGGAGAATACTTCTTCCTTGATGACCGGAGCCAGGACGAGGATGGAGATCAGGTTCGGGATCGCCATGAGGGCATTCGCGATATCGGAGAGGTTCCAAACCAGATCGAGGGTCTGGGTCGCGCCGACATAAACTACCAGAGAGAAGACAACGCGGTAAATGATGTTGTACTTATGGGTACCGAAGAGATATTCCCAAGCCTTTTCACCATTGTATTCCCAACCGAGGATGGTGGAGTAAGCAAAGAGGATGATACCGATGGAAACGATGTAAGAACCAATGACGCCGATATTGGAAGAGAATGCTGCCATGGTGAGTGCTACGCCGGTGAGCGGCTTGCCATCCGCGCCGACCATGCCGAGCACGCCGGAGGAGGCGATGGTAAGGCCGGTGATGGTGCAGACTACGATGGTATCGATGAAGGTACCGGTCATGGAGATGTAGCCCTGTCTTGCCGGGTGATCCGTGGTGGAGGCTGCGGCGGAAATCGCTGCCGAGCCAAGGCCGGCTTCATTGGAGAAGCAGCCGCGCGCTACGCCATAGCGCATCGCATTCATGACGGAAACGGTGATGGTACCAACGACGCCGCCTTCGACAGCCGTAGGATCGAAAGCCATCATCACGATGAGGTAAAGACCATGCGGAATGTTTTCGATGTTAAGAATGATGCAGGAAAGGCCAGCCAGGATGTAGAAGACAGCCATGCCGGGAACGACAACGGAAGAGACCTTGGAGATCGAAGTGATACCGCCGACGATGACAGCGAGGGTCATGACAGTCAGGACTGCGCCCACGATCTCATTCGATACGCCGAAGGTGGTGTTGATCGCGGTGGAGATCGAATTCGCCTGCGTCATGTTGCCGATACCGAAGGAAGCAAGGACAGCGAAGAGAGCGAAAGCAGTACCCAGGAAGAGGCCGGCTTTTTTGTTTTTGAAGCCGTTCTTCATGGTGAACATCGGGCCGCCCTTCATTTCACCCTTGGCATTCACTTCACGGAACTTGAAGCCGAGCATACATTCAGAGAACTTGGTCGTAAGGCCGAAGCATGCGGAGATCCACATCCAGACCAGAGCGCCCGGGCCGCCGGCGAACATCGCCGTCGCGACACCGACGATATTACCTGTACCGATGGTCGCAGCAAGCGCAGTCATCAGCGCAGAGAAAGGAGAGACGTCACCGCTCCCGACCTTGGTCGTGCGAGACTTCTTCGAAAAGATCATTTTTAATGCGTATGGCAGATTTCTCCAAGTCAGGAAACGCAGCTTCAGTGTCATGTAGACACCCGTACCGACCAGAAGACACAGCATGACAGGCCCCCATACGAAGCTGTCAAGCTCACCGACAAGTTGATTGATTTGCACCATATCCATTGTAAAATCCCCCTTGTTCCCGTAACTGTTCTTATTGTGATAAGAAACAAAAAATCGCCGCACTCAGTCTTATGTTCGAAGAAGACTGAAGCTGGCGAATTCATGGTTCATGAAAACAAGGGAGTTACCCAAGTGCCAGCCCTGTCCTTTTGCCTGAGAGATTCAGGATTTCTACGGGTGAAATCCTTTAACACCTTCGGCCCTCGCATCTTTTCAGCGAGCTTCTCCAGAGTCGTGTCCGTACACAGTTTCGTGTTCTTACTGAACGCCTGATAGTGTTACTCCTTCGGCAGAAGATCATAAAGACCTTCATTTTTCAGTGTACATCATCCACCTATATGGTATGCGGCAACATACATTTTTCGCTTGGGCTTTCCAGATACTGAATTCCGAAGTCTCAAGTGATTTACCTAGATTATACACGATGAAAATCAAAATGCAACATACGAATTTTGCTCATTTTTTATATTGTAAACCTTTTGCTATACTAAAGTTTCTCTCTTGTGCTTTTGACGAATATTTTCTGCATATTTACGATACAGATATAATTTATATCTTTTTTGTAGCTACTTTAATTTCATCAAATTTCAATAGGAAAAGTATATCAATTTTGGTATCGTGATGGGTCTTGTAAATGATAAATGAATGCTCATGACAGCAAGATCAGGGTCTGGGCGCGGGATACCGGCAGCCAATTCACCGCAAATGTTAGATGTCGATTCCTATGTATCGCAAGCCTTCCCCATCAAAAAATGCCCCGAAGGCTGCGTGAAAAGGTGCAAAGCGCCCCAGTTCAGAATGGCAGTGAAGCTGGCGTGCCATGTCTCATTTCTCCTATGCACAGCTCCTGCATCCCTTGACCTGCCTTATTTCTGCCAATAAAAAAATCCCCTATCCTGTTGAAATTCACCGGTACCGACCAGCAGGATAAGCATGACAGGGCCCCATACGAGGCTGTCAATTTCATTTGAGTGACTGGTGATTAGGGATTAGGGTTAGCCCGTGGGGCATACCGCCCTTTGATTACGTGCAAAAGAGGTTCAGCGGGTTCTGTGGGTTCAAAGGGGTCGGTGCAGCGCATTTCGTCATCCTGAGCGGAGAAAAACGTCGTATATGAGAGAATGGCTTATCTAAAGCATGAGAACTGAGTCGAAGGATCTAAGCGCCGCGGAGTTTTAAAATATGCGGTATTCACGAAAGATGGGAAACCTGTGAACCTTTTGAACCTTCAGAACCTGTTTCCCCTATGAGACTTTGAAAGCAGGGAATAAGAATAGTCTCTTTCAAACTTGTGGTGGCGGCTTCTCCGCTTTTTTAGAAAAGGCATCCCCCGTATCGTCATTTCGAGCGCAGCCGAGAAATCTTTCTTGCAGACCGTCAAACGTCGCTTGCTTGAAAGCCTTAAAGTGATGCATCGAGTCATCGTTTCCATAGAGACTTATAAGAGCTGATTCCATTCTGCAATGGAGATCCCTTGACTTCGCTCGGGATGACAGCCCGGGGAAACCGCCAGTCCCCTTTCTAATCCCTAATCCCTTCTCTCTAAAACTTGCGGCGCTTCCATCTTTTTCGCGCCGCTACCACCATTTCTCATTTCTAATTTCTCATTTCTAACTAAAATACAAAAGCCCGCAGGAGATCCGATCTCCTTAGCGGGCTTCCTTGCTCAAGATATGCCTTTCGCCATTTATAAAGAGGTAGGGCCTCCGCGGCGGGGAAGACTTTCTGGGGATCTTCCCCGCCGCCCGGCAAACTCCTTGGATCAGTTTAGGAGGGCTTATCCGAAGGAGTGCCCTTTGCCGGATGGGGTGTCATATTATGCCGCCGGGAAGGAAAATGGGAAAACCTTCAGGGAGGAAATAATATGTTATATCAGGACCTGATGCTAGTCCGCGAGACTGTCTTGAGCCTTGGACGTTGTGACCTTGCTGGGATCTAAATCTTCGTATTCTTCGTATGCTTTACCAGTTTTGAGATGGTCGAAATATTTAGCTGTCTCTCTTACGACGACGCCGGAGAGAGCCAGAAGGGCGATCAGGTTTGGAATAGCCATGAGACCATTGACGATATCCGCCAGGACCCAGATGGCTTCAAGCTTCAGGAATGCGCCGCTTGCGACGAGGATGATGAAGATGATGCGATAGGGAAGGACGCCCTTCGTGCCGCAGAGATAGATCATGCAGCGTTCCCCATAGTAGTTCCATCCGAGGATGGTGGTGAAAGCGAAGAGGATCAGCCCGATCATCAGCATATAGCCTCCGAATACGGGGAATGCATCTTTGAAAGCGGCATTCGTGAGTGCTGCACCGTTGAGACCATTCATCCATTCGCCGGAAACGACGATGGAAAGACCGGTCAGTGTGCAGATGATGATGGTATCGATGAAGGTACCGGTCATAGAGATCAGACCCTGTTCTGCAGGCCATTTGGTCTTAGCGGCAGCAGCTACGATAGGAGCAGAGCCGAGGCCGGATTCATTGGAGAATACGCCTCTGGCGATACCATTTCTCATCGCGAGCATCACTGTCGCACCCAGGAAACCGCCGGCTGCTGCACTTCCGGAGAAGGCGCTGTACACGATGGTCTGAATGGCTGCAGGCACCTTGTCTGCGAAATACACAAGTACACCGATCGTAGAAATAAAGTAAATCACTGCCATAGCCGGAACGATCTTCGCAGCGGCCGATGCGATAGACTGCAGCCCGCCCAAGGTGATAGCTGCGACCAGAATGGTCAGGATGAGAGCGGTCCACATAGGATCGAGACCGATCGTCATTTTGGTGATATCGACGATGGAATTCACCTGAGCGAAAGTACCGATACCGAAGTAAGCGACCAATATGCCAAAGATGGCAAAGAGCGATCCCAGCCATTTGAACTTGGGACCCATACCATTCTTGATGTAGAACATCGGGCCGCCGGCGATCTCTCCTTTGGAGTCCACTTCACGATATTTCACCGCCAGAAGACCTTCGGCATACTTGGTGGCCATTCCGAAGAATGCGGCCATCCACATCCAGAAAATAGCGCCCGGGCCGCCGGCAGCGATCGCGGTCGCGACACCTACGATATTCCCTGTGCCTACCGTAGCAGAAAGTGCTGTGCAGAGAGCTTTGAAGGAGTCGATATCCCCGTTCCCCTTATTCTGTGCTTTGAAGATCAGTCCCAGTGCCTTCGGCAGCCGGAAGATCTGCAGGAACTTCAGACGAAGCGTCAGGAGGATACCCGTCCCTACCAGCAGTACCAAGAGCGGCGGTCCCCATACAAAACTATCGATCGCATTCAGCAATTCAAGATTCAAATCCATTTCTTTGTCTCCCTCCAGGAAAGTAAGATAAATAAAAAAGCCGGCTTTTCCAATAAAAAATAACTCTGGAAGCCGGCATTGTCTACCTTAACGATCACAGGAAGTGTGACGTTTTTTCTCTGTCCTTTTGCCTGAGAGATTGGGATCTTGCGACCCTTACACCTTCGGCGCTCTTATTATGAGACTCTCCAGAGTGTGTCCACATGCGGTACTACCTCTTTCGAGATACCTGAGAGTGTTACTCCTTCGGTAAGCCTTACGGCTTTCTCCCACATGTTTCATCCACCAATATGAATTTGATGTTTGCATTATAAGGCCCTTGCTTTCATTTTGCAAGAGGAAACTTTCAATTTTATTCTTTTTTAATAATTGACTGAGAGTTCAAGGTTCAATGGGTTCAGCGGGTTCAACAGGTTCAGCGGGGAAGGTGGCGGCTTCGCCGCAAATATATATGACGATGCCCGAAAGTAGTATTCAAATCACCAGTCACTGGTGACTGAAATGCCACCTTCGGGCATCGCCACCATCTATACTCCGCGGCGCATTTCGTCATCCTGAGCGGAGTGAAATGTCGGATGTTCGATCATGTAAAGGCGGAACAGTGAGAACTGAGTCGAAGGATCTGGCGCCGCACCACCATTTCTCATTTCTAATTTCTAATTTCTAATTCACTCGAGGCTTTCAAACGCAATCAAGGAACGCCCTGCTTCATCATCTTCCCTTGTGATTTCTTTCCTTCTCCTCATACATGCGCCGATCGGCCAGGATGCGGATATATGTGGTGTCGCCGGACTCCTTCGGATACGCGGCAAAGCCTATGCTGCATCCCACGTGCAGTGTGTGGTCATCGATCTGGAAGGGCTTCTCCAGCATCTCCTTCAGCCGTTTCTTGATCTCTCCTATCATATGCTCATCGGAATCCATGCTGAAGAGGATCGTGAATTCATCACCGCCGATGCGAAATACATAGTCATTTTTACGAATGCACAGCAAGAGGCGCTTCGCCGTTTCCTGCAAGAGCTTATCCCCCATCGCATGCCCGTAGGTATCATTGATGGGCTTGAACCGATCCAGATCCAGATACACCAGCACGAAAGGCAGCTTCTGTTTCTCTTTGTCCTGCAGCATCATTGTGAAATAGCGCTCATTGAAAAGTCCGGTCAGCCCATCGGTATTTGCTAAGTTTTCCAGTTCATGCTTCTCCCCGATATCCTGACTGATGCACATCACTTTTTCCAGCATGCCCTTTTTGTCCCAGGAGATCGGCACCACCGTCATAAGCCGGAAGACCTGTTTCTGGCGGCCATAGTACTCAAAGCGCATGAGATCATCCTTTTCTCTCAAAACGCTGACGAGATATTCTTTGGACAGCAGCTGGCTGAGCTTCATATGCTCCGCGTCCCCCGTCGCGACATATGTCTGGGAGACTTCTTCCACGAGCTTTGAAAAAGCACCCGTCTCCGGATACAGGGATCTCTTTAGCTGATTCTCCCCATAATGATACTGGTCCGTCTTCAGATCAGCCACGACGAAGCGATCCGCCACGCGCCCCATCCCGCCAAAGAGCTCTCGCATCATCTCTTTCTGGCTGGTGAGTATCTTCTTCTCCTGCTCTTTCTCATGCAGTTTATGTCTGGCCTCCTTGATGGTCACACCGATCATGAAAAAAGCCAGCAGTGAAAAGACAGCCGCCAGTGCAAAGATCGTCGCATTCCGCACACGCACAAGCCCTTCATCCACCACGCGGTCACGGACGAGCCCCACCAATGACAGATGACCGATACCGAGCGGGCGATAGACGGTATAGTACTTCCTTCCCGCCAGAGAGAGCAGAAGACTTCCTCCCTGCTCCTCACGAATGCCTTGCGCCATCCATTTCAGGCTTCCCTTCTCTTCCGCTGCATCATGCACCTTGAAATAGGAAAGGATATTATCCACATGCTCCGGGATCTCGCTCTTCGGTGTCAGGGACAGCACCACATTGCCCGCCTCATCGACGACATAGCAGTCACTTTCCCCATCGTAAATATTGCCTGTGATGAGACGCTCCACCACCTGATTGTCATACGATGCAGCGATCCCCATGTAATCGATCCCATCGATCGTCAAAGGTTCTTTGAAAGGCACGGCAAAGACGACACGCCGCGTGCCATCCGTCGACACATAGCTCGAAAGGATCGGCTTCCCTTCCTTTTCTACCGCTTCAACGACCGCTTTGAAGCTGTCCACCTGCCCCTTGCGACCGCCATCTGTCACAAAATGGCCAGACTTTTCAAAGAGATAGAAATCCCTATACATCCACTGGTCTCGCTCCCCGAGAAGCACCTTCCATCGATCATCCGTCCGATATTCCGCCGGCAATAAATGAATATTCTTTTCATACACTGAGAGAATATTCCAGTTGCGCTGTGTGAACAGACGAAACGAAGTCCCCACTTGGGTATAGGTCGCACGCAGACTGTCGGTACTTTCCTGATAGATCATGTCCTGGGTATAGCGATAATAGGAATGTATACCGCCCCATCCCAACAAAGTAATGATCGCCAGAACGGCCGCCTTTTTGTACGCCTGATGCATGAGATCTTCCCCCTTGCACATAATAAACCGCCAATAACGATAAAATTTCTATAAAATTATACAAAATGTAATCATTTTCGTAAAGAAGCACACCTGTGATTCTTATCATTTTATCACAAAAAAAGACGGCTGTCCCTGTCATAAGTGACAGGGGAGCCGTATACCTGATTCTGATTTTCTTATCTGCTAAACACACTCTCATCCCAGTGCGACATCCAGAGCCATCATTATCATGAATCCAATGGCAAAAGAGATGACCCCTACATCCGAGTGTTCACCTGCTGACATTTCAGGGATCAGCTCCTCCACCACGACATACATCATCGCCCCGGCCGCAAAAGAAAGGAGATATGGCATCATCGGCACCACCATCGCTGTCAGAAGAATGGTGGCTATAGCGCCGATAGGCTCCACTATGCCGGAGAGCACCCCGCCGGCGAAGGATCGCCAGCACCCCATCCCTGCGGACTTGAGCGGCATGGAAATGATCGCGCCTTCCGGAAAATTCTGGATCGCGATCCCCAGAGAGAGAGCCATGGCCGACGCTGCCGTGATGCTCTCATGCCCGGATAAGAATCCCGCATAGACCACGCCGACAGCCATCCCTTCCGGAATGTTGTGCAGCGTCACCGCGAGCACCAGCATCGTCGTCCGCGCCAGATGACTCTTCGGCCCTTCTGCTTCCCTGGCATTCATGTGCAGATGCGGTATCGCATGGTCAAGCAGCAGCAAAAACGCCATCCCGATTCCAAAGCCGATGACGGGCGGCAGAAACGCCCAGCGGCCCATCGCTTCGCACTCATCCAGCGCAGGGATCAAAAGGCTCCAGATCGAAGCTGCCACCATGACCCCGGAGGCAAATCCCGTGAGACCTCTCTCTACGCCGCGGTTCATCTTCCCCTGCATGAAAAAGACACACGCTGCGCCAAGCGACGTTCCCAGAAATGGGATCAATAATCCCCAAAATATATCTGTCATAGGTCCTCCTTATTGAAAACTATTTTCAACATCTTTATAGCGCGTCAAGAGAGCTTTGTCAAGGGATGAGGGATTAGGAGTGCCTAGTATTGCATTTTCTAAGTCGACTTCCGAATCAGTTAGAAGTGAGGAGTGAAGGGTGAGTAGCTAGGGATTAGTGGCTAGGGATTAGGAGCCTCGACTGACTGGTGACTAGTAGCTAGTGGCTGGTGACTTGAATACCACCTTCGGGCATCGCCCCATATATGATTTGCGGCGAAGCCGCTACTACACCCCGAACCCTGAACCTTGAAAACAGGGATGAGTGTCCAGGGAGCAGGCGTAAATGATGATGAGACCAGAAACCCCAAAGGCCCGTATCCCGAACCATTTTATGTGAATAATTGAATAACTTCATTCACTTATCCACATAAAAAGCAGCCCGATAGTATCGAGCTTTGTTCACATGTATTCACTTTTCTTTTCACAGCTGTTCACAGGTTGTTCACATTTTGTGGATAAGTGGAAATTTTTTCTCTACCGTCTGACAAGCCTCCCCATCTCCCGATTGATCTCCCCTGCGATCATCTGCTTGGCATTCCAGTCGCCATGCAGGCCGTCCATCGCAAGCTCTGTCGGCATGACAGGAAAGGCAGCAAAGGGCGCCGCAGTATCGATATGCTCTTCGCTTCGGATGAAAGCATTCACCGTGTCTACAGCCTCCCGCCAGTTTTCATTCGTCTTTTCTCTATAGTATTTCTCTATATTTTCCGGATTGATGGGAAGGATCGTCATCAGAATCGGCGTGATGCCATGGGCGCGGCATTTCTCCTGTATCCGCTTCAGATGCTTGATGACCTTTTCCGGATCGGCTCCCATACGCAGGTCATTGATACCGCCCATGACCAGAAGCTGTTTCACGTGAAACGGCAGCACGTCTCGATCAAAGCGTTTCTCCATCATCTCCGTCGTATCACCGCTCCTCCCCAGATTCACGGCAGGAAAGTCCAGATACGACACATAGCTGTAGGCGAGATCGGATGGACTGTGGTAGAGGTGTCCCCCGCCCTGTGTGATGCTGTCACCGAAGATACCGATATCAAAATGCACCGCCGCCTGATTGCGTATCTTTTCCGGCAGGCTCCAGACACCGACCGGCTCTCCGTCGCTCCCTATCCCGCGGACACGCCAGTAGTATGTCCCAAATCTTGGCTGCTCATCATAGACATTGGAAAGTGTCGTCACCTCGCTCCAGACGCGGTATCTGGAGGGACGCGCGTCATCGATATTCTCCGGATATTCTTTCGTCACTTCGACTTCGTAGGATGAGGCTCCCGGATTTCCTGTATAAGAGTAGACGGGATAGAGAAGAAAGGCGCCATTCCCCCGTCCGCCTCCCTTCGGATAGGGGGCATTTCTGGAAATGAGGCGCATCGTGCTCCTGACTTCCATCGGCGCTGAGAAGGGAGCTAGTCCCTCCCAGTCGGCATCGATCGGACGCACGCGCCAGTAGAGCGGCGTACCGTCCATGACAGGCGGGATACGGACAAGGATGCGGTTCATATAAATGCGGCGGTCGTGATAGACCGTCTCTTCTAGGGGCGCATTCCGATCCAGATGCTCCGGCAGTCCTTTGAATATCTCCACTTCGTAGCGGACGGACTCCGCGTTTTCCGGCCAGGAAAGAAGCAGAAGCGGATCTTCTGCCTTCCGGGCATCCGCATTTTCATAAGAGATGGCATTTTCCATCAAAACGGAGCCAAGGTCTGTCTCGGCCATGGCTGCCGTGGGGAGCGCCGCCAAAAGCAGCGCAGAGAGTAAGATATGTTTCATGGTTATTTTCTTATTTTAAGGGTTATCCCCTGGGGCGTGCTGCCCTTTGATTTCGCACAAAAGAGGTTCAGCGGGTTCTATGGGTTCAAGAGGTTCAAAAGGGGTTGTGCGGCGCATAATAATCAGGAGTGCCGCAGAGTATAAATGGGGCGATGCCCGAAAGTCTACTGGATAGTGGATTTCCCATCTTTGTTTATCCATGAGCGCAGATGGCATGCTTACCGCTACAGGAAAAGCAGCCTCTGCCCCTTCGGGGCACTTTTTTTCGAAGGAGGGCGATCAGAGAAGCCAAATTTCTAATCCCTAGTCACTAGTCACTAATCCCTCTATCAAAAAAGCAGGCTTGCGCCTGCTCGTGATCAATCATTTCCGGGGAGGAAGTACGTCGGATCGACCGCATCGCCATGGATGCGGACTTCATAGTGGCAGTGCGGGCCGGTACTGTTTCCCGTACTCCCGACGAGAGCAAGGATGGTGCCCTGCTCGACCTGCTGGCCTTCCGTGACGAGGATCGCAGAATTATGTCCATAGCGGGTCGTGATATCGCCGTCGTGCTTCACCTCTACGAGATAGCCATAGCCGTCCACCCAGCCCGCGCGGGTGACTGTACCGGAGGCCGTCGCTGAGACAGGCGCGCCGTAGTCGGCAGCAATATCGAGGCCTTCGTGGTAGGTGGAGCCGATGCCCCCGGGACTTGCGCGGAAGCCGTAACTGCTGGAGACCTGCCCTTTGACCGGCCAGATGTCCGGCGTCGCAGACGAGGCGGAAAGCAGCGTGGTCTGCATCCCGTAGGTCTGGTTCATCACCTGCTCACGCAGGACGATCATGGTCTTGATCTGCGCATCGAGACGCGCATCAAGCTGACGCATCGATCGCAAAAGACTGCCCGGCGTCGCATAGGAGGTGCTTGCTCCCTGCTCTTTTACGGCTGCCGTTTTCGCCTTATCCGGTACGGTGGAGGCACCGCCGATGCCGCCCGTCATATTCTGCGCGGCGCCATTGCTATTGGCCTTCACCATGTCCTGCAGCTGATCGGAGAGCTTTTCTATCGTCGCTGTCTTGTCCTCCAGCGACTTCATCTTCTCCTCTGCCATTTTGAGCTGGTTCTGATAGAGCTGGTTCTGCCGGGAGAGGCTCTCCATAGACACGGCAGAGTACACCGCCGTCCCGAGGCTTGCTGCCAGGAGGAGGCCCGCTGCGATGCCTGCGATCTTCAGTTTTTTCCATTCGTCACTGTTGAAATGAAAGCTCACTTCGCCAGTGTCTGTATTTTCATTTCGTTTCATAGTTGTTTCCTTATTTTAGGTCATCCTCGCAGGTGACAGGTCTCCCGTCACCGTAATGCTATTAAGTTAAGGAAATCGTTAGCGCCGTAATGACTTGCTTCCCCCTTCGGGGAAGTGCCGAAGGCAATAAGGGCATGCCAGCGGCCATCGAACAATGTTGGATATACCGTAGTGCTGCCCCCTCATCTCACTTCGTTCGAAATGGCGTCTCACTGGATTTTCGCGTCGCTACGCTCCTAAAAATCCAGTTCGCTTGCACAAGCTCTCCGGGCAGCTCCCCCGAAGGGGAGCCAAGAATGTTCTGCCGCTTAACTTAATAGCATTGCCCGTCGCTGGGTACGAGACTTTATTTTCCAGCCGTATCAATGCGATGGTTATCCGGCTGGGACTTAGACAGGGCTTCGCCGCGCGTCTCATTCACAAGCTCCTGCGCTTCTGAAGCCATATCCGGCATCAGGGTATCCAGAGCCATATTGATGCTTTCCGCTTCTTCAGAAGAGAGAGCCTCCTTGCACTGGCCATTCACGATCTGCTTCGCATAGATGCGGGAAGTGTCGTGACCCGCCAGCGAGGACAGGATGAAGCCATTGTTCTTGCCGTCGAGCACGGTCAGCGAGAAGGAGAGCTTGTCGCCGGTGTCATCAAAGGCATCGTAGCGCACAAGTCCCACCTTTTGGAAGGAGGACAGCTGCATGGTCGCGAGAAGCTCCTGCTGATGCAGCATATTTTCGGAGGAACTCACCATTTCCCGAAGCTCTCTCACTTCGGTCGAGAGGCGCAGCTCGAGCGAGCCGCCGTCTTCGCCATTCATGAAATATTTGTACTTCTTGGCCAGACGGTTCAGCTTATTTCTCATGAGCAGCATGTTCACGAGAAGAAGGATGAAAAGCACGATAACGATCGCACCGATGACATAAAAGATCATATTTGCACTCTGCATGGTTTGTGTATATCTCCTGGGGATAGGGTTGTAGGTTAAAGGTTTGGGGTTCAGGGTTCGGGGTTAGCCCATGGAACGGGGCGTCCCTTGATTGTGGATGAAAGCTCTGCTCGAATGAGGAATTAGGAATGGTGGTGGCGGCTTCGCCGAGATCGAGGACTCAGGTCGCAGCTGTTCTGGCATTCGTTATCTCACATACGACGTTTCTCGCCGCTCAGGATGACGAAACGGGGCGATGCCCGAAAATGGAATTTAAGTCACTAGTCACTTGAGACTCCTAATCCCTAGCTACTCATCCCTGCTTTCAAACTTCAGGGTTCAGGGTTGTAGTGGCGGCTTCGCCGCAATTATATATGAGGCGATGTCCGAAGATTTCCCGCTTCGCTCGAAATGACGATACGAGAGAGTCTGATGTCTCCTAGTCTCTTAGTCACTAGTCACCAGTCACCAGTCACCAGTCACTACATCCTACCTTTTCCCATTTAAAAATTGTGTGATTCGCTCAAATTCTTCATCATTTTTGAAGGTGATGGAGATCGTGCCGCTGTGGGCATTTTTCCCTCGGCCGAGTTTGATGGCGACGCGGCTGCCGACGGACATGCCTAGTTTTTCTTCGATGGAGCGAAGGAAGGCATGCGTCTGCGGATCGGCGATTTCTTTTTTCTTTTTCTTCTTTTCACGGGTCAGGTCTTCGACCCGACGCGCTGACAGCCCTTCCGCTGCGATCTTTTGTGCGAGCTCACTCTGCTCCTCTTCGGAAGCAAGAGAAAGAAGCGGCCTTGCCTGACCCGTCGTAAGCTTGCCGGAGGCCAAGAGGAGCTTCACATCCGAAGGAAGCTCTGCGAGACGGAGCATATTGGCGATGTAGGGGCGGCTTTTGCCGACCTTGGCCGCCATCTGCTCCTGCGTCAGCCCATAATGATTCATCAGCTGCTGATAGGCTTCACACTCTTCGATCGGGTTCAGGTCTTCGCGCTGCAGATTCTCGATCAGCGCCACCTCTGCCATGGATCTGTCATCATAGGCAGAAACGATCGCCGGCACCGTCTTGAGCCCTGCGAGGTCCGCCGCCCGCAGACGGCGTTCGCCGGTGACGAGCTCATACTCAAAGTCGCCGTCCTTGTCACGGTAGCGCACCGTGATCGGCTGGATCAGTCCTTTTTCCTTGATGGAAGCCGCCAGATCTTCCAGCGACTTAAAATCAAACTGGCGGCGCGGCTGCCAGGGATTGGGATGGATCTTGGAAATATCCAGCTCAATGACCTTGCCCGTCTCATCCAGTGCATTTTCCAGAAGAGAGCCGAGCCCCCGTCCCAATTTTCGCTTAACCACGTTTCAATACCTCCCGGCACAGCTTCTTATACGCCTCTGCCCCCTTGGACTTGGGCGCATAGGTCAGGATCGGCTCACCGAAACTCGGAGCCTCCGATAATTTCACGGTCCTTGGAATCACTGTCTTGAAGACCTTGGAGCCGAAATACGTCTTGACTTCCTCCGCCACCTGCAGCGACAGATTCGTCCGTCCATCGAACATCGTGAGGAGGATCCCCAGGATACGAAGCGACGGATTCAGCTTGCGACTGACGATCTGCACCGTCTTCACCAGCTGCGAAAGCCCTTCCAGTGCATAGAATTCCGCCTGGATCGGGATCAGGATCGAATCGGATGCGACAAGCGCATTGAGCGTCATCAGCCCCAGCGATGGCGGGCAGTCGATCAGGATGAAATCATAGGCATTCTTCAGCGCTTCGATCTTTTTCTTCAGGATGTGCTCCCGTCCGTCCATGGCCGACAGCTCGATATCCGCCCCCGCAAGATCGATGGAGGAAGGAAGAAGAGAGAGCTTCTTCACCGCTGTCTTGACGATGGCCTCTTCTGCGTCCGCATCATCGAGCAGCACATCATACAGATTCTTCTTGAGCTCCACATCCTTAGAGAGTCCGCTGGTGGAATTTCCCTGTGCGTCTTCGTCGATAAGAAGCGTCTTTTTCCCGCGGTCTGCCAGGTAGGCCGCCAGGTTCACCGCCGTGGTCGTCTTCCCCACGCCGCCCTTCTGATTGATAATGCTGATGATCACGCCCATAGCTTTCTTCCTTTCATCGATAGTCACTTTATTATACCATGATTGTATGGTGTTATGGGAGAAAAAATGAAGCTCTCCTGCTTCTGAATGCCCCCGCGGAAGCGGATATGCCGGTGAGCGCTTCGCGCGGTTTTCAGGGCTTCCGGAAATACGGATCTCCCATTTCTGCGTTCTGAGACCATCCCTTACAGGAAAAAAGGATCGCCCGACCGCCGGACTCTCCCGATCCCCCTCCCAAGGCTTTCTTCATCAAAAAAGCGAAGCCTCTCGGCTTCGTTTTATTGATCTGCAAAGCAGCGTTTTTTCTTTTTGAAGATCGTCCCCATGATGGTGTGCAGTTCACCTAACGCATCCGGATTCAGCGTATAAAAAATGTGCTTCCCATCACGACGATCAAGAACCAGACCGGACTCGACAAGCACCTTCATATCATGCGAAAGCGTCGGTTGGGTGATGGCGAAGGCTTCCTGTAGCTTATTGGCGCACTGGGCATGACAGGATAGCATATCAACGATCTTCAACCGTTTCGGATCGGAGATGGCTTTCAAAATTTTCGCCGTATCAATGTAGATCTGTTCCATAAATGCTCCATCAGTCAGTCAAGATTCATAGAATACATTTCCTTCAATGAATTGAAATATTTCTATAAATGGTAACAGAGCAGGCATGGAATGTCAAGAAAATCATGGAAGGGCGTGATCCGCCCCGCGTATTCTACCCAAAAGGACACAAAGAGATCGCTCTCCGATAGGCAGATCCGCATGTCCGGAAAAGTGCCGCCTTTACTCCTTCATTTCCGGCCTGTCGGCGGCTCTAGGGAAACGCTGATTCAATCGCAGAGTCAGATTTTACAAGAATTTTTATACATAGCTTCGTCATAACCTTCCTTAAATAGCTCGCTATTCGCGTCAGGTTATTCCTTGCTATGCATAAAAATCCAAGAGTAAAATCTGACAACGATTTAGTCAGTGTTTCCCTAGCGGGGATAGGGAGATACATGGGAAGGAGGTTCCGCACGGTAAAACGGGAGTCGAAGGATCTATTTCGTGAAATGTGTTTCCAAATCTCACTGAATGAAAATATGAAATCCGTATGAATGAAAACCGGAAATCTTGTGGAATGGAAATTCAAAATCTCACTGAATGGAATTGCAGAATCTTACTGAATGGCATATAATACGACCATAGGAGGATCGCTATGGACAAACAGAAATACATGCCGCGGCTGATAGACAAGAAGGTCGAGACGTATCTCCAAACCTTCGGCGCACTTTGCATTGAGGGGCCGAAGTGGTGTGGGAAGACGTGGACATCCGCCTACCACTGCAAAAGTGAGATTCTGCTCGGAAACCCGGAAGGCAATTTCCAGAACAGGCGGCTTGCTGAGATGTCGCCTTCGCTTGTCCTTTCTGGAGAGCATCCGCGCCTGATCGATGAATGGCAGGAGGTACCGCCGCTTTGGGATGCGGTGCGCTATGCGGTCGATGAGACGGGGGGAAAAGGGCAGTTCATCATGACGGGTTCGGCCACGCCGAACCACAAAGGCATCATGCACAGCGGTGCAGGGCGTATCGCACGCCTCCGTATGCGTCCGATGTCACTCTACGAAGCGGGCTTTTCTTCTGGCGATGTCTCGCTGGAAAAACTCTGCGAAGGACAGCTTACGCCCAAGCTCACTGGCGAGGTGGGACTTCCACGACTCATCGAGTACATTCTGCGCGGGGGCTGGCCTGGGAGTATTGACCTGCCGCTTGCGGAAGCCTCCCTGCTTCCCAAAGAGTACGTGAAAGCTATCGTCGAAGATGATGTGTATCGCATGGATGGCATCAAAAGGGATACGAATAAGATGCGCCTCTTGCTGCGATCGCTGGCGCGTAACGAAAGCACGACGGTGACGAACCGCACGCTTAAAAATGATGTGAAGGAAATCGATGATGAAGACATCGATGCGAACACCATCAATGAGTACCTGAATATTTTTGAGCGGCTTTTCCTCATCAATAACCAGAAGCCATTTGCCGCGTCTGTGCGTTCATCTGTCCGCATCAAGCAGGCAGTGAAGCGTCACTTCGTCGACCCGTCTATCTCGGCGGCGCTCCTTGGTGTCACGTCTTCCTCTCTTTTGAACGATCTAGAGACACTGGGCCTCCTCTTCGAGGCGCTGTGTGAGCGTGACTTGCAGATTTATGCTGACGCTTTCGGTGGATCGCTGTATCATTATCAGGACTACAAGAACCGCGAGATCGATGCGGTGGTAGAGTGCCCGGATGGCGAGTGGTGCGCTTTTGAAATCAAGCTCGGTGCGAACCAGATCGATGCAGCCGCCGAAGGGCTCTTGAGACTCAAGGCGGAATTTGAGGCAGATCCGAGGGGCAGGCCGCCGAAGGTGCTTTGCGTCCTCTGCGGCCTTTCGAATGCTGCCTATCAGCGTCCCGACGGTGTCTTCGTCGTTCCATTGACGGCGCTGAGAGATTGATAGTTGTTAGTTGAAGGAGAAACACTATGATTACCGGAGATATCAAACATTTAGAAGACTACAAAAAACAGCTGCCGACATTCATCTATGACTGCCTGAAAGAAGTCGCGGCATTTGATTTCACTGCGGTGCCTGACGGAAAGTACAAAATCAATGGCTGCGATATGGGCGTGGAGTCGCCTGTGACCGAGCCGGCGGCGGATAGAAAGCTCGAAGGTCATAAGAAAATGATCGACATCCAGTACGAAGTGGAAGGTGAAGAAGAATGGCTCGGCGTGGAGACGATTTTCGAAGCGGGAGAGTGCATCGAGAGCTACCCGGAGCGTGACCTCTATTTCTATGAGTCTTCGCCCAAAGGGGAGTCGAAGGTGTACTTTGAGACAGGCCGTTTCGCTGTCTTTTTCCCCGAAGACCTCCATCGCCCGCTCTGCCGAGGAGTTAGTGGCAGCCAGCAGCTTCGCAAAGCTGTCGTGAAGGTGCCGGTGGAATGGGTAAGTGTGAAATAGAAGTCGGGGGTCAGAGGTGACTGGTGATTGCAGAAAACTGAGTGAACCTCTTCTTGACTTACAGTCAACTCTTTGCTATGATAGACTATATTCGATTACTAGCGATTTCTACAGTACCGCACGATGAAGGTGGTATGTGTAAGGGGGCAGAGTATGAAGTATAAAAAATTTTTGGCAGCTGCCATGGCGGCAGGCTTTTTGCTTTCCGCCGGCATGATGACCGGCGGATGCGGGTCGGCCAAACAGCAGCAGGGGCAGCAGCAGGCGATGAAGGTCACGACTTTCAAACCGTTCAAGTCGGACACGCCGATCCAGAGAGAGTATGCCGGCTCCATTATGGCCTTGCAGGAGGTGCCGGTCCGCTCGAAAGTATCCGGTACAGTCATGGAAAAATACGTCAAAGGCGGTGACCATGTCACAGAAGGGCAGCCGCTCTTCCGCCTTGATACGCGCACTTATTCGTCCTCTCTGGCAGCCGCAGAGGCGCAGGTCGCGCAGGCTTCGGCTACCTATGAAAATGCGAAGCGCGATCTGGCCCGCTATGAGCAGCTGATTGCGACGGGGGCGATTTCCCGGCAGGCCTATGATGCACAGAAGGCAGCGACAGAGTCCTATCAGGCTGTCGTCGAAGCAGCCCAGTCGCAGGCAGCGATCGCATCGGATAATCTCTCCGATACCATCGTGACGGCTCCTTTCACGGGAACGCTCTCCATGGATGATGTGAATATCGGCACCTTCGCTTCGGCAGGACAGACGCCGCTCGTCACGATTTCCTCGGCAGATCCGCTGTATGTTCAGTTTGATATGTCGGAGAGCGAATACCTTTCGCTCACCAAGAATAAGAGTGGCACAGAAACGCTCGGGGATGCCCTGAAGCTTCGCCTTGCTGATGGCTCCATCTATCAGGAGACCGGCAAGATCGTCCAGATCAATCCGGGTCTGACCGGCGGACAGCTGACGATGAAGGCGGCCTATGCAAATCCGGATAACCTGCTCGTACCGGGCATGTATGCGACAGTTGTTTCTGATGCAGAAATCACCAAGGGCAGCATCCTGGTACCGACCAAGGCACTGATACAGCTCCTGAACCGAGATATGCTTGATGTCGTCGTCGATGGCAAGGTCCAGCAGAAGGCGGTCAAGCTCGGCGCGACCTATGGCATCTATACCATCATTGAAAGCGGCATCGATGAAAATGATGAGATCATCGTCGAAGGCCAGAATAAAGTCCGTGTCGGACAGGCAGTCGCTCCGGAAGAAACCACACGCGAGGCCTTGGAACAGGCGGCGATCAAGGCCGTTTCTGCGCAGCATGGCACGACAGATGCTAAGAAATAAGGGGAGGAGCTATGGCAAATTTCTTTATTAAACGCCCTATCTTTGCTATCGTCGTGGCTCTTGTCATCACGATCGCCGGGGCACTCTGTATTTTCTCACTGCCGATCGACCGCTATCCGAAGATCACGCCGCCGCAGGTCTCTGTCCATGCGACCTATCCGGGTGCTGACTCTGAAGTCGTAGCGCAGACGGTGGCCGAGGTCATAGAAAAGAATGTCATCGGTGCCGAAGGTTTTGATAATATGTCTTCGACATCGAACTCGAATGGCTCCTATTCGCTCTCGGTCCAGTTCCTGACGGGGACGGACTCGGATATGGCGACCATCCGTGTACAGAATGGCGTCACAGCTGCCGATGCAGGGCTTCCTGATACAGTCCGTTCCATCGGCGTCACCACGAAGAAATCTTCGGGGGACATGGCACTCGTCGTCGGTCTGCTCTCACCGAATGGCACGTATGATGATGTCTTCCTGAAAAACTATTTCTCCATGAACTACCTGGATGAGCTGAAGTCCATCAAGGGCGTCGGCAACGTACAGGAATTTGGCTCTGATTTTGCGATGCGTATCTGGATGGATCCGACGAAGATGTCGCAGAACAAGATCACTGCGAGCGAGGTCATTTCTGCCGTTTCTTCGCAGAATAAGCAGATCGCGGCCGGTAACATTTCCAGTGCTCCGGTCGATCCGAATGCCTCCTTCCAGTACATCATCACGGCGAAGGGCCGTCTTGTGACGGAGAAGGAATTCGGCGATATCGTACTTCGTACCAATGATGACGGCTCCATGCTTCGCCTGAAGGATGTTGCCCGTATCGAGCTGGGGGCAAAGGACTACAGCTTCATTTCCCGTGCGGCGGGACAGGAGTCGGCGATTCTCGCCTTCTCTTTGACCGATGATGCGAATGCACTCGAAACTCTGGGTGCGATCAAGGAAAAGCTGAAAGAAGATGCGAAGAGCTTCCCCGATGACATGAGCTATGTCATCTGCATGGATAATACGGACTTCATCTATGCCTCCATCAAAGAGGTCATGCATACCTTCGTCGAAGCGCTCCTCATCGTAGCACTGATCGTGTACATTTTCCTGCAGAACTGGAGATCCACGCTCATCCCGATGATCGCGGTGCCGGTATCGCTCTTCGGTACCTTTGCTTCCTTCCTGCTTCTCGGATTTACCATCAATACCCTGACGCTTTTCGCAATGGTTTTGGCCATCGGCCTTGTCGTCGATGATGCGATCGTCGTCATCGAAGCCGTCGAATATGAAATGCGCTATAACAACATGGGCCCGAAAGAGGCGACTGTCGCTGCGATGCAGAAGGTACAGAGCCCGGTTATCGGCGTAGCGGTCGTTCTGGCTGCGGTCTTCGTACCGGTCGCTTTTCTGGGCGGGATCATGGGGATCCTTTACAAACAGTTTGCTCTCACGATCGCTGTCTCTGTCCTGATTTCCGCTTTCGTCGCGCTGTCTCTGACACCGGCTCTCTGTGCTGGCCTTCTCAAGCCGCCGAAGAAGCAGAATAGGAAAAATTTCCTTGATCGATTCTGGGATACCTTCAATGACGGTTTCGATCGTATGGTAGAGATCTACGGAGCGATCCTGCAGAAGATGGGACACGCGATCGCTGCTCCGATCCTTGTTCTTGTCGTCATCACGGTCGCAGCCTTCGGTATTTTCTTCAAGCTTCCGACCGCATTCCTTCCGCAGGAAGATAATGGCTACTTCATCACGGCGTTCTCGCTGCCGGAAGGCTCTGTCAATGTCAGAACGAATGCAGCGATCAACGATTACCTTGATTATATGGGAAAAGATCCGGCGATCGAACAGTCGCAGGGCGTCACCGGCTTTGATATTTTGTCCGACGGGCAGAAACCAAATGCAGGTCTTTCCTTCATCAAACTGAAACCGTGGGATGAACGTAAAGCGCCAAACGAACAGATCAATGCAGTGATGGGCAAAGCCATGGCGTATGGGGCGATCCATCCGGAGGTATCTCTGATGGCGCTGAATCCGCCTCCGATCCCGGGCCTTGGCTCCTCCGGCGGCTTCAGCCTTTACATCATGAACAAGAGCGGCGCATCGGATGAAGAATTCCAGCGTGTCGTCGGAGAATTCCTCGGTGCTGCCAACCAGCGTCCGGAAATTCAGATGGCCTACACCACCTTCCGAAGCGATACCCCATCGTATAATTTTGATATCGACCGAGAAAAAGCACAGAGAAATGGTGTGGCTGTCGGTGATATCTTCACCGCCCTTCAGGCCTACTATGGCTCTGTCCAGATCAATGATTTTACCATTTATGGCCGTAACTTCAAGGTCGTCGCACAGGCGGATACCCAGTACCGCACGAACCCGGGGGACAACAAGTTCCTGACGGTTCGCGACAATAAGGGCAATATGGTGCCGATCTCCACCTTCATCACTCCGAAAAAATCCAATGCCGTTTCTGTCATCACTCGTTACGATAATTTCCCGGCCGTCCAGATCGGCGGGCAGCAGAAGGATGGATACTCCTCCGGGCAGGCGCTCGATGCGCTCGAAGAAACCGCCAATCAGGTCCTTCCGAATGGTTATGGCTTCGAATTTGTCGAATCCTCCGCCCAGGAACGTGAAGCGAGCGGTAAGACGGTATATGCACTCTCGCTCGGCATGCTCTTCGTATTCCTGTCTTTGGCAGCTCTCTATGAAAGCTGGAAGGTTCCATTCACTGTCATCTTCGGGATACCGACCGGTTTCTTTGGTGCGAGCCTGGCAGCCATGGCATTCCATGTATATAACGACATTTACTTCCAGATCGGTCTTTTAACCATCATCGGGCTGGCTGCGAAGAACGCCATCCTGATCGTCGAGTACGCGAAAGTCCGTACGGATCACGGTATGGAAGCGCTTCAGGCGGCTGTTGAAGCATCGAAGATCCGTCTCCGTCCGATCCTGATGACATCTTTTGCTTTCATTGTCGGTAACATCCCGCTGGCTCTCTCGACCGGCGCAGGTGCAAATTCCCGCTCTGAAATGGGGATTGCCGTTGTATTCGGTGTGCTTTCCGCTACCATTTTCCAGATCTTCATCGTTCCAATGCTCTTCGTCGTCATTGAACACATCCATGGATTCAAGAGATCGAAGAAAGTCGTCACTGAAGACTGATGATCGTAAGTAAAAAAAGAGCCTCGAGCCTTGTGCTCGCGGCTCTCTTCTTCTGGAGGGACTAGTGGCTAGTGACTGGTGACTGAAATGTCAGCTCATGGCATCGCTACTATCTATTCTCTGCGGCGCTTCTATATTCTTATGCGCCGCACCTTCCCTTCAGAACCCGGCGAACCCTCTGAACCTGTTGAACCTGCTGAATCCGTTGCACCTTTCGAATATGTTGCGCATTTTCACGAAGCGTTCCCCTTGTGCTATACTAAGAATGAATCAACACGAAAGGCGGTGCTCTCATGCTTTGGGACAGAAAATCGATTCACACCATTCATTGCTTCGGCGACAGCCTGACGGCAGGCTATGGCGCAGTCCCGGGCGCGGGCTGGGTGGAAGTGCTCACAAAGCGGCATCCGAAGGTGGAGTGGTACAACCATGGCCAGTGCGGCGCGCTCACCGAGGACATTTTGGATGCACTCGAAGGAGCAGCCGCTCTTGCTGGGACGGGGGAAGGCTTCTTCTTCATGGGCGGAACGAATGACATCCTCTGCGGTTTCCGCCTCGCCGTGGTGGAAGCGCAAGTGAAAGAGCGGTTGGCACGTCTTTCAGAAAAAGTCCCTCTCGCGATCGGCATCCCGCCGCTTGCGACAAAGGAGAGCATATGGACGGGCTGGCAGAGTGAAGCGGTGTATGAGAGAAATCTGGCAGATCTTGCGGCGTATGGTGATTTCTTAAAAAAGCTCACAAAGGACATCGGCGCGCTCGCCATTGATTTTTCGAAAGCCTTCCCTCTGGAGGATGCATGGTACTATGATGGTCTCCATCCGAATGAGAAGGGGTATGAGCGCTTTGCAGATATGGCAGAGGCAGCTTGGAGGATCAAAGAGAGGTAGAAAGGAAAAGACAGGATGAATGATAGAGAAGAACGAAAAAGGGAACTTATGAAGCAGCGCGTTTTTACATGGGAAGAAGCGGAAGCGCAGATCGCAGCATGGAAAGCGAGGGGCGAGATCGTCGTATTTACGAATGGATGCTTTGACATGCTCCATCGCGGGCACATCACGTATCTCGCGCAGGCGGCCTCTCTCGGAGATCACCTGATCGTGGGGCTGAATTCAGATGCATCGGTGAAGCGGCTCAAGGGAGAGTCGCGCCCAGTGAATGGAGAAAACGATCGTGCGCTCATGCTCTCTGCCCTTCGCAGCGTGGACGGCGTCGTGATCTTTGGGGAGGACACCCCGACCGAGCTCCTGTCTCATCTGAAGCCGGATATCCTTGTCAAAGGCGGGGACTACAAGGTGGAAGAAGTCGCCGGAAGAGAGTACGCTGGGCGCGTGGAGATCCTTTCCTTCGTCGATGGATACTCGACGACGAAATTGATTGAGAGAATCAGGACGTGATGGGGGCTGGTAGCTAGGGAAACGCTGATTAAATCGCAGAGTCAGATTCTACAAGAATTTTTATACATAGCTTCGTCATAACCTTCCTTAAATAGCCCGCTATTCGCGTCAGGCTATTCCTCGCTATGCATAAAAATTCAAGAGTAAAATCTGGCAACGATTTAATCAGTGTTTCCCTAAGCGCCGCAAAGTTTTAACCGCGAAAGATGAAAAAACTGTGAACCGGTTGAACCTTCAGAACCCGCTCCCCTCTTTCGCACGCAATCAAGGGGCAGCACGCCCCAAAGGCTGCCCCTGAGTAACATGAGCCATAAAAAACTGGTGACCCGTCATCGGGAGAACCTCCCAGTCACAAGTCACCAGTTTTTTTAATCGATGTTTCTCTACCTCACCCAAAAACAAAATCCCCTCTGTAGAAATATCAATCATTTCTTCAGAGGGAATTTCCTTTGGCTATTTTACAAATTAGTGATTAGGATTCACAGCCAACAACGAATACTATTTCGCTGCCTTTACCGTACGAACTCTTTCTACAGTAGGCTTGCCATCTTTGTCCTGATGCACTGTATCCACAGTGAAACGTTCCAGTTCTGGTGCAAATTCTTTCAGAATCTTATCAGACAGAGTAGCCCCTTCCAGCATGGCTTTGTAGAGCATGGTAGCGAATTCATAACGAGTCATTGGACGATCCCCTTTGAATTCTCCATCGGGGTAACCAGTGAGCACACCATTGCCTTTCAAAGTAGATACATATTCATAAGCCCAGTGATTCTTCGGTACATCTGGGAAGAGCTGGAGCTTAGACGTATCCAGTTTCTTTCCTGCATTCGCATCCAACAGAGCCGATTTCAGACCTTCCATTTCTTTTCTGAGATCTTTGATTTCCTTCGCCATAGCTACCTTGGAAGTAGAAACATGGTTGCCCTGGCCCAGTTTCAAGCTGACACCTGCATTCACCATATTTTCACCATTACCGAAGCTGCCGCCTACAGAGAACATGGTATCTTCATTCGGACGATAGTAAGCGCCGATAGCGGCTGCATTTTCGCCATTGTAATTGCCATAGCCTGCTGCGAAATCCCACTTGTCATCTGGATCGAAGTCCAACGGATGGAGCGCTGCCAAAGCGGCTGCACCAGCACCGACTTTGTTGATGCGGTTGCCCAGCTTACTGATACTCTGGGCATTCTGCACTACCTGCTGGTTGGTTGCAAAGAGCTGACTGCCATTGACAGCGTCAGTAGATTTTTCAGAAATATCCCCAGCAGCTACGCCACTTACTTTTCCATCCTGGTTCACGGATACTTTGCCATTAATAGTAACCGTTCCTTCTTTATCCAGTTTTACAGATGACTGACCATTAGAGATGGTATCTCCAGTAATATCAATATCTGCCAGTTTAGCCCCCTTATCTGCATAGATTTTATCTTTTGTTGCAATAGAGCCAGTCGTTTCAATGGTGCCATTGGTTCCGCTAATGCTTACATTCTTGCCAGTGATATCACCAAGAAGAAGATCCTTATTCAGGCCTACTTTATAAGTCTTCTGCCCGTCTTGATCTGTTTCTTCTACGGTAACATTGCTACCATTGACTACTTTTGTATGCTTTCCTGCTTCCTGTTCTACTTTTGTGACACGATCTCCCAGATTCTTCACATCACCTTTAATATTGGTAATATCAGATTTGATGTTTGTAATATCCCCTTTAATCTCGGTAATATTCCCTTCAACCTGAAATACTCGATCATTGGTTGCTTTCAGCTGACTACCATTCACTGCATCGGTAGAGGTACTAGAAATTTCACCAGCAGCCACACCACTAATTTTGCCGCTCTGATTAATGGTAACCCTATTGTTGATTGTTACAGTACCATCCTTGTCAAGTTTTACAGAGGACTTGTCATTAGAAATAGTATCTCCAGTGACATTCACATCTGCCAGTTTAGCTCCCTTATCTGCATAGATTTTATCTTTTGTCGCAATAAAGCCAGTCGTTTCAATAGTGCCATTGGTTCCGCTGATGCTTACATTTTTGCCAGTCAAATCGCCAAGCATGATATCCTTGTTCATGTTAACCTTGTAGAACTTTTGACCGTCAACATCAGTTTCTTCAACATTGATGTTGTTGCCGCTTACTACCTTGCTGTGTTTGCCTGCTTCGGTTGCTACTGCATGCAGCTGGCTGCCGTTTACTGCGTCAGTAGAATCAGCGGTTACTGCGCCTGCTGCTACGCCGGAAATCTTGCCGTTCTGATCGAAGGCAACCTTGCTGTTAATTACGGTATAGCCATCCTGCATGTAAACAGATGCGCCCTTACCGTTAATCATACCTGCAGTTCCTGCTGCACCATTCAGTGCCAGTTTAGCATCACCATTGGAAATAGTGTCGCCGGTTACGTCGATATCTGCCAGTTTTGCACCCTTATCAGCATATACGCGATCTTTGGTTGCAATAGCACCAGTAGCTTCGATAGTACCGTTGGTACCGCTGATGCTTACATTTTTGCCAGTCAAATCGCCAAGCATGATATCCTTGTTCA